>Ga0265295_1000524_pt1 | contig 76941 bp, 68 predicted proteins | sample Munlansysbiofilm_FD_192503 | JGI IMG/M metagenome (GOLD analysis project Ga0265295, IMG submission 192503) | Leachate microbial communities from a municipal landfill in Southern Ontario, Canada - Methane capture system biofilm | ecosystem: Engineered > Solid waste > Landfill > Unclassified ... | reverse complement strand
CGGGTTCGTTCTCGACAAGTATGGATAAGACATGTCTCATGGCGGCCTCCTAAACCAGCAACATTTCCGACAGGGCCGCGCCTGCCGGGACCATGGGCGCGACGTTTTCCTCGGGCTCCACGCGCACGTCGACGATGACCGGACCCGGATAGGCGAAGGCCTCCTGCAGGGTCGCCTCCAGATCCTCGGGTCTCTCGACCAGAAATCCTCCGGCCCCGTAGGCCTTGGCCAGGGCCACGAAATCGGGGTTGGTGTGCAGGCAGGTGGCGCAATAGTTCTTCTTGTAGAACAGTTCCTGCCACTGCCGGACCATGCCCAGATACCCGTTGTTCAGGATGACGATCTTGACCGGCACCTGATAGCTGACCGCCGTGGCCAGCTCCTGGATGTTCATCTGGATGGAGCCGTCGCCCGCGATGTCGACCACCAGCTTGTCCGGGAAGGCGAACTGGGCCCCGATGGCCGCCGGAAAGCCGTAGCCCATGGTGCCGAGGCCCCCGGAGGTCAAGAGGGTGCGCGGCTTGCGGTAGGTGTAGAACTGCGCGGCCCACATCTGGTTCTGCCCCACCTCGGTGGCGATGATGGCCTCCCCTTTGGAAAGCTCGTGAATCTTCTCCACCACCCACTGCGGCTTGATGGACCCGCCATTCTTCGCATAGCCCAGCGGATGGGTAGCGCGCATCTCGGTCAGGGAGGCGTTCCAGGCCTCGTGCTTGGCCTGCCAGTCCACGCCGGCGATCTTGCCCGTCTCCTCGATGAGTCCGGAGAGGCCCTGTTTGCAGTCCGCGACGATGGGCACGTCCACGACCACGTTCTTGCTAATGGAGGTGGGGTCCACGTCGATGTGGATGATCTTGGCCCGCGCGGCGAAGGAATTGATGCGTCCGGTGACGCGGTCGTCGAACCGCGCGCCGACGGAGATGAGCAGATCGCAGTTGTTGACGGCCATGTTGGCCGTGTACGTCCCGTGCATGCCGAGCATGCCGAGCCAGCCGGGATGATCGCCCGGAAAAGCTCCCAGTCCCATGAGCGTGGTGGTGACCGGCAGATGGAATTTTTCGGCCAGCGCCCGGAGTTCCGCCGCGCTGTCCGAGGACACCACTCCGCCTCCGGCGTAGATCACGGGCTGCCTGCTGTGGGCGATGAGCTCGGCGGCCTTGCGCAGCTGCTTGCGGTTGGGGCTGACGTTGGGACTGTAGCTGCGGATGCTGATGGTCTCCGGATAGGAAAATTCGGTCTTGGAATTGACCACGTCCTTGGGCAGATCGATGAGGACAGGCCCCGGCCTGCCGGTCCTCGCGATATAAAAAGCCTGCTTTATGGTCGCGGCCAGGTCGGCCACGTTTTTGACCAGATAGTTGTGCTTGGTGCAGGGCCGGGTGATGCCCACGATGTCCGCCTCCTGAAAGGCGTCGTTGCCGATCAGATGCGTGGGCACCTGCCCCGTGATCACAACCATGGGAATGGAATCCATGTAGGCCGTGGCGATTCCGGTCACGGTGTTGGTCGCACCGGGGCCTGAAGTGACGAGGCACACGCCCACCTTGCCCGATGCCCTTGCGAATCCGTCGGCGGCGTGGACCGCGGCCTGTTCGTGACGGACCAGAATGTGTCTGATCGGATGTCTGGGGAGCTCGTCATAAATGTCGATGACCGCACCGCCGGGAAACCCGAAAATGAGATCGACCCCTTCCCGTTTCAAACACTCCATAAGAATCTGGGCACCGGTTAAGACCATGGCTTCCTATCCCTCCTGATGTTTGTATTTCTGAAGCAAAGCCTGGATCCTGGTCTTGCCGGCCAGCTTTTTCTTCTTGTATTCCTTCACTTCCAGCTCTTCCGCCGGGGAAAGCGCCGCTTTTCCCGAGTAGCGCTCCAGGATTTTTTCAAAGCCAACATGTTCCTCCCACAGACTCTTGAGTTCCTCGTCGTGACCCAAATTCGCCGCAATCAGTTCGAGGTCTTGCTGTTCCATAGGATGTCTCCTTAGCGTTATGGTTTGCCTAATGCCCTGTCTGAAAATCGATTCCAGTCGGGTTCTTCCTCCATGTCCAGCAGCAGGTTCTTTTGCCGGGACGCGTGCCCGGACTCCATGACCACCTGCGAAGTCTTGATTCCCAGAATGTCGGCCACAAACACGATCAACGCGTTGTTGGCCTTGTTGTCAACAGCCGGGGCCCGCAGCCGGATCTTCAAATACTCTCCGTGCATGCCCGCGAGCTGTGTCTTCTTCGCTCCGGGCTGAACCCAGATTCCAAGCCGCCACCCCCCGTTGCGGGCCGGCCCCGCGTAAACCGGTCGATCCATGCCCATCAGGACTAGAACATCATCTGCGACATCAGTCGAGCCAAAAATACCTGCACGAACTTGATGCCCAGGACCACGACGAACGGCGAGAAGTCGATCCCGCTGATATACGTGAACGGCAGCCACTTGCGGATGCGGTAGAACACGGGTTCGGTCAGGGTCCGGATTCCGCGCACGATGGGGTTGTACGGATCGGGGTTGACCCAGGACATGACCACGGCGGCGATGACCACCCAGAAGTACAAGGACAGAATGCTGTCGGCCACATAATAGACCGCCGCAAAAAGACTCGAAAAAACAGGCATCTAACAATCCTCTTCAAAGGCGCGGAGGCATAATCCCGGCGCCGTGTTTGCAGTCTAATCGATTATCTCGCAAAAACCCGTCTCAAACCATTGCCGCAGTTCATGGAAACTGTCCACATGGAGTTGGGCCCTCAAATCCCGGTTGCGATAGGCCCAGAACGGGACCCCGGCCCGATCCGTGGTCTCCTGATCCACGGCCGAGTCGCCCAGGTAGGACATCTCCCCGGCGGCGAAACCCCAGTCCTCGACAATGCGCCGCAGGCCTTCGGGGTCGGGCTTGGGACGGGCCACCTTGGCCGCGGTCATGACGGGATGGAAAAACCTGGTCAGTTCGAACCTGGCCAGAACCTTCTCCATGGAATTCTTGCGGTTGGTGTTGACCGCCATGCGCACGCCCAGGCTGTCCAAAGCCCCGAGCAGCTCGAACAGTCCCGGTTCCGGCGTCATGCGGTCGATGAAGTCGTCGTAGGTCATGTGCCCCTGCACGAGCGCCGCCTCGGTCCTGAGTTCCTCGGGGATGATGCGGGCCAGGGAGGCGTCCACGGTGTGCATGAACACGTAGTCCTCGTCCTCCCTGGTCATGGGCGCACGGCCCAGGGCCAGAAGGATGTGGTTGTAATAATGGCGGTTCACGTCGCGGGAGTCGAAAAGCACCCCGTCGCAATCAAAGACCACGCCGCGAATCCGGCGCAAGTCGAAACGGCGGGGCTGCCCCGCGTTTTTCGTCATGCCTACTCCATGGCCTCCGGAAAATACTGGGCCGCCAGTTCGCGCAGCTTGAATTTCTGGATCTTGCCGCTGGCCGTCATGGGATACTCATCAAGAAAGACCACGTATTTGGGAATCTTGTAGCGTGAGATCTGGCCACGGCAGAAGTCGCGGATGTCCTCGGTGGCGTAGTCGAAGCCTTCCTTCAGGATGACGAACGCCCCCACTTCCTCGCCGTACTTGCGACTCGGCACGCCGACCACCTGCACGTCCTTGATGCCCTCCATGCGGTACAGGAACTCCTCGATCTCGCGCGGGTACACGTTCTCGCCGCCGCGAATGATCATGTCCTTCAGGCGCCCCGTGATGCTCAGGTAGCCGTCCTCGTCCATGACGCCCAGATCGCCGGAATGCATCCAGCCGTCGGGATCGATGGCCTGGGCCGTGGCGTCGGGGTTGTTGTAGTAGCCCTTCATGACGTTGTAGCCGCGGCAGCAGACCTCGCCCTGCACGCCGGGGGCGACGGGCTCGCCGGTCTCGGGGTCGACCACGCGCACTTCGATCTCGGGCATGGCGCGGCCCACGGTCTTGGTGCGCTGCTCGATGCTGTCGTTGACCCTGGTCTGGGTCATGACCGGGGATGTTTCGGTCAGACCGTAGCAGATGGTGATCTCCTTCATGTTCATGACGTCCATGACCTTCTCCATGACCGGCGCCGGGCAGGGCGAACCGGCCATGATGCCCGTGCGCAGCGACGACAGGTCGTAGCGCGGGAAGGAGCGGTGCTCGAGCACGGCGATGAACATGGTCGGCACGCCGTAGAGCGCGGTGCATTTTTCCTCTTCCACGGCGGCCAGGACCAGCAGCGGGCTGAAGCCTTCGAGGATGACCAGGGTGGCGGCGTGGCTCACGGCCGCCAGCACGCCCAGCACGCAGCCGAAGCAATGGAAGAGCGGCACGGGCAGACAGACGCGGTCCTTGTGCGTGAACTTCTGGTTCTCGCCGATCCAGAACCCGTTGTTGCCGATGTTGTAGTGGGTCAGCATGACGCCCTTGGGGAACCCGGTGGTGCCGGAGGTGTACTGCATGTTGACCACGTCGTGGGGATCGAGGGAAGCCTGCCGGGCCCGGTAGTCCTCTTCGGAGGTCACGCGGCCAAGGGCCAGCAGCTCGGGCATGGAGTACATGCCCCGGTGTTTTTCCTGGCCCAGGAAGAAGACGCGCTTCAGATCCGGGAATTTCTCGCTGCGCAGGTAGCCGCGCTCCTGGGTCTTGAGTTCGGGCACCAGGTCGTACACCGTCTGCACGTAATCGGTGTCCCGGAAGGAGTCGATCAGGAGCAGGTTCTCGCATTCCGACTGTTTGAGCAGGTATTCCAGCTCGGCCCTCTTGTAGAAGGTGTTGACCGTCAGCAGCACCGCCCCGATCTTGGCCGTGGCGAACTGAAAGGCCACCCAGTACGGCACGTTGGTGGCCCAGATGGCCACCTTCTCTCCCTTCTGCACGCCCATGGCCATGAGCCCCTTGGCCAGGTTGTCGACCAGTTCGCCGAACTCCCGGTAGGTCATGCGGAAATTCCGGTCCACATAGATCACGGCTTCATTGTCCGGGTGCTGCATGATGGCTTCATCAAGCATCCGCCCCAGGGTAATTTCTCGCAACGCAGGCTTGTCCATGACTCCCCCTTTGGATGACACCGGACTATTCCGGAAAATAGAGCACCGCGTAAATGGAGGCCGGAGCGTTTCCGCCGGCCGACACATGATGCGGAACGATGGAATTGAGATAGACGGAATCGCCCTTGCCAAGGGTCAGCACGTCGCGGCCATAGATGACTTCGATGGAGCCTTCGTGCACGACGATGAATTCCTCGCCCTCGTGGCTGGACAGCTTTTTCTCCCCGCAGGCGGCGGGCATGAGCTCGACGAAAAACGGCTCCATGTGCCGGTCGGTCTTGCCCTTGCCCAGGGAATAGAACTTCATGTCCACGGAACAGCCCTTGCCTCCGAGCATGCTCAGGCCCTCTTCACGCTGTCCAAGCCGCACGATGAGCGGATCCTGCCCCAGTTCGTCGTCCAGGAACGTGCCCATGCGCACGCCGAGGCCACGCGCGACCTTGAGCAGGGGCCCCAGGGAGGGGTAGACCGAATCGTCTTCCAGGGACCGGAGAAAGGAAATATCCAGGCCCGTGCGCTGAGCCAGGTCTTCCAGGCTGATCTCGTTCATTTCCCGGAATCGTTTGATGCGTATGCCGAGTTGCTCTTTGCTCATAAACCGTTCTCGCTGGTTAAGGGTTCAGGGGGCGGGCCACAAGAGTGACGGGCGCGGGCAGTTCGACCCGGCGGCCGCAGATGCGCTCCACGGCCTGGGCATCGAGCCGGCAGCAGACCAGGTCGCCCGGCTCGCCCGCGCACGGTGAAAAATCCAGATCAAGAGCCGAAAGCTCGCGCACGATGTCGTCGTCGGAGACAAAAAGCCGCGCGCCCAGAGGCAGGAACATGAGCAGCGAGGGCAACAGCCCCTTCCACGGCAACTCCGCACCGGCCCTCGGGAAAAGCTCGTCGTCCGCGACATCGAACTGCGCGAAGCTCTCCTCGTCATCGAGGCCCAGCACCTGCGCAAAGCCTTCCCGCGCCGCGCCGAATCGTCCTTCCTGCTCGCGCATGGCGATGAACTGTTCCTCGCGGTACAGGGCCATGGCCAACAGCAGCTGGGCCTGCCTGCGCAGATCCGCCGGGTCGGCCTCTTTGGGAGACTCCATGCCGGTCAGCTGCGATTTGATGTCCATGGTCGTGTCGGTGTAGAAATTATCGATTCCGGTGGCCTGATAGGCCTGCATGTCGGTTGCGCGTGGAAAACGCTCGGCGAACTCCATGTAGCTTCTGAGCATGGCCCGGACCTGGGCCGGCGAAAACGGCAGATCGACTGAGCGCCAGCGGGTGGCGCTTGTATCCAGATCCACGCCCGGATCAAAGAACGCCACGCCTTCCGGAAGGGCCCCCTGCCCCAGCTTCGGATGGAGCCAGGGAAAATGCACCACCATTTCACTCATATATATCTCCTTGTTCGCTGACAGTGTGATCCGGGCGTTCGTAGCGGCGACAGCGCCCCGGGCAAGCGGGCATGCGCAAAAGACAGATGCCTTCGAAAAAATGCAGGCACGAAGCTTCCTCCGCATCGTCCTGCGGAACGGTGAAATTTGCACAGTCCCAGCCAATGTTCAAGGCTTTGGCCATGCGCTGTTCCCAGATGCGTCCGGCCTGCTCGGAGGAAAGGCCCAGAATCTCGCCGCGAACCACGAATTCATCGAAGTGGTTCTCCAGGGCGGCCAGCACGGTACAGGCGAATTCCCGGCACAAACCCGGATTGATCCTTTCCTCGTACAGGCAGCGGCCGGCGGCCAGAAAACGGCAGCCGTCTCCGGGCAGGCGCAGCACCGGCTTCACGCAAACCTCCGCGAAAACCTGGCCCGGCGTTGCGAAAACAGTGTTCGACTAATTGATAAATACATTCCATCCCTTCGGAAACCAAGGTTTTTCTTCCCCAAGGAAGAGTTGACCTGCGCGGAACGCTATGTGTATATGAGGCCCAATATTTCCCGAGGAGGCATACATGTTCGGCATTGGTATCCCTGAGCTTCTGATAATCCTGGTCATCGTCCTGGTCATTTTCGGGGCCAACAAGTTGCCTGAAATCGGTTCAGGTATGGGTCGGGCCATAAAAAACTTCAAAAAAGCCACCAGCGAACCCGAAGAAATCGACGTGACCCCCAAGTCCGATTCCAAGGACTCTTCCGACAAGAAAGAATGAATTGTTAGACGTTCCACAAAAAAATCCCGGCCCGACCGGGATTTTTTTGTGCACGTCCTAGCGGATCTCCACCGCCAGGCCCTGGGTCTTGGCCGCGTCCCGGAGCCGACGGGCCAGGGCTTCACGGGAGCGGGCCTCGATCCTCCAGACCCCGACCATGCCCGCGCCCTCCATCTCCACGCCAACCAGCGTCTTGCTCCCGATCTCCTCGTTCCAGGCATCCATGAGCCTGTCGAATTCCATGGGCCCCGCGCTGGACAGCCAGCCCGAAACACGGACCAAGAGCCCCGACCCGCCCCCCGCCGCGACTCCCGGACGCGAAAAATAGTCCTCCCAAACCGCCAGCCAGACCTCGTCCAGGGTCTTGGCCGTATGCGAGGTCCGCCACTCGCCACGACTGAGCACCCCGGTCCAGGCGCCCAGCTGCGAGAGCGAGAGAACCGGCACGTCCTCGGCGGCCGCGGCGACCGGCTTCAGGCCGGAGAGTTCCTGCAATGCGCCAAGCCGTCTGGTTCGCGACGGCTCCACCCCGGAAAGCCGGAGCACATAGGGCAGGGGGTCCTTGTGCGGCGGCAGGACGCCCGCGCCGCGCAGGCGCGCCTTGAGCCCGGCATCGTGGATGCGCACGGTGACGGCGCGAGCGGCGGCCGTCGCATTGGCCGTTCCGGGCGTCTCGTCCTCGCTGTAGCCGAGGATGAGCGAATCACGCTCCTTGGACAGAACTTCCATGAGCGTTTTCCTGCGCCCAGGGGCGAGCGCTGTTCCCAGCAGTTCGTCGATCTCTTGCGCCAGCGCCGTATCGAAAACCCTGTCCAGGAGAGCCTCGCGGCCTTCCCCCTCCTCCGCTGTCACGCTCACCCGCTGATCCGCGGCGGCGAACGGCGCGCACCACAGCAACACCATCAAAAACAACGCATATCTGGACATGGGTTCTCCCCTGAAAATGAAAATAGCGGTCCATGCCCCGGCAGGCCTGAGACCGAACGGGCCGCCAATCAGGCGGCGGACTCCGGTTTGAAGAAAAGGCGAGCCCTGGCCACCATGCCCTCCAGGTCGTCCGGATCGTGCCAGAAGATCTCGTCATCGCGCTTGAACCAGGTCAACTGGCGTTTGGCGTAGGCGCGCGTGCTGCGCAGCCAGTCCCGCCGCGCCTGTTCCAGGTCCGTGCCGTCCAGCAGCACCGACAGGAGTTCCGGGCAGCCGATGCCCGAAAACCCCGGAGCGGACCGATCCGGGCACATGTCGTAGGCCCGCCGCACCTCCTCTTCCGCTCCGGCCTCAAGCATCAGGTCGATGCGCCGGGCCAGACGCGGAGTCAGACTGGCCAGATCGGCGGCGATCCCGATCTTGAGCACCCGCAGTCCCGCAGGACGGCGGGTCCGGCCATGCCACCAGGTCAGGGTTTGCCCCGTGGCCGCGAACACTTCCAGGGCCCGGCAAATGCGCTGGGGATCGTTGGGATGGATTTTGGCGGCGTATTCGGGATCGATGAGCTGCAATCGGCCGTGCAGCACCTGGGAGCCATGGGCCCGGCACTCGCCGACCACTTCTTCGCGGATGGCCGGATCGATGTCGGGAATGGGCGCCAGACCGTCGAGCAGGCTCTTCAGGTAAAGCCCGGTGCCGCCGACCAGGAGGGGCGCCAGCCCCTGGTCCCGATACGTCCGGACCCGGGCCATGATCTCGCCGGCAAAGGCTCCGGCGCGCACCGGGACATGGAGGGGGAGGTAGCCGTACAGGGCGTGGGGGCAGACGGCGCGCTCCGCCGCCGTGGGCTGGGCCGTGACCACGTCCAGACCGGCGTAGACCTGGCGGGAGTCGAAATTGACCACGCCGCCGCCCAGCGCCCCGGCCAGGGCCAGGGCCGCGGCGGTCTTGCCCGTGCCCGTGGCGCCGACCAGACAAAGAAGCGAGATTTCCGTCATGCCTGCTTCGACGCTCCGCCGGAGGGCAGGGCCGCCTTGTCCCGCAACTCGTTCATGCGCGCGTTCACGCGGGCCAGGATGGTCTCCGGCACAAGCCCCTCGATGATCCCGCCAAGCCGGGCCACGTCCTTGATGATGGTCGAGCTGATGTACAACCAGCGGTAGTCCGTCATCATGAACACGGTGTGGATGCTGGGTTTGAGCTTGCGGTTCATGAGGGCCATCTGGAATTCGTACTCGAAATCCGAAACCGCCCTGAGCCCGCGCAGGATCGTGTTGACCCCCTTGCTGGGCACATAATCGACCAGAAGCCCTGAAAACCCCTCCACTTCCACGCGGTGCTGGCCGCGAAAAACCTCACGGATCATCTCCACCCGCTCCTCAAGGCTGAAAAGCGGGTTCTTGCCCGAATCCTTGGCCACGGCCACGATGACCTTGTCGAAGACCTCCAGCCCACGGCGCACCAGGCTCAGGTGTCCGTTGGTGAAAGGGTCGAAGGTGCCTGGATAGACGGCCACGCGTTCTACTTTCTGCGCCATATGCAAATCCTTGTCTGCCCGTAGAGTTTGTCTCGAAGAAGAGCCAGATCCGGCCGGGGCGGATTGTCGAAGACCAGCCCCGCCTCCACCTCGGCGCAGATCAGCCCGTCCGGCGCGAGGCCCTGCCGCTCCAGCAGCAGACCCAGGGCGGGCAGCAGCAGGTCCTTGCCATAGGGGGGGTCGATGAAGACCAGGCTAAACGGCCCGCGCCCGCCTTCAAGCCAGCGCAGGGCATCGGCCTTGACCACGGCGTAGCGCCGCTTCTCGACGCCGAGCGCCTCCAGGTTGGAGCGGATCAGAGCCGCGGCCTGGGCGGCCTTTTCCACAAAGACGGCTTCCTGGCCGCCCCGACTCAGGGCCTCGATGCCCAGGGAACCGCTGCCGGCGAAGATGTCCGCCACCCGGGTCAGGCTCCAGTCGACCCCCAGGGATTCGAGCATGGAGAACACGGACTCCCGCACCTTGCCCGTGGCGGGCCGGTAGCCCGGCCCTTCGGTGGTGCGGATGCTCCGCCCTCGGTATTCCCCGGCGATTATGCGCACGCCTAGTCCTTCCCGGCCTGCTGTTTCTGCTCAAACATGAGTTCCGACATGATGGAGCTCAAACGCGAATTGATGGCCAGCAGGCTGCCCCGGATTTCGACCTGGTTGGTCTGGCCCATGCGCTGCAGATAATCGACCCGCTCCCGCACCTGGGCCAGCTTGCCGGAAGTCTCTTCCAGCAGGTAGTCCCAATCGATGCGCGGCGCGGCCAGGGAAGGCCTGGCGGTCAGCTCGAAGCGTCCGCCCTTCTCCAGCAGGCATTCGTCCAGATAATCCGGGATGTGCACTGTGAGCTTGAATTTCTCCCGGATCAGCTCGGCCAGGATCTTCTGGCCCGAATGCTCGCCGTGCACCAGGTAGACCTGCACGTCGGGATTGCGGAAATTGGACAGCCAGTCCAGGATCTGGGTCTGCCCGGCATGACCGGAAAAACCGCCGATGGTGAAGACCTTGGCCTTGACCGACAGTTCCTCGCCCAGGATCCGGATGGTCTTGGCCCCGTCGACGATGCGGCGTCCCGGAGTGCCTTCGGCCTGGAAGCCCACAAAGACGATGGACGCGCCCGGCTTCCAGATGTTGTGCCGCAGGTGGTGCTTGATGCGCCCCGCATTGGCCATGCCGCTGCCCGCGATGACGATGGCCGACTCCTGGGACACGTTGATGGCCCGCGACTCGTCGGACGAGACCGTAAAGCGCAGATTGGGGAGCTCCAGGGGGTTCTGGCCGTTTTTGACCAGCTCCTTGGTCTCTTGATCGTAGTAGTCCCAGTGACGGCGAAAAATCTCCGTGGCCCTGATGGCCAGAGGGCTGTCCACGTAGACGGGCATGTCCTCGGGCAACCGTCCTTCCTGACGCAGGAGATGGAGGCTGTACAGAAGCTCCTGGGTGCGCTCCACGGCAAAGGCGGGGATGATGACCTTCTCGCCGCGCTGGTAGCTGTAGGCGATGGCCTCGGCCAACTCTTCCCGGCTCTGGGTCTCGTTCTTGTGGTTGCGCGAGCCGTAGGTCGACTCCAGAAAAAGGAAATCCGCCGTCTCCACGGTCTGGGCGTTGGGAACAAGGAGCTGCCCCGGACGCCCGAGGTCGCCGGAAAAGACCAGCTTGGTCTCCTCCTCCCCTTCCGTGATCCACAATTCGATAAAGGCCGAACCGAGGATATGGCCGGCGTCGTTGAAAATGACGCGGATGCCCGGCGCGGGCTCGAAAGCCTGATTGTAGTCTTGGGTCTTGAGCTGCGTGAGCGCCTTCTGGGCATCCTCCACCGTGTACAGGGGCTCCACCGGGGGGGCGCCGACCCGCTGCTTCTTGGTGCTGCGCCACTGCGCTTCGGTCTCCTGGATGCGGGCGCTGTCCTCGAGCATGATGCCCAGCAGGTCCTTGGTCGGAGCCGTGGTGTAGACCGGGCCCTTGAAGCCCTGGGCCGCCAGGCGCGGCAGCAGGCCGGAATGGTCGATATGGGCATGCGTGAGCAGGATGAAATCGAGGGCTTCGGGGCGGTACATGCCGTTTTCGTCCCAGTTGCGCGCCTCGATGCCCCGGTTGCCCTGATGCATGCCGCAATCGATGGCGAAACGGGCGCGCTCGCACTCGATCACATGGCAGGAGCCGGTCACCGTGCGCGCCGCGCCAAGAAAAGTTATCTTCATAAATTTCTCCCTGTATTCCAAGTAGATAGATTTAAGGTAAAATATCAGGCCATTGCCCTGTTCCGACCGGTTGTGCTAGCGACTCACCAACACGAACACGGCGGAACCCGCGGCCGTGAAGCAACCCTTTTCCACCAAAGAACAACGCATGATCAATCTTGAGAAACTCAGCGACCGCGATCTCCCGCCCTTGAAGCCCATGGTCCTGCGGCTCTGGCAGCTTTTGAACGCCCAGAACACCCGCTTGCAGGAAATCGTCGAGGCGATGAGCGCGGAGCCTGTGCTCTGCGCCCGCATCATGGCCATTTCCAACTCGCCCCTGTACCGGGGGATGGAAGAAATCAACAGCCCGCAAAAGGCGCTGGTGCGGCTGGGCTTAAACGAGGTCAAGGGGATCGTCTACTATCTGACTCTGTCCGATTCGGTGCGCCAGAACGCCTTTCCACCCTCGTTTTCCGTGCGCCGGTTCTGGACCCACAGCCTGAGCACGGCGCTGTTGTGCAAAAAACTCGCCCAGTTCTATCCGCATCTGTTTCCCATGACTCCGGAGGAGCAGGACAGCACCTATCTGGCCGGCCTGCTGCATGACATCGGTTACGTGGTCATGGCCTCGCTCATGCCCGGAGAATTCACGACCATGACCAGACTCTGGGAAACCGGAGAAAACGCGCCCCTGGAGATCGAGGACGAGCTGTTCGGGGTCAGCCATCCGATCCTCAGCGCCAAAGCTCTCAAACTGTGGAAATTCCCGAAAAATGTCCAGCTGGCGGTCTACGCCCACCACCGCGCCATTTCCGACGATTCTCCGCCGCCGGACATCATGCTCCTGAAGCTTGCGGACTACCTGGCCACGGACGCCGGATACCACTTCAACCCGTCCTTCACCACGGAACTCAAACGCCTGACCCTTCCCATCTTCCTTCTGGAAAACGACTTCCAGCCAGTGATCGAGGAAGTGGCCCTCAAGGTCGAGATGCTTGTCAGTCAGGCCTTTGATTGACACTCGATGCGCGGCGAGAGCGTGGGGGCAAGCTCCAGATTGAGGTCCACCGCGCCGGTATAGCCCATGATCCCTTCCGACATGGGCTCGGCCATTTTCTCCCGCAGCCAGTTCCACAGAACATCGCCGGTGCGTCCGAACTGCCTGAAATCGCCCCGCACGCGCACGCACAGGTATCGCGCCGCGAGGGCGACACGGGTGGAGGGCTCCGTGTCCTCCTGAAACTGGTACTCGCTGATGACCGAGGCAAGCCGCGCCAGCAGAAACCGCGTGCCCTCCTCGTTCAGGTCCGGGGAGATGAGGCACAGAAATCCGCCGTCCATGGACGCCAGGCGGTCATAATTGCGCAGCTGCCGCCTGAGCGACGACCAGATGCCGCTGGTGAACCACTCCAGCCAGTCCGATCCGTAGCTGACGCGCAAACCTCCCAGGCCGGGCACGGACAGGATGCTCATGGACAGCCATCCCTCGCGCCGACCGATGCGGTTGACCTCCTCGTAGAGAAACGTGCGCAGCCCTTCCGGGGTCAACAGGCCCGTCTCCGTATCGAGGAGCCTTGAAGCGCCGAACTCGCGGCACAGCGACATGGAGCGCAGGGCCCGCTTGATCTTCCATTCAAGCTCGAGGTCCATCCAGGGGCCGAGCATGTAGTCGTCGATGTCGTCGGAGCAGGTGAAAACGGAAACCAGGTCCTCCTCGGGACCGACCAGGATCATGTAGGCGGGAGCAAGGGATCGCCTCGCCTCCCGGGCCCGGACCAGGGCGCACAGCTCCAGGCCCGAGATGTCGATGCCCCGGGACGCGATCAAGAGACAATCATAGTCGGTGTCTTCGCTCAGGGCCACGGCCTTGAGGTGGCCGCGCACATGGTCGGCCCGGATGCCGAGCCGCTCAAGCACGATCGTCATCTCCCGCGCGAGGTCCTCGTCCGGTTCGACGACCAGAAATCGAAATCGATCCATTTCCTGCTCTGATGCGATCATGCGGGTCTTCTCTGATGTGGACGGATGTGAATGAAGAATCGCCAGGATTTATCAAGTGTTCCGGGTAGCAGACGAGCGGGCTCCTTGTCCACAAACCCGGCGCGGGAGCCCGGCTTAAGATTTTGCCCTCGGCGGCATTATTGTGTATGGAGCCCTGACCACTGCGGAATCCATGCATGCATAATCCATTCAAATCCCTTGAAAAAGACCCGGCCGTGCGCTCCCGGCTGAAAAAAAGGGTTGCCAGAAAAACCACGGTTGCGGCCCAGGCCGCCGGGACCCAAAGTCCCGCATCCGAGGAAGATCTTTTTTTGCATGCGTTCTCCGACGTCGAGCCCCTGACCAAGAAGGGCCGCGACATCGCCGGGGCCGCCCCGCCCAGGGAAACGCCGCCGCCCGCGCCGCCGTCCTTCGCCCGCCTGCTTGAGGAAAACATCGAATTCGAGATGGAATACACCCACGAATTCATGACCGGGCAGATCCGGGGGCTTGACGCCAAGATATTCCGCAAGCTCAGGAACGGGGAATTCAGCGTGCAGGGGCATCTGGACTTGCACGGCATGAACACGGATCAGGCCAAGCTCGCGGTGCTCGATTTTTTGCGGCGCAGCTACATGGAAGGCAAGCGCTGCGTGCTCCTGATCCCGGGCCGTGGACGCAATTCTCCCCTTGGCCAGGGGGTGCTGCGGCAGGAACTGACCACCTGGCTGACCCAGGCTCCGCTGAAACGCATCGTCCTGGCCTTCACCACCGCCCTGCCCAGGCATGGCGGAAGCGGGGCCGTTTACCTGCTGCTGCGCCAGGTGCGCAAGGACCAGGGCAGGATCGCCTGGGAAAACATCTTTACCGACCTCGACGGCTGACTTTCAAACATCTCCACCAAGGACCTCGAACATGGGCTTTTTCTCACGCATAAAAAAATTCTGGGGAACGGACGCCGAGCCCCGCGATGCCGAACTGCCGATCCAGACGCCGGACCAGACGCCGGACACGAAACAGCAACCGGACGCTCAGGCGCCGTCGGAACAGGAACTTCCCGCGCGCCCCGAGCCGACGCCCGCAGCCGCGCTGGCGGCAAAAATGGAGGCTCCCTCCCAGAACGCCGAAGATAAAAAGGATGGCGGATGGCGCAGGCTTTTCGGTCTGGGCGGCAAGACCGAGGACAGAGAACCCGCGCCGGAGCCAAGCCCGCAGGCGGAACTTCTTTTCCAGGAAAAACCGGTGGCCGACGACGGGCTCGAGCCCTGGCAGAAATCGCTGCGGCAGGCCCTGGGTGAAGCGGAACCCCGGCTCTCGACCTGGATGGTCCACATCCTTGACGGAGTAGGCAGGCGCGGGGATGTCTTGTGGGAGCGGCTCCGGTTTCTCTTTGCCCAGCTGGAGGTGCCGTCCACGGAAGCGGAAGATTTCATTCGCCGCTTCGACAAATGGCTCCTGGACATGGACTACGACCACGTCGATGAATTCCGCTCCGAACTCCAGTACCGCATGGCCCTGGCCCTGGAACTCGAAGACGAGGAGGACGAGCGCAACCGCCTGTTCCTGAAGCTGTCCGCCGGGCTGGGCAAGACCCGCGAGCAGCTGACCATGCGCATCGACCAGCTCCTGGCCATGACCGGCAGCTACGACGACGCCTTCTGGGAAGAGCTGGAAGAAATCCTGCTCATGGCCGACGTGGGCGTAAACGCCACCCAGGAGCTTTCAAAACGCTTGAAGCCCAAGCTGCGCCAGGCCGGCACGCGGGACGCGGCGGCCTTCAAGGCCCTCTTGAAAGCGGAACTGGCCGAGGTCTTCATCGAGCCCAAGACACCCACGGTGCCCCAGCCCCCGGAAGTGGTGCTCATGATCGGCGTCAACGGCGCGGGCAAGACCACGACCATCGCCAAGCTGGCCCACCGCGCCCAGATGCAGGGCCGCAAGGTTCTGGTGGCGGCCGGGGACACCTTCCGCGCCGCGGCCATCGAACAGTTGCAGGTCTGGTCCAAACGGGTCGGAGCGGGGTTCTATGCCAAGCCTCATGGCAGCGATCCGGCGGCGGTGGCCTTCGAGGCGGTGGAGCATGCCATGAAGGAAGGCTACGACCTGGTCTTCGTGGACACGGCCGGACGGCTGCAGACCAAGCACAATCTCATGGAAGAGCTGAAGAAGATCAACCGCGTGCTCGGCAAGAAGCTCGAAGGCGCGCCGCACCGGACCATCCTGGTGCTCGATTCGACCACGGGCCAGAACGCCCTGTCCCAGGTCAAGCTCTTCTCCCAGGCCGCTCCCGTGGACGAGATCGTGCTGACCAAGCTCGACGGGACAGCCAAGGGTGGAATCATCGTGGCCATCGCCCTGGAATTCAGGATCCCCATCAGCTTTGTCGGCCTGGGTGAAAAAATGGAAGACCTGCGTCCCTTCTCCGGCCAGGAATTCGCCAGCGCCCTTTTCGATTGACCGCGCGGGCAGGGGTTCCTGCCCGCCTCCCCTACTTCCCGTCGCCCATCTCCAAGACCTTGCGCAACCGTTCCACCCGGCGACGGTTCGCGCCCAGATCCCACCATCCGAGCCGAGACGCGGATCGGACCTGCGCCATTGCCCCGTCGCGGCGGCATTCAAGATCATCGACAAAGCCGAAAAGGCGAGAACGGAACGTCGCGTGCAGATAACCGTCGTCCTCGCGCTCGATGCTTCCGCCCTGGGCGATGATGGCCAGGCGCAAGCGCTTCCAGCCTTCCGCGCCCTGCAGAAGAAAGGGGGCGATGTTCGCGTCCCGCCCTTCCGAGACAACGCAGTTGGGGGATCCAGGACATGGCCGAAGGCGTCCGTCTGCAACGCCGGAACGCGCGGTCATGGCGCAGGATGCCATGCCCAGGCAGACAAGAATGACCAGGCAGGATTTTTTCATGACGAACGCTCCACTTCTTTTCGCGGTTGCACTGTCCGGGGGGCACCCGCCCGACCGAGATGTCACATGGAATCAAATGCAGGCATGAGCGCCTCCGCCTCTCCGGCATCGACGCAAGGCCAGTCCGGCAGAAGGGAGGCCGTGAACCCGGGCAGATCGAGACGCCAGTGATGCAGGTAAAGCCCGCCCGGCTCCCCTGCCCCGTAAACCGGATCGCCAACCAGGGAATGGCCGGCATGGGCGAGATGGGCGCGAATCTGATGCCTGCGCCCTTTGAGGATTTTCACCAGAAGCAGGGTGTCGCCATCAGCATGACGCACCGCCCTGGCCGTGGTCCAGCGCAGGGGCGAATCCTGCTCCGGGATCACGCGCACCACGCGGCGCTTGTCGTCCAGAATCCTGTCCCTGACCTGCAAGACGTCCAGCGTTCCATGGGCCAGGGCCAGATACCACTTGCGGACCTGGCCCCCGTCCTGCCAGGCCTTGTATGCCGCCGCATCCTGCGTGCCCGCCGCGGCCAGGACCAGGCCGCTGGTCAGGAAGTCCAGACGGTTGAGCAGCGCCCATCCACCCAGACCGAGTTCCGGCAAACAGGATTCAAGGCAAGCGCCCCCCCGCCCGGCCACGGTGTGCAGGCCGCCGGGTTTGGCCAGGGCCGCGAAACTCTCGTCACGGGCCACGATCCGGACACCGGCGCAGACCGGAACCGATTCCTCCGGGATCACGCGGACACGCTGACCGGGATGGATCAACACGCCCTTGGCGCAGCTTCTGCCGTCGACCAGAACGCGACCGTCGTCAATCAGGGCCCGACAGCGCCTGAGTCCAAGCCCCAGCCGCCCGGCCAGGGCCTTGTCCAGCCGAACGGGCGAAAAATCCTCGGGATAGATAAAGGAATCTTTCATGCTACACCGGGAACCGGTCAAGGGGACTCGGGACCTGATCGGGAATCGTCGACGGCGCATCGGCACGGACGCGCTTCATTGCGGAGGGTAACCGGGCCGCTCCTGCTCGACAATGGACAGCCATGTCGAGGTCAGCTCCTTGTCCCACTGCGTTCCGGCCCCGCGGTCCAGAGCGTACATGACCTTGCTGAGCGGCAGGGATTGCCGGTAGGCCCGATTGGAGGTCATGGCCTCGTAGCTGTCCGCCAGGCAGATGATGCGGGCCATGAAGGGCACCGCGTCGCCGGCCAGTCCGTCGGGATAGCCCTGGCCGTCAACGCGCTCGTGGTGGTGGTAGATGATCCGCGTGACATCGTTCATGGCTCCGACCTGCCCCAGGATTTCCCGGCCCATGGAGCTGTGGCGCTTCATGGTTTCGTATTCCTCGTCGGTCAGGGCTCCGGGCTTGTTCAGGATATGATCCGGGATGCCGATCTTGCCGATGTCGTGCAGCATGCCCGCGATGTGCAGACGGTCGAGCTCCTTGCTCCCCAGTCCCAGAGTCCGCCCCAGGCGGCAGGCGTACTCGGCCACGCGCTCCGAATGCCCACGGGTGTAATAATCCTTGAGCTCAACCGCCTGGGCAAAAGAGCGGATCACATCCTGGTTCATGGTCCGCAGACGCGAATAGAGATGGGAGTTCTGCAGGGCCGAGGCGGTGTGCGAGGCGAAAACGCCCAACAGTTGCAGATCCTGCTCGCAGTAGAGGGGATTGTCCCGGTCGCGGACCAGGGTGATGACCCCGATGCGTTTCTGCGGAAGGTCCAGGGGCACGGCCATGACCGAATAGGGAAAGCCTTCTGGAAACAGGGCCGAATTGAAGGACGACTGCCGCAGGGTGAACTGGTCGAGAAGGTAGGACTTTCCTTGCTGCAGGATTCTGTCGCACAGCTTGGTCACGAAAACGCGCAGAACGCCATTGGTCTCGAGCAGGCGCCCCTGCATCAGGTTCGGCCCGCGTTCGAGCATTTCCGGCAGAAGCAGACAGATGGCGTCGGGGGAGAAATTCTCGCGCAGGTGGATCAAAAACTCTTCCACCACGGCCACATGGTTGAGCTGGGCGCCGAGACGCTTGCTCAGGCCCAGCATGCGCACCACGGCGGAGAGCTTTTCCTGCTCCTTGCGGCTTCTGCGCTGTTCGAGAATGGAACGCACCCGCAAGAGCAGATGCTTGATGTCGAAAGGCTTGGCAATGTAGTCCGCCGCGCCGTTCTTCATGATGTCGACGGCGGTCTCCGTGGTCCCGTAGCCGGTCATGACCAGAAAATCCACGTCCAGCTGGCGCTTGCGGATCTGGCTCAAGAGGTCCTGACCGTTCATGTCGGGCATGCGCAGGTCGCTGATGACCAGATCGAATCCATGCGCCCCGAGCTTGCCCAGGGCATCCTGCCCGTTGTCGGCCAGAGTCACGTCGTAGCCGACCCCGGAGAGCGCCTCTTCACAGATCTCCCGGAGCGCAGGCTCGTCATCCACCACCAGCACGCGAAAAGCTGTCGTCATTTTCTCACCATCAGGGAAGATCGCCGACATGAGCCGCCCCCCGGAGTTCGTAAACATTTGTGAACCAATTCTTTTTAGTGAAAAAACAAAAGTCTGACAACACGAGGAAAAGTGAAAATAATCCTTGCCAACCAAAATCATCTTAGGTAGATGCCATTTCCTCAATCGGGATGTGGCTCAGGCTGGTAGAGCGCTGCGTTCGGGACGCAGAGACCGGAGGTTCAAATCCTCTCATCCCGACCAGATATTTCAAGGAGTTAGGCATAAAAACCTAACTCCTTTCTTCTTTTCAAAAATCGTCCCCCACCATATCCCCCACCTTCAGAAGGTTTCCCAACCCAAGGCTTCATGCCGATTTTGCTTCCACCGCTCACGTCTGACGCACCCACCGCCACCTCGGACAAAATCCTTCACGTCTGACGCGATCCACCCTGGCCACGCACATGACCATGTGATAGGGGCACGCCCATGTCCTTGATCATAATCCTTCAGGCCCTCGCCGCCGCTCTCCTGGCCACTGTCGCCCTCAAAATTCGCCATTCTCACTCGTCCGTGGCGTGTCCCTGTTGCCAGGCCCGGCAACGTCGCTCCGCCTCCACCTGTGGCGTCTGCGGACAGTCGATGAGCAGGTACTTTTAATTGAGCCTGCCGGTTGCGGACGGGGTACGGTACCAGCCTCGGTAGTTACTCGGGCTGGCCCAGGTCGAGGGCCACAATGGGCAACTCGTCAAGTCGAAGACGTTGAGAATTACACGAACCCGATCTGCGGGAAGAGTTTCTTGGTCGACTCGCGCGAAGAGAGCACGGCCTTCTTCAGTGATTCGAGTTCGGAAGGCGTCAAAAGATTTTCACGAAGGCGTTTGTGTTGAATTGCCCAATGAATAAAAACATGTTACCCATCTAAATTAAAACATTTAATATAATAATTAAAAATACGCGATTGAGACTAACTTATCGCAAGGCTTCAAAACATGAATATTAACAAAACCCAGAGATTTATTATAATTATTGTTGCTTTTTTTGTTATAGGAATGCTATTATATCCACCATTTCAAATGGTTAACAACGGCGCAGAAAGAAACGCTGGATATTCGTTTATCACATCCCCGCCAACTAAATACGCAACTGTCAACACATCTATGCTTATTACTCAATGGATAGCTGTGCTACTTGTTGGAATATTGTTATTTTTTTTGAATAACAGCAACTCAGTTAAAATTCAAAAAAAAGACAATTTTGTTTTCAGCGAACAAAATACATACACTAAGTCAAAAAATAATAATCACTCTGATGATATAAATTTTAATTACAAAAGAATAATATTAATTTTATTAACAATCATACTCGCTTCTTTTTTTGCATTTATAGGAAGAACGCACGGAAAACACTTTGCGGATAAATATATAAAAAATGTTATTCATAATTATAATTATTCAAGGAATCTCAGCATCAAGAATTTGGATTCTTTGCAATTATCCACTCTTTCCTTTAATGAGTTTACAGAAGCTACATATCCAATTTCTGATGAATTAAAAAATAAATTTATCATGTTTAAAAATATGGAATGTAGAAGCGAATATATTGATATTGTATGCTCTCAAATTATTTCCACTCCGAATTGGAAATTCAATATTGACGGAGCAGTCAATAGTATCATTGATTCAGTTTTAAACTTAGATGGTGTTAGTAACGGATTGCACTTCAAGAAAAATATAAAAAAATTTGACATGGACGGAATATATTTTGAAATAGAATACAGCAAAGATAATATTCAAAGAAAGATAATTGGAATGGTTTTGGGTAAAGGAGAGAAAACATGGCAAGTAAGCATTATATTCCACAAATATTTCAATAATATAGCAGATAAAATATTTAATTCGCTAATTATACACAACACCACGCCAAACACGAATACGAATTGATATATGTTAAATTTTACGCAGAAAATTAATATAACAATGCAGACAGTTAGGAGCATACTTTGCGCGCAATCAGGCTTCAGCGCCGTACATGTCGGTGAATAATCAGTGTATGCTTGGCGGGCCTGATCGTCACCGGCACCCCGTTGCTGACCAGCGTGCCGTCCGGCAGTTCATCGTCCACAACAACCAGCTGACAATCCTTTTCTCTGACCGTCTCCGATTCAAGCACCTCAATCCTCTTTTCCAGCGTCCTCATTTCACCACCTCCGCGCCCCTTTTGGGCCACTCGCCAACAATGTCACAATGTCGTGATGCAATTCATCAAGCGCTTGGAGCGTATCTGGTACCATTTTGACCGGAGCGAAGCGCACGCCCCTGACCACGCCGTCAATGATCTCCGCCACCTCGCCCCCGTTCAACCGGAGGAACTTCGTGCCTGTGGGATGCGAGGCCCAGAGGCTCTGCTCATCCGGCCACACGTTTAAGTCGGTATCAATGACAACCACGGAACCGTCATTGCCGACAGCATACCCCAAGTGACCATTGTAATCTGCTCGGTTGTCATACTGCGTTTCTGCGCTGCCAGGCACCATTGCGGATTCACACCCACATACGCCCCCGGGTCCGGAGCCAAGGAAATTCCCGGAAAAATCCCCACCAGTATCAGCCAATCCGTTTTGTGTCACATTTCGGTTAGTAAATGGTGCTATGAAACGGGACTGACTGAAAAAAGCAAGGAGCGAAGCGAACGTTGCGCACGCCTCACGGCTAGTGTGGCTATCAAGGCGATTGAAATCATGAATGCCAAGCAAAAAGGCTCTTTTATCGCTGTACAGGCTGATCCGAAATCAATTGCAGACTGTAGACAATGTCATGCTCCCGGAAAAGAGTCGGATATATTCAAGGGTGTCATGGACTGCACACCCTGCCATTCCGGAGGAGAGCACTCCGCTAATAAGTTTGTTAATCACCCGTAATCACACCCACAGTCCTGCAAGCCGTCCTTGTCCGCATCAATTTTTGGGGGACATGTAGGAGCAGATTGTGAAGATCAGAAATTTCGATAGTTGACCAATGGTTGACCAAATCGTGAATACATAACAAGGACTCAAGCTAACTAGCCGGAGTCCTTTTTTGGTTCTTCCGGAATTGCTGTGGGTAAATGACTTGGTTAGGAGTCTTCTCACGGAGGACGCCGCTGAAATCTGACTGCTGTCAACCAGATCCGGCAGAGCACCGCATACGGTGTTCGATGAAATCACGCGTTGGCCTGCTTCAATGAAGAATGAAAAGGAGTGAGACATGTCGAATACGCAGAACGCCTACAACAGCACCAATACCAGCTTTACCCTTGGCCTGCCTGACTGGGCCGTCGAGGAACTGAATGCCCTGCCGAAATACCTCGCGAGCGTGGAGGAGCGAATGGCTGCGGTGATAGAATTTTCGCGCCGGAATTTTCAGCGCAATACCGGAGGGCCCTTTGCGGCAGGCATTTTTGAACGCGACTCGGGTAGAGTCGTGGTGATCGGAGTCAACCGGGTGATGCCCTTTCAGTGTTCCTCGGCGCATGCGGAGGTCATGGCCATTTCCCTGGCGCAGAAACTTCTGGGAGTCTATGACTTGGGCGCCCCTGGGCTGCCGGCCTACCAACTGGTGGTAAACTGGCGGCCCTGCGCCATGTGTTTCGGCGCGGTGCTGTGGTCGGGTGTCCGCTCGCTGGTGATTGCGGGCGAGGGGCCCGAGCTGGAGGAGATCACCGGTTTCGACGAAGGCCCAATCCACCCCGACTGGCGTGCCGAGCTGTCGCAACGCGGAATAGAAGTAGTGGAGGATGTTTTGCGGGCGGAAGCCCTGGAAGCCTACCGGGAATTCGCCGCCAGCCAGTCGTTTGTCTATAATGCCCGGCTCGGGGTGGACTGAGAGTCCGCTCCTGGTCCGCGTTACTCAGCACTGCGAGATCATCGAAACAGGAATCGAGAGCTGGAGGCTAACTCCGCAGGATGGAGGCCCTGATTGACGATGACCAATTTATCATATAATATTAACATGTAAAGATCAACGAAGGCGACTCGATTTGAATACCAGTTTTGAATACTTTTGCCTCATTTTCGACCCTTTTTGAGGCATTCATCAGAAAAAAGCTAATAATAACAGATAATTACCTAGGCGAGAGTAACGTTCGGGACGCAGAGACCGGAGGTTCAAATCCTCTCATCCCGACCAAAATTTCAAGGGCTTGGATACAAAAATCCAGGCCCTTTCTTTGTTGTGATACTTTCCGGTAATAGCAGCCGCCTGAAAACCCGCATTTCACAGCGGAAGTGCGGGACGGCGTCCTCCGCCGATAAAAGAAATCCGCAAATACGGTGGAGATAGGCAGGGGTATGCTCGAACAATGCGGGCGCATCTACGCAAACGCGCCCGGACCTAGGCATTGCGGGATCGACAAGAAAAGCCCCGTCAGAAATGGCGGGACTTTTATCGACTGTCAGCTTTTTCGACAACGTAAAAACTTCATGCCTTGCGGCGTAACCCGAACAGACCAAGCAGCCCTGCGCCAACCAGAAGCAGCGTGGAGGGCTCGGGAACGGGGTTGGGATCATCTCCGCCAAACGAACCGCCCTGGAGGAAAATGGCCGAATCAAGAACGTAATCCCCGGCATCGGCAATTTGCAGCGAAATGGTGTGCTGACCGGCGCTCAATCCCAAGGCCTGGGCCGTGAGCACTGTCGTGAAACCGTCGTACTGTATGTCGGCAGGGCTGGCGACGCCTGAATTGTTGACATAATATGAAGGATTCGCGTCGAGATTAACATTGTTGATGGACACAGGGCTTCCATTTGGCAAAAGCGCGATGTCAGTCCCGTCCAGGAAAAATCCGAATACGTCGTTATATTCTGAACCGACCCATTCATTGTATTCCTCCGAGGCAAAAACAAAATTGAAGAAAAGGTTTCCCGTATCGGAAGTGAACACAATATCAAGAATGGTCGCATCATTGGTCGAATAGCCCGGGATGAGCGCGTCCAAGGTCGTCGAACCAGCGAAGCTGTTATCCTGCCCTGCATCGCTATCATTATTCGGGCCGACCGCCAAGCTGGCTTGGCCATTGGTCAGGATGATGCCGGAGTTAATGCCTATCGCATCGCCCGCTCCGGAAAAAAGACCCGCCGAGCCGGATGCCCCGTTAAAGGAGCTTGAAATGACGCTGATCCCGCTACCCAGCAAACTGCCCACAAGAGTGGCGCTGTCAGAAGTTGGGGTTATCGTGAGTGCGTATGCCGGCCCGGCAAGAAACATCAAAAATCCAACCATCAATCCAAGCAGCTTTTTCATACCCCCCCCTTGTGCGTGAACGTTGAACACATTCGTTATTGGCAGAGAAAAAGCAAAATATGCGCCATTCTTACCAAGCCTTGCAGGCATGACCACGCAGCACAGGCGGCTGTAGCCATGCGTTCGTTCATGCCGCAAAACGGCAACCTCGCCATCCGCGAGCAACGAGGATCGTAAAAAATCCCGCCTCTATCACAGAGCCGTCTTTGCTTCGAAAAATCGGAAACTTAGACACTTTCGCCACTCAGGAATGCGGCGTTTGAAAGAGGCCTGAGTTGTCAGAATCTTCGACAGGTAGTCGAAAAATATTACATCCGCTTCCTGCCATCGGAAAGCAGGCAGATTGGCAAGCGAAATCAATCACCTGGCAAGGTCCCGTGCCTTCGGCGTAGCGCCTGAGAATATCCGGCCCGAAGTTGGAACCACTTGAGATCATCGGCACCCCGAGGCTGACTGATACCCACACATCTTGTATCATCTGACCATGTACGATCTTGATATCGATCATATCCTATTCTCCCCAAGTCGTACCTCCCGTGTTTCATCTCCGGAGAGTTTCGCACCATGGCGAAGCATGAGACACCCCGCCCTTGCCTTGAAGGGCGTGAGATCGTAGAAACACGGCCACGTACCCAGGAGCACTACATGAAACCACCCATTTCTTTCGGCCTCAAAACCGCGATTATCATCGGCGTGTCCATCGGGCTGGCCCTGGCTTTCAATGCCACGCGACCGGACAGGCTGCCTTTGGTTCGCGATCCGGAAAGCGCGGCGCAGGCCGCCATCCAGCGTGGCGAGATATCCCTCGCCGAGGCGGCGCTTCTGTTCCGATCCGGACAGGCTGTTTTTGTCGATGCCCGGGAAGCCGGTGAATACGCCCTCGGCCATATCGACGGAGCGATTTCCCTTGATCCCCTTTTCTTTGGACAGGAGTATCCAGCGGTCCAGGAACTCCTGAAAGAAGCGGCGACAATCGTCACCTATTGCGACGGAGAGCTCTGCGAACTGAGCCATGAACTGGCCGAACAGCTCAAGGGAGTGGGGTTGCGGGATGTCCGCGTGCTCAGGAACGGCTGGACGCTGTGGCGCGAGCAGGGATTGCCCACCGCCACGGGAGATCAGGTCAAGCCCCGGGATGGGGCGCAGGAAGCGCTCGAGGAAGATCTGGAGCAGGTTGACGCCGCAGCGGAAAAAGCGGCGGAAGAAGGAGGAGCGACGCCCGAGCCTGGGGACAGGCCGCAGCTGCCCGAACCTCGCGAAATCATGCCGGGGGAAAGCGGATCAAACGGGACGGAGCAAACGAACCAGACCCTGCGGCACGCTCCGCAGGAGCACTCATTCCCGGAGGCGGAAATCCCGCAAACGCAGCCCTTGGAACCGGCGCCTCTGAAGCCGGGGCTCCCGGAAGCGGCCCCGTCCGATCCCGCCCACGCGGAGCCGGCCCCCGAGCAGCCCGCGCCCCAAGCCCCGTCTGAAGAACCGCGCATACAGGACGTGAACCCGCCCGTCTTAAAAACCCAGGGAGAACAATCATGAACGCAGCATCCCTTGCCCGGGGTTCGCGCCTGGCCCTGGCCCTTGTCTTCCTGGCCGCGGCCCCGCAGAAAATCATGGCTCCGGCCGAGTTCGCCGCCAGCGTGGGCAGCTACCTCATCCTGCCGGACGCGCTCATCAATTTCACGGCCCTGACCCTGCCCTGGCTGGAAATCGTCGTGGCCATCCTGCTCGTGTTCCGCGTCTGGACAGGACAAGCCCTGTTCCTGGCCAACGCCATGCTGGTCGTCTTTCTTGGCGCGATAGTCGGCGCATACCTTCGGGGCATAGACCTGAACTGCGGATGCTTCTCAAGCGCCCCAACGGTCTCGGACGACATGGTCTTCTACATTGTCCGCGATGTCATCTTCGTGGTTCTGGGCCTGACAGCGGCCTGGCTTTACCGGCGGGGATACGACTCCGACTAGGAGGCCGGCCCCTCTGCATCGACAAGAACGCATTCACGCCAGCCGCGCACGGAATTGATCAGCCACAATCCCGTGCAACGAGGCAGGTCGTCCACCCGCACCACTGCTTCCCTGATCCGCCCTTCATGCAGCAGCCGGGCGCGCAACGTGCCCGGCAAAAGACCGCAGGCCACGGACGGCGTGCGCAATTCGCCATCCAGTTCGACGACCAGATTGGCGATGGTCGATTCCGTCATCTCCCCCCGCCCGTTCCAGAGCAGCACATCGTCCGCGCCAGGCACCCGGCTCCGGGCCTGGTCATACACCGCGCGCCGCGTGGTCTTGTGGAAAAGAAACGGATCGGCCGCGTCCACCGCCGACAGGGCCAAAGCCACCCGGCACGGTGTCGATCCGGGCAGAGGACGATGCTCGATGCTCCAGAATCCGGAACTGTCCACGGTCAGGCGCAGCATCCCTGCGAGACCATCCGCCGTCATCACGGCCTGTTCAAGCGCGTCCCGCATGGCCTCGGGGTCGAGCCTGAAGCCGAAATGCGCGGCGCTGCCTTGCAAACGCCGCATATGCTCCTCGAGAAGAAAAATGCCCTCGCCTTGTTTCCAGCGCATGGTTTCAAGCAGCAGAAATTCCGGTGCCGGGGCGACCAGCACGCGGGCCTTGATCCGCGTCTCGCGGAACTCCTCCGCAGGGTCCGAATCCCAGACAATGCCCCCGCCCACCCCGTACTCGGCCGTGCCCAAAAGCTTGTCGACCAGCACCGTGCGGATGGCCACGTTGAAACGCGCCTTGCGGCCAGGGCTCATCACCCCGATGCTTCCGGTGTAGATGCGGCGCGGCGACACTTCGAGCTCCTGAATGATGCGCATGGTCCGGACCTTGGGTGCGCCGGTGATGGACGCGGCCGGAAACAGGGCCTCCATGACCCGCGCCGTCGGCTCCAGCGTGCGACCACGCACCAGGGAAGTGAGCTGCCAGAGCGTCGGATAACGCTCCACGCGAAAAAGTTCGGGCACATGCACGCTGCCGGGCAGACAGACCCGGCCGAGGTCGTTTCTGACCATGTCGACGATCATCACGTTTTCGGCCCGCTCCTTTTCCGAAGCTTCGAGCGCCCGGGCCAGAGCCTGGTCCTCTTCGGGCCAGCGTCCTCTCGGAGCCGTCCCTTTCATGGGACGGGACCAGACATCCTCTCCCTCCCGTTCAAAAAACATCTCCGGCGATGCGCTGCAGATGGCGAAGTCGGCAGTCTCGATGAAGGCCGCGTGCGGCGAGGGTTGGCGGCGGACGAGGCCCTGAAAGAAATCCCAGGGGGCCGCGTCAAAACGGGCTCGCAGACGATGCGTGAGGTTAACTTGATAGGTTTCGCCCCGGGCCAGATACTCGCGGATGCGTTCCAGGGCGCGGCCATGGGCGCGGGCGTCCAGTTCCGAAACCCAGTCCAGGGCGGGGACGGCATTCGCAGTCTCTGGCGTCACGACGACGGAATCGTCGAACAGCCCGAACCAAGCCAGCGGAAACGACCCGCAGGACGCGTCGGGCATGGCCGGATCAAAGGAGCTGCCCGCTTCATAGGCCAGAAACCCTACCGCATGAAGCCCGCGTCTTTCCACTTCTCCTTCCACGTGGGCGATAAGCTGAGGCACCTCATGGGGGCGGCGGGCCGCAAAAATGGCCCGGGGACGCTCATAGCGCACCCAGGCCGAATGTTCAGCGGAATATATGACTGCGACGGGCATGGACAAGCCCTATCTTGCGCCCCGAAGCAGCGCAACTGGCCCATAAACCTGCGGTTGCCGGTCAGGCGCTTGCGAGACCGGTCTCCTGGACGTCGCTCGGCCTGCTGAAAATGCGGCGCGGTGGACAAAAAAAACCACGACCGGAAGGTGCCAGATCCTCCCGGCCGTGGATACGCGAAAGTCGAACCATCCGAACTCAGGCGATCACAAAGGCCACAAGCTGCCCCATGAACTGCACGACATCGGAAACCTGATTCATGAGTGTATCGCTCCAGCCATAAGCAACAAGAGTCGCCATCCCTGCAAGCCAGAAAAGGTAACATAACTGCTTCATGACATTTCCCCCTCGAAAATCTTGGTATGCCCGGCGCCATTGCCGGGCCTTGGACTTTCCCATGAGCAAGGGTCGTGCCTGAGCGATCATCGAGGGCAACATCTTGTCCTGACAGGAATTTTAAGCCTTGTGTCCCAATCATGAGTATTTTGATCAAAAAGCCTTGCGCAAAGACCGTACGGAGTGCGCAAAACTTCTCTCACTACCCAGACATTTCAAAGCGGACTTGGCAAAAAACCCTTCCGAAACGTACTTCCTCCATGGAAAAATACTGGATAAACTCATTACATTCAGATCGATTGGCCATACATATCGGACGTCATTTCTTTGCGTCGGCCCGCTCGCTCAACAATTCATCCAGAAGCTGCCCCAAACGCTCGAGATGCGACTTTTCCTCGCTGGCGATCTGTTCGAGGATGCTTCGATTCTGGTCATTCCGGGTCCAGGCGGCGGAACGCATGTACAGATCCAGGGCCTGGGCCTCGATGGACATGGCCATGGAGATGACATCCACAGGGCTGTCCATGTCCGGCTTGAAGCGTTCCAAATATTCCTGCGTGGTCATCCCTCCCTCCATGAGCGGAGTGACGAACTGGCATTCGAAAGCGCCGCGATCATCCTTGCCGGTAAGCCTGGTGTACTCGGCGAAAAGGCGGTCCTTGTGCTTGATTTCGATGTCCGCCAGCATCTTGAAGACGCTTTTGATCTTCTCGTCGTAGGCCCGATCGACCATGCGCAAATAAAAATCGCGCAACCCGTCTTCCAGGGAATAGGCCGTGGCCAGGATAGATTCGGCGCTGTCCAGTTCCGCGAAGAGGTCGATTCCCTCCTCTTCCGCGCCATAGGCCGCCTGGCCGGTCCAGGCCTTGAAGCCGCCCGAAATGTTGATGACCTGATCGTACCCCTTGCCGGCCAGGGTCTGGGCGGCGATGCGGCTGCGACCGCCGATGGCGCAATAGACCAGAACCGGCTTGGAGCGATCGATCTCGTCCAGGGAATCCGTCAGCGCGGCCATGGGGATGAGCTTGGCGCCGGGAATATGCCCCTCCTCGTATTCGCCGGGCTGGCGCACATCGAGGATCGTCACGTCCTGCAAAGTCTTGTCGGACAGATAGTCCCGGGCCTCGTCCGGGCTCATGGACTGAACCGGAGTAAAGAATTGTTTCCAGCGCATAGTGAACCTCCTCAATTTTTGTATCGTTTCACCATGCCCCTTGATCAGGAAAAACTCAATACGACCGGCGCATTGACACCGCTCCCGTATTATCGTAATTTTACGATATACGATATAACAAGCGGGAACACTGCCATGACCCATGACCAGAACTTGGCCGCCCTCTGCAAGGCCCTCGGCCATCCCGCGAGGGTGGCGATCCTCAGGCATCTCTTGCAGGTGGACAGCTGCATCTGCGGCGAGATCGTCAGCATCCTGCCCCTGGCCCAGTCCACGGTCAGCCAGCATCTGAAGCAGCTCAAGGAAGCGGGCCTGATCCGTGGTGAGATCGAAGGGCCGCGCATCTGCTACTGCGCGGACAAGGATCGCCTGGCCGAACTCAAAAAACTCATCTCTTCCCTGTAGGCGTGACATGAAACCACTCCAGCCCTTTCCCATGGCCCCCGGCTCACCGTGCTCCTTGCCCGATGCGAAAATCGAGACGCCAGGCCCGTGCTGAGGCCCCCCACCCGCCCCTGGTGCAGGGGTGGACGACCTTGCCGGCTATCGCATCGAGCCTTATGTGGACGGATTTTTGCCCACCGCCGCAGGGCGCATTCCGCGCGTCCGGACCAGCCCCACGGCCTGGGACCGGCTCGGGACCTGCCGGGCCCGGCTGGGTCTTGACCGCAACCACTACACCGTCAACCCCGGCCTCTATGCCATTGGCCAGCCCGGCCCCGAGGCGCCCGTGGTCGTCACGGCCAACTACAAACTGACCTTCGACACGGTCCGCTTCGCCCTGACCGGACGCGACCTCTGGCTGCTGGTGACCGACACGCGCGGCATCAACGTCTGGTGCGCGGGCGGCAAGGGCACCTTCAGTACGGCAGGCATTTCCGAGCAGGTGCGCAAGACCGGCCTTGAGCGCGTCGTGTCCCACCGCCACCTCATCCTGCCCCAACTCGGAGCCAACGGAGTGCGGGCCCGCGACCTGCTCAAGGCCTGCGGATTCGAGGCCGTGTTCGGCCCCGTGCGGGCCGAGGATCTGCCCCGCTACCTGGACCGGGGCGAGGACGAGGCCATGCGTGAAGTCACCTTCAGCCTGAAGGAGCGGGCCGAGGTCATCCCCGTGGAACTGGTCCTGGGCTGGAAGATCATCCTCGCCTCCTTCCTGGTGGCGGCCGTGCTGAGCCTCATCGGTCCGGACTTTTCCGTACAGGCCATCCGGCAGCGCTGGATCCTGGCGGCGTGCGCCACAGGCTTTGGCTTGGCCGCAGGCGCGATTTTCTTCCCCCTGCTCCTGCCCGTCCTGCGCACGAGGCTCTTTTCCCTGGGCGGAGCCGGGCTGGGCCTGGCCCTGGCCGTGCTGCTGCCGGCCATCTTCCCCCAGCTTTCCTGGGCCGCCGTAACGGGCGCCGGACTTTGGACCATGTCGCTGGCATCCTGGCTGGCCCTCAACTTCACAGGGTCCACACCGTACACATCACCCTCCGGAGTAGAGAAGGAGATGCGCAAGGCCATCCCCGTCCTGGCCGGTGGCACGCTTCTGGCGGCGATCCTGTTCGTGACCGGCAACTTTTTGTGAGGAACACATGAAAATTTTCCGCCACCTCAAAAACGTGGCCACCCTGGCCTATGACAAGGACAAATGCGTGGGCTGCGGCCTCTGCGCCACGGTCTGCCCGCACCGCATCTTCGCCGTGCAGGACGGCAAGGCCGAGGTCCTGGACCGCGAAGCCTGCATGGAGTGCGGAGCCTGCGCCCTGAACTGCCCGACCGCCGCCATCACGGTCACGCCCGGCGTGGGGTGCGCGGAGTACATCATCCAAACCTGGCTGCCGAGCAAACGCGGGACTTCGTGCTGCTGAATCCTTGACCACGACCCGGAAATGGCTGATCTCTTCGGCTTCAAAACCACGGAGGACTCCATGCTCGATCGCACCGAAGCCCTGGCCATGCTCAAGGCCAGCGCCCCCGACCACCTCTATGTCCACGCCCTGGAGACCGAAGCCGTCATGCGCGCCCTGGCCGAACGCCTCGGCCACGACCAGGAAATCTGGGGCCTGGCCGGACTGCTGCACGACCTCGACTACCCCCAGACCAAAGACACCCCGGAAAAGCACGGCCTCCTGACCGCCGAGACCCTGACCGGCAAGCTGCCGGACGACGCCGTCCAAGCCATCGCCCGCCACAACGAGATGAACGGCAACCTGCCGCAGTCGGACTTCGATTTCGCCCTGCGTTGCGGCGAGACCGTGACCGGCCTCATCCACACCGCCGCCCTGGTCCGCCCCACGCGCATGCAGGGCATGGAGGCCAAGAGCCTGAAGAAAAAGATGAAGGACAAGGCCTTCGCCGCCTCGGTCTGCCGCGAGACCATAAGGGAATGCGAGAAAATCGGCCTGGAGCTGGGAGATTTCCTGACGCTCTCCATCGCGGCCATCACGGGCATTGAGAACGAAGTAGGGCTGACGGCGTCCTGACCCTCATGGAAGGCTTTCTCCTCCACGCATCCAACCGCCTGGAAAACCTGGCAGAACTGCTGGCCGAGGTCGTAAAGACTCCGCTTGACCCCATGAAGCAGGAGACCATCCTGGTTCAGTCCGGCGGCATGCAGCGCTGGGTCTCCATGCAGCTGGCCCGCCGTCACGGGGTCTGCGCGGGCGTGCGCTTCCCGTTTCCCGTCGGTTTCGCCTACGAACTCTGTCGGGAACTGCGGGCCGACCTGCCCCCCGAATACCCCTTAAGCCAGGAGCGCATGCTGTGGCGCATCACGCACCTGCTGCGCGGCCTGCTGGACGAGCCGGAGTTCGCGCCCCTGGCGCGCTACGTGCGCGAGGATTCGCAGCTCAAGTCCGTGCAGCTGGCCGAACGCATCGTCTATCATTTCGACCAGTACCTCATCTTCAGGCCGGAGTGGGCCGCACGCTGGGAAAACCGCGAACCGAGCGGAAACTTCCTCCTGCCCGGTCATATCGCCAGCGAAGCCTGGCAGGCCAGACTTTGGCGGGAACTGATCCGGGACATGGGCGGGGAGCATCGCGCGGCGCTGCTGCAACGGGCCATCGCCAAGCTGGAAAAAGGCTCGTCCCTTCCGGAACTCCCCACCCGCGTATGCGTCTTCGGCATCCCGACCCTGCCGCCGGTCTATCTCGATCTTTTGAAAGCCCTGTCCAGGCACAGCCAGGTGCACGTCTTTTTGCTCAGCCCCTGCCGAAAGTACTGGGGCGATCTTCTGACGCATCGGGAACGACGGCGCGCCTACCGCGCAGGAGAACACGCCTCCCCGGAACGACCCGAGGACGCAATGCCGCTGGCGGGCCTCGGTGCGGTCGGAAAAGACTTTCTGGAACTGCTGATGGACCGGGACGCCCTAGAAACGGGGCTTTATGAGGAGCCCGACGCGGATACCATGCTCGGACAGCTCCAGGCCGACCTTCTTGATCTGGACGTTCGCAAGGAAAAGGCGGACTTCTCAGACACCTCCATCCAGGTCCACTGTTGCCACAGTCCCTTGCGCGAGATGGAGGTTTTGAAAGACCTGATCCTCGACCTCCTGGCCAAGGACACGTCCCTCTCGCCGCAGGACATCCTGGTCATGAACCCGGACATCGAGAGGTACGCGCCGGTCATCCAGGCCGTGTTCGGGACCACGGGAGAAACGGACCTCCCCTTCTCCATCTCCGACCGCAAGCCGACCAAGGCCGCCGAAACCATCCGCCTCTTCCTGGAACTGCTTGAGTTCGGGCAGCACCGTTTCGAGGCATCGCGCGTCTGCGCCCTGCTCGAAGCCCCGCCTGTGCGGCAGCGACTGAGCCTGGATGCGTCCGATACGCAGCGCGTGCTGGAGTGGGTGCGCGCATCCGGTGTGCGTTGGGGGCTGGATCTGGATTTCCGCAGGAATGCGGGACTGGGGGATTTCGGCCAGAACACGTGGCAGAGCGGCCTGTCTCGCCTGTACCTCGGATACATGACCGGCGCGGCGGACCCGCAGGGCGGTATCGCCCCACTGGCGCTGCGCGGCTCGGCCGAGCAGGAGCTGCTCGGCCGCGTAACCGCCTGGATCGACGAACTCGCCGCCCTGTGGTCCAGGCTCCGGGACACGCGTACGCCAGCCGCCTGGCGGGACTGCCTGCTGTGGGTTCTTGACGCCTTCTTCCCCCAGGACCCCGCCCACGCCGAGCATCTGCTGGCCATCCGCCGGACCGTGACCGAACTGACCCGCGACATGGGCGATTTCGAGGCCGACGCGCGGACCATGCTCTATCTCATCCGCAAGCGCCTGGACGAGAGCGGCGGCGAGTCGGGCTTCCTGGCCTCGGGCCTGACCTTCTGCGGGCTGAAACCCATGCGCTCCATCCCCTTCCGGGTCATCTGCCTGACGGGACTGACCAGCACGGCTTTCCCACGTCAGGACACGCCCCCGGGCTTCGACCTCATGGCCGCCCGCCCCAGGCCCGGCGACCGATCCTTGCGAGAGGACGACCGCTACCTGTTCCTGGAGAGCATCATCTCGGCCCGGGACAACCTCATCCTGACCTACCCCGGCCTGTCCCAGTCCGACAACGCCGAGGCGCCGCCCTCGGTCCTGGTCTCGGAACTGCTCGATTTCCTGGACAAAGGATGCACGGTTCACGGCCAAAAACCCTCGGAGGCCATCGTTTTCAAGCACAAGCTGCAGGCCTTCCATCCGGACTATTTCAGCGCAGGCTCGCGCCTTTTCTCCTACTCGGCCCAGAACCGCGACGCGGCGCTGGCGCTGTTTGCCGAGCACCGGTCCAGACAATTCTTCCCCGCGACCGATGCTCCCGAAGATGTACAGGCGGAGCGGGACATTGAGATCGACATCGACGAGCTGACGCGCTTCCTGACCCACCCCTGCCGCCACCTGCTGCGCGCCCTGCGCATCGACCCAGGCAGAGGCGAGGACGATTTTCTGGACGAGGAACCCCTGGCCGCGCCCACGGGCCTCGAAGCCTACGGTCCCCTGCAGGACCTCCTGCGCACGGCCCTGGACGAGCCCACCGCCAATCTGGAGGGGCTGCTCCTGGCCTGGCAGCTCCTGCCGCCGGGCCAGGCCGGGACCGACGCGAGCCGGAAGGTCTGCTCCCAGATCCGCCTCCTGGCCGAACAGGCCCGGGCCGTCATCGGCGACGAAAAGGCCGAGCGCCTCGACCTGAAGCTGCCCTTGGGCCGGATCACGCTCACAGGGCGCCTCGACCTCCACGGCGACCGCATCGTGACCTGCCGCCCGGCCAAGACCAAAAGCTCGGACATGCTCCGCCTGTGGGTCCGCCATCTGGCCGCCTCGGCCTCGGGCCTTGCGGCCCGGTCCATGCACATCGGCACAGATGACTGCTTCCCCGCACCCGAGGCCCCGGACGCCCGGAACCTCCTCGAACGGTTGCTGCGGCTCTATACGCAGGGCATGCGCGCCCCCATCCCTCTCTTTCCCCGGGCCTCCCTGGCCTTCGCCGAGGCCCGCTTCACGGGCCGCAAGCCCAAGGAGCGGCCCGAGGCATTGATGCTGGCCATGCGCCAGTGGGAAGGCGGCTACATGGTCAGCCCCGAACGCGACGACCCGCATCTGGCCTTCTTCTTCCGCGACACCGAACCGGACTGGGAGCGCTTCGCGGACGTGGCCGAGGAAATCTACGGCCCCATTCTGGGAGGCGCCGAGTGATGGAGCCCATGAACCTCCGCACCGCTCCCCTGGACGGCACGACCCTCATCGAGGCCAGCGCCGGCACCGGCAAGACCTACACCCTGACCGGCCTCTTCGTGCGCCTGCTCCTGGAGAAGGGTCTGACCGTGGACCAGATCCTGGTGGTGACCTTCACGGACGCGGCCACCGAGGAACTGCGCGAACGCATCCGCAAACGACTGTCCGACGTGGCCGGGGTGCTGTCCGGTGAACTGGAGCCCGACGAAGAGCTGGAATGGGACCTCCAGGCCCGCTTTGGCGGCACCGACGCCGCCCGACGCCTGGAACTCGCCCTGCGCAACTTCGACCTGGCCCAGGTCTTCACCATCCACGGCTTCTGCCAGCGCATGCTCGGGCGCAACGGCTTCGAGTGCTCGGCCCTCTTCGACACGCAGCTCGAACCGGACCTCTCGGACCTGCGCCGCCAGGTCTGCGTGGATTTCTGGCGCAGTCGCATCATGCCACTTGACGGCCTGACCGGCACGGAAGTGCGCAAGCAGCTGACCCCGGACCATCTCACGGAATTGTCCGGCCTGCCCTTTCTGGCCCAGCGCATCCGCATCGTGCCGGACAGCCCCGCGCCGGACCCCACGCCCCTGGACCGGGCCGTACGGGAGGCATGCGAAAGGCTCAAGGCCTCCTGGCCGGTTACGGAACCGGAGGTCCGAACGCTCCTGCTGGCCCGGACGGACAACTTCAACGCTCGCCAGTTCTCGCCGCAGAAGCTGGGTCAGCGTCTGAAAACCGCGCGCGATTTCCTGAACGATCCAAGGCTCGATGCCAAGGAGCAGCTCAAGGCCCTCGGCGAACTGACCTCGACATACGTGCGGGGCATGACCAAAAAGGCCTTCACCGCCCCGGAGCACCGTCTGTTCGACGAGATCCAGGACATTCTGGACCGTGTCGAGGCCTTGCGGCAGGCGCTGGGCCCCTTCGTGGTCCATCTGCGCCATGCGTTCCTCTCGGGCGTGACGAGGTGCCTGGACGACCTCAAGCGGCGGCGCAACGTGCTGGGTTTCGACGACCTGCTGCGAGGCATGCACGCCGCCCTGGCCAGCCCCGAGCTGGTCGCGGCCGCGCGGGACCAGTACCGCGCAGCCCTCATCGACGAGTTCCAGGACACCGACGGCCTGCAGTACGACATCTTCCGCACCCTCTTCGCCACCGGCGACGGGGAGAACAGCCTGTTTCTCATCGGCGACCCCAAGCAGGCCATCTACTCCTTCCGGGGCGCGGACCTGCACACCTACCTTGACGCGGCCGACAACTGCGAGCGCGGCATGACCCTGGGCGTCAACTACCGCTCCACGCCGGAGCTCATCAACGCCGTGAACCGCCTGTTTTTCAGACCTGACAACCCAAGGCCCTTCCTGGACCCGAAAATCGGCTATCAGCCCGTGACCGCCCCGGACGAAGAGCGGGACCGCTTCCGCGAAGACGGTCATACACCCGCGCCCTTAGTCCTCTGGCAGGTCAAGAGCGAGGACAAGCCCCTGGCCAAGGGGGCCCTTGCGCCGCGCATCTGCCGGGCCGTGTCCGCCGAGATCAGCCGCCTGTTGCGGGGGGGGGCAGGGGGGCGCATCCGCATCGGCGACGCGCCGCTCCTGCCAGGGAACATCGCCGTTTTGGTCGAGACCCACGCCCAGGGCGAGGCCGTCCACCAAGCCCTTGGCGCGCTGCGCATCCCGAGCGTCGTGACCCACACCTCGTCGGTCTTCGCCAGCCCCGAGGCGGCGGAACTCCTGTCCGTGCTGCGCGGCATGGCCGAATGCCAGCGCCCGGCGGCCCTGCGCACGGCCCTGGCCACGCCCATGATCGGCCTGACTGCCCCGGATCTCGCGCTCCTCGATGAGGACGGCGGACAACTCGAGGCGTGGTTCGAACGCTTCCTCGCCTGCCGCGAACTGTGGGACCGCCGGGGCGTCATGGCCGCCGCGCGCCGACTCTTCACCGACCTCGATGTGCGAGGGCGCCTTGTCTCCCTGCCGGACGGCGAACGGCGCATGACCAACGTCCTGCACTGCCTGGAGCTGCTCCACAGCCGGGAACGCGAATCGGGCGCGTCCATGCACGCCCTGCTGACCTGGTTCGCCCGGCGACTCGGCACCGACAGCACCGAGGAATCCCAGCTCCGCCTGGACACGGACCGCGACGCGGTGCAGATCGTGACCATTCACAAGAGCAAGGGGCTGCAATACCCGGTGGTCTTCTGCCCCTTCATCTTTGGCCGGGCCAGATGCCCCGAGGATCGGGCCCTGGTCCACGAAAACGGATTGCTCCTCGACCTGGGCACGGAGGAACTGCCAGGGCGGATAGGCCAGGCCCTGTCCGAGGCGCAGGCCGAGCGCGTGCGTCTGCTCTACGTGGCCCTGACCCGCGCCAAGTGCCGCTGCTACGCCATCTGGGGACGCATCAACGAGGCCGAGACCTCCGGCGCGGCCTGGCTCTTCCACGGGCACCGCGCCGGCGAAAGCAGCGCCCTGAACTGGGACGACGTCGACGAGGACATGGTCAGCGCGGACCTGTTCGAACTGGCGGGTGACGACATAGAGGTCGCGGAACTGCCCGATGCCGAACCCGAGGCGGGACCGCCGCAGTTCACCCATGCCCCGGACCTGCGATGCCGCAGCTGGGACCGCGTCCTGGGCTCCGGCTTCGGGCTGGCCAGCTTCACCGGCCTGACCCGCGGCATGGAACACGGGGCGAGGCCAGGCCTGGACGAGATCGATGCGTCCGGCCAGGCCGCGGACGAGTGGTCCATGGCGAATTTTCCGCGCGGGGCGGCGGCCGGCTCGTGCCTGCACAGGATTTTCGAGCGCATCGATTTCGCGGACGAGTGCACCGTCCCCGCCGCCGTGACCGAGGCGCTGGCCGCGTATGGCTTTGCGCCGGAATGGCGTCAAACTGTCCAGGACATGGTCAAGCGGGTCCTGCACGCTGATCTTGGCGATGGATTGCGATTGAAAGGCATCGAACAGAAGGACAAGCTTGTCGAACTGGAGTTCCTCTTCCCCCTGCGCCCCGTGACCCGCGAAACCTTGGCCGCCGTGTACCGGGACACGGCCGGGCTGCTGCCGCCCGACCTGCCGGAGCGCATGGGCAACTTGCGCTTCGAGCCGCGCCGGGGCTTCATGACCGGGTTCATGGACCTGGTCGTGCGCAGCGGTGAAAAATTTTACCTTCTCGACTGGAAATCCAACTGGCTCGGTCCCACCCCCGGCCACTACACCCCGGACGCCCTGCACGCGGCCATGAACGGCAGCCACTACTTCCTGCAGTACCACCTCTACTGCCTGGCCCTGAAGCGCCACCTGGCCCTGCACAAACCAAAGTTCGACTACGCGGAGCACTTCGGCGGCGTGCGCTACGTCTTCCTGCGCGGCGTGGACCCGGAGCAACAGGGCCAAGGCGTGCATAAGGACTGCCCTGACCCGCGCTTCCTCGATGCCTTGGACAAGGCTCTCATCGACATGGAGAACCGCTGATGTTCGCCAGCCCCGCCATCCTGCCCCGCCTCGTTGCCAGCACCCTCTTCACCGAGGCCGACCTCTATCAGGCCCGCTTCGCCGCCTCCCTGGCCCGGCCGGGACACGCCGATCTCGCGGCGGGGCTGACCGCCCTGGTCTCCATGGCCGTGCGCGAGGGGCACGTCTGCCTGCACCTCGGCGACGAGGGCGTGCGCGAACGGCTGGCCGCCCTGGGCCTGGACGGATTGGACGGCGGCCTGGACACGGGGGTGATCGGCGCGCCCGACTCCGACCTGCCTCTCATCCTTGACGAAGAGCGGCTGTACTTCGCCCGCTTCTTCCGCGACGAGGCGACCCTGGCCCGCGCCTTCCTGAGCCTGGCCGCGGCGCCGCCCCGTGACATCCCGGCGGAACTGCTGCCCGACATTTTCAGGTCCAGCGGAAGCGAAACCGACTGGCAGGACGTGGCCTGCTTCGCGGCCCTGCGCAGCCGCTTCTGCGTCATCTCGGGCGGCCCCGGCACGGGCAAAACCACGACCGTGGCCCGCATCCTGGCCTTGGCCGCCCGCATGCACGCTGGCACGGATTTCCGCATCCGCCTGGGCGCACCCACGGGCAAGGCGGCCTCGCGCATGGGCGAGGCCCTGGCCAACGCATTCCCGGAGGGAAGCATGCCGCCGGAGCTGAAAGCGAGCCTTTCGCAAGACGCCCAGACCGTGCACCGCCTGCTCGGCTGGAGCACCGGGGGCTTCCGCCACAATCAGGGCAACCCCCTGCCGCTCGACATGCTTGTCGTGGACGAAGCCTCCATGCTGGACCTGGAACTGGCCGCCCGCCTCATGGACGCCCTGCCCGAGCACGCGAGCCTGGTGCTGCTGGGCGACCGCAACCAGCTGGCCTCGGTGGAGGCAGGAGCCGTGCTGGCCAACCTCTGCCGGGAGGACGTCGTCAACGCCTTCTCCCCGGATTTCATGGCGAATGCCGCAAAGCTTGGAGCCCCGGAACTTCCTGTGACGGGAAACCGGGCTCCGCTGACGGACCATGTGGTGGAATTGAAGAAGAGCTGGCGCTTCCGCGCAGGCAGCGGCATCGCGGCCTTGAGCTCGCTCATCCGCGACGGGCAGGCCCTGGAGGCCGGCAAACTGCTGGAAGAAGGACGGACGGATCTGAAGATGCTGCCCAGCACCGGGCAGGCGGACCTTGCGGCCCTGCTGAAACCGCTTCTGCGCGAGGCATTCCGGGGCCTGGGAGAAACAACCGACCCCGCGCGTGCGTTTGAAATTTTCGGAGCCCTGCGCCTGCTCTCGCCGGTCCGCAAAGGCCCATACGGGACCGAAGCCCTGAACCGCCTAGCCCGCGAAGCCCTGCACGGAACAACCGGCAACGACTGGTACCCAGGCCGCCCCGTCATGATCCAGGAGAACGACTACAACCTCGGCCTCTTCAACGGCGATGTAGGCATAGCCTTGCCTGTGGACGGAACCCTACGCGTCTTCTTCCCCGCCGCGCAAGGCTTCACCTCCTTCACCCCGGCCCGCCTGCCCCGACACGAGACATGTTACGCCATGACCGTACACAAAAGCCAAGGCTCGGAATTCGGGCACACAGTGCTGGTCCTGCCGGAAGAACCCTGCCCGGTTTTGGGGCGGGAACTATTATATACAGCGCTGACCCGGGCGAAGGAGCGGTTCACGCTAGTTGGGAGAGACGAACAAATCAAAGATGCCATAGAGAGCCCGGCCCGCCGCGATTCGGGACTGGGGGAGATGTTCAGATAGCCCTGATTTCAAGCTCGACGTTCACGGAGTGTTTGATCATAGATGGTAAAGAGTCGGTCCATGCAACGCTCAATCGTATATCCATCCACAATTCTGCGCCCCGCATCCGCCAACTTATGATATAAATCAGGATTTTCAAGCAAAACAGAAATCTGAGATGCAATGCTCTCGCCGGAAAAGTCACAGACAAGCGACGCTTCGGAACACACCTCCAGCGATGGGACAACGCGGGAAACGACCGCAGGAATCCCGCAATACATGGCCTCCAGATGAACATTCCCAAACCCTTCAAAAAGAGATGGCATGGCAAGAATATCCGAACCGCGTAAGAATGCCCCAACATCCGTTCTGTATCCCGTTAAAACGACCCGGCCCTTCAATCCCAAATCTGAAACCATTGATTCATAAAGCTCCCGCTTGCTCCCTTCCCCAACCAAAACCAAGGATACATCTTTTCCGGAATCAACAAGGATTTTCAACGCCCGGATAAGATTTTCAAAATTTTTTTGCTCTACATATCTCCCAATACCGATTATAATTTTTCCTGTTAGCCCATAAATTTCGCGCAAATCATGCGGCTCAAAATCGAGACGAGAAGTATCTATCCCATTATGCAATACAAATTTTGCTCTTTTAAATAAATTATGATCTGATTCGACTACAGAATCTACGGCATGCGAAACAGAGATATATGAAGTAGTAAAATATGATAATAATTTATTTACGATTCTTCTACTAATTTTTTTCTCATTTTTTGTATTATGAATATGAGTCAAAACAGGAATACAGAGATTTAAAGAAGAAATTCTTCCAAAATAATCACCACTATTATGCATTGTATGTATAATATCAGGAGAATATTTTTTAAGCTCTTTTCGAAGAGTAAATGCCGTATCAATCCGATGAGATGAGGCAGAAGACTTTCCTTTTCCTATATTTATGACGTCCAATCCAGCATCTAAAAATTCAGGAACTTTCAATCCAGTCCCTGAAACATTAAAAATTCTACATGTATATATATTTGAATCTTTCATTCTTACAGCTATATCGTAAAGCCAATTTTCAACTCCACCAAAAGGCAACCCGCCTACGACATAAGCAATTTTAATCATCGTGTCTCCATTACAAAAAAATAAAAATCATAGAAAAAAACGCATACAGCATATTAAACAATATATTCAATACAAAAAATATATCATGGACTCAGCGCGCACCTGTCATAAAAAAAGTATTGACGAAATTTTGAGCGTTAAATCCAAAATATTACAAGCATTTCTTGCCAAACAAAGGGGATTTGCGCTAATCATCGTAAAAAACAACCTTCATGGAGCCCCTCATGCCCCCCATACTCCAAGCTTGGAAAAACCTGACCTGGTGGCAAAAATCCCTCGCCATGACAACCTGCTGCGTGGCCCTTTATGCCGCCTTCGGGTTTCTTCTTCTGCCGCGCATCGCACGCTACGTGATTGTCGAAAAAGTATCTCCCGCCCTCAGCCGTCAGATCAGCGTCGGGGAGATTCGCGTCAATCCTTTCGCCATGACTGCCGATATCAGCGATTTTGTCATCAGCGAACCTGACAAGTCCGGCGAATTTGTCGCTTTCGACAGGTTGCACGCCAACCTGGAACTCAGCTCCATCCCGCGACTGGCCCTGGTCGTGCGCGAGGCCCGGGTGGACGGTCCGCGCATTCATATCCGGCTAGGCGCTGACGGGCAAACCAATTTTTCCGACCTGACCGCCGGATCGGCGGAGCCCAAGCCCGATACTCCGGGCGAACCCATGCTCCTGCCGCTTATCGTCGAGCCGTTCACCGTCGGCAACGGCACCCTGACTTTCGAGGACCAGGCAAAGGGCGTCAGTCACGTCGTGGACCAGATACAGTTCAACCTGCCCCGGTTCTCCTCGCGCAAGAAGGACTGGGAAACCTTCATGACGCCAACCTTGTCCTTTCGGGTCAACGGCGCGCCCTTCAATCTCCAGGGGCAGACCATCCCCTTTTCCGATTCCCTCAAGACCGAATTCGACCTGAACGTCATCGACCTCGCGCTGCCCCAGTACTGGGCCTATGCCATGGCCAGCGAAAATCTGGAACTCGCCCGGGGCTTCCTCAATCTGGAGAGCACGCTGTCCTTTGAACAGCACGAAGATTCTCTGCCGACCTTTTCCTTGCAAGGCCTCATCACGGGACACGACATTGAATTGACGGATCAAGGCGAACCGGTGCTTTCCGCGGCCAGAACAGAGATTGTCATGGACGACATTTCCATACTGAACCTGCGGCTCGGATTGCGTTCCGTGCTCCTGGAGCGCCCATTCCTGAAGGTCGTGCGCAAAAAGGACGGAAGCCTGAACTGGATGCACTACTTCGCGCGCGAGGATTCGGCAGAGCTCCCATCCGCGCGCAACGCAACCGCCCCGAACGCCAACGAGGCGAAAAACTCCACGGCAAGCGACACCACTCACGCCGACGGGGCCAACGCAACCCGCTCCGTCGATGCCTCGCGCGCCGCCGACGTCAACGCAACCCTCGCCGCCGACGTCAACGCAACCCTTGCCGCCAGCGATCAAAATGCCACGACAACCGAAATTTCGGAAATCGACCGCGATACGGCATCCAAACGGGAAACCGCGAAAACCCTGCTCTTGAAGGCTCCCGAAATCAAATTGACCGACGGGCGAGTCCTTTTCCGAGACGAGACGACCTCTTTCACCAAGGAAATCGAGGCGCTGAACCTGACCATCACGGACCTGGACACCTCCCTCAACGCCACCAGCCTGAGCGGACTAGGGATGCGCACTGCGGACGGTGAAGCCCTCGACGTGAATGCGACCTTTTCCGTCGTGCCCTTCCGCGTGCAGGCCCGCATTGACGCCCGCGACCTCGATGTTCCCTCCTACGCCCCGTATTACAAGGATGCGCTTCCGCTGGCCCTGGCCACGGCCAAGGCTACGGCGCGCATCCACTTTGCCATCGACGGTGAAAACAAGGCCCCGCGCCTGGAGGATTCGTCCCTGGAAATCCGCGACCTGGCCCTGAAGGCACCTGATGGGGCCGGAGAAATCCGCCTCGGTCGAGCGGCCCTGGACAAGATTTTTCTGAACGTGGCAAATCAAAGCATCCAGACCGGTGCGCTCACCCTTGAAAAGGCGGCAATCTCCACCGCCGTGGACAAGCAGGGCCGGGCCAGGCTCATTTCCTCGCTGCAAGGTCCTGCGCCCAAGAAAACGGAAAAAACCACGCAACCGTCTCAAACCGCCGCTCCGGCCTGGACTGTCGCCATGGCCGGAGCGGCCGTGACCGCCTTGAACCTCGAGACCACGGGCGCGGACGCCTCCGCTCCGATCAAAGTCGAAACCCTGGGCGTCGGGCCGGTGAAGATAGACACCGGCGCCCAATCCGTGAACATCGGGCCCGTGGAGCTGCGTCTTGCCACGTCCCTTGTCCGGGAGCGGACAGGGGACATCAATCTGGCCAGGCTCTTCGGCTCCGCGCCGGAAAATTCCGGCGAGAAGCCGTCTCCCGCCAAAACATCGCCATGGGCCGTCGCCGTCGAAAGCTTCTCCCTCAGCGGAAGCAGCCTTTCGTTCACGGACCAGACCCTGGCCAATCCGGTGCGTCTGGACGTGGACCAGATCGCCCTTTCTGCCAGGAACCTCTCTGCGGATCTGACCAAAAGCGTGCCCCTGACCCTGTCCTGCCGAGTGGAGGAGACAGGTTCCATCAAGGCCAACGGCGACATCGTCCCGGCTTCCATGGTCACCAAAGGTTCCCTGACCCTGGCCCGGATCCCCCTGGCCCTGGCCTCTGCCTACGTGGCGGACGTGGCCGCCATCGATATTCCAGCGGGCAGACTCGGCGGCAAGCTCGACTGGCGGATGGGCGGCAAGGCGCGCGATCAGATTTCCGGTTCACTGCAGATCGATGGCCTGCGGGTCACGGAAGGCCGTTCAAAAAATGAGATATTCGGCTTCAAGACCCTGGGCGTGAACCGCATCGCCCTGCGCCTCTCCCCCCTTGCATTGAGCATCGCTCAGGTCGATCTGGTCGAACCGAGGGGCAGCTACGTCATCGACGCGCAGGGCAGGACCAGCCTGGACCGCATCGCCCCGACCGCTTCCAGGAAGGCTCCGGCCCAAAAAAGTTCCAAAAAAAGTTCCGATTCCGGAGGACTCTCGGCTCTGGAAATCGGCGCGGTCAATCTCAAAAAGGGGCGGTTTTCCTTTGCCGACAAGACCCTGTCGCCGCAATTCCAATCCGTCATTTCGCCCCTGGATCTGACCGTGACCGGCTTCTCCCTGGACCCGGCCAAGCGCACGCAACTGGACCTGACCGCCATCATCGACGGCTCCGCGCCCATCACCGCCAAGGGATGGGTCTCGCCGCTCAAGAACCCCGTGGAAGCTAACAGCACCGTGACCCTGCGCAACCTGGACCTGGTCACGCTGTCCTCCTATTCCTCGAAGTTCATCGCCTATCCCGTCACGCGCGGGCAACTGGACTGGGACCTGAAAGTGAACACCGGCGACAACAAGCTGACCATGGGCAACGCCATCAAGGCCCGGCAGCTTGAACTCGGCGACAAGGTCGAAGCCCCGGAGGCGGCCGACGTGCCGGTCAAACTGGGCCTGGCCCTGCTGCGCGACATGTCCGGCAACATCTCCATCAACCTGCCGGTCAAGGGCGACCTGACCGATCCCAAATTCAGCATCGGCGGCATTGTCCTCCAGGCCTTTCTGGGCCTGATCGTCAAGGCCATCGCCTCTCCCTTCTCCCTGCTGGCCAGCCTCGTCCCCGATGGAGGCGGCGAGGATTTGAACAAGCTCCCCTTCCCGCCCGGCCTGTCGGCGCCCGCGCCGGAAGCCCTGCAGAACATGCAGGCCCTGGCGGACATCCTGGCCCAGCGGCCGGGAATCAAAATCTCCATCCTGGGGCACGCCGACCCTGCGGCGGACCGACAGGCCATGGCCGACCAGCAGTTCCTGCGCAAATTGCAGGTCATCAAGTTCGACGATCTGTCGCGCAAGGAACGGGAACAAACAGCGCCGGAAAAGCTGGAAATCACGGACGAGGAATACCCGGACCTGCTCTGGGAGGCCTACAAGGACGAACCGGTGGAAAAGGAAAAGAACGCCATCGGCATGCACAAGGAAGTGTCCCGCGAAGTGCAGGAAGCCAAGCTTCGGGAACTGATCCGCGTCACCGACGACGACCTGGTCCGCCTGGCGGCCAGCCGCGCGGAATTCGTGAAAAACCATCTTGTGCAGGAACTCGAGGTGGACGCGGGGCGGGTCTTCATGGGCAAGACCGGCCCTCAGGCCCTGTCCGGAGCCCATGAGGCGACGGTGGAAATCCAGCAGTAGCAGCACGAGGGGCTGCCCGGCAGCCCCTCGTGCTTGCGCGAAAACAAAACTCCGACGCCGCCCTGAAAGATCACCCTTCGAGAATGACCATGGCCACCGCGTTTTCCCGGCTGTGGGACAGACTCAGGTGCGCGGCCCTGACCTGCATGGCCAGACATCTGGACTGCGCTTCGTTGTGAAAAAAAATCAAGGGCTTGCCGAGCCGGTCCGAACGAACTTCAATATCCTGAAACGTTATCCCCGCGCTGAATCCGGTGCCCAGCGCCTTGACCGCGGCCTCCTTGGCCGCGAAACGCGAAGCCAGAAAGGCGACCGCATTGGCCGGAACCAGCCCCATCTCCGCCGGGGTCAGGATTTTCGCGCTGAATTTCTCGCCGAAGCGTGAAAACGCGTTTCCGATCCGCCCCAACTCCGCAATATCAACGCCGACTCCGATGATCATCTCCCGCACCACCTTTTCCCGTCCCAAACTGTGGGAACTTCTGACCAGACATCTTGAAAAGCCGCATCCGCACCTTCGCGTGCCTCAAGTCGAAGCGCGGAAAACGCTCGGCTCACCAGCGACCGCCTCTCGCCCCTTGAATCCGGCGACGCCGCCCTTGTCAATTCCTCCAGCGCTGCCAGGAAAGCCAGTATCTAAGCAGCGTCTTCACAAACGGGGTCAGCCGGCTCCTGTTGTAGGCGTCGGCGACCTGCCGGATGGCTTCGCCCTGGGTCGGATACGGGTGAATGGAGCTTGCGATCCTTCCCAGACCCAGACCGGCGGTCATGGCCAGAGAAATCTCGGAGATCATGTCTCCGGCGTTGGCGGCCACGACCGTAGCCCCCACAATCTTGTCGGTGCCCTTGCGCACATGCACGCGCACCAGCCCGTCGGTCCGGCCGTCAAGGATGGCCCGGTCGACCTCGCGCAGCTCGCGGGTGAAGGTGTCCACGGCTATCCCTTTCTCCGTCGCGTCTTTCTCGGTCAGGCCCACGTGGGCGATCTCCGGCTCCGTGTAGGTGCACCAGGGGATGGTCAGGGCGCTGACCTTGGCCCGGCCCTTGAAGAGGGCGTTGCGCAGGACCGTGCGGGCCATGAAGTCCGCTGCGTGCGTGAACTGGAACGACGAACAGACGTCCCCGGCGGCGAAAATGTCGGGATTCGTCGTACGCAGGGTGTCGTCGACCTGCACTCCCTTGGGCGAAAAGGCAACCCCGGCCTCGTCCAGTCCCAATCCCTCGACATTGGGCCTGCGTCCCACGGCGATGAGCAGTTCGTCCACGATTTCCTCGCAGCTTCCGGCCTTGGAGTTGGCGACAAGACGAATCCCGCCGCCGTCGGCCTTGGCAACCCTGACTTCCCTGCCGCAGCACAAAATCCGCACGCCGTCCTTGAGCAGCGCCTGCCGGACAAACTCCGCCGCGTCCCGGTCCTCCTTGGGCAGGATGCCGCGCGCGGACTCGATCAAGAGCACCTCTGACCCGAAACGGGCGAAAGCCTGGGCCAGCTCGCAGCCGACGGGCCCCGTCCCGATCACGGCCAGACGCCTGGGCAGCTCGGTCAGGGAGAAGACCGTCTCGTTGGTCAGATAGCGGACCTGCTCTAGGCCTTCTATGGGCGGCGCGGCGGCCCGCGCGCCGGTGGCGATGACCGCCTTGACGAAATTCAGGCGCTCACCGCCGACCTCCACGGCATGCGGGTCCACAAAACGGCCCGCGCCCAAAAACACGTCCACCCCAAGGTCCCGGAAACGCCGCGCGGAGTCATTGGGAGCGATGGCGGCCCGCAGCCTGCGCATGCGCTCCATGACCTGCCCGAAGTCGACGCGGGTCCCGTCCGGCACATGCACGCCGAACTCCCCGGCGTCGCGCACCGCCGCTGCGGCCCGTCCGGCCCGAAGCAGCGCCTTGGACGGAACGCACCCGAAGTTCAGACAGTCGCCGCCGAGAAAACCACGTTCGACGAGGGCCACCTTGGCCCCCAGCCCGGCCGCCCCGGCCGCGCAGACAAGTCCGGCCGTGCCCGCGCCCACGACCACCAGGTTGTAGCGGGACTGCGGCCTGGGGTTGACCCACCGCTGCGGATGGACATGGGACACGAGATCCTGATTGTACGCGTCCCGAGGTTCGACCCTGAGGGACTGATCGGCATGTTCGGGCACTTGGGAACTCCTTCTGATGAATGTGTGGCCGGCGGCCGCTCCGCCCTGACTCGACGCATCCCGGACAAGTGAGCCAACGATGCGCATGGCTATCATTCCCCAGGACCAAAAAAAAGAGAAGGCCGAAACCTTCTCTTATTGACAAACTTTGTTCTGTTCCCTCTCAAAAAGGCGCATCATCCATACCACTGGCTTCGGACGGGAACGCGGGGCCCAGGTCGTCTTCGTAGTTCGCGCCCGCGCCCTGGGGTGCGGATTGGTTCTTCTGGTACTGCTGAGGAGCCGGGGCGTAGCCGCCTTCGGACTGGCGGGAATCGAGTCCGACCACACGGTCTGCCTTGATCTCGGTGGTGTACTTTTCCACGCCGTCCTTGTCCGTCCATTTGCGGGTTTCGATCTTGCCCTCGATATAGACCAGACGGCCCTTGGAAAGATAATTTCCGCAGAATTCCGCCTGCTTGCCCCAGACAACGATGCGGTGCCACTCGGTCTTTTCGACCTTCTGGCCGTCCTTGCCCGTGTATGTCTCATCCGTGGCGATGGAAAAATTGGCCACCGGTTGCCCGGACGGAGTGTAGCGCATCTCCGGATCACGGCCCAAACGGCCGATCAAGATTGCTTTGTTCAGACTACCTGCCATGTCGTCTCCTCGTGTATGTTGATGCGGTCATGGATTGGCCACGCGTTTTTCCAACTCGCCAAGCCCCTCTTCGATGCGGTCGGAGGCCTGGTTGGCGGCCTGCGGGTTCCAGTCGGCAAGATGCCGCTGCAACTCCGCCACCGCCGTCACGACCGCGGGCAGGCCCGTGGCCAAAACCGTGCGGACGGCCTCCGGCACGACTCCGAACTGATACAGGTCATCAAGCGCCCTGACAAGCTCAAGCACCCCCGCCATCTCGTAGGGAAATCCCGGCTTGGACTCCTCGAAGGCCAGACTCCAGAGCCGGGGCCAGGTCTTGCGGACCTCTGCCTCGTCGTAGGTGTAGGCATACACGCGGACCTGCAGCACCTTGCCCATCAGTCTCTCTCCTCCCAGTCGCTCTGCACGCGGCTGACGACCTCCTGGATCTGGCCGAGCTGGTCTTCGGGGCAGACGCCGATGAGCGGGCTGTCCCGGTCCACGGAGTCGTTGGTCTCGAAATACACGGCGTAGATGATGCCGGCCGGACCGCTGTAACGGATGGAGGTCTCGCGCTTCATGCGCGAAAGGATGAAAAGCTCCATCCCGTCCTCGATGTGCACGCTCTGGCTGCCCTTGGTCTTGATCTTGATGTCCACGTCGGGGAAAAAGTAATATTTTCCTTTTTCCGGAGCCAGAAACAAGGACAGGGAGCGGCGCAGGATGCGGGCGATGACCTCTTCGCGGGTCAGGTAGTGGCGGATGGTCATGAGCTCCTGACCGGCCTGCACGAACTGACCGTCACCAACCTCGCCCAGGGACATGACCTCGCCCTTCTGGGGGGCGAAGAGGGGTTTCTTGACGTTCTCGCGCTCCATCCTGGCCAACAGGGTTCCGGGCACTTCCTTCCAGGTGCCGCTGGGGCCGACAACCCGCACTCCCGGCTCCTTGGCCACGAACTCCACTTTTCCGCTATGGGGAGCCCGGATGGAGATCTTCTCGTAAGGCTCCTCGCGCAGCTCCCGCAACAATTCTTTAACGTCGATCACTGGTGACTCCTAACTGACTGAAAAATTCAAAATTCGCAGAGCGTTCAAAAATGGTGAGATGCAAGGAAGCGAAAAAATTCAGGACGCGCAGTGTATTGCGCATACATAAGCGGTCTGGATTTTTTCGCTGACGCGGCAGATCGCCATTTTTCAACGTTCTGCTAACGGTAATAAAGGTTGCGGCCACCCATGGTCTGCAGGGACTGGACCAGGTTGCCCCGGATTTCCCGGCGATCCCAGATGCCCTGGATATGTCCGCGAGACAGCGCCTGATAGGCGTTGTGGTAGTTGGGCGGGATATCCATGCCCGTGGTCTCCTTGATGACCCCGGGGCCGGCGAAACCGATATTGGCCGACCTGACCGCGAACTGGTACGGCGAGCACCCCAGGAAGCTGGCCACCGGACCGGCGTAGGAATTGGTGTCGTAGAGCACCAGGTACAAACCGCCCGCTTCGGTGTAGCGGCGCACGGCCATGGTGCAGCGGGGCATCTGGATGACGCCGTTCACGCCTTCCTGGATGCGGATGCCTGCCGTGCCGTGCACATAGGACAGGAAAGGCAGCTGCTTCTTGCGCGCCCGCTCCATGGCCCGGATGAACTTCTCGCCCTCGGCCGCGCCCACGCTGCCGCCCCGGAACGCGCCCATGAACATGGCGACCATGACCGAGGTGCCCTCGATGCGGGCCTCGAAGGTCATGCAGCCGCATTTGTGCCCGGTCTTGCGCTTGGCCTCGTCGAGTTTGAGGTCGAACCCGTCGAACTTGAGGGGGTTGGTGGACTCGATCTCGCCAAAGACCTCGTAGATGGAACCCGGATCAAAGATGTTGTGCAGATACCACTGGTATTCCATGGGAAAGTGGTGCCCGCAGAAGCTGCACACCCCGGCCCATTCGCCGAAAAGGTCCGGGGCCCACTGATCGAGACAGCCATGCACGGCGGTGTTGGGGCAGATCACGGCCCGGTCGGATTTGGCCTGGGGGCTCACGTACTGCCACTTGCCGCTGTTCTGCGCGCCGTCGTCCCAGGCGGAGAGCGAAGTCAGCCCGGCCTTGTCCACGTCCTTCTTGTCCTTGCCGAAGGACAGCCTGGACATGATGTTCTTCCAGTACCTGGAGGAGCGCCCGACCACGACCTGCATCTCGGCGTGCATGTCCTCGGCCAGTTCCGTGACCTTCTTGTGCTGCTTGCCGAAAAGGTCGTAGCGGAAATAGGAGTACAGGGAGGAAAAGAACTCGCTGGTCCATTCACTGCCCCGGCTGAACCAGTGCCGCTTGTCCAGATAGGCGTCCTGGGCCATGCGGCGGTATTTCATGTAGCGGGTCCAGAGCAGGCGCTCCTTGGCCCGGCTGTCGAGGCTCCAGCGCACGTACACGTCCGCGCCCTTGTGCCGGCGCAGGGCGAACGACCGGAAAAGGCGCATGCCCCGGACGTTCAGGACGATCTCGTCGGTGGAGGAGATCACCGATTTGCGCAGCTTGCGGAAGAAGTCGTAGTGCTCGGGCCTGGCGCCAAGCTCGGGCTCGTTGATCTTCCAGTCCACGAAGCCCATGGCGCGGTTGTCGTCGGCGGTCATCCTGAGCTGCTTGGCACAGTGCTCAATGAGCCGGGGCTCGGCCCGCTGCCCGCCGCGCAGGCGGCCTTCGATGGCGGCGGCGCCTTCGGGGGAGATGACCGAGTAGTAGCCGTGCGACATCATGATGCGCGTGTCGGCCAGGCCGATGGCCTCGGCCCCGCCGGAACCGCCCTCGGAGATGACGGCCACCACGGGCACTTTGAGCCCGGCCATTTCGTAGAGGTTCTTGGCGATCTGCTGCGCCGCTCCGGGGTAGTCCTCGATGGGATAGGAACCCGGCGTGAAAATGTAGGTATGGATCGGGATGTTCTCGGTCTCGGCGACCTTCATGTAGTGCAAGGCCTTGGCGTTGCCCCAGGGCTTGACCGAGCCGCCGTTGCGGAACTCCTGGCCGTGCCCCTTCTCCTGGCCGATGACCATGACGGCCTGGTTGTGGACCTTCTTGCCGCGTCTGCGGGTGATGTAGGCCCGGGCGATGAGCATGCTGGGGTCGATGCTGTAATCGTCCTGGCCGCCGATCTCGGTGTAGTTGTCGTAGACGTTCTCGAGGATGTCTTTCAGGCAGATGCGCTGGGGGTGGCGCACGATGCGCACCTTGTTCATGGGGGTCAGCTCGCGTTCGAGCTTCTTCTCCAGGAACCTGAACAGCTCCTCCAGGGTTTCCAGCTGCCGGATGGCTTCCTGCTTGGGCAGGCCGGGCTCGCGGGCGACGTATTCGCCGAGCTTGGCCTCAAGCATGATGACATTGGTATTTTCATCGGGCCCGAAGATGTCCAGAATGTATTTCAGGCGGTCCCGAAGTTCTTGTATGCGTTTTTCGATATCCATAAGAGTGAGCGATTGCCTCGCAGGCTTGGGTTATCAGGCTGTCCTCAAAGGACGGTCAGCTTCGTCACTGAGAAAATCCAGACACTCGCGCATGCTGATACCCTTGCGGGCACACGTACGCTTCGGCTTTGGATTTTCTTTATTTCTCGCATCCCACCATTTTTGAACAGCCTGAACATTGGTCATTATTCACTTTCATGCCGGTTTCCCCGGCGTAGCTTGAGCGCTTAATCAATACTCGGCGCGGAAGTGTTCCCGGAGCCGAAGGACATGCTAGAAAACCAGAATGCCCTCTGTCTTGCGCTTCAGGAATGCGACGTTGGACTTCAGCGTCTCGCCGGACGCGTTCTCGCCCTGCAAGATCAGGGAATCAAGAAACTCGATGCCTCGGGCCTTGGCCTCCGCCAGATCCTTGCCCCAGATGATGGCCAGAGCCAGATTCGGGTCGAAATCCGTCGGGATTTCATACTCCCGGTCGGTCGGCACCTGGCTGTGCAGCTTGAGCCAATCCTGCTTCGGCCAGTCGAAGGAGGTGATGCGGCCCACCCAGGGGGCGAACTTGTTGTCCGTGTCTTCGGCGATGATGCGGTATTCGATGCCCACGCCGTCCAGGGTGATGTCCTTCTGGGTGTAGCCCAGCGGCGCGCCCAGACCCACGCGGATCTGCTCCGCGATGAGGTCCACGTCGCCCTTGCCCTTGATGGCCGCGATGCGGGCCGAAACCCCGTTCTCGACCTGGATGCGGGTGTTGACCTCCATCAGGAACGGCTGGCCCGTGGGACTGACGATCCATTCCCAGGTGCCGACGTTGTCGTAGCCGGCTTCGCGGGCCATGCGCAGGGAGTATTCGGTGATGTCTTCGAGCACCTTTTTGGCGTCGAAGGCATAGCGCAGGGAGGACGGGTCGAATCCGGGCGCGACCTCGATGCGCTTCTGGTGCCCGGGGGACTGCACCGAGCAGTTGCGGGTACCGAAATGGACGGGGTTCTGGCCCGTGCGGTCGGACACGACCTGCACTTCCAGATGATTGAAATCGAAGATGCGCTGCTCGATGAGCACGCCCTCGTCGCGAAACTGGCGCTTGGCGTAGTTCTTGATACGCCGCAGAGTGCTGCGGAACTTGTCCAGGTCGTCCACTTCCTCGATGCCCATGCCCCCGCCTCCGGCCGAAGCCTTGATCAGGATCACGGGGTTGCCCACGCCCTGTTCTTTCTGGAAATCGAACAGGGATCTGGCGATGTGCTCGGCTTCGAGGTCGTCGGTCACGGGCTTGTCCGAGCCGGGCACGGTGGGCACGCCGAGCTTGCGGGCCAGGCGCTTGGTGTTGATCTTGTCGCCCAGTTCGCGGATGACCTGCCAGGAGGGCCCTATGAAAATGAGCTTGCGCTCGCGCTGGGCCACGCGACGGGCGAAGCGGTAATCCTCGGCGAAAAAGCCGTACCCGGGATGGATGGCCGTAGCTCCGGCCTGGTCGGCCACGGCGAAGATTTCATTGGCGTCGAGATAGGAGCTGACCCGGTACAGGGAGTCCTCCCCGCCAAGCTTGCGCGCCAGGACACAGTGTTCGCTGTGCCTGTCGGGCTCAGTGAAAAGCGCCACGAACGCATGGCCCAGCTTGCGGCAGGCCTGCATGATGCGGATGGCGATCTCACCCCGGTTGGCGATGAGTATCTTATGTTTCTTGGATTCGATGGGGTTCTTCATGTCTAAAAGAGCCTTTCCTTTGCTGAGCTGTTGGGCGTTTAAAAAAAGAATTTCCTTCATAAAGCCGGACCCGCTTATATCCTTAATCGCATCGGGGCAAGCCCGCCGGGCCGGACCCGACCGACCGGAAAAAGAAATAACCGCGTCGGAATCCTTGCCAAAAGCGAAACAATCCGCAAGAAAGATGAAATATAAGCCCGGTTTCTCCCGCGTCTGACCGCCTTTTGCGAAGAAGACAAGCCAGGCTTGCGACAACCGTATAACAGCGATCGGAGCGCTGTCCAGATTACGAACGGACGCGCTCGTCCCAAACACGCAAGGAAAGTGTCCGATATGCAAAAAAGAGCCGAAGCCGCCGCCGAATGGATCAGGAAAAACTGCCCCCGTCTCCCCGAAACAGCCCTGGTCCTCGGCAGCGGACTGGGAAAATGGATCGAACCCGGCGCCATAAAACAGAGCATTCCCTACGCGGACATCCCCGGATTTCCGGTCTCCACCGTGCAAGGACACGCCGGAGCGCTGCTTGTGGCCGACATCAAGGGCGCGCCGGTCTTCGTCTTTTCCGGACGCTTCCATCTGTACGAAGGCTACCGGCCACAGGAAGTGACGCTGCCCGTCGTCTGTCTGGGGCTGCTCGGAGCCCGCAACCTGATCCTGACCAACGCCGCCGGGGCCATCAATCCCCTTTTCGCCACCGGCGGACTCATGCTGCTGACCGACCACATCAACATGACCGGCCACAATCCCCTGACCGGCCCCAACGTCGAGGCCTGGGGGCCCAGATTTCCGGACATGTCCCAGGTCTACTGCCCCGAACTGCGCGAGCAGGCCATGCAGGCCGCCATGCGTTGCGGACAGCGCCTGGAACAGGGCGTCTACGTGGCGGTGGCGGGCCCCAGCCTTGAAACTCCGGCCGAAACGCGCATGTACCGCATCATGGGGGCCGACGCCATCGGCATGTCCACGGTGCCCGAGGCCATCGCCGCCCACCACATGGGCGTGAAGGTGCTGGGCATCTCCTGCCTGACCAACAAGAACCTCCCCGACTGCATGGCCGCCACCTCCCACGAGGAGATCCTGCGCCAGGCCAACGCATCCGCGGAAGCTCTGGGTTCCCTGCTTTCCGTCCTCATCCCCAACCTGGGAGGCCGCCATGGCTGATCATGCCCATCTGCTCGCCGAGATCAAGGACAACATCCGCAGCCAGGACCCCATCAAGGCACGTCTTGTGCTCGGGTATTTGGAAAACATGGACAAAGGCATCCGTGAACAGGTGCTCGCCGCGTTCCGCGACGCCGCGCCGGAGTTCGCCGTTCCGGTTTTGTGCAGATTCGTTTCGGAGCACAAGGACATGGTCGAGGGCCTGCCCCTGGTGCGCGAGATTCTCGCCGTGAAGATCCTGGCCAAGCCGGAGCTGATCGCCAAGGCCATAAGCGCTCCCCGGACTCCCTGCCGCGACATGTACATTTCCATGGCCGGGGAACTGCGGCTGGAGGACGTGGTCGATGATCTGATCGAAGCCCTGCTCGCCGCCTCGGACGTCGATGAAATCAACCTGATCGTCGCCACCCTGGGCGAGATCGGCGATCCGCAGGCCACCAACGCCGTGAGCGAATTCCTGTATTCCGGCAACCGGACCCTGATCATCGCCGCCACCATGGCCCTGGGCAAGCTGGGCACGCCCACCGCCATGCTGCGCCTGGCCGAACGCATGGGCACGGACAACCAGCTCGACCTGCTCATTCTCGACATCTTCGCCAAGGTCCAGGATTCCATCTCCCTGGACAAATTGAACGAGGCCATGCGCTCCCACTACGCCCATCTGCGCACCTATGCCAAGAAAACCCTGGTCGGCATCGGCCCCAAGGCCGTGCCCATCCTGACCGAGAATCTGCTCTTCGACGACGCCGACCTGCGCATCCATACATTGAATGTGCTGGGCGACATCGGCGACCCGGCGGCCATCGCACCCATCCGCAAGCTGCTGCACAGCCACCCTGCCAACGCCAACGTGCGCTTCGCCGCCTACGAGGCCCTGGGCCTCTTGCCGCTGGACCGGGGGGCCTACGTCCTGACCCATGGCCTCGGCGATCCCGTGGAGCACGTCTGCATCGCGGCCGCCAAAGCCATAGACCGCAACTTCAACGAAATCATGGCCGCCGGGATCAAGAACCTGGCCGGCGAAACAACGGAGGACGCCCACCGCATCCTCAAGACCGCCATCAACGCCCAGGCCAAGCACATATTCCTGAGTCTCATGGAAGAGGAGCGCTTCCAGTCCACGGCCATCGGCCTCCTGGCCGGAGCCCATCAGGATATCCGCGACTTCTTCTACGCCATCCTCAAGGAGCACGGCTATTCGGGACTGGCCCTGAAACTTCTGGCCCCGGAAGACAAGAAGACCGCCCGCAAGCGCATCTGCGCAGTGGACGATTCGCGCATGATCTTGAACATCTACAAATCGACCCTGCACGAACTGGGCTTCGAGCCCGTGCTTTTCGAATTCCCGGCCAGCGCCCTGGAATGGCTGCAATCGAACACTGCGGAAATGGTCCTGACCGACCTCAACATGCCCGACATCACAGGCATCGACCTGACCAGGGAAATCCGCAAATCCTTTTCCAAGAAGGAGCTGCCGGTAATCATGGTCACGACCCAGGACGAGGCCAACGACAACAAGGCGGCCCTTGAAGCCGGGGTCAACGACATCCTGCGCAAGCCCTTCACGGCGGAGAGTTTGCAGACGGTGTTCAAGAAGTTCTTGTAGGCAGACAAGAATTAAGAGGCAACCACCCCGCCCTGCGGGCACCCCTCCTTGGCAGGAGGGGAGTTGGAGCTAAAGCGCTATCTCATTCTCCCCCTGCCAAGGGCGAGTGCCCGCAGGGGGAGGGGGTATTTCCCCGTTGACTGACCCTGCAACGCACGAGCGGGCCGAGTCGGGTCGGAAAAAAACTCACCCCAACCCCAGACGCTTCAACTTTTCCCGCAATGTCTTGCGGTCGATGCCCAATATCTCGGCGGCGCGGGTCTTGTTGTCGCCGGTGCGGGCCAGGACGGCGCGGATGTGCTCCGCTTCCACCTCGGCCAGGGTCTTGTCCCCGTGACGGCCCCGGGTGATGGAAAAACGCATGGACTCAGGCAGGTCCGTGATGTCGATGACCGGCCCGTCTCCCACGATGACCAGCCGCTGCAACAGGTTCTCAAGCTCCCGGACGTTGCCCGGCCAGGCATACTGGGCCAGGGCGTCCAGGGCCTCGTCGGTCATGCGCGGCACCTCGCGGTTCATGTCATGGGCGAATTTCCGCAGGAAATGGTTGGTCAGCATCAGGATGTCGTCACCGCGCTCGGCCAGGGAAGGCAGGCGGATTTCAACGACATGGATGCGGTAAAACAGGTCTTCCCGAAACTGCCCCTGCTCCACCAAGCGCTTCAGGTCCTTGTGCGTGGCGGCGATGATGCGCGTGTCCACGGTGCGGGTGCGCGACGACCCGACCATGCAGAATTCCTTGCTTTGCATGACCCGGAGCAGCTTGGCCTGCAAGTTGGGACTGGCGTCTCCGATCTCGTCCAGAAAGATGGTGCCGCCATTGGCGATCTCGAAAAAACCGGCCCGGCTGTCCTTGGCCCCGGTGAAAGCGCCCTTGACGTGCCCGAAGAGCTCGCTTTCGAGCAGCGTATCGGGAATGGCCGAACAATTGACCGGCACGAAGGCCGAGGCCCTGCGGTCACTGTTGTAGTGCACGGCCCTGGCCACCAGTTCCTTGCCCGTGCCCGACTCGCCGGAAATGAACACGTTGGCGCTGGTCTGGGCGGCCTTGCGGATCAGCGCGTAGACGGCATGCATCTCCGGACAGTTCCCGATGATCCCGAAGGCGCTGAGCTCCTGATTCTCGGCGTGAGCCGCGCGCCTTCGGTCCTGCTTTTCCAGGATCCGCCGCACCACGGACAGCAGCTCATCACCCGTGAACGGCTTGGCCAGATACTCCCCAGCCCCGTCGCGCATGGCCTCCACCGCGCCGCTGATGGACGGAAAACCGGTGATCATCATGATCTCCGTGTCCTTGAAATTGTCCCGCACGTACTTGATGAGTTCCAGGCCATTGGCCCGTGGCATCTTGTAATCGGTGATGATCAGATCCACGGCATTGTCGTCCAGAAACGATCCGGCCTCCTCGACGCTGCCGCAGCCGTGGACCACATACCCTGCCCCGCTCAGATGGCGCGAGATGACTTCCAGGGTCGCGGGGCTGTCGTCGACAGCCAGGATTGTCGTCGCCTTGTCCTGCATGTTCCTGCTTCCTTATTTGTCGTCGCTGTCCTGGTTCTTTGGCAGGCCGTGGCTGCACGGGAACGTGATCTCGAAGCGGGTGCCCCGTCCGGTCTCGCTCTCCACCTCGATGATCCCGCCATGGGCATGGACAATGCCGTGCACCACGGCCAGCCCCAAACCCGTACCCTGGTCCACGTCCTTGGTGGTGAAGAACGGGTTGAAAATCTGCCGCAAAACCTCCGGGGCCATGCCGACGCCGGTGTCGCTGACCAGAAGGTACACGTCATCGTTGAAGGACTGGGTTTGCAGGGTCAAGACACCCCCGCCCGGCATGGCGTGGATACCGTTGACCACCAGATTGACGATGACCTGCTTCAGATGCTGCGGATCGGCCATGATCGCGGGCAGTCCCTCCGCCAGCTCGGTTCGCACCTCGACCTTGCCCCGCGAGGCGCTCATCTCGATGAAATACAGGGAGTCGCGGATGATCTGGTTCAGGTCGACAAGCGTTTTCTGCAGGGGGACCTGGCGACCGAAGATCATCAGTTTCTTGATGACCTCGCGGCTGTGCAGGGCCGCCTTGATGATGCTGTCCAAATCCTTGCGCACCTGCTCCGCAAGCCCCGGCGTCTGCTCGGCCAATTGGGCGAACCCCAGGATGTTGGCCAGGGGCTCGTTCAGTTCGTGCGCCACTCCGGCCGCGAACTGCCCGATTTTGGCCAGCCGATCGGCGTGTTGCAGCTGACGCTCCAGGTTTCTCTTGGTCGAAAGGGCCTCGCGCTTGGCGATGATCCAGCCCACATGCTTGGCCAGCGCCCCGAGGAGTTCGGATTCCGTGGGCAGGAAGGCGTACGGCGAGCCGTCTTCGGCCTGGCCCGACAGGCTGACGCTCAAATGGCCGCGTTTCACCCGCTGCACCAACACCTCCTGCTCCAGGCGGCAGCTGGCTTCGGGCGCGAATTTCCCGCTGATCAGCACATCGCCGTCGAGGAGCAGCCGCACGCCCGTGGACTCGGGGTGCTGAAACGAGGGGGGGATGATGGCCAGGATCTCGCGCAGGATGTCGGGCAGCTCGCTGTCCATGTTCGAGACGATGCGGTTCATGGCGTGCAGGCAGGACAGTTCCTTGTTCAGGGCCACCAGGCGGCCGTGCTCGTGCAGCAGCTCGTGCTGGCGCTGCACATGGGCCGTGACGTCCTGGCCCACGCACAGAACGCTGACCAGGCTGTGCTGGGAATCGAACAGCGGCTTCATGTTCCAGTCGATGTACACCTTGCGGCCATCCTTGGAGCGCAGGGAGCCTTTCATGAAGGCCATGGTCCCGGACTGGACAATGCCGGCGAAGACTTCCCGGGAGCGGGCGCGACGCTTGGCGTCCACGCACAGTTCGAACCAGTCCCGACCGGCGACGGCGCCGATCTCGTACCCGGAAAGCGCCTCGAAGCGCGAATTCCCATGGATGATCCGTCCCTTCTCGTCCAGGGTGATGACGATGCCGTGGCTGAGCTCCATGACCGTATTGTAGTATTCGGAAAGATTCATGCCTTCTCCACTATCTTGAGCCGGTCCGCCTGGCAAAGGAGATTCGTCCGGCCCAAAAATGTCGGCGCGGCCTCCACGGAGACCACGCCGACTTCCCATTCATGACGCAGGGCCACCCCTGCGGACTGTACGAACTAGTGACCGCTGATTTTAAGCCCCCAGCCCTCGAACACAAAGAGGATGCCGAAGCCGTACCACATGGTGTAGATGACGTAGAAGGCCAGGGAGAAGAACACGATGCCCATCTTGTCCTTGATCTGCTCCGGCACGACCTTGTAGTAATTGTACGCGGTCTCCACCACTTTCGCGGCTATGTTGACGGCGACCTTGGCCTCGGAGAAAGACTTCTGCTTCTTCAGCTGCCGATCAAAGCCGCCCAGGATCGCGTTCCAGTTGTAAAGGGCAAGCCTGTCGTCCATGCCTTCGTACGACGGATACTTGGCCTTCAGTGCCGCTGCGTCGTTGTGGTACATCTTGTCCGAATCATCCAGGCACGAATTCAGGATGGCCAGATAGCTGCCCTTGACGGTCAGGCTCTTACCCTGGGCCTCGGCCACGGCGCCGGCGCCCGTGATCAGAGCGACGCTCTGGGCGGCCTGGGCCTCACTTTTGAGTTCCATGGTCACGTCGACTTCGAAATCACCGACACTCTTGGCCTCTTCCCTCAGGTTGTCGACGTAGTAGGCCGAGCCCTTGGAAATGGAGTTGTACAGGTTGTCGAGATAGGCCATGGCGTTGTGCCCGTCGAACAGGGGCTGGAACATGGCGAACAGGACGATGAAGAAGACCACCAGGAGGGCGATGCCTCCGTTGAATTCCTTTTTGTTATGAATCATATGATCAATCCTTATACTTCAGAGTCTTGATATTCTTGAAAAACGCCCCGAATACCCAGATGCCGAACAAGGCGATGACGATGAAGAACAGGTACATGCCCACCGTGTCCATGACCTTGGCCGCGCCGCTCATGGACGCGGGCAGGACTTCCATGCTGACCAGCTTCTTGGGCAGGGCGAAAAACCGGTTCACGAAACCGGCCATGACCGAAAGGGCGAAGAAGCCGCGAATGGTGATGCCGGGCACGACCTTGGTGACCAGCGCGCCGACCTGGATGCCGGCCAGGGAGCCGAGCAGCATGCCCATGGCCAGGGTGTAGAAGATGAAGCCGTAGATGGCGTATTGGGTGATGGCGCCGTAACCGGCGGTGAAGACGATCTGGAAGATGTCCGTGCCGACGGTGGTCAGCGACGAGACGCCCAGGATGTAGACGAAGATGGGAAAGGTCAGGAAGCCGCCGCCCACGCCCATGATGCCCGCGGCCATGCCGACCAGCACACCGGACAGGACCAGGAAGAGCCAGGAGATCTTGCGGCCGCCGGGAATGAGGCCCTGGTCGAAGGAGACCATGGGCGGCAGGTTCACGGACTGAAGCTTCTGCGCGATGCCGGTCATTCCGGCGCCTTCGCTGGTGTCATGCGCACCGCCGGCATGACCGGCCTTCTTGGCGCTCCAGTAGTCGTACATGCCGTAGAAGCCCAGGAAACCGAGCATGACCGTATAGACCACGGTGATGAAGGCGTCGCTCAGCACCGGATTGATGTTGTACAGCGCGCGGTTGATGCCCGCGCCCACGGTCGTGCCGACGATGGCGCCGATCAGGAACACGAAGGCCAGGGGAACGGACACGTTGCCCATCTTGCGGTGCAGGACGGAGCCCATGATGGCCTTGGCGAAGATGTGAAAGAGGTCGGTGCCGACGGCCAGAATGCCCTTGACGCCCGCGCTCATCAGCGCCGGGGCGATGATGAAGCCGCCGCCCGCGCCGATGCAGCCGGAGATCAGCCCCGCGCCCACGCCGACAAAAATCGAAACCACGAAAATGAACATGCTGTAGTAGGACGGACTGTAGGCTTCCTTGCCGCCAATGGTGCTGGGCAGGGCCTGCCCGATCTCATCGGCGAAAGCCCAGCCGCCCAGAATGCACGGGATGAGCAGCAGCGCCAGCAACCAGATCCGCTTCTTGTCGCCCAGGATAATTCGGGCGTTTTCCACTTCCCACCGGGCAAAGGACCGAGAGCCCTCCACCATGAATGATCCCCAATCTTTAAAGAATCCCATACGTGTTTCCGCCTCCTCTTGATCACGATTCCTTGAAATGTATACGGATGGTCATGCCATCCCCTTTTCCTCACCCGCTATCTTCCTCCGGGAACAGGCCTCCCGGATCTTGCCGACCAGGACATCAAGCTCCACCGGTTTCATCAGATAGTCGAACGCGCCCATGGCCATTCCCGAAATGGCGACTTCCATGTCGGCATGTCCGGTCAGCATGAGCACCTGCGTCCGTGGGAAGCGCATCTTGATCTCGCGAAGAACCTGAATGCCGTCCATGTCCGGCATCCCGACATCGAGAACCACCACATGGGCGCTCTGCGCCTCAAGCTCTTCCAGCCCCTTCAGGCCGCTGCCCGCCTCCCGGACGACAAACCCCCTCTTGCGCAGACGCTTGGCCATGGTGACCAGGAACTGCGTCTCGTCGTCGATAAGAAGGATGCTCGTCGCTGCCATGAGTGCTCCCCGTTTGGCCGTTAAACCCTGCGGCTGGAAATCTCCCGGACCCGTGCGTCGACTATCTTTTCCTCATGCCTGCGCTTCTTCTCCACCGCCTCTTTGACCTTTTCCACCAGCACGTCGATGGCGCAGGGCTTCATCAGATAATCCGACGCGCCCAGCCGCATGCCGTCGATGGCCGATTCCACCGTGGCGTGACCGGTCAGCATGATCACCTCCACCAGCGGATACTGCCGCTTGATGAGCGTCAGCATCTCGATGCCGCTGCGGCCGGGCAGTTTCACGTCAAGGATGACCACCTCTATCTCGCCGTGAAGCGCAAGCTTCTGCATGGCCTCTTCGCCGCTGCCTGCGTGAAACACTTCCATGTGGCGCATGGTCAGGCGTTTCTTCATGATCTCGATGAACTGGGCGTCATCGTCGACAAGCAAAATATTGGCTTCGGTCACTCAACCCTCCTTGACCGGTCCGCCCCGCAAGCCGGGGCGGACCTCCTTCCGATTGAAGTGCATAAAGCAACGCATGTGCCAAAGATCGAACGCAATTTCCCGAGCTCCCATGTGGAGGGAGCACGACTGAGCATACAACATACTGATTTTAAAGGATGCAGAGCCTGAGACCAGATCCGGGGCGGCGCACCTAAATACCGGTGCAGGCGCGAAATGAGAGAGGCTGGCTGGTTCAATCGGGGCGTTTCGCCCCACGGGGTCGATTCGCCCCACAGCCGAAAAGAATGGTTCAAATTACTTGGAATGATGAAAGAAACGCCATTCGGCCAACGCAACCGGAGCGTTTCGCCCCACCCTTGAAACAGGACGATCCGCGTTGCGCGGCCATGAGGCGGAATTTTGCTCGTTCCGTGGAAACGGCAGCACTGCGAGGAGAGCGCGAGAGAGGACGCCCAGGCCCTAGAATTGCGACAGCGCCCGCTCCACGGCCTCGGCCACTTCGAGGCCGGTCAGCGGCTCGCCTGTTTCGTGCAGGGCGCGCTGGACATTGATTTCGCGCATGACCCCGACATGTTCCCGGTCCACGAAGCCTTTCCAGACCTCCATGCACTTGTCGAGCTGCCCGCGCCGGGCATAGGCCAGGCCCAGGTACAGGCAGGCCAGGTATTCGCCGGGATGCTGCTTGAAGACCATGAGCAGCTGGTCCTTGGCCTGCACGTATTCGCCCAGATGATAGTGGCACATGCCCTGCCGGGTCCGGGCCTCCTTGTGGGCGCGGTTGCCCTTGAGCACTTCCTTGTACAGATCGCGGGCGGCGGCGTAGTCCTTGCCCGCATAGGCCGCGTCGGCGGCCGTGATGTCCGCCCCGATGCCCGAGACCGGCTTGTCCCCGCCCGGTTCGCGCAGGCGGCGGGCCATGCCGAAAAGAAGATCGCGTCTGGAGATCATGAATTCCTCGTCAGTGTTGTGATGCGATATGAATGCCGCGTGCCCATCCCGCCGCATCCACGGTGGTTGTTGACATTCCCCGGATTCCTTACCATGAAGAACCACTTTATTGTACGACCACCAACCGGCAAAGTCCGAAATCTGTATTCCCGGAGGAGACAATGTTCAAGAGACTTCTCAACACCCTCGCCGTCCTGCTTCTGTGCGCCGCTCCGGCCCTGGCCCAGGAGGCCAAGACCTTCGCGGTGCTGCCCTTTGGGGTGCATGGACCGCAGGAGTATCAATACCTGAGCCAGGGCATTCAGAGCATGCTGACCACGCGCCTGACCTGGCCGGAGAATTTCACGCCTCTTGATGCCGCGACGGTCAAGAAGGCCGCCGCGACCCTGCCCGCGGACGCCGGTTCCGCCGAAAAGATCCGCCAGGCCCTGGGCGCGGATTACCTGGTCTGGGGATCGCTCACCGTCATGGGCCAGGAATGCAGCCTGGACGTGAACACCGTCGATCCCGAAGGGGCGAATCAGCCCCGCCCCGTGCAGACAAATTTGAGCCAGGTCATCCCGACCCTTGAGACCGTGGCCGCCGACATCAACGCCCAGGTCTTCGGCCGCCCCGAAACGGCCACGGCCCAGGCCCAGCCCGTGGTCCGTCCCATGAACGAAGCCCTGATCGTCAACGAGAGCAAGGCCGGCACCGCCTACGCCAACCCGTCCCTCAAATACCAGGACGCCGACACCTCCATGGGCCGCTGGCGCAGCCAGACCCTGCCCTTCGCCTCGCGGGGGATGGTGGTGTGTGATGGGGATGGGGATGGGAAGAATGAGATCTTCATGCTTACGGACAGCACGCTCTTGGCTTACCAGTTAACCAACGGCGAAATGCGGCAGGTGGCGGAAGTCGATCTGCCCAAAAACCGCAACTATCTGCGTCTGAACAGCATCGACATCAACCGCGACGGGCGCCACGAGCTGGTCGTCGCCAGCGCCATCGATCAGAAGCCTTCTTCCTTGATTGCGGAATACAACGGAAAGCTCTCCGTCGTCGAAGACAATATCCCCTATTTCCTGGGCGTGCTGAACATGCCCCCGGCCTTCATGCCGATGCTGGTTGGCCAGGGCGTGGGCAAGGCCAAGTACATGCAGAGCAGTATCCACCAGATGGTCAAGTCGGGCGGAAAATTCGAACTTGGCCCCACCATCAGCCTTCCTCCCGGCGGCAACGTCTTCAACGTGACCTTCCTTCCCTTCGAGGACAGCTACCAGATTCTCATGATCGACGATTACGATCACATGCGCGTGTTCAGCGCCACCGAATCGCTGCTGACCGTCACCGAAGAAACGTACGCGGGATCGAACCTCGGCGTCGAGTACCACCCGGCGGCCCTTGGCCTCAAAGCCCCCGACGCGAAGCATTCGCCGCAATACACTGTCTTCTTCCCATTGCGCGGCATCCCCTGCAACCTGGACAAGGACAACCGCTACGAACTTATCATCAGCCGCAACATTTCCGTCTCGGCCCAGATGTTCTCCAACTATCGCGACTACCCGCAGGGTGAAATGCACAGCCTCTACTGGGACGGCGTGGGCATGAGCCTGGAGTGGAAAACCTCCCGCATCAAAGGGACCATCGCCGACTACGCCCTGGCCGACATGGACAACGACGGCAGCCTCGATCTGGTGGTCAACATCAACTCGCACACCGGCATGGCCGGCACGGCGAAGAAGAAGGCCATGGTCGTGGCCTACCCCTTGGACCTCCCCCAGGCTGACGAAAAAGTTCAAAAAACTGAACAGTAAAAAAAATTTAACTTTGACGCCTGAATCGACCAAAAAAGGCTTGCTTTTTGGACTTGACTTAGACTACCTACTTATCAGGCGTCAGATGAGTAGTTTTTTTCACAGCAAAAGGAGAAAGAACATGAAACGTTTTGCTCTCGTAGCCCTGGTCGCAGCCCTGCTGTTCAGCATGGTCACCAGCGCTTCCGCCACCGAACTGAAAGTTCGCGGCAACATCGACGTGTACGGCATGGCTTCCGCCAACCTGTATGATTTCGATTCCGAAAAAGGCGATGGTGACAATTATGCCACCTCCCAGCGCATGCGCGCCTACTTCGACTATGTAGCCAGCGAAAACCTCAAGGCCGTCCTCGGTCTGGAAATCGACAACGTGTGGGGCGAAGGCACCACCGCTGATTGGGGCACCGACGGCAAGGGCAACATCGAAGTCAAGCACGCCTACCTGGACTTCACCTTCCCCGACACCCAGATCAACGTCAAGGCCGGTCTGCAGTACGTAGCCCTGCCCAGCGTGTTCGGAAACCCCGTTTTTGAAGACGACGCCGCCGCCCTGGTGGTCAGCGCTCCCGTCACCGACATGTTCGCGCTTGCCGTCGGCTACACCCGTGGCGTTGACGGCAGCACCACTTTCTCCGGCACCGACGGAGACGCTGACGACAAGGACATGGCTTTCATCGCCGCCCCTGTCACTCTTGATGGCTTCAGCATCGCTCCTTACTTTGCCTATGCTTGGGTTGGCGAGAATATTGATAACACGGCCGGAAGCTGGGCCTTCGACAACACCAATTCTACCCCAAGCGCTCCTGCTATATACACAGACCCCAGCGACGGGTTCCTTGAAGACGATGCAACCGTTTGGGTAGTGGGCGCCAATGCCGAACTGACCATGTTCGATCCCCTGACTATCGCCGCCGACCTGATCTACGGCCAGATGGAAAACGACGACTACGAAACCAAGGGCTGGTACGCCGCCTTGGCCGCTTCCTACAAACTGGACATGCTGACCGCCACCCTGTTCACCACCTACTTCTCCGGCGCCGACGAAGATGGCGACGAAGACAACTACCTGCCGACTCTGGCCGAAGGCTGGGGCCTGACGCCCTACATCGGCGGCGTCCGCGCTTTCAGCACCTCCTGGGATACCTTCTCCGGCATCGATGCCGACATGAACTTGGCTTCCTGGGTTGTCGGCCTGAAGCTCGCCGACATCCAGTTCATTGACAAGCTGTCCCATGAACTGACCGTCGCTTACGCCATGGGCACCAACGATGAAGACGCTCTGGACGCTGACGACGAGGCCTATGGCTTCGACGAAGAAGATTCCGCATGGGAAGTGTACTTCGTCAACAAGTACATGATCTATGAAAACCTGGCCGCCATCAACGAACTGGGCTTTTTCGCTCCTCAGTTCGACGACCGCGAAGAAGACAATTCCTACTTCGCCACCGTCGGCTTCCAGTACAAGTTCTAATTCGGGTTTTCACACCTGACGCCACAAGGGCCGGAGACGCAAAACTCCGGCCCTTTTTTTTGCCTCCGTTTCTCGCCCTGCCTGAACCCGCTTCTCAGATCCATCCTCTCTTGGCTTTTTCCAACACACCAACCGCCACAGTCCACAGATTGTCTCATTATGCTCCGAGCCTTCATCCATGGCGGCAAGGGCCGCCCTGCGCCGTCGCATTCCTCAAACTCGAGCATGTTTGGCGCAGTAAGTACGTTGCAACGTATTTGAAAAAAATATGATTACGTACGCGGCATTCCATTTTCTGCGTTCAGATCTCAGCCCCACCCGGCATTCGCAAATCGTGGCCATTGGCATCATGGCTGACGTCAATAAAGAATACTCCTTATGTTTTTTCGTTTACCCCTCCACGTTGTACGAGCTTTTCGTTTCTAAAAACTAACACCGATCCTGATTTCAAAAACAGGGCCTGGCTGTACAGAGATGAAATACGTTTTTCTGTCGGCTGTCAGATGTTTTTAAAACACAAAACGTTAAAGGAGGAAGTTGTGAAAAAACGTTTTATCCTGCATTGCGCAGTATCGATGCTGCTGTGCGCCGCCCTGGCGGTGAGCGCGTCGGCTACGGAACTGAAAGTTCGTGGCAACCTGGACGTCTACGGCATGTGGTCCACCAATCTTACGGACCATAACTCCGACGTCAGCGATGCCGACAACTACATGACCACCCAGCGCATGCGCACCTACTTCGACTATGTCGCCAGCGAAAACCTCAAGGCCGTCCTGGGCCTGGAAATCGACAACGTCTGGGGCGACAATTGGGACAACGTCGGCGGCGACTGGGGTACCGACGGCAAGGGCAACATCGAGGTGAAGCATGCCTATATGGACTTCATCCTTCCGGACACCCAGATCAACATCAAGGCCGGACTCCAGTACGTGGCCCTGCCCGGCATCTTCGGAAACCCCGTTTTTGATGATGACGCCGCCGCCCTTGTGGTCAGCGCACCCGTCACCGACATGCTTAGCCTGGCGGCAGGCTATTCCCGAGGCGTTGACGGCAGCTACAACACCGCAGATGCTGAAAGCAAGTCTCCTCTGGCCGGCGATAACAAAGACGACATCGACATGGCCTTTATAGCCGCGCCTTTGAGTATCAATGATTTCACCTTAGCTCCGTATTTCGCCTATGCATGGATCGGTGCCAACACTCTCGGCCTGGAAGACGACGCCAAGGCCTGGGTTTTAGGGGCCAACGCGGCCTTGAAGATCACCGACCCGCTGAGTGTCGCCGCAGACCTGATCTACGGTGATATGTCCGCGGGAGATTTTGAAACCGCAGGCTGGTACGCCGCTTTAGCCGCCACCTATGCGTTCGATGAAGTTTCTGCCACACTGTTCACTACCTACGCCACCGGCTTGGACGACACCACTGGTGACCAGACGTACATGCCCACTTTGGCTCCAACAGGCTGGGGTGTGTCCCCGTACATCGGTGGCGTCCGCGCCTTCAGCACCACCTATGATTCCTTCGCCACCGATACTCTGGGCGTTGGCTCCAATGGCGTCGGTCTGTGGACCGCCGGCATCGTTCTTGACAACATCTCCTTCGTGGACAAGCTGTCCCACAAATTGGTCCTCGCCTACGCCCGAGGCACCAGCGATAAAAAAACCTGTGATTTCACCAAGGAAGACTCCGGCTTTGAGGCATACGTGGTCAACCAGTACATGATTTACGAGAACCTGGCCGCTATCAATGAACTGGGCTACTTCTCCGGCTCCAGCGAAAACATGGAAGATCGCAACTACGACCTCGACGCTTCCTACTTCGCAACCCTCGGCTTTTCGTACAAGTTCTGATCCAGCATTCGACATCTGACGCCAACTGGGCCGGAGACGCAAAACTCCGGCCCTTTTTCATCTGCGCCCGCGTTTCATCATTGATGAAGAGCGACGGCGGTGCTTCACGCCTGATGAAGGAATTGACTTTCCGGGGGTTCGGGGCATAGACATTTGGCTATTGAGTTACACAAGTCCGACAGGACGCGGATGGATTCCCGCCTTCGCGGGAATGGCAGAGGTGTGCACGCCTCCGTCATTCCCGTGAAAACGGGAATCCATGACTTTATCCGCCCATCACCATACTTCAGACCCCATGCGAGAGCATTCATGCCGTTGAGACTTCTTGAATATACTTCCCGCACCGACTGGCCCGCCATCGCGTCCTGGCTTTCCCGCCGCGACGCGGGCGAGGACAATGTCGAACCCATCGTAGCCGACATCCTGGCCCAGGTTCGCCGGCGCGGCGACGAGGCCGTGGCCGAATATACCCGGCGCTTCGACTGTCCGGACATGACCGCCCAGTCCCTGCGCGTCCCGAAGCGGGACATTGCCCGGGCCCTTGAGCTGATCCCGACCGCCGACGCCGACATCATCCGCGAGGCCGCCGCCAACATCCGCGACTTTCACCTGCGCCAGAAGCAGAACTCCTGGATCGCCACCCCGGCCCCCGGCACCACCCTGGGTCAGCTCGTGCTGCCCGTGGACCGCGCAGGGCTGTATGTGCCCGGCGGCCAGGGTGGCGAGACGCCGCTTATCTCAAGCCTGCTCATGAACGCCATCCCGGCCCAGGTCGCAGGCGTGAAAACAATCTGCGTAGTCAGTCCGCCGCGAAAAGACGGGACCCTGAACCCCTACATCCTGGCCACTGCCGCCATCCTCGACATCGACGCCATCTTCGCCTGCGGCTCGGCCTGGGCCATCGCCGCCCTGGCCTACGGCACCGAGAGCATCCCGAGGGTCGATGTCATCGCAGGCCCCGGCAACATCTTCGTGACCACGGCCAAGCGCCTCTTGGTCGGACAGGTCGGCATCGACATGATCGCCGGCCCGAGCGAAATCGCCATCCTGGCCGACTCCTCGGCCAACCCCAAATGGCTGGCCGCCGACATGCTCTCCCAGGCCGAACACGATCCGCTGGCCTCCAGCATCCTCGTGTCCGCGCACGGCGAACTGCTGGCCGAAGTCAAAAAGGAGTTGGCCGTCCAACTGCACAGCCTGCCACGCAGCGAAATCGCCTCCAGATCCCTCAAGGACTGGAGCGCCCTCATTCATGTGCCCGATCCAGACACCGGCATGGATCTCATCAACCGGCTGGCTCCGGAACATTTCGAACTGAGCGTCTCCGACCCCTGGTCCCTTGTCGGCGCGGTGCGCAACGCCGGAGCCGTGTTCATGGGCCACAGCACGCCCGAACCCGTGGGCGACTATTTCGCCGGACCCAACCATGTGCTCCCGACCCTGTCCACGGCCCGTTTTTCCTCGGCCCTGTCCGTGGATACTTTTTGTAAAAAAACCAGCCTGATCTGCACGGATCAAGCCTACATGAACAGGCATGGTTCCAAAGTGGCCCGTCTGGCCCGGCTGGAAGGCCTGGAAGCCCATGCCCGCAGCGTCGAACACCGTCTGGAGAAACCATGAAGATAGTGACCAAGACCCAAATCCGCGAGTATCCGCTCATCTCGCGCGGAAAAGTCCGCGACATCTACGAGATCGATTCGCAGACCCTGCTCATCGTGACCACGGACCGCATGTCCGCCTTTGACGTGATCATGAACGAACCCATCCCCTACAAGGGCGTGGTCTTGAACCAGATCACCCTGTACTGGATGGACGCCTTCAAGGACCTGGCCGCCAACCATCTCCTGGCCACGGACGTGCGCGATTTCCCCGCCGCCCTGGCTCCGCACGCCGACGAACTGGAAGGCCGGGCCGTGGTGGTGCGCAAGGCCAAACCCCTGCCCATCGAGTGCATCGTGCGCGGCTACCTGACCGGTTCGGGCTTCAAGGACTACAAGGCCACGGGCTCGGTCTGCGGCTACAAGCTGCCGGCGGGCCTGGTCGATTCCGACAAGCTGGAGACGCCGCTCTTCACCCCGTCCACCAAGGCCGACCTGGGCGCGCACGACGAAAACATCACCCTGGCCGACGCCAAGTCGCGCATCGGCGACGGGCTGCTCAAGAAAATCCAGGAACTGTCCCTGGCCATCTATTCGCGCGGGCGCGACCTGGCCGCGCAGCGCGGCATCATCATCGCCGACACCAAGTTCGAGTTCGGCCTCAATGAAAAGGACATCCTGCTCATCGACGAGGTTCTGACTCCTGATTCCTCGCGCTTCTGGCCTGCGGACAAGTACGTCCCGGGGCAGGCGCAGCCCAGCTTCGACAAGCAGTTCCTGCGCGACTGGCTAAGCTCCACCGGCTGGGACAAAACCCCGCCGCCTCCGGCCCTGCCCGCCGAGGTCATCGCCGAAACACAGAAGAAGTACCTGGAAGCATACGAACTGCTGACGGGTTCCCCCTTGCAATTGCCGTAAGGCGCAAACAACCGGAGAAATTCCATGCTCGTCCAAGGGAAGAAAGCCCTGATTTTCGGCGTGGCCAACGACAAGAGCATCGCCTACGCCATTGCCAAGGAACTCAAGGACAATGGCGCGTCCATCGCCCTGAGCTATGCCGGCGAGGCGCTCAAGAAACGGGTCGAACCCATCCACGAGGAACTGGGCAGCGACTTCATGTTCCAGTGCGATGTCTCGAGCGACGCGGCCATCGCCGAGTCCGCCGGGATCGTGAAGGAAAAATGGGGCAGCTTCGACATCCTCGTGCACTCCGTGGCCTTCGCCAACCGCGACGACCTGAAAGGGCGCTACGTGGACACCTCCCGCGACGGGTTTCATCTGGCCATGGACATCTCTGCCTACTCCCTGGTGGCCCTGTGCAAGGCGTTCGACCCATTGCTGAGCGACAACGGCTCAGTCATGGCCATGACCTACTACGGTGCGGAAAAGGTCATCACCAATTACAACATCATGGGCGTGGCCAAGGCCGCGCTGGAGTGCAGCGTGCGCTACCTGGCCATGGACCTGGGCGAACGCGGCATCCGCGTCAACGCCATCAGCGCCGGCCCGCTCAAGACCCTGGCCTCGTCCGGCATCTCCGGCTTCAAGACCATCCTGTCCACCATCGAGGAACGCGCCCCCCTGCGCCGCAACATCATCCAGGAAGACGTCGGCAAGACCGGCCTCTTCCTGGCCTCGGACCTCTCCCGCGCCATCACCGGCGAGGTCATCTACGTGGACTCGGGATACAACATCATGGGCATCTGATGCCTGCCGCAAAGCCTCTGGCAACCCCTTCCCGCTGAAGGGGTTTTTTTGTGCCGGAGCTTCGCCGATGGAATTCGTCCGCGACACATCGAAACACGCCATTTTCGGAGCCTTGAATGACCTCGACACGACTTTCCTCCACCGCTCTGCCCGCACGCAGACTTGTCGTTCTTATCCTGGCCTTTCTCCTGTCGGGCATGTGCGCCCTCGCCTATCAGGTTGTCTGGGCCAGAATGCTCTCCCTTGTTTTCGGCAGCACCAATCAGGCCATATCAACGGTTCTGGCCGTCTTCATGTTGGGCCTGGCATTGGGGAGCCACGGCGGGGCGAAGCTGAGCAAGCGCGGAAAGAATCTTGGCGTAATGTACGGTGTGCTGGAAATCGTGCTCGGGTGTTACGCGCTGGCCTTCCCTTTCATCCTTTCCCACGCGGAATCCATTCACGCCGCCATGTTCTCCGCGTCGTATGATTCCGGGGTCTCGCTGGCCCTGTACAGATTCCTCATCGCCCTGGCATTGCTCATCATCCCGACGTCCATCATGGGCGCGACCTTGCCCGTTCTGGCGCAGTATGTCGAAAAAGATGCGGGCAAGGCCGGTTCTCGCATCGGTGTCCTCTACGCCATCAACACTTTCGGCGCAGCTCTTGGCTCCTTCTCCAGCGCGTTCCTCTCCATACCGTACCACGGGCTCAACTGGACCATATATTTCGCGGCGGCCCTGAACGTGGCCATAGGGTTGGCATGCGTCTTTCTTTTGCGCGACACGTTCATGCAACGCACTGAAAGACCATCCGCGTTTTCTAAGAAAACAAGTAAAAATGATAAAAAGTCCGACCACGCCGATGATGCCTCGACGATCCCCTTCGCGATTCCGATTTTCATTCTTTTTCTTGTCGGGGCCATCGGCATGTTGCTTGAAAACGCTTGGAGCCACGCCCTCGTCCTGGTTTTCGGGACCTCGGTATACGCGTTTTCAACCATGCTCACAGCCTACCTCATCGGTCTTTCAGCCGGTTGCTATTTTTCCGCAAGATATCTGCTTTCCTATTGCTCCACCACATTCCTTGCCGGGCTCCTTGTCCTTGACGGCGTGACCATCCTGGCCGTCACGCCGGTCATCGGTTTTCTTCCGTCGTGGTTCGTCACCGTCTTCGGGGACATGCAGGCCCGGTGGCACGTGGTCATGGCCAAGGAATTCCTGGCCTGCGCCGCGCTCATGTTCATCCCGACCTTCATCGGAGGCGCGACGTTTCCGCTCTGTCTGCACATCATCACGCGCTCCGGGAAAAAACGATCCGTGGAAACCGGCGTCTCCACGTCCATCGCCTACATCTGGAACACGGTCGGAAGCATCTGCGGAGCCCTGGCCGCCGGCTTCGTCATCATACCGCTGGCGGGATCGGAACGCTGCCTCATCATCGCGGCCAGCCTGGCGCTGGGCGGGGCGGCGGCGGTCATTCTCGGCGCCAAGCCCCGGACCGCGCACCGGAAGGCTTTCGCATGCGGCATCATCCTTGTCGCCCTGGCCGCGCCGCTCTTCTTCACCACCTGGGACGCGACAAAAATGAACTCCGGCGTGTACGTCTATTCGAAGTTCTTTGACTCCGACAGCGCCCTGGAACGGGAAATGAAGAACTACGAACTGATTTTCTACAAGGAGGGTTCGGCAAGTGTCGCGGTGCTCGAGTCATCGCTCGGACACAGATTTCTGAGGGTCAACGGCAAGACGGACGGTTCCAGCGAGGGGGACAATACGACTCAAATGCTCCTGGGATACCTGCCGTACCTGTATGCGCGAAACACGGCGGACGCCCTCGTCATCGGCCTGGGAACCGGCATCACGTCGGCATGCGTGCTTGATCTTCCCGTGGACTCAGTTGAAAGCATCGAGATTTCTCCGGAAGTCGTCGAAGCAGCAGGATACTTCTCCGCGCTGAACGAGCGCGTATTCACCGATCCGCGCTCCACGCTGCGAATCCTCGATGGACGCACATGGCTTTCTTCCATGCCCAAAAAATACGACATGATCATTTCAGAACCTTCGAACCCGTGGCAGACGGGCAACGCCAACCTCTTCACGGCGGATTTTTTCCGCATAGCCGGGAGCAGGCTCAATGAAGGCGGCATTCTGTGCCAGTGGATACCGTATTACAACATGGACAGTTCACATTTCAAACTGATCATAAAGTCCCTGCAAAGCGTCTTTCCCTACGTGCACCTCTGGATGTCCGGAACGGACACGTTCCTGCTCAGTTCGATGCAGCCACTTGAAATCAACGCGCAGCGCCTCGACAACCTGTTTGATAGTGCGGAAGTCCGCAAAAAATTTGAAGACATGCACATTGAAACACCAGGATCGCTTCTGAGTTTCTATTACCTCGACACCGCGTCATTGCAGACGATGACCCGGGGCATAACGTCATTGAACACGGATTCCTTCCCCGTCGTTGAATTCCATTCTCCAAAATTCCTGCTCGGCCCCAATCGACCGGACATTTTTTTCGACATCCTCGAGGCGTCCTACGCGTCTTCCCTGGAGATTTCCGATTCCGATATGGACACCAACGCGCGCTTTCTTCACCGGAGAAACTTTTATTCACGCTGGAGAATCCCCAACAGGGTCACGGAAGAAATGCTGCGGCGAACACTCTACTAAAAACAGCGCCACCACGCCCCGGACGTCAATGAGCCGGCGCTCCAAGCCGGCTCTTCACAGGGATGCAGGTGGTATGATCATGGGAATCTTCAGCCCAGCCCCCGGCACCGTCACCACCCCCTTCCCGCGAAAGTTTTTTTGTCGGCTTCCCGTACACTCTCTTTTCCATTCCGGCACGTGTCATCGCCATTCGTGGTCCGCCATGCTTGGCTTCAAGAAAAAGATGGGGATGGATCCCCGTCTGCGCGGGGATGACGTTGCGACAAGCGCAGCAACCTCCACCAGTATCTCAAGGCCTATTGTCGGCATGGCCCTCGGCCTCGTCGGCTGTCTGACTGAGCCAGGCATCGTTTGTTGCATCGTTGCCGGACATCCTGCCCGGCCTTCCCTTCCTGCACGCAACGATGCAACTCTACGAGGCCGGCGAAGGAGTTCCGGCGGGGTCGAGGGTCATGCCGACAACGGGCCGCCTGCCGCACTGACCATTTCCTTCTTCAATCTTGCCCCGCGCTTAAACATGCTTATTTCCACTAGGTTCTCAACCACACCGCAAACCGGAGGCCAACCTCATGGAAAAAATACATGCCGTCTGCCCGAACTGTCAGACCGTCAATGCCGTGCTGACCGAGCGCATCCGCCAGAACCCGGTCTGCGCCAAGTGCGCCACGCCCCTTCTGCCCGCCCATCCCATCGACCTGACCGACCAGACCTTCGAGCGTTTCATCTCCCGCTCCACCCTGCCCGTGCTCGTCGATTTCTGGGCGCCCTGGTGCGGGCCGTGCAAGATGATGGCACCCGCCTTCGCCCAGGCCGCCGCAGCCCTGCAGGGGCAGGTCATCCTGGCCAAGATGGACACCGAGGCACAGCGCGCCGTGCCCTCGCGCTTCACCATCCAGTCCGTGCCCAGCCTGGTCCTCTTCCGCCACGGCCGCGAAACCGCCCGCACGGCCGGAGCCATGCCCGCAGGACAAATCCAGGCCTGGGTGAAAGGGCAGATCTGAGCTGTCGTGATGGAGCAGTGTGCCACGCGCCCCGGCCAGAACTGCCTGGGGGATACCGCATGATGAAAACCAACGTGTGCTGTGGAGAAGACCTAGCGGAGCAGCAGGCCCTCGATTTTTGAAAAATGCCGGTCCCGCGTGAACAGCGCAAGTCCGTGTTGAAAGGCTATGGCCGCTATCCAGATGTCATTGGTGGGTATGGGCGTGCCGCTACGGCGCAGTTGATCGAGAATGGCGCAATAATGCTCGGCGCTGTACTCGTCCACCGGGTACAGCGCCACCCGTGGAGAATCGAGAAATATGCCGAGTTCCCTTTTGTTCTCTTCCTCCCTGCTCCCCCCTTTGAACCCGGAAAAGAGCTCGCCCAGGGATATGGCGCTCAGGCCAATGTGTTCCGCCCCCCTCAAGATCCGAACAATTTCCTGATCGCCGCGTAGCGCTCCGGAATAAATATTGGTGTCGATGAGTATTCTGTTCATGTCCAAAGCTCATCGTCGACCAGTCTCTGCGCATCAATCCTGCCCTGGATATCGGCATATTCCTCGGCGCTCCAAGAGCCGAAAAGGCTGTCCAGATCATCCCACTCCCTTGAAAATCGCTTCTCCTTCCCTGTTCCGACCTGTTTGCGCAGGACATCCAGCACGAAATTGTTGACGCTTTTTTCTTGTTTTTTTGCCGCGCTCTTGATGAGTTCACCTAAATCCTCATCCACGCCGCGGATACTCAAGGTCTTCATGGTGCCTCCATTTATTGCCATCGATTTGCATTCATAATATGCTTTCAATCTGAAAACTGTCAATCTCGAAACAGGATATCGCCTCATGGCCTTAAAGAGTCTGAATTTGCGATTTGCACCAATTTTTCCCTTGCCAAACCAAGGGCTCTGACATAGAGACGTTTTTCCCGAACGCGGAGAGGTGGCCGAGTCTGGCTTAAGGCGCACGCCTGGAAAGTGTGTGTACCTCAACGGGTACCGGAGGTTCGAATCCTCTCCTCTCCGCCATTTTGAAAAATGAAAGGGAAGCCGGGTGGCGGAAACGCTGCCAACCCCGTCAGGTCCGAAAGGAAGCAGCGGTAACAGTTGTTTTCGGGTACCCGGCTTCCCTGGCAGGTGCGAAATTTTCGCCCCTGCCTTTTTTTTTATATTTGGCCCTTCTTCCACGCGCGCAGCCCTTCCCCATTCGCATCGGGCCATTATATTTACCGATAACGCGCATTCATGTTTCCAGTTTCCTTCCCGTGCCCATATCGGTTACGGGATCAAACTCATCACGGAGGACTTGTGACAAAATTCTCATTCCTGGGAGCCCTCAT
>Ga0265295_1000523_pt1 | contig 76948 bp, 60 predicted proteins | sample Munlansysbiofilm_FD_192503 | JGI IMG/M metagenome (GOLD analysis project Ga0265295, IMG submission 192503) | Leachate microbial communities from a municipal landfill in Southern Ontario, Canada - Methane capture system biofilm | ecosystem: Engineered > Solid waste > Landfill > Unclassified ... | reverse complement strand
AAACATTTATTATCGATAATATGAATAATATTCACGTACTTAGTAACAACGCTGGCAAATTAAACAAGAATCACAATTGATTTTTAACCTCTTTAAATCAAAAAACATGTTAGTAAGAAAATGCAAAACGAGGCTAAATAATCATCTAACACTGCATAAAACAACAGGAGTACAAATCCATACTATGAAACATAAACAGGTTCTTAGCTGTTTCTTGTAATAAAAATAAATATATCTTTACGCAGGTTTATAACACTAATAAATTATACAGTATGAAGACAATTAAAATTATTACTACCATTTTAATAGGGCTAACCCTAGCCTGTTCATGTGTTAGCAACACAAAGAAGGACGATAAAACCGCTACCGACGATGATAGGGGCTACATAGTAAAAGTGGGGCAAAAAGCACCCAATTTTACCACGCTGCTAACGGATAGTACAACATTTACCCTCTCCGACCATAAGGGTAAAGTGGTTATGCTACAATTTACAGCAAGCTGGTGCGGAGTGTGCCGCAAGGAGATGCCACATATTGAGAAAGATATTTGGCAACCACTAAAGGATAAAGGACTTGTACTTATTGGAGTAGACAGAGGAGAACCTATGGAAAAGGTTATTGATTTTGCTATGAAAATGGAAGTTACCTATCCCCTAGCGCTGGATGAGAACTCTGAAATCTTTGAACTATACGCCCGTAAAGACGCAGGCGTAACCCGCAACGTAATAATAAACAAGGAAGGAGAAATCGTTTTTCTTACTCGCCTTTTTGATGAGGAAGAGTTTAATTTGATGATTGAAGAGATAAAGAAGATTCTATAAAAAGAGAGGATACTCTTTTCAAGATAAAATGGGTTATCTAAAAACTAATGTTTTTAGATAACCCATTTTTATAAATCAACTATAACTAAAGTACTATTCAAACGCATACTTACGCTCATTCTCAACCTCAGTAACCGTTTTAGCCAACGGTTCTCCAAGTATTCTGTGTCCATCTGAAGTAATTAAAATATCCTCCTCATTTCGTAAACCGCTAAAATTTCGGAACTGATTAATTTTATCGAAATTAAGAAAATCTTTATTCGTTCCATTCTTTTGCCACAGGTCAATTAGCTGCGGAATAAAGTAGATACCAGGCTCAATGGTTAACACAAACCCAGGTTTTAATTTAGTCCCTAGCCTTAGCGATTTTAGCCCGAACTGAGTACTTTTAGGTTCGCCACCGTAGCCAACCCACTGCTCACCCAAGTTCTCCATATCGTGCACGTCGAGCCCCATAAGGTGGCCCAATCCGCATGGAAAGAAAAGCGCATGTGCCCCGCTAACCAACGCATCGTCGGTGTTTCCTTTGGTAAAACCAAGGTTTTTTAGTCCATCGAAAATAATACGGGCTGCAAGCAAGTGTACATCACGAAAATGGACTCCTGGCTTAAGTGCCTCTATTGCTGAATTGTGAGCATTAAGACACACCTCATATATATCGCGCTGCTCCGATGAGAATTGTTTTGAAACGGGAAAAGTGCTACTCATATCACCGGCATACCCCATCGGAGTTTCGGCTCCAGCATCCAGCAAGAACAACTGCCCATCACGGATAGTATTTCCGTGGAAATGATTATGTAAAGTTTGACCGTTAATTGTGGCAATAATTGGAAAACTCAGCTGTCCGCCACTCTCAAGGGCAATCTGAGCTACCTTTGCCGCCACTTGCGCCTCGGTCATTCCGGGCTTTGCATACCGCATAGCCGTTCTATGCATAAGCACCGTTGTATTTACAGCTCGTTCAATTTCTGCAATCTCCTCGCTGGATTTAATGTTTCGCTGCTCTGCCACCGCCATAACGAACGGTATGCTAGCCTTTTGGGCTGACTCGTTGGGGTGAATACCAAGCAAGCCAAACAACTTAACTTGATGCTCAGGGCGATACGGAGGCAAAAACATAACATTGTTCGCTTTGGCTATCTTCTGTTTAAGCGCACTGGTTGTTTCAGTTTTACTTATTCCAACTTTTTCGGCTAACGAGGTAACTGTGGGCATATCACCCATCCACACAATACTGTCAATGGTGTAATCATCTCCAAAAATAGTTTCTTCACCTGAATTGAGGTCAATAATGGCATAAAACCCGGGCGCGTTAACGCCAAAATAATACAAAAAGGTACTGTCCTGCCTAAAGTGGTATGTGTTATCGGCATAGTTCATTCCGGTTTCATCGTTTCCTAAGAAGAGAAGGATTCCGCTACTAAACTTCTTCTTAAGTTCCTCGCGGCGTTGAATATAGGTTTGTTTTGAGAACATAGCATTATATTTTTTGAGTTACTAAATGAGCAAGAGATAGTAATTAATAATTCTGTATTTTATACTATCCTATGCTGTTATCGAATTACAAACTAGTTACTTATGCTGATTGAAAAATTGCGTTTGCTAAAATAAGGTATGCAATTATAGTTGCCCAATATTTACTGGTAATTGTAATTTAGGTTAATGGTAAGTTATAGAAAAACACACTTTCGGCAGATACGCTATTTCAACGGCTTAAATATCTGATAATAACCAGCAAGTTAGCCTAATAGGAAAGAGAAGGTTAACCTAAAGAGGAAGTCAACAAATCCAGCAAGAGTATAAACCCTTGCCATTGTTATGGTACAATGATGAAATTATATATTCAGTCGGCATATTTATATCTTACAAATGCAATATAGCAAATATTAAAAATAAAATGCGGTAACCACCTGACTTTTATCAGGAAGAGAAATATACTGCCACACAGCTAACCTTACTTTCAATGCTTGGTAAGGTTTCCGTACATTAGTATAAACGATTACATAAAAACAACAAAATTTACCTGCTAATGCCGCCTAGGGTTCTCATCTTGATAATAAAAAATAGCTTACAATGTTATTGATACACAAAAAATAATTAACTTGCATAACTACCACCTAAGTATTAGAATATGAACGTACCGTTTGCCAACAATCTTTTTAAGAGTTTACAAAGCGATAATCTAGCGTTTATGTATTCTGGCGTTGTATCTGATAGTATTACACACAAAATTATTGAGCTAACACAATCGAACATTGACTCAGCAGGTAATTTCGTTCGTTTAAAAAATAAGATTAGCTTTTTAATGGCCGAATGCTACCAAAATGTTGCCAGACATAGCAAGTTTTCGGTTGATTTTGTAGACCCACTTGACCTAAAAGGGGCATTCTACGTACGTAGTTTTACCAACACATTTCACATAGGCTCGGTTAATGCCATTAAAACAGAAAACATTGATTCTATTAGAGAAAAATTGAATCAGGTAAATAGCCTGTCACCCGAGGACTTACGATCGCTTCAAAAGCAGGTTCTAAGAAAAGGAAAACTATCGGATCGTGGAGGGGCAGGACTCGGTATTATTGAAATGGCTCGGAGAACGGGTGAGAAAATTCTATACGAATTTATACCATTGCCCAATGGTTTATCTCTTTTTTTTATTCAGTTAAGTATTCATAATGTCGAAATTGAGCCTAAACCGGATGAGATAGATTCATTGGCCCACATGAAGGATATTTACAAAAAAATGCAGGACCACAACCTGCTGGTTGTCCATAAGGGTGATTTTTCAGAAAACTCGGTACTCCCTATTATTCATATGATTGAAAAAAACATCCTCGGACACAATGAGGGAAAATCAGGGAAACAAAAACTATACAACATATCGGTTGAGCTTTTACAAAACATCTCTATGCATGCACTTCGAGATCAAGGTGTAAATGAGGCGCTATTTCTGCTTCAAAAAAATGACAATGGTTATACCGTAGCCACATGCAACTACATAGGCGAACCGCAAGCTGCACCGTTAAATAAAATTCTTTTAAAACTGTCTCAACTAGATAAAGACTCGCTCAACAAGCTATACCTGGAGCGAATGCAAGGATTAGTAGATAAACACTCGAATAATGACGGAATTGGGTTAATTTATATTTTCAGAAAATCAGATGAGGTCCACTACTCAATAACTCCCGATCACAATAAGAGTTTACTTGTATTTGGCGTTAAAATAAGCTAGCTTGATATCTACAAATAGCCCTAAACTGCAGTCAGAATTGACAATGGGTTTACAATTTCTTATTTTAAAAACAACGTTCCCTTAAAAAATACGGCGGGTTGAAAAATTTAGTAAATAGCAATAATCACGCTTATCATATAAAATCAACCCTTTTTGGTGTAGCGGTTGGCGATGCACTTGGTGTTCCTGTTGAGTTTAAAGACAGGCAAACCATTGGCGAAAACCCTGTAACGGATATGATTGGTTATGGAACATACAATTTACCTGCGGGAACTTGGTCAGACGACAGTTCGCTAACTTTTTGCCTTGCCGAAGCATTAACACAAGACTTTGACTTAAATATAATTGGGCAAAACTTTGTGAAATGGTATTATGAAAATTATTGGACTCCACACGGGAATGTTTTCGATATTGGTTTGGCAACACGAAAAGCTATTGACAAGCTGAAGCAAGGTATACAACCCGAACTAGCAGGAGAGTTTGACGAGTCGTCAAATGGCAATGGCTCTTTAATGAGAATTTCTCCTTTACTATTTTATTTACTTAACAAGCCCATTTGTGAACGATACGAAATAACAAAACAAGTCTCTTCAATTACGCATGGGCACATTCGTTCTGTAATTGCTTGCTTTTACTATCTTGAATTTGCTAAACAATTACTTGAACAGAAAAACAAGTTTGAAATCTATAAAAACCTACAAACTGAAATAACAAGCTATCTATCTTCTATTTCAGTTAGTTCAACCGAAATAGCATTATTTGACCGTATACTAAAGCAGAGCATTTACGAATTATCAGAAGATAGTATTTTTAGTAGCGGCTACGTGCTGCACACACTTGAGGCAAGTATTTGGTGTTTACTTACAACAAACAGTTATTCAGAAGCCGTTTTAAGGGCGGTAAACTTAGGTAAGGACACAGACACAACTGCTGCCGTAACAGGTGGACTTGCAGGACTGCTTTACGGGTTTGATAACATTCCGAAAAATTGGTTAAAACAATTGGCAAGAAAAGAAGATATTGAAAAACTAGCAGAACAACTTGGACATAAAATTACTATCGGTTAACCGCTAACAAGTTTAAAGTGGGTGGACTTAAATAAAGTAAGACTGTTTTTTTTGTGAAATTACGATATCATAAAAAACTGCTATCGTTAGGCTATATCTAACTTAGGTAAAGTAAAAAAGAATTCACTACCGGACCCTTCAACACTTTTTGCCCAAATTCTCCCGCCATTAAGCGCAACAAAATCTTTACAAAGCAGTAGTCCTAATCCTGAACCCTTTTCGTTTAAAGTCCCTTTGGTAGAGAAAATTTCTTTACCGAAAAGTTTTTGTAGGTTATTGGTGCTCATACCAAGGCCTGTATCCATAACAGAAACCTGAAGCATACCCTCAATTTCAATTGACGAAACGGTTACTACGTCGTTCTGCTTGCAAAACTTAATGGCATTCCCAATTAGGTTACGCAAAACCAAATCAATCATCGCGCCATCGGCAAAAGCCGTTACATTCGGCTCGAGCAAGTTTCTTAGCGTAATACCCTTTGCCTGCGCCTGCTCTTGGTAGAGTTCAAATTTAACCTCAACAATTGGACTAATTGAAAAAAGAGAGGGTTTTACATTTAACCCCTGCATTTGACTCTGAGCCCAGCTCAGTAAATTTTCAAGTAATTCCGATGTACTCCCAACATTTTTCGAGAGTTCATCAACAACCTCTTTAAAACCCTCCTCAGTAAAAAAACCTTCCCGAGTAAGTTTAAGAAGAGTAACAAGCGACCCCAATGGGCTTCGCAAATCGTGCGATATAATAGAGAACAACTTGTCTTTTAACTGATTAAGCTCTCTTAGCTGCTGTGCCTGTTCTTGAATTTCGATATTCTTCTGTTGCAAAAGTTGATTTGCTTTCTTCTTCTCACGGTAGTTATGATAGATATAACCAGCAAACAGCAAAACCAATATTATAATTCCAAGGTACACGTTCCGCATTTGATTCTGGTGCTTAATAATCTCCTGCTGCAGTTCGCGCTCCTTGTTTAGCAAGTCAATCTGCATTAGCTGCTCACGGGTAACTTGCTCAGACTTCTCCAACACCTGCTGCTTTTGCACCAACTCAATGTCTTTTTCAACCAACTCCTTTTCTGTGGCCTGTTTCTCGGCTTCAACCTGCTTTACACGTGTAGTTGCCTGGCTCACCTTTTGCTGTGCCTCGGCTTCGGTTGCCTGCAATCTTTCCTGCTGAATTTTTTGCGAGATAGCCGAAAACAAATCGAAATACCGAGCGGACTCTTCCCGCTTGTCAAGCTTATCGCAAACCTTAGTGAAAACGGAATATATATTTCGTAATAATTTTGAATCGTTCAACTCTTTTGCATACTCTTCAGCTTTCGCTAAAACTTTCAGAGCCTCTTCATACCTTTTATCCTCATACTTAACGTTTGCCACATTAATTAACGATGAGGTATAATCTGCCTTTCTGTTAATAGCTAGTGCAGCATCGGCAGCATCAGAAAAACAACTATAGGCCTCGCTTAACTTCCCGCTTTCAGTGTAAATTAGTCCGAGATTTGTATTGAGTTGGTAAATGGCGTTTTGATTTCCAATAGCCCTAGCCATAACAATGGCTTTTTTGAAATACAGGGTAGCACTTTCCAGATTGTTGTTAGCCCAATATACTGTTGCAGCCTTGTGGTAATAGTATGAAGCCTGATTAAAATCTGACTTATCCTCATTTTCTTTTGCAAATAAAACGTCTTGTTGAGCAACGGTTATGCTCGTCGATTGATTATTATTTTGCTGGTTAAAACCTTGTAATGGGCTAAGCAAACCTGCAACTATTGCAAGTAAAATTAAATGAAAAAGGGACCTATCTAAGGCTCTTTTTATCATAAACTTCAGCCTTCTCGTTTTGCAATTAAGGTTAAGGGCACGTGAGTTAGCCTGGAGAATTCTTCACCCTCATCTCTCATATCCTCGTCGTACTCATCATAATACCAATTAATTTGAACCTTATTTCCTTCTTCGTGTATGGGCTCAAAAAGGGTAACAATTTCGAGCACTTTTTTTGTTGAAGAAGAGTTTAGGTATGTCATATCAAAATTAATGGTTGTATCCAGCTGGGGGCGTTGAACGTATTGCCGCGCTAACTCTAACAGAGGAGCGTAAAACTCTTCAATGTCTTCGGGTAGACTTTTACCTACAATATCCAAAATGCCTCGGGTTGGGTCAAAATGAATCTGAGGCGATTCATCGGTTGCCATTAATATCAACTTCTTCATTTCCTTCAAATTTTTGTTTGTGCGATTTACTCGCAATAAAACCACCTAACGAAGATACAGCTTTATTATTATTACGGCATAAAGCCTAGGATAAAAAGAATCCTAGTTTGACTGTTCTCATTTATTACGATAATCTCTTGTAAAAGTTTAGTGTTAAAAAAAATATTTTATCTAAAGTACTATTTATTTTAAACTATACCACATTAACCTCCATTTCGAGGCTAACATTAAAGGTTTCCTTTATCGACCTCTGAATATCATGAGCTAATGCTAAAATTTCTTGTCCCGTAGCGTTTGCGTAGTTAACCAGCACCAGAGCCTGGTTCTTGTGCACTCCCACGTTGCCAATCTCGCGCCCTTTCCAACCACCCTGTTCAATAAGCCAACCAGCGGGCAACTTAACCTCGCTCTCACTTACTGGGTAAAAGGGAACATGCTCGTATTTTTGCTGTAAACCCTTAATTAGATCAATACTTACAATTGGATTCTTAAAAAAGCTCCCTGCATTAGGCAGTTTTAATGGGTCGGGTAATTTAAGGTTTCGAATATCGATAACCGCTTTGCGGATATTCTGTATGGTTTTGTCTCCAAATTTCAATAACTCTACATCAAGATTTCCGTAGTGCGTTACAAGGGTATGATTTTTAGAAAGCCTATAGTACACGTAGGTAACAACCACCTTACCTTTTAACTTATTCTTAAAAACACTATCACGATAGCCAAATTTACATTCGGACTTATTGAGAGTTATGGTAGTTAAATCGCTAGTTAGTATTCCCTCAACCCTCTCAAAATGGTCTTTTACCTCAACACCATACGCTCCTATATTTTGTATTGGCGAAGCGCCAACCGAACCGGGTATTAGCGATAAATTCTCCAAGCCTCCAAGGTTACGACTAACGGTATACTCAACAAGCGAGTCCCACTCAACACCAGCACCAACCTTAACCAATACGCTGTCGTCATCCTCTTCAACGATCTCAATACCTTGAATAAGTGGATGTATTACAGCCCCATTAAAATTTGATGTAAACAGTAAATTTGAACCTCCGCCGAGGATTAATGATTTTTTGTCCTTGGTAACCAATAAAACCTCCTTAAGCTCATCAACGGTTGAAACATTAAAAAAATCGTCGGCAGTAACGTCAACGCCAAAGGTGTTATACTTTTTCAAAGAAAAGTTCTTGTGAGATGCTAGCATAGCTGTAAATTTTATACAAAGATATAAAATTGTATTGGTGATGAAGTTTTTTTCTAATTTAGCAGAAAAATAATACCCTTGGCTACTATTCATTTACTTGTTACTTCGGATGTATTAACAGACCAACGAGTGCAACGCACTGCTGCAACCCTATCTGCTGCTGGGCATAGAACCGTTGTGGTTGGACGGCGTACTGCCATAACCCCTGCCAAAATAAAAAAGGAGTACTGCGTTCACCTGCTCTCCCCGCTCTTTTCAAAGGGTATGTTTTTTTACCTATCGTACAACATTTTGGCTTTTTGCTACCTTTCTTTTAAAAAGACGAATATTATTTATGCCAATGATTTAGACACCCTTTTAGCCGCTCGTGCGCTCAGTTTTTTTAAACGGGTCCCTCTAATATACGATAGCCACGAACTATTCACTGAGGTGCCAGAACTTGTAAAACGCCCCATAAAAAAGGGTATCTGGCGTTTTCTTGAAAAGTGGCTGATAAAGGGAACTGATGCGGCCATTACAGTTTCCGAAAGCGTTGCAATTGAGCTAAACAGAAGGTATGGGGTACCGTTTGAAGTTATACGCAACCTTCCCTTAAAAAAGAGTAACTATTCAAAAGAAGTAAGCCCGACAGATGAAAAGGTAGTGTTTTACCAGGGTGCTCTTAATATTGGGCGTGGCCTAGAGAAACTAATTATGGCTATGCAATACTTGCCCCAAGTTAAACTAAGAATTGCCGGCACTGGTGATATCGACAATAAACTAGCTGAATTAAGTAAATTTTTACAACTTGAAACACAGGTTAAATTCTTAGGAAGAGTTGAGCCCGATGCGCTACATAGCGAAACATTAAAAGCAACCATTGGCGTATCGCTAGAAGAAGACATATCGCTAAACTACCGTTACGCTTTACCTAATAAATTATTTGATTACATTCAGGCCGGGCTTCCGGTGTTAACAAGTAACTTGCCCGAAATGGAGAAGGTTGTAAATACATATAACGTAGGGCAAACCATTAACAGTAACTGCACGGCGAGTGAACTAGCCAAAAAAATAAATATTATGCTTAATAATAGCAGCCAAATGGAACTATGGAGAGAAAATTCGATTGCGCTGGCTAACGTTCTAAATTGGGAAGAAGAAAAGCACAAACTTGTTAAACTTGTAACAAATGTTTTGAATTCTAACGCCTGATAAATACTTTAGCAAAAAGTTATTATTTTGAAACAACATTGGCAACAACAATACACACGAAAAACAACTAACTCACTAATAGTCCATCAAACTTTTTAAAAACAAGTAAATAAATGAAAAAAGTAACCACACAAATTATCCTAATTATGGTTTTATTCCAGTTTACCGGATGCGCACAAAACAAGCCGATTAGCCTACCTGAACCTAAAAAAACTGGAGGTATGCCTCTTTTTGAGGCTCTTGCTATGAGGCAAACATCACGTTCGTTTGCCAAAAAGGATCTCGATTTACAAACACTTTCGAACCTTTTATGGGCAGCAAACGGAATAAACCGAGCCGAAGATGGCTTACGCACAGCCCCCAGCGCCGTTAACTGGCAAGAAATTGACATTTACGTTAGTATGGCAAACGGTGTGTATATTTATAACGCAAAAGAGAATATACTTGAGTTACATATGAGTAATGACATAAGGGAAGCAACTGGCAAACAGCCTTTTGTGAAAGATGTTCCGGTAAATTTAATATACGTGGCAGATTTTACACGCATAGGCGACAGAGACGAGGTTACGAAACACTGGTACTCGGCAGCCGATGCAGCTTTTATTGCTCAAAATGTGTACCTGTTTAGCGCATCGGAAGGATTATCAACCGTGGTGCGGGGTGCCGTTGAAAAGGAAGAACTAAAAAAGACTCTAAAGCTACCCGAACATAAACACGTTGTGCTCTGCCAATCGGTAGGGTTCCCTGCTGAGTAAGCCTATTTAACTACGTTTAATCACTAAATACCATTAAAATGAAGAAGACAACATTCGTTACAACAATACTGCTAATGCTAATGCTAACTGCAGCACTAGCTCCCTCGTGGGCCTGCACTGTAATTGCTGTGGGCAAAAAAGCTAGCAAAGATGGTTCTGTTATCATTTCGCACACCGACACAGGTCCCGATTCAAGAATTAGATTAATTCTTGGGCAAACATATAAGAAAGGTGAAAAAGCCCCCGTTTACTGGGGTATACAGGATGCCGATAGGGAACTTGATGACCACGGAGAAATACTAGGCTATATTCCGCAGGCAGAAAGAACCTATAGCTACTTCCATTCGGCCTACTCGCACGTTAATGAGCACCAGCTAGGCATAGCCGAAAGTACCATCACGCAACGCAAGGAGCTAAGGGTTTCAAAAGAAACGGGCAAACAGATAATGACCATTGAGCAAGCCACTATTTTTGCCCTTCAACGATACAAAAAGGCTAAAGATGCGGTACTCTTCGTTGGCAATTTAATGACAACCTATGGTTTCCTTCCATCCAGCGGACCCGAAGGCGAGAGCATTATTATAGCTGATACTGACGAGATCTGGATTTTTGAAGTTTTTGGTGTTGGTCCAAATTGGGATCCTAAAAGCGGAAAACCTGGTGCTGTTTGGGCTGCCCAAAGGCTAAATGATAGTCACGTAACTATGATACCAAACTGGAGCATTATTAAGCAGATTGATGCGAATTCGGAAGAGTTTTTAACCTCGGACAACTATATGCAGGATGCTATTGATAGGGGCTGGTACAATCCAAAATCGGGCAAACCTTTTATTTGGCAAGAGGCCTACGCCCCAATTCCTGAAGAGTATGCCACCAGCAGGTTTTGGCTTTTCCATCACACATTTAGCGCTCTAAAAGATGAGCTACCCGACAGGATGTACGATAAAACAAATCCATACAAAGCCATTGAGCCTTACTTTCAATCTGTTGAACCCATTTCAATTTACCCTTTCTCATTTGAGCCCGTAAAAAAATTATCGGTTCAGGATATAATTAGTTTCCAGCGTTCAACATATGAGGGCACAATTTACGATATGACCCTTGATCCAACTTGGATTGTTGCCGATGAGAATGGAGAATATAAGAAAAGTCCGCTGGCTACACCTTTTCCCGACAGTGAAATGCGAAAACTGCTAAAAATAACGTACCGCAGGCCTGTGGCACGCCACAGAGGGCATTACGGAATGGTTCTGCAGCTTAGAGGGTGGTTGCCAAACGAGCTGGGTGGTGTGTACTGGGTCTATCTTGATAATCCGTACTTTAGCCCATACGTACCTATTTACACGGGTAACACAAGTGTTGCCGAAACATACAAAACATACAACCCAAATAAGTACGATGAAAAATCGGCTAGATGGGCTATTGACTTTGTTGACAACTTGGCAAACCTTCGCTTTCAGGAAGTTATAAAAGATGTTTGGGAGGTAAGAGACCCTTTTGAGAAAAATCTTTTTGAGAACCAAGAGCAAATTGAAAAACAAGCACTTGAACTTCTGAAGAAAAACCCGACCAAGGGTAAGGAATTTTTAACAAAGTACACCAACCAGAAAATGGATGAGGTTACCCAAATGTACCTTGAATTAAGAAATCAGATTATTACGAAGTACACCAACAATCACGAGTAATACATAAACACATACAAAGGAGACGACCAATATTTATAGGTCGTCTCCTTTTATTTTGTTTTACTACCAGCTGTTACTTCACAACCTTATCAATTAGCGAATCATCGGCAAAATTGGGTAGGGTAACCTTAAGGTTTGGTGTGCGTTCCATTTCACGCTTAATAGCAAATACAGCCTCCTCGTTTCGTGCCCAACTCCTGCGGGCAATCCCATTGTTCACATCCCAATGAAGCATCATGTGTAAGCGCCTGTCGGAATCGGCCGAACCATCGAGAGTCATTCCGAAGCCACCATTAATTACTTCGCCCCAGCCAACTCCACCACCATTGTGAATTGATACCCAAGTTGCACCCCGGAACGAATCGCCTATCACATTCTGAATTGCCATATCGGCAGTAAAGCTTGAGCCATCGTAAATATTGGATGTCTCACGATAAGGAGAATCGGTTCCCGACACATCATGATGATCGCGCCCCAGAACAATTGGAGCAGAAATTACTCCCTCTTTAATCGCTTTATTAAAAGCCTCGGCAATTTTTATGCGCCCCTCAGCATCGGCATACAGTATGCGAGCCTGAGATCCCACAACCAACTTATTTTTTCCTGCCTCTTTAATCCACTTAATATTATCCTCAAGTTGGGCTACTATCTCGTTGGGTGCAGTTTTAACCATATCCTCGAGTACACGCTGTGCAATGCGATCCGAGGTCTCTAAATCTTTCGGATCTGACGAAGTACAAACCCAACGGAAAGGGCCAAACCCATAATCGAAGAATAGGGGTCCCATAATATCCTGAACATACGATGGGTACCTGAACTTCCCGTTCTCTCCCATTACATCGGCTCCCGCTCTACTTGCCTCAAGCAGAAAAGCATTTCCATAATCGAAAAAGTACATTCCATTTGCAGTTAGCTCGTTTACAGCCTTGGCGTGACGACGTAACGTATTGTATACTTTCTCTTTAAACTGGTCAGGGTTTTCGGCCATCATCTTGTTCGACTCCTCAAGCGTTAAGCCTACTGGGTAGTATCCACCAGCAAAAGGGTTATGCAACGACGTTTGGTCACTACCAAAATCAACTAAAACCTTGTCGGTAGCAAGCCTTTCCCATAAATCAACAATATTGCCTTGGTATGCAATTGAGATAGCCTCTTTGCCTGTTACAGCCTTCTTAATGCGAGGTATAAGGGTGTCTAAATTATCGTAAACCTCATCAACCCAACCCTGATCATAGCGAACCTGAATGGCCTTCGGATTAATCTCAGCAATAACGCTAACCACCTCGGCTATTACGCCAGCCTTTGGTTGTGCACCTGACATTCCGCCAAGACCTGAGGACACGAACAGTTTGCCTCGCAAATCAGTTTCGCCTGGTTTTAGCCTTTTTCTACCAGCATTAAGAATTGTGATAGTAGTACCATGCACAATACCCTGTGGGCCAATATACATAAACGAACCAGCAGTCATTTGTCCATACTGAGTAACGCCCAAAGCATTAAAGCGCTCCCAATCATCCTTGCTACTGTAGTTTGGAATCATCATTCCGTTAGAAACAACAACCCTTGGCGCATCTTTATGTGAAGGGAAAAGTCCCATTGGATGCCCAGAATACATAGTAAGGGTTTGCTCATCGGTCATTTCAGCTAAGTACCTCATGGTTAGAAGATACTGAGCCCAATTTTGGAAAACGGCTCCGTTCCCTCCATAGGTTATTAGCTCGTGCGGATGCTGCGCCACGGCATAATCCAAATTATTACTAAGCATCAGCATTATGGATGCAGCCTGAACCGATTTATACGGAAAATCGTTTATACTTCGTGCCGAAATTAAATAGTCTGGGCGGAAACGGTACATATAAATGCGGCCAAACTCTTCTAGTTCTTTGGCAAACTCTTCTGCCAAAATGGCGTGATGTTTTACAGGAAAATACCTGAGGGCATTTTTAATTGCCAGTTTTTTCTCGTAAACTGTTAAAATTTGTTTACGCTTTGGCGCATGGTTAACCGAGGTATCCCAAGCCTTTGGGGTTGGTAAATCATTGGGAATACCCTGTAAAACAAGCGATTTGAATTTCTCTGTGGTCATATCTTATTTGTAGTTTGATTATCGTGGGTGTAAAGTTACAATTTTCAGCATCATAATTCAATAAAATAGGAGTGCGTTATAGCATAGTTTTTGCTGTTAGCCTGTATATTGATTATATTTACAAATACTAAAAAAATACGCAATGAGAAGAAAATCTGTATTATACGCTCTGGTACTAGCTATTCTTGTGCCAATGTTTAGCAGCTGTGGATACAACCGTATGGTATCTATGGATGAAGGAGTTACCTCACAATGGGCAAATGTTGAGAATGTTTACCAGCGCCGAATGGACCTAATACCAAACCTAGTAAATACCGTGAAGGGTTACGCTGATTTTGAGCAGCAAACCCTCACCCAGGTTATTGAAGCTCGTGCAAAAGCTACTCAGGTAACCATTGACCCAACCAACCTTACCGAAGCTAATATGAAACAGTTTCAACAGGTGCAAGGCGAGCTAAGTAGCTCACTGTCTCGACTACTTGTTAGCATTGAGCGTTACCCCGATTTAAAGGCAAACCAAAACTTTCTTGAACTCCAAGCTCAACTTGAGGGAACCGAAAACCGAATTGCTGTTGAACGACGTAAGTTTAACGAAACGGTACAATCATACAATTCCTACATTCGCTCATTCCCCAGAGTAATTTATGCTGGATGGTTTAATTTTGAGAAAAAAGCATATTTTGAAGCCGATCAAGGTGCTAAAGAAGCCCCAAAAGTAGACTTTAGCAAGTAATAATATGTACTAAATATTTAGCATAATGCCCACAAAAAAAATCACCCTCACGGAAAGACTCCAGATTGAAAACGCCATTAAGCAAGCCGAAAAAAACACGTCGGGAGAAATAAGGGTACATATTGAAACCCGGTGCAAAAAAAATGTGCTGGACCGTGCAGCTGATGTATTCGCAATGCTTAAAATACATAAAACCGAGCTGCGAAACGGAGTATTATTCTACCTTGCTATGGACGACCGACAATTTGGCATTCTTGGCGATGCTGGTATAAACGCAGTTGTACCTCCAACATTTTGGGACTCGATAAAAGATGAAATGACAATTCACTTTAAGGAAAATAACTTTGCCGAAGGACTATCAGCAGGCATTTCAATGGCAGGTGAAAAGTTAAAAGAACATTTCCCTTACCAAAGCGATGATGTTAACGAACTTTCAGACGACATCTCATTCGGAAAATAAATAAACTATGACTAGACTAAAAACTTTACTAGTAACCGCCCTTATAGCATTAGCAATTGGGTCTTTCGCCCAAGAACTACCCTCGCCAATGCAACCGCCTAGGCTGGTTAACGATTTTGCAAATATTTTAACCAAAGCCGAAGCGGCTAATCTTGAACAGAAACTGCGGAATTACCATGATACTACATCAACGCAACTGTATATAATAACCGTAAATGACCTAATGGGTTACGATATTTCTGATTTCACCACACGTATTGGTGAAAGTTGGGGTGTTGGGCAAAAGGGAGAGAATAATGGGGCAATAATTATGATAAAACCCCGCATTGGCAACGAACGCGGACAAGCATTTATTGCAACTGGTTACGGGTTAGAGGATGTTATTCCCGATGCACTGTCGAAGCGTATTGTTGAAAAGGAGATGATACCTAACTTTCAAAATGAGGATTACCATCAGGGTCTCGATGCTGCAACAACGGCTATTATAAACCTAGCTTCGGGTAAATTTAAAGCAGATAAGTATATGAGGGGCGATGGTGCATTGGTTATTTTCCCGCTCATAATTTTCATTATTCTGTTTATAGTACTTCGCAACAACGTATCCAAAACCAATAGAAAATCTATAGGCCATAATATTCCATTTTGGGTGGCTATGGGTATGCTCTCGGGCGGAGGTGGACGAGGAAGCGGAGGATTTGGTGGATTTAGCTCTGGAAGCGGAGGATTTGGCGGCTTTTCGGGCGGTGGCGGTGGCTCATTTGGCGGCGGTGGCGCCGGCGGAAGCTGGTAAAATATGTCAACATAATAATAAAAAAGGGGCCAAAAGCCCCTTTTTATATTTTAGTAAAACTCATCTCTACTCCTCTACCTCACCTGAAAAGGCATCGTCAACAAGTATTCGTCCGCAATATTCGCAAACAATAACCTTGCGCCTTACCTTTATATCAAGCTGGCGCTGGGGTGGGATTTTATTAAAGCAACCACCACAAGCATCACGCTGAACAGTAACTACAGCCAAGCCATTGCGGGCATTCCCTCTAATACGCTTATATGCGGTTAGCAAGCGTGACTCAATTAGTTCTTGGTATGCTTCAGACTTAAGCGCTAAGCCCTCCTCCTCTTTTTGAGTTTCTTTAATAATTCCATCAAGTTCTGCTTTCTTGCTTTCCAAATCACCAAATCGTTCTTTTTGGAATGTTACAGCCTCGTCAATAAGCACTTTTTTATCTTTTACCTGCTGAGTAAATTCTTTAATGTGCTTTTCGCATAATTCAATCTCAAGCGTCTGAAATTCAATTTCTTTTGAAATTGAATCGTACTCCCTATTGTTACGCACATTTTTTTGCTGCTCATCATACTTAACAATAAAGGTTTGCGCATTTTTTATCTCTATCTTCTTTTGCGCAATCTGCTCGTTAAGTTCTTCAACATCCGACTTTAATTTAGCAATTCGGGTTTCAAGCCCTGCATTCTCATCCTCTAAATCTTGAACCTCAAGAGGCAACTCTCCCCTAAGCGTTCTTATCTCATCAATCTTCGAGTCAATTTGCTGAAGTTCAAAAAGGATTCTAAGTTTTTCCTCAACTGGCATTTCACTTACCTCTGAGGCTTTGTTTTTTTCTGCTACCATACCTTATTATAAATAGTTTATTGGATTGGTTTTCACTTTTGATTTTAAGACTACAAAATTAGGCATTTTTTTGGTAAGTACTTCATAAAAAATATCTATTGCAAATTGTTCACTCTCAAAGTGCCCCACATCGGCAATAAGAAGTTTACCCTCTGCATCGAAAAACTGATGGTACTTAACATCTGCGGTTATGTATATATCGGCCTTTGCCGATATGGCATCACCAATAAAATCGGAACCGCTGCCGCCGCAAATAGCAACCGTTTTTATTTTTTTTCCTGTAAGAGGCGAATACCTAATGCAACCCGTTTTGAAAAATTTCTTCAGCTGGCGAAGGAAATCAACCTCATTTACCGAACTTGGAAGCAGGCCCACAACACCCAACCCTGCACGTGGGTTCGTATTTTTTACCTCAAAAATATCGTAGGCAACCTCTTCGTACGGATGGCTATCGGCCATTGCCTTTAGTACCTTTTGTAAATTTGGCTTGGGTGCTATTACCTCAATTTTGGTTTCTGGCTCTAAGTGTATTTTTCCCATATCGCCCACAAAAGGGCTCGCTCCCTCGCCTGCCCTAAATGTGCCTATCCCGTCGGTGTTGTACGAGCACTGGTCGTAATTGCCAATTTGCCCTGCACCTGCGTTAAACATAGCCAACCGAACCTCGTTGGCATTGGCATTGGGCACAAAAACGCTAATTTTTATAAGCTGATTTACAGCGGGTGCTAGTATACTAATATTTGTGAGTCCCAATCGCTTGGCGGCGGCGGCACTAACCCCATTCCAAACGCTATCAAGGTTTGTATGAGCCGCATAGATTGATATTCCGTGCTTGATAGCCCTAATTACCGTTTGCTCAACATAATTTGCCCCGGTGAGGCGTTTTAACCCCTTGAATATTAATGGATGATGAGAAATAATAAGGTTAGCGTCCCTAGCTAAGGCTTCGTCAATAATTTCGGGAGTAACATCTATAGTTAAAAGTGCGCCGTTTACTTTGGACTGAGGTGACCCGACAAGGAGCCCCACATTATCGTAACTCTCTTGGTATCCAAGCGGAGCAAACTCTTCAATAATACTTGTTATTTCGTTTACGGTCATATTCTATTCGTAATTTGGGAGAACTAAAGCATCTCCCTTACCTCTATAAGCATCTCTCGTATGCGTTTTAACGACTCAATAGCCTCAAAGTCATCAACTGTACCCTCTTTATTTTCGGCAAGTTTTAATCGTGCCCCCTCAAGAGTTAAGCGTTGCTCCTTTACCAAGTGGTAAATTAGTTTAAAGTTATTTATGTCCTTCTTAGTAAACAGTCGATTCCCTTTCTTGTTCTTTTTGGGTTTAATCAAATCAAAATTCTTTTCCCAAAATCGAATAAGCGATGTGTTTACCCCGAACATATCGGCAACCTCGCCAATGGAGTAGAATAACTTTTCAACTTTTTTTTCTTTGTAGGGCATGGCTTTACTCTTTAAGTTTTATGAAACCATCGGATGCTATATCAAGTTCTGAATCTGGAAAATCAGCATCAGTTAACCTAATAATTTCTCGTATTGCTTGGTTTTGCGGGTCTAAAATAGGGCCTCCCCTTCCCTTTTGAACTATTGAGAAAATTTGCCCTTCTACAAACTTACCATTTTTATCGACAAGTACCTTGATAATTGGGGCAAAACCATTTGCTCCCCGAAGGTTAAATCTACCATAGGTGCAGAAATTTCCGAGGCTATACGCAATAAACCGACCTTTATACAAATCAATAGCCCTTGTTACGTGAGGTCCGTGCCCAAAAACAATATCTGCCCCAGCATCAATAACATAACGTGCAAATTCGTAAACATTCCCTCTATCTTCGCCATAAAAAATCTCTGTTTTGCGTGTTATGTTTCTATGCTCTGCTCCCTCTGCTCCACCGTGGAATGATACAATAACGATATCGGCATCTCTCTTTAATTCAGAAACAATTCTTTTGGCGCGGGATATATCATTAATATTGCAAGTTCCTCTATTGGGGGCGAAAGCACAAAATCCTATTTTCTGACCATTCCTCTCAAAAATTGCAGTGGGGTGGCTAAGTAATCCACCATAGTATATACCAACAGAATCGAGCAGGCTTGTCGTTTTATTTCGACCTGCATCGCCAAAATCGCCCACGTGGTTGTTGGCTAAGCTTACAACATCGAAACCTACATCAACAAGGCAGTCAACATATTTCTCGGGCATTTTAAAGGCATAGCATTTGGTTGAATCGCGACAAATTTTCACCACCTTGCCCTCGTTAAGAAAACAACCCTCTAAATTTCCAAAAGTAACATCAGCATCGGTAAGTATATGCTTAACTGGCTCGAGCAATGGCTTACAATTGTTGCCAGCAGGCAAATATCCTTTGTTGGGAAAATGGGTGCCAAGCATAATATCGCCAACGCCAATAATGCTAAGCATATCATTAGTAACGACTAACGTATCGACACTTACTATAGTGCTGATAGTATCATTAGTAGGGTTGGATTGAGAAAAACTAGCTTGAGAGAAAAAAGCAACAAAAAATAAAGTTGAAAAAATACTCTTTAAAAGGGTGTTCATTGTATTAACCTATGGTAGTTGGTTTGAAATAATAAAGCGAAAACTATGCTAGTCCAGCGATTGCCCACTTTGCGAAGCAAGTTCAATAATCTTGTCGTACTGATCGGGGGTAAGGTCGTTGAAGTAGAAATTTATAGGGTTTATGGGCTGGTCGTGCCTACGAACCTCATAATGCAAATGCGGCGCCATACTCATGCCAGTATTGCCAACCAAGCCAATAACCTCACCACGCTTTACCTTTTGCCCTCTTCTGGCAATAATTTGACTTTGATGAGCATAGAGCGTTTTATAACCAAATCCATGGTCAATAATTACTGTATTTCCATACCCGCGTGATGAGTGAATCACATCCGACACCACCCCGTCTCCGGTTGCGTATATTTCAGTACCAGTGGGTGAGGTAAAGTCCATTCCGTTGTGCATTTTCAGAACCTTATAGAAGGGGTGCATTCTAACGCCGAATGGCGAGGCAACACGCCTTAGGTCTTTATTCGAAATTGGCTGAATAGCAGGTATCGAAGCAATCATCTCCTCCTTACGTTTGGCCATTCCAATTACCTCATCGAAAGATTTTGATTGAATATAAATTTGTTTCGATAACTTATCGATACGCTTTGCAGTTCTAATAACAATTTCAGAATTAGGTAGTCCCTCAAGATCCGAATACCTATCAACACCACCTATGCCAGCCTCACGAATTGTGTTTGGAATAGGCTCTGCCTCAAAAATTGTTCGGTAAATGTTGTCGTCGCGCTGTTGAACATCTGCTAAAACAGACGAGAGATGGTCGAATTTTTTGTTGAAAAGTTCAAGTTGAAGAAGCATCTCATCATTATCGCGCCTAAGTCCACGTTCCTGAGGGGTGTCGAAGAAAAATGAAAAAATAACGTAGTAAGCAACTGAAACTACAATGCTAAAAAAAAGGTACTTTACACCCCTCCAAACCCTTAATCTAAGGGAGGATTCCTCTTTAACAAAACTTAACGACTCTGAATTAAACTTATATTTATGCTTTTGCATTATACAAATAAATGAAGAGTTAATGCAGCAAATATATAAAAAATCTACAACAAGAATGATGAAATAGAAAAGGGTGAAAAATAAAAACTAGGAACCTGCAGAGAGGCCATCAGGCGTATTTGCCTTTTTAACCATCATTTCATACTCCTCAGGGTTCATATCGTTGAAATAATTTAGCGGGTCAACTGTTCTGTTTCGGTAAATTACCTCGTAATGTAAATGGGGTCCAGTGCTGCGCCCTGAGTTTCCCAACTCGCCAATTACCTGTCCACGAGTAACCTCATCGCCAACTTGTACGCTAATGCTGTTTAGGTGAGCATAACGAGTTTTGTATCCAAAGCCATGATCAATAATTACGTTGTTACCATATCCGAAATACGAGAAACTTGCCGAAATAACCCTACCATTACCAGTTGCATATATAAGCGAGCCTTTGGCTCCGGCAAAATCCATACCTTGGTGAAATCTCTGGGTACGTTTAAACGGGTCGCGCCTAAAACCAAAGTAATCGGATATACGGTTGAGGTCAGCAACTGATACGGGCTGAATAGCCGGCATGGTCAAAATCATTTGCTCTTTATTCTTTGCAAGTTCTACAACCTCATCGAACGATTTTGACTGAATATATGTTTTCCAAGTAACCTGATCAAGCCTAGAAGCTACGCTAACTAGTAAGTCTGATTGAGTAAATTTTCGCAAATCATCATAACGACTAGCACCTCCCATACCACCCATCCTTAGAGCAGAAGAGATTGTATCAGAATCAAAAATTGCCCGATAGGTGAGATTATCCCTTTTCTGAATATCCTCTAAAAGCAAGTCTGCCTCCTCAAGTTTTTTCTCAAGCATTTCAAACTTTAGAGTTATCTCGGCATTCTCTCTTCTAAAGATTTTTTCCTTTGGAGTATCAAAAAAATGGTTGTACGTAAAGAAAACTATTAGGGCAATTACTAAGCTATATACAAATGGAATTAGTACATTTGCGAACTTTTTATATGCTGTTACTTCAATAGTCTCAAAGGAAAGTGTACTAGGATTATATCTAAATTTCTTTTTCCCCATGGTATGCAAAAGGCGATTTCCAATCTATTAAAACAAATTCTAAATTGACGAACAACAGCAAATCTAAGGTAAATATTTCTTTTTGCAAAGGTATTGTTATTTTTTTACTTGCAATTTTTTAAAAGAATTATATTACAAATAACTACAATTCAATTAATTATGACGTCAGGAGAAATAAGAGAGGCATTTTTAAACTTTTTTAGGAGCAAAAATCACAACATTGTACCCTCGGCTCCTATGGTTATTAAGGACGATCCAACCCTAATGTTTACCAATGCAGGGATGAATCAATTTAAGGATATTTTCTTAGGAAATACAAATCCCAAACACCCACGAGTGGCAAATTCGCAGAAATGCCTTAGGGTTTCGGGAAAACATAACGACCTCGATGAGGTTGGCCACGACACCTACCACCATACTATGTTCGAAATGCTTGGCAACTGGTCGTTTGGTGACTACTTTAAAAAGGAGGCTATTGACTGGGCTTGGGAGTTTTTGGTTGATGTGCTTAAAATTAATAGTAACGATTTATACGCATCGGTTTTTGAGGGAAGCCCCGAAGATAAACTCGAGCCTGACCAAGAGTCGTTTAACCTATGGGAAAAGTATTTACCCAAGGATAGAATATTGATGGGGTCAAAAGAAGATAATTTCTGGGAAATGGGCGAAAGCGGTCCGTGTGGTCCATGCTCGGAGGTTCATATTGACCTACGAAGCAACGAGGAAAAAGCAAAAACGCCTGGTCGTGAACTAGTTAACGAAGGACATCCACAAGTTGTTGAAATTTGGAACCTAGTATTTATTCAGTATAACCGCAAAGCCAACGGAAGCCTTGACCCTCTACCCGCAAAGCATGTTGACACAGGTATGGGATTTGAAAGACTTTGCATGGCAATTCAAGGTAAACAGAGTAACTACGATACCGATGTATTTCAACCCATTATTGGGGAAATTACCAAGCTATGCGGTATAGCTTATGGCGACAGCACAAAAACAGATATAGCATTACGTGTGGTAGCCGATCACCTCAGGGCTGTGTCGTTTTCCATTGCCGATGGGCAACTTCCGTCGAACGTTAAGGCAGGGTATGTTATTCGTCGTATTTTGCGTAGGGCCGTTAGGTACGGATACACATTCCTGAATTTTCACGAGCCTTTTATTTACAAACTTGTTGATATTTTGACAAGTCAAATGGGCAAATCGTTTCCAGAGTTAACCGCCCAAAAGGACCTTATTACCAAGGTTATTTTTGAAGAGGAGCAATCGTTTTTACATACTCTTGAAACTGGAATTAAACTTTTAGATAGTATAATGGCCAAAGTAATAAACGAAGGAGGGAATGAAATTTCTGGTCACGACGCCTTTATCCTATACGATACCTATGGCTTCCCATTTGATTTAACAGAACTTATTGCACGCGAACGCAACCTTACCATAAGTAAAAGGGATTTTGAGAAGGAGATGAAGGTGCAAAAGGAGCGTTCCAGAAGCGTTGCTACCCTAGAAACATCAGACTGGATTGAGGTTGCCAGTTCAAGCGAAACAAAGTTTGTTGGATACGACACCCTACAAGCATCCATCAAAATTGCACGCTACCGAACCGTTAAGCAAAAAGGGAAAGAGCAGTTTCATTTGGTGTTCGACCAAACACCGTTTTATGCCGAATCGGGCGGACAGGTTGGTGATATGGGAACAATATCAAACGCAAACGAAACCATAAGTATACTAAACACCATTAAAGAGAATAACCTTACCATCCATTTAGTTAACAAGCTACCCCTTGATGCAAAGCAAGAGTTTATGGCGCAGGTTGACGCTAAAAAGAGGGTAAGCACTGCCAACAATCACACGGCAACCCACTTGCTGCACCATGCACTTAGAGAAGTTTTGGGTAAGCACGTTGAGCAAAAAGGATCGCTAGTACATGCCGATCACCTTAGGTTCGACTTTGCCCATTTTCAAAAAATGACCGATGAGGAAATTAGAAGGGTTGAACAAATAGTTAATGAGGCAATTCGTAATAATGCCAGCATTGATGAACACCGTAACATTCCCATAAAACAAGCACAAGAAATGGGTGCTATGGCACTTTTTGGCGAAAAATATGGTGACGAGGTTCGGGTTGTTCGGTTTGGCAACTCGGTAGAACTTTGCGGAGGCACGCACACCAGCGCCACAGGAAACATTGGACTCTTCAAAATTGTTTCAGAAGGAGCCATATCAACAGGAATTAGAAGAATTGAAGCCATTACTGCAACAAAGGCCGAAGAGTACCTTTACCAGCAAGTTGACAGCATAAAGAGCCTTAAATCATCGCTAGGCAATCCGCCAGACCTGATGGTTGCGACAGATAAGCTAATAAACGAGAATGCTGAGCTAAAAAAGCAACTTGAGGCACTAACCAAAGAAAAGGTTAAGGGCATTAAAAATGAGCTTAAACTTACAGCCAAAAGCAGCAATGGGGCTTCGGTAATTGCCCAAATAGTTGACCTGGATACTGCCGATGCCATTAAAGATTTAGCCTACCAGCTTCGCGACGAGATAGATAACCTGTTTCTTGCCGTTGGAGCTCAAGTTTCTGGAAAACCAATGCTTACTATAATGATTGCCAACTTGCTTATCGAGTCGAAAAAGGTAAACGCCTCAACCATTATTCGCGAAGCAGCAAAGGAGATGAAAGGCGGAGGTGGTGGCCAACCCTTTTATGCCACCGCTGGTGGCAAGGATGCCAACGGGCTAACACAGGCAATTGCCAAAGCTGTTGAAATTTTCGAAAAGGCATAAAATACCAATCACAAAATAAAAAAGCGACTTTACAGTCGCTTTTTTATTTCATAATATGAACAAATTTTAGTTGAGAAGTTCGGCCAGCTTACTTGCCAAGTCTTCACCTCTAAGGTTCTTTGCTATAATTTTACCGTCAGGGCCAACCAGTAGGTTTGCAGGTATTGACTGCACTCCGTACATTTTAGCAACGGGGTTATCCCAACCAGAAACGTCTGATACTTGAGCCCACTTCAAACCATCTTCCTCAACAGCATCAAGCCACTCTTGCTTGCGACGGTCAAGTGAAATACCAAAAATATCGAAACCTTTGTCCTTATACTGATTATACAAAGCAACTAGGTTTGGGTTTTCGCGACGGCAAGGAGTACACCAGCCTGCCCAAAAATCGATAAGAATATAGTTTTCGCCAGTAACCGATGAAAAGGTAATCATATTACCATCTGCATCAGGATGAGTAAAATCGATAAACGGTTGTCCGATGGCAGTTAGCTTATCTATATTAATTTTTTCGTTAAGCGCTATAACAAAAGGCGACTTTTGTATGTCATTGGGGAATGCTGACACGATAGCTTCTAACTCCTCAAAAGAAAGCTGATTTGCTAACTGTGTAAGCGTGATGTATGCAGCAAGCACAGAAGTACTATTCTTTGTTACAAAATCTTTTACTTCAACTAACATTTTATCATTCTCGGCCATAAACTGCTCACGAAGCTCCTGCTCCATTTCGGGTGTAAGAGATCCATCCATGGCAGCTGTTTGAAATTTTTGTTGAATCTCCATGAGAGGCAACGACATTTCTTCCTGCTTTTTGTTAAACTCCATAAATAGATCTTGGGTTTTAGACCCCTTTATATCGCTCGACATAATATTATCAACCTTACCCGTAATGGTGATGTTAGAATTTTCGAGGAAAAGAATAAGCCTATCCTCTGGTGTAGAAAAATCGATGGCATAGATGTCGGGCACCTCTATTGAACCTGAAAATTGGAACTTTCCATCAGTCATCATAACCGAATCAAGACCAACAAGTTCGTTATCCTGCATCGTTTTAAGCACTACCATTTGGTTGGTTGCGCCCTCAATGTTTGCCTCAATTTTATACCCCTTTGAAGAGCATGAGGCCAGTGCTAATGCGACTGAAGCAATTACTAAAAGTTTTTTCATTTTTTTATTTTTGTTTGTTTACAATTTGAAACCCACTTGGGTTATAAAGACTTGTAAAAGTCCATTATCTTTTTTGCCGCAACAAATGAACTAATTCTATCGTTTAGCACATCTTTTTCGGTTGATTTAATCAATTCTTGTACACTGGGATTATTAAATAGGTCGTCTTTTAAGGCCTCGGTAATAGATTGAGTCATCCAGTATTTTGCCTGTTGTAATCTGCGCGACTGAAAATACTCAGTCTTTTTTGTTTCTTCAACATAATTTTTAACGGATTCCCAAATATCGGCAATACCATCCTGTGTATATGATGAGCACGTTTTAACCTGCGGAAACCATCCCGACTCGGGCTTAGGGAATAGGTGTAAAGCATTTTCATACTGTATCCTAGCCATTTGAGCCTTCTTTATATTTTCGCCATCGGCTTTTGTTATCGCAATTAGGTCGGCCATTTCCATTATACCCCGCTTAATACCCTGCAACTCATCACCTGCACCTGAAAGCATAAGCAGCAGAAAAAAATCGACCATTGAATGTACGGACGTTTCGCTCTGTCCCACTCCAACAGTTTCAATGAAAATTGTATCGAATCCTGCTGCCTCACAAAGAATAATTGACTCGCGCGTTTTACGGGCAACCCCACCCAACGAACCTGCTGAAGGGGATGGGCGAATAAATGCGTTTGGATCATTGCAAAGGGTTTCCATTCGGGTTTTATCGCCTAAAATGCTACCCTTGCTCCTTTCGCTGCTAGGGTCAATTGCTAAAACAGCAAGCCTGCCACCCGACTGGGTAATGGTTCCACCCAGAGCCTCAATAAAGGTGCTTTTCCCTGCACCCGGAACACCCGTTATACCAATTCTAACCGAATTTCCGGTATGGGGCAAGCACTGCTCAATAACTTTTTGCCCTATTTCATGATGCCTAGGCAACGAACTCTCAATAAGAGTAATTGCCTGACTAAGGATAGAAATATCTTTATCCAGAATACCATCTACATAATGCTGCACGCTAAAGGTTTTTTGCCTTGTAGCTTTTAAACGCTTAATGGCGTTCTTATTTATAGTAGAGGGTTGATCTACACCAGGGTTAACCTTGAGTGCAGATTTAAACTCGTCTGTTTTTGTCATATCTAAACTCTAATTCCACTGACAAAGGTAGGTATTTTGATATATAAAACCATTTTTTGCAGTATGCGTTGTTAAATTTCACTTACTCTAATGCCAACCACCACAATATCATCAATTTGCTCTATGTTTCCACGCCATGAAAGGTGCTCCTGATGTAGTAACTCCTTCTGTTCTTCCATAGGTTTTTTATGAATTTCGAGCAAGAAGTTTTTAAACCTTTTCGACATATATTTTCTTCCGCTTTCACCTCCAAACTGGTCGGCAAAACCATCAGAATACATATAGAATACGTCATCGAGCTGTAAATCAATCTCGTGATTGGTAAACGGCAAATGATCAGTTATATGAATTGCCACAGGCATCTTATCGGCCTTATATTCTATTATCTCTTCATTTCTGATAAGTAGAAGAGGGTTATATGCACCTGCCCATTCGAGCTTCATATTTTCTAAATCGACCATACATAGCGATATATCCATTCCATCCTTCTGCTCGTCTTTTTTACCTGTTTGCGACAAGGTAAGCTTCACAAATTGGCGAAGCATATCGAGAATTTTGGCTGGTCGCATCACACCTTCCTTGTTTACTATCTCATATAAAAACGAAACGCCTAGCATACTCATAAATGCCCCAGGAACACCGTGTCCAGTGCAATCGGCAGCAACAACAACCATTTTATCTCCCCTACGAGTAAACCAGTAAAAGTCGCCACTCACAATATCGCGCGGCAAGAAAAGCACAAAAGAATCGTTAAAGGACTCATGCATAATTGTTGCCGAGGGCAAAATGGCATTTTGAATACGGCTTGCATAGCGAATGCTATCGGTAATCTCCTGTTTTTGGTGCGAAATGAGCGCGTTCTTTTCTTCTAAAATTTTGTTGGCTCGTTGCTTTTGGCGTACCATATTTATTAGCAAACCAGCAAAGGCAAGTATAATAATTATGCCCCCTATGGATATTGCAATGGTTAGCCTTTGCCGTTGTATTAAGGAATGTTGCAGTTCACTCTCAATATTTAAATTTTTTATTTCCTGCTCTTTCTTCTCGGTTTCATATTTGGTCTGCATTTCGGTTATAACCTTTTGGCTTTGCTCCGAAAACAATTCGTCTTTAATTCGATTGTATTCTTTAATATGCTTTAAGGCTTTGGGTAGGTTACCAGTTCTTTCGTATATCTTTCCAAGTTTTTGGTGGGTGTGCATCATAAAATCTTTAATCCCTAAACTTTCAGATATTTCCAGAGTTTGCAATAAATATTGCTCTGCGCGAGGTAAATCGTTAAGCCTATAGTAGTATTCACCGTAATGAAAAAGGGCAAGGGCAACGTCATACTGACTGTTAATTTCGCGAGCTAAAGCAAGACCCTTGCTAAGATGCTCATCTGCTTTTCGCCAGTTACGTGTATATATATAATGGCTTGCTAGGTTTATTCGAACAAGAGTAATAAATTGTTTTTTTCCAGTCTCCTCATATATTTCAAGCGTTTTATTATAATAGTCGAACACACTTTCAAAAGCGGCCTTTAGGGTATCAACGGGCACTTTCAGAATTTGGATTGAATCGTCCCAGAACTCTCCATACCTGGCAACAAACCGATTAGTTGCCAAGCGAGAATATGTATTTGCGATATTATTTGTCGATTCGGCAATCTTATCCTTATCCAAATCCTCTGTGTATATATCGAGTGCAGCCTGATGGAACGAAAGTGCTTTAGTATAGTTTACCTTATTCTCAGCAACATCCAAAATGGTTCGGGAGAGGTTTTCGTAAATAAACCCTATTTCGGTACTATTAGCTGCTATAGACTTGCGGTCGTTTTGCTGCTCAGAATACTTTAAACTTTTCTGGTACTGCTCAAGTGCTAGCTGAAAATTCCCAATTGTTCGATGCGTACGGCCAAGCCAATAGTAGGATACGGCCAGTCCACTAACATCCTTAATCTGTTCCCTTATTTCAATTTCCTTGAGATAATACTCAATAGATTTTTTGAACTCTCCTAGAGTATAGTACTGCTTTCCTAACGAGCGGTATATTATGGCTAATGTTTTAGGGTTATCGGTACCCTTAAGAGTTTCTAATGCTTGAAAAATATAACCTAAAGCTTTGTCCTGCTTATAATCCTTGTCGTAAATTTCGGCAATGTTAAGGAGCGCTTCAGCTTGCTGTGCCTTATCACCAATTTGAATGGCTAGTTCAACAGCTTGTTCAGCATAACTCTCGGCCTCGCCAAGCGAATCGAGGTAGTAATAAGAACGACCTATACTTCGGTATGTTCGAACAATTTTGGACTTGTCATTTAGCTCTTTGGATATATTAAGCGACTTAAGATAAAAGTTAATCGCATTTTTATCGTCTGCATTTTCATAGTAGTGCCTGCCTATATAGTAAAGGGCTTCGGCCTGTGACGATTTATCATTTTGTTTTAGAGCCAACTCATATGCATTGGTTGCATAGTTCAAACCTACTTCATCGAGTACTTTTATTTCGCTTAGTTGGATTAGTATACTAACCTTTTCGGCCTCCTTGGCTTTCCCGAGCAAAAGTTGCAAACTATCCTCCTTGCTTTGGGCGCTTTGGCCAAAGGTAAGCAGGTTAGTAACCATGAACAGAAAAAGAAGAGAAGTTCGCAGCATATTAAATAATTTCAAATAAAAATAAACAAAAATAATTTTACGTTCTTAACTGCAATATTAACGAAAAATTAATTTATTCGCTACTTAAAGTACCAAGTTAACCGCCTGCCAAACAAACATATACAATCGCAAATTTGTTTTAAGTTATACAAAATAAAACATAAACCTCTAACTATCTGATATGTAAACACATTTTTAATGCAAGCAAAAACTATTATGGAAATTTTGTGTTTAGTTTTAAATAGGTAATTTTGATTATTAATTAGCACGTATTTAAGATATGAGAAAAGCACTGACACTCCTTTTAGTTTTACCTGCCATACTGTATAGTTGTACCAATAGCACAGAAAAAAACCTTAAACCCACCGTTGTGGTTAGCATTGCACCCCAAAAATACTTTGTTGACCGCATTGCCGATAATACAATTCACGTTGAGTTTATGGTGCCCGCTGGCTCAAGCCCCGAGGTATACGAGCCAACTGCATCGCAGCTAAAATCGCTTAGCCAAGCGTCTGCATACTTTTCACTCGGCCTGCTCGAATTTGAAATGTCAATGCTCAATAATATTCACGAGCAAAACCCTAACATTCTAATTGTTAACCATGCTAAAGATTTGAATTTAATTAGTGGTGAATGCGACTCCCATCATGACCATGGGCACAGTCACAGTCATGGCTCAGACCCGCACGTGTGGCTCTCTCCCATTGAGGTAAAAACTATGGTACGAACTATTACTACCGTTCTATCGCAAAAATTCCCCGAGCATAAAATTACCTTCGAGGCAAATGCTGCTCATCTTATTGAGGATATTGATACGCTTGACATTCATATAAAAAGAAGTTTACAAGGTATTGAAAATAACAAGATTTATATTTACCACCCAGCACTAACTTATTTTGCCCGCGATTACGGATTAAAACAGATTTCGCTTGAACAGGATGGCAAAGCACCATCGATGAAGCATATGCAAGCAATTTTACAATCTGCACGAGAACAAGGCGCTAAAACCATCTTCATCCAAAAAGAGTTTGACACAAACAACGCAAAGGCGGCTGCATCTGATATTGGAGGTATCATTGAGGTTATTGACCCGCTTCGCGAAGATTGGTTAGAAAATATGTACCATATGTCAAACCTAGTAAGCAAAGCGTTAAAGTAAACGTTTACAACTATATAGCGACTTAAGTTTTTACCATGGCAAAAATACTTGAAATTATTTCGGCATCGGCGGGGTACAACAACGAGATTGTTCTGAAAGATATTAATCTCGAAATTTCTGATTTCGATTTTGTGGGAGTAATAGGACCGAACGGAGGGGGTAAAACAACACTACTCAAACTTTTACTTGGAGATTTAAAGCCTATAAAAGGGACGGTAAAATACTGTTCGCGAACACCAAAGGAAAGCCTTTTTGGCTATCTCCCTCAAATAACTAGCATTGACAAACGATTCCCAATAACCGTTAATGAGGTTGTGTTGTCGGGGTTATTAGGTAAAAAAGGGGTTACAGGAAGGTATAATAAAAAGGATAATCAGCTAGCCTTTGATATGCTCAATCGCATTGGAATAACAGAGCTAAAAGACAAGGCAATTGGTGAACTTTCGGGAGGGCAACTGCAAAGAGTTTTTTTAAGCAGAGCATTAATTTCACACCCCAGATTACTCGTTTTAGATGAACCAAACACCTTTGTTGACAATAAGTTTGAGAAGGAACTATATGAATTACTAAAGGAATTGAATAATGAAATGGCCATTATAATGGTTTCGCACGATTTGGGAACCATCACCTCACACGTAAAAACCATTGCATGCGTTAATCGGGCCTTGCATTACCATCCATCCAATAGAATTTCAACAGAACAGTTAGCAGCATACGATTGCCCCATACAGATTATTGCGCATGGTAAAATTCCGCATACAATTTTAGGCAAACACTAAAATCAGCATAAACTAAAAGAATAATACTAAACACAATATGCTAAACACAATAGCCAACTTTTTCGAGTACCAGTTCGTAACGAACGCTTTTGCTGCCGCATTGCTTATATCAATTGCTGCGGCAATGGTTGGGACATACATTGTGGCTAAGAGACTAGTTTTTTTAAGCGGAGGAATTACGCATGCCTCGTTTGGCGGCATTGGCATAGCCTACTACATTGGCATTAACCCCATTATTGGGGCTGCTGTATTTGCAGTACTAGCAGCATTTGGCGTTGAGGCACTTCATCAAAAAATGAATGTTCGCGAAGATTCGGCCATAGGCATGCTGTGGTCAGTTGGAATGGCCATAGGCATATTTTTTATATACCTAACGCCTGGATATTCGCCTAACCTCATGACCTTTCTATTTGGTTCAATTTTAACGGTGTCCTCATCCGACCTGATTCTACTTCTGATTTTAAACCTCGTAATGGTTAGCTTTTTCGTAATATTTTACAAGCCCATCTTGTACCTAGCTTTCGATTCAGAGTTTGCTAAAACACAGCAAATTCCCGTAAAAATATTCTCATATATATTAAAGGGTTTTCTGGCAATCACCATAGTGCTAAGCATCAGAATGGTAGGTATTATCCTACTAATTTCAATGCTAACCATCCCGCCAACCATTGCAAACCTATTTACAAAACGGTTTAGTAACATTATTTATATTTCGGCAATCATAGGTTTTGTCGGATCAATTGGCGGGCTTCTTATATCGTACAACATAAATGTGCCGTCGGGCGCAACAATTATAATGGTTTTAGTTGCTATATTTGCAATTGCTAAACTAGCTAAGTATATTATTGTTAGAACCCAATTGAGAAGCACATAAATATATTTCAACACATAAATTTAACTACCATGAACTTTGATGTATTAGTAATAGGAAGTGGCCCTGGAGGTTATGTGGCTGCTATTAGAGCGAGCCAGCTGGGAATGAAAGTTGGCGTTATTGAAAAAGAAAATCTAGGGGGTATATGCCTTAACTGGGGCTGTATTCCTACCAAAGCACTACTAAAAAGTGCTCAGGTTTTTGAATATGCCAGCCATGCGGCCGATTACGGTATTATGGCCAGCGATGTTAAGCCCGACTTTGAAAAAATAATTGCACGTAGCCGCGACGTGGCAAGCAATATGAGCAAAGGCATCGAATTTCTTTTTAAAAAGAATAAGATTGAGGTAATTAACGGATTTGGCAAGCTAAAAGGCAAAAACACCGTTACGGTTACAGCATCAGACGGCTCAACCCAAGAGATTACCGCCAAACATATTATACTGGCAACAGGAGCACGCTCACGCGAGCTACCCAACCTAAAGCAGGATGGCGAAAAAATTATTGGCTACCGTCAGGCTCTTACCCTACCCAAGCAACCTAAATCAATGGTGGTGGTTGGCTCAGGCGCCATTGGCAGTGAATTTGCTTATTTCTACAACTCCATAGGTACAGAGGTAACGCTTGTTGAATTTATGCCAAACGTTGTTCCCGTTGAGGATGAAGAGGTATCGAAAACCCTTGAGCGTTCTTTCAAAAAGAATAAGATTAAAGTTATGACCAACGCATCGGTTGAGTCGGTAGACACCAGTGGCAAACTTTGCAAGGTGACCATTAAATCTAAAAAGGGCGAAGTGGTTGTTGAAGCAGAGATTGTTCTTTCTGCTGTAGGAATTGCACCAAACACCGAAGGTATTGGACTTGAGGATCTGGGCGTTGAAATGGTTAATGGTCGCGTAAAGGTTGACGATTACTACCGAACCAACGTTGAGAGCATTTATGCCATTGGCGATATAGTGCCAGGGCCAGCATTGGCTCACGTAGCATCTGCCGAAGGGATTGCCTGTGTTGAAAAAATTGCAGGAATGGATGTACAGCCAATTAACTACAAGAATATACCTGGATGTACCTATACAAACCCCGAAGTATCATCAGTTGGAATGACCGAAAAGGCTGCAATTGAAGCGGGTTACGAAATTAAAGTGGGTAAGTTCCCATTCACCGCATCGGGCAAAGCAACAGCTGCCGGCATGCGCGATGGTTTTGTAAAGCTAATTTTCGATGCCAAGTATGGAGAGCTACTTGGCGCCCATATGATTGGCGGAAATGTTACCGAAATGATTGCCGAAATGGTTGTTGCTCGAAATTTGGAAACCACCGGACACGAACTAATGAAAAGTATACATCCTCATCCAACTATGAGCGAGGCCATTATGGAGGCTGCTGCAGCTGCCTATGGCGAGGTAATACATATGTAGGTTTACGCTTAAATTTTCATGAACAGGGTTTGGCTCAACGTCACGCCCTGTTTTTTTATGTTTCTTCATACAATTTATAGTAAACCCAATATTTCGAGCTAAATTTGCAGGCTAATTACTTAAATCAAATCAATTAATGAGTTTACAGTGCGGAATTATTGGTATTGCCAACGTAGGCAAATCAACCATTTTTAATTGCATGTCGGCCACCAAGGCAGAGGCCAGCGGCTTTTCGTTTAGCAATAAAACAAACCTTAGTACAATAAACGTACCCGATGCTCGCTTGTATATACTAGAGGATCTGGCCGCTACGCAGAAAGTAGTTCATACAACCGTAGAAATTGTTGACATTCCTGGACTAACAAAAAGTACTGGTCGCTCCGATAAAGGTGCTAACCAGTTTCTGTCCGAAATTCGTAACTGCGATGCGCTAATTCACGTGCTACGCTGCTTCGACGATGAGCGCCTTTCGCATGTTGATGGCTCCGTTAACCCCGTTAGGGATATTGAAACGGTTAACCTTGAACTTCAAATTAAGGACTTAGAATCGGTTGAGAAAAAGATTCAGCGGCTTGAAAAGGCTATAAAATCTGGCGATAAGGATGCAAAAAAAGGCATTGAGGTGCTTACTGTGTATAAAGATCATTTAGAATCATTTCAAAACGCATCTAGTGCACCTGTTGAAGAGGAAGATAAACGATTTATTGCCGATATTTTCTTACTAACAACCAAGCCCTTTATTTACGTTTGCAATGTTGATGATGCCTCGGCTGTTAACGGCAACAAGTATGTTGAGCAGGTTCAAAACTATTTAAAGAACGAGAATACCGAAATACTAATTATTGCTGGAGCAATGGAGGCCGAAATTGCCGAGTTGGAAACAGAAGAGGATAGGATGGCTTTTCTTTCGGATGTTGGGTTAAAAGAGCCAGGGGTAGACAAATTAATTCGTGCTGCATATTCCTTGCTAGAACTTGAAACGTTTTTCACAGTAGGCGAAAAGGAGACCCGAGCATGGACCATTAAACGTGGGGCAACTGCACCACAAGCAGCTGGCTCTATCCATAGCGATTTGGAGCGTGGCTTTATTCGTGCCGAGGTTATGAAGTACAACGACTATGTAAGCTTGGGTTCGGAGCAGGCATGCAAGGAAAAAGGGAAATTTCACATTGAGGGTAAAAACTATATAGTTGAGGATGGTGATATCCTTCATATTCGGTTCAACGTATAGTTAATAACGCAAAAGGTATCGCAAAATGAAAAAAACAGCAAGAATTACCGGAGTGGTTGGAGTACTGTTTTTCTCCATCGTGCTATTTGTAAACCGTGGTGAAAACTCTAATTTAACTGATTTTGCTCGAGGATTTATCACAGGTATCTCAATTGTTTTTTTAGTGGCTCTGCTTGTCTATCTTATTGCAAGCCTAACAAGAAAGAAAAAGTAGCTACCATATTGTAAAGTCCTAAAAAACTACTAATGAAAACCTTAAGATATATAGGAATTGTGTTTTTTTTACTTGCGCTTTCTGGCTTTGTAAAGGCGCAGGACCACTACATTAGTATAGTTGAAAAGAATAAGAATACGGTAAATACCATAATAACCCGCACGGTTTCTATTGACAAAGTGGTTGGCGACACAATTTATGCTTATGCAAGTAATGCGGAGTTAGCTAAGTTTAAAAACCTTGGTTTTGCCTTTAAGAGTTTACCCTACCCTCACTCCGGTGAAAAAAGCATAGAAATGGCCACCACTATTGACCAAATGGCCAGCTGGGACAGGTACCCAACCTATGAGGTTTACCGCGAGATGATGAAAAAGTTTGAGACTGACTACCCAAACCTATGCAAACTCGATAGCATTGGAACCACCGTAAAAGAAAGAAAACTGTACGTTGTGAAAATTTCAAACAACGTACTTGCCGATGAAGCCGAACCAGAGTTTTTTTACACCAGCACTATGCACGGCGACGAAACAACAGGGTATATACTTATGCTAAGGTTAATTGATCACCTCCTCGCCAATTACGGAACCGATGCTAGAGCAACTAAAATGGTTGACAACATAGCTATTTTCATAAATCCTAATGCCAACCCCGACGGAACATATAACTACGGCAACCAAACTGTTAGCGGTTCAAGACGATATAACGCCAATAGCATTGATATAAACAGAAACTTTCCCGATCCGCGGATTGGCGAAAACCCCAACGGCCCCTATCAACCCGAAACGGTAGCTATGATGAACTATGCTGCAAGCCGTAACTTTGTAATGTCAGCTAACTTTCATGGTGGCGTAGAGTTAGCCAACTTTCCTTGGGATGCTTGGAGAACAGCAACCAACGCCCATGCCGACCATGAATGGTTTTACACCATTTGCCGACAATATGCCAGTTTGGCTCAAGCCAACAGTCCTAGCGGTTATTTCACCGCACAAAACAATGGGGTAACCCAAGGTGGCGATTGGTACGTGGTATCGGGCAGTCGCCAGGATTATATGAACTATTGGCATAACTGCAGAGAGGTGACCTTTGAAATTTCGAATATAAAAAACCCTTCAAGCAGCGAATTGCCATCATTCTGGAGCTATAACAAGGAGGCAATGCTATCATACATTGAGAATTTGTATACTGGCATCCAGGGAAAAGTAACCAACACAGATGGGGACCCACTTAAAGCAAACATTAGCATTAACAATCACGATAAGGATAACTCTTTTGTATACGCAAACCCTCAGTATGGAAATTATGTAAGACTTATTGAACCCGGCACTTGGGATATTACCTACTCTGCCGCTGGATATAAACCAGAAACTAGAAGTGTTTCCATTGAAGATTACACCTCGCTACAAATTGTTGATGTGGTACTGACAAAACTTGAAGCCTATAACGTTACCATTGAAACGAAAAGTAACAATGCCCCCATTCAAAATGCATCGGTAACGCTAAACGAGCAAACCAACACTACCAACGAAGATGGATTAGTATACTTTGCCAACATACCCGAGGGAAAATACAATCTCACGACTGCTGCCGAAGGGTTTGGCACGTTCAACGATAGTATCTTAATCTCATCGGATACTACCATAACAATCACCCTAATACCCTTGGGTGTTACATCGTCAAAATTAGGATTAAGCACAGTAAACGTTTGGCCAAACCCCTTTAGTAACACCATAAATATTGATTTTACCCTACATCAAAGCACAACTATAAGTATTGAGTTATTTTCAATATTTGGGCAAAAGGTGGCTACAATTTTCAAGGGTAACTATGGTGCTGGCAAACATACCTACAAGTGGAATAAAACAATTGACTTGCCCACCGGCATGTATCTTGTAAAAACGGAAAGCAGTATGCAAACCGTTATAAATAAAATTCTTTTTGCGCCTAAGTAGACTTAATCGAATAACATATTCTTTTTTTCTATTTTTGTGGGAGTTCGGCAGTCGTACTCCTTTTTTTATAACCTATTTCAGTTCTACTATGATTAATTTTCGAAAAGTTACCTCCCTAGCCACATTTCTTACTCTCAGCACAACTTTTGCCTTTGCTCAAATGGATATTCCTTCCGAAAATCCAAAGTTGATTGTGCAAATTGTGGTAAGCCAAATGCGTTACGACTACCTACAACGCTTTACAGGCAAATTTAGCCAAGGAGGGTTTAATCTTTTAAGTAACGAGGGTGCCGTATGCCGAAATGCTCGATTCAACTACTTACTAACACAATCGCTACCAGGCTTAGCTACCATTAGCACCGGAACCCACCCCAGTGTGCATGGTATTGTTTCAAACCGATGGTTCAACCCGCTCACCTCAACAGAAATTGATGCCGTTGCAGATGAAAAGGTTAAAACCGTTGGCGGTAGCTATCTAAACGGCAGGTATTCGCCAAAAAACCTCATAACCAGCACTATTGGCGATGAAATTAGGATGCTAAACCCCAAGTCAAAGGTAATAGGCATATCACTTGAACCCTCTGCAGCAATAATAGCTAGCGGGCATAATGCGAACGGAGCCTACTGGCTCGACAAGGAAAGAGGCCACTGGATAACTAACAACCACTACACCGATAGTCTTCCATCGTGGGTTGACACCCTTAACGTTAAGGGTTTTGGGAAAATTTATTTAGAGCGCGACTGGAAACTGCTTAACCCTTTACAAAGTTATTTAGAAGCCGATACCACCGCCATAAAAGACCCTACCGCATTAGAGCGAACTAAAACAAAACTAAAAAGAATGATGCAAGGGTTGGTACAACCCTTTAAAAAACCTATTAAAGACTATTCCCCACTGCTCGAAAGTCCATTCGGTAATACCTACACAAAAGACATTGCTATTGCTGCAATTTTGGGCGAAGAGCTGGGCAAGGACAACAACACCGATTTTTTATCAATCGTTTTTACACCCACCCGAAACATTGGTCAAAAGTATGGTCCCCATTCTATTGAGATGGAAGATGCGTTTCTGAGGCTCGATAGGGAAATTGAACATTTTATCGCATTCCTAAATCAAGAAGTTGGTAAACACAACTATTTACTGGTGCTAACCTCCGACCAAGGAGTAAGTGCAACGCCTGAACACTTAGAGAAATCGAAAATCCCTGGGGGATATTTTGAACCTCAAAAAGCCATCATGCTACTCGGAAGCTACCTAAATATTGCTTACGATACCGGAAACTGGATTTTGGGTTACCAAGAAAAACAGATATACCTAAACCGCAGGCTGATTGAGAATTCAAACCTCTCTCTTCGCGATTTTCAGGATAAAGTTGCCATGTTTATGCTACAATTCACTGGTGTTGCCAATGCTGTAACAGCTTACAACCTCCAATCGAGTAACTTCACAAATGGTATCTTCGAAAAATTCCAAAATAGTTTCAATCAACGACGATCGGGCGATGTTATTATTAACCTAGAGCCTGGCTGGGTTGAGAAAAATGGGGGCGTAACCTCGGCAAACTCCCCTTATAATTATGATACGCATGTACCCCTTATATGGTATGGTTGGAAAATGAAACGTAAGCAGGTGCTTGAACCGGTAAGCATGACAGACATTGCCCCCACCATATCAACACTTATTGGCATAAGCTGGCCAAGCGGTGCAACAGGAAAACCCATTAAAGAGATAATTGAGTAGAATATCACAAGTAAGAGAACGAAAGTTGTTACTATCAATCGCTTTGCGAAGTATCACTATATGGTATTCTTTTTGTCTTTCTATTCTGCTCATTGGTGAAAAAACAGTAAATTGTAGTCTTTAATCGGCAACTTTTAGTAACGATAGCTGTTTTATGTAAAGGCTAACGATAGTTCGATATTTGCTCTAACATATAAGGGCTTAGTATATTTCTTTAACCAACATAGAGTTACATTAACAAAGTTTTGAGAGTGACAACACTGCTCTTAAAGTCAAAAATAAAGAATGACCCCAGCTAAATAGAATATCCCAGCTGAAATTAGGTTCTCGTTTGCCCGTAAAAACTTAGACTTAAAACTTAGTTATGCAAACTGCAAAAGAATACCAAACCGCATTTACTCTCGATTTCTCGGAAACAGCATTTGACAAGCTGATGCAGAAACGCATATACAAAGTGCTGCTTATTTGCAGTCATTACGATGCTTTTATGCTCGAAGAGGACGGCCGTATTGACGAACAAATATTCAACGAGTACACGTCGCTAAGTTTACGATATCCACCCACCTTTATTCAGGCTCATTCGGCAAGTGAGGCGCTTGAAATTTTAAATGGCGAGGAGAAAATCGACCTAGTTATATCAATGCTAAACGTTGGTGAAGTCGATACTTTCGATCTGGCAAAGCAGATAAAAAAATTACTGCCCAATACGCCCCTTACAATCCTAACACACTTTTCGCGTGAGGTGTCGGCTCGACTTGAGAAAGAGGACCTCTCAGGTATCGATTACATTTTCAGTTGGCTTGGGAATGCGGATTTACTCTTGGCAATTATCAAACTAATTGAGGACAAGATGAACGCCGAAAATGATATACTAACCATTGGCGTTCAGTGTATTATTGTTGTCGAAGACTCGGTTAGGTACTACTCAACCATAATGCCATTGCTATACAAAACCATAATGCGCCAGGCTCGAAGTTTTATGCAAGAAGCACTTACCGAGCATAAACGAGTTCTGCGCATGCGAGGGCGTCCCAAAATACTGTTGGCAAAAAACTACGACGAAGCTTTAGCTCTTTATGGCAAGTACAAAAACAATGTGCTTGGGGTAATAACAGATGCCAGTTTTAAAATAAACCAGAAACGCGATCAAGAGGTTAAAGCGGGTATAAAATTGTGCCAACATATTAAAGCCGATGATAGCAACACCCCAATACTAATTCAAAGTTCAAACCAAGATAATAAAAAGTTTGCCGACGAGCTGGGCGTTGGTTTCCTTCATAAATACTCACAGTCATACAATATTGATCTGCGCGATTACATAATCGAAAATTTCGGTTTCGATGATTTCGTTTTTTACGACCCCAAAACTATGAAAGAGGTTGGCAGGGCCGAAGATTTGCCTGCGCTCCAAAAGCTTATACTAACCATCCCCGACGAATCGTTAGCTTACCACTCCAGTCGCAACCACCTATCAAAGTGGCTAAATGCTCGCGCACTATTCGCAATTGGACAACTATTCAAGCCGCTATCGCCAGTGGACTTCCCCTCGATTGGCGATGTCCGAAAGTTCCTCTATCAGGGTATCTCAGCCTACCGCACAAGTAAAAACCAAGGCGTTATCGCCACCTTTGATAGGAATAGATTCGATGATTACAAGTTCTTTACCCGCATAGGCAACGGGTCAATTGGCGGTAAAGCTCGCGGGCTTGCCTTTGTGAATAACACTATTAAAAACAACCACTTTTACAATAAGTACCCTAATGTTGTGCTGGCCATTCCACGCACGGTGGTAATTAGCACCGACCATTTCGACGAATTCATTGAGTCGAATAATCTATCAAAAATTGGAGTCTCTGATACTTCGGATGAACGAATACTAAAAAAATTCTTAGAAGCAAGGCTGTCAGAAGATTTAATTGAAGACCTAAAAGTGGTTATTCAAAATGTGAAGCATCCACTTGCCATCAGGTCATCTAGCAAACTGGAAGATTCACACTATCAGCCATTTGCTGGCATTTACTCTACCTATATGATACCTCATACACCCAACGAACAGCTAATGCTACGTATGCTTCAGCAGGCCATAAAAAGCGTATATGCATCGGTTTTTTATAGAGCAAGTAAAGCCTACATGCTGGCAACCAGCAACGTAATTGACGAGGAGAAGATGGGTATTATAATACAAGAAGTGTGCGGAACTCAACACGGTAGCTACTTTCTACCCACGCTATCGGGCGTTGCTCGATCTATCAATTTTTATCCTGTTGGCTCCGAAAAAACCGAGCACGGGATAGCCTCCATTGGCTACGGCTTAGGAAAACTTATTGTTGAGGGGGGTGTTTCACTGCGTTTTTCGCCAAAATTCCCAAAAAAAATACTCCAGCTATCGCAGCCCGATATGGCCCTAAAAAGTACCCAAAAAACATTCTATGCGCTGGATATGAACCCTGAAAGTTTTACCCCCTCAACCGACGACGGAGTAAACATAAAAAAGTTAGACATTACTGAAGCCGAATACTTCACTGACTTTCACAATGTATCATCAACCTTCGATTTTCAGAATCAAACCATAGTCGATGGAGATTTTCAAAAGGGAAAGAAGCTGGTTACTTTTGCCAATATCCTAAAGTACAATACCTTTCCGTTAGCAAATATTTTACGAGATCTGCTCGAAATAGGCCAAAAAGAGATGAATTGTCCTGTGGAAATTGAGTTTGCAGCCAACCTGAACACACCGCGCGATATGCCTCAAGTATTTAATCTTTTACAAATAAGGCCTATTGTTGAACACGAGGCAACAGAAGATTTTCATTGGGATAAAGTGAGCGAAGACAGTTCAATTATTTACTCCGAATCAGCTCTGGGGCATGGTAAATTTAGTGGTATTTGCGATATTGTATACGTTAAACCCGAAAAGTTTGATCCTGCAAAAACCAAAGACATTGCGCTTGAGGTAGAAGTAATAAATGAGCAATTCCGCATAAAAAAAAGCAACTACGTTCTGGTTGGTCCTGGTCGTTGGGGCAGCAGCGACCCCTGGCTGGGCATACCCATTAAGTGGTCACAAATTTCCGAGGCGAGAGTAATTGTTGAGTCTGGCCTAAAAAACTTTAGAGTAGATCCCAGCCAAGGAACACACTTCTTTCAAAACCTAACCTCTTTTCGGGTGGGCTACCTCACCGTTAACCCATACATAAACGATGGTACATTCAATATCGATTTCCTAAACAGCCAGCCTGCATACTATGAAACCGAATACATTAGATGCATCCAATTCGAATCTCCGCTAGTAATCCATATAGATGGGAAAAAGAACAAAGGAATTGTGTTCAAGCCCAACACACTCAACTTAACAGGAACTGAAATTGCTAAGCCGTAACCCTTAAACCTGTTTAACATCATATATTTATACAATGCATTTTCTTTGATAATTCATTTATTAACCTGAAATTTACAGCTGCTTACAAATGGGTGGAAAACCCATACTGGTAATAATGATTTTATCTTATTATATTCACTTAAATCGTTTCAGAAATGGATGCAAAAAAAATTATGGCCGACCTTGAAAAGAGGCACCCTGGTGAGAAAGAGTTTTTACAAGCTGTTCACGAGGTAGTTGAATCTGTTCAAGATGTTTACAACAAGAACCCAAAGTTCGAAGCTCACAAAATTATGGAGCGCATTGTTGAACCCGATCGCGTATTTATTTTTAAGGTGCCTTGGGCAGACGATGAGGGTAACATTCATGTGAACATTGGTTACCGCGTGCAGTTTAACGGTGCCATTGGCCCATACAAAGGCGGAATCCGTTTCCACCCTAGTGTAACTCTTTCTTCTCTTAAATTTTTAGGATTTGAGCAAACTTTCAAGAACGCTTTAACTACTCTACCTATGGGTGGTGGTAAAGGTGGTTCTGACTTCAATGCCAAAGGCCGCAGCGACAATGAAATTATGCGTTTCTGCCAAGCATTTATGCTTGAGCTATGGAAACATATTGGTGCAGAAACCGACGTTCCTGCAGGTGATATAGGTGTTGGTGCTCGCGAAGTTGGTTATATGTACGGAATGTACAAAAAACTTGCTGGCAACCACACTGGTGTTTTCACTGGTAAAGGTTTAAATTGGGGTGGATCTCTAATTCGTCCTGAGGCTACTGGTTTTGGTGCTGTTTATTTCCTTGACCATATGCTTAAAACAGCTAAATCTAGTATTAAAGGTAAAACTATTGCTATTTCTGGTTTTGGTAACGTTGCATGGGGTGCTGCCCTAAAAGCAACCGAACTAGGTGGTAAAGTTGTTGCTATTTCTGGTCCTGATGGTTATATCTACGATGAAGCAGGTGTTAGCGGCGAAAAAATCGATTATATGGTAGAGCTTCGTACTTCTAACCAAGATATAGTTGAGCCTTACGCTAAAAAATTCCCTGGTTCTAAATTTGTTGCTGGTAAAAAACCTTGGGAAGTAAAGGTTGATATTGCTATGCCTTGTGCTATCCAAAACGAGCTTAATGGCGACGACGCTGCTACACTTATTAAAAATGGAGTAACTACTGTTGCTGAAGTTTCTAACATGGGTTGTACTCCAGAAGCTATTAGTGCTTTTATTAAGAGTAAAATTAATTTTGCTCCTGGTAAAGCAGTTAACGCTGGTGGTGTTGCTACTTCTGGCCTTGAGATGACTCAAAACAGCCAAAAGCTAGCTTGGACACGCGAAGAGGTTGACGCTAAACTTAAGCAAATTATGGAAAACATCCATACTGCTTGCGTTACACACGGTACTGGTACTGATGGTTACATCAATTACGTTAATGGTGCAAACATTGCTGGCTTTATGAAGGTTGCCAACGCAATGTGCGATCTTGGCCTAGTTATGTAAGCATAGCTTACCATAATAATATTAAAAAAGGGGTGCTTTTGCTCCCCTTTTTTATTGAACTACAAATAAACTAAAAAAGATAACTATTTTTGTACTTCAAAACCATTCAAAAATCAACTAATCAATAAGTGTATGCAAACATCAAGCATTGTTTACCTCGGAGAACTTCGTACCGAAGCCGTACACACACTATCGGGCAATAAGCTAACTACCGATGCGCCGCCCGACAATCAGGGTAAAGGCGAATATTTTTCGCCCACCGATTTACTTGCAACATCACTAGGCTCATGCATGTTAACCATTATGGGAATATCTGCCCGAACCCACGGTTTTAATATTGATGGAACCAAAGTTGCAATTACTAAAATTATGGGAACCAACCCCCGAAGGGTGGTTGAAGTTATTGTTGAGCTTACCTTCCCGCACAATAACTACTCTGCAAAAGAACGCGAACTGCTTGAACTAGCTGCAAAAGAGTGCCCAGTAGCCAACAGCCTGCATCCCAGCCTAAAACAAACGATAAAGTACAAGTTTATTGGGTAATCAAATTTGTTTTTACTCAATAAGTTTTACATATTTATCCCAAATAAAACAGTCAGCATGCAATGTAAAGCATTCAAAATACACTTAATAGCCATTAGCCTATTGCTTCTGTTGGCATCATGCAAAGACAAGCCGTCGTACCCAAAAAACTCAATACTAGGTGCATGGATGTGTTTTGAATATAACACTAGCAGGCAGTATAACGTTAGCATTGACTATTTCGGACCCGATTCATTAACTATACAACTATACAATTTTTACAACACTGGCTTTGGAAATGAAACCTACGCAACCATTTCCGACACGCTAATTACTCTTTTCGGCACAAACACATACGATACTTTTAACGGAACGGGCCATATTGAGAGAGACTTTAGCGCTATTTATTGGACATTTTCATACTCAGGCTCGTCGGCTTCAAACCCACAGGTCGAGGCAATTTTTAGACGATACTAACGAAAGAACACCAAAAAACTACATACATGGCATATATTGGTAAAATCAACAACCTACGAGTTGTAAAAGTAGTTAGCATAGGTTGCTATCTCGATGGTGGTGAACACGGAGAAATTCTTATACCCCGCCGGTACGTGCCAGAGAACACTGAAGTCGAAGATTTTATAGACGTTTTTATTTACTACGATTCGGAAGATCGAATTATTGCCACTACCGAAACACCAAAAATACAGCTTGGCGAAATAGCCCAGCTACAAGTTGTGTCGGTTACCCATGCTGGCGCATTCCTCGATTGGGGTTTATCTAAAGATATTTTTGTTCCATTTCGCGAACAGAAAATGCGAATGGAAGAGGACAAATGGTACATAGTAGGATTATACATCGATTTTGAAACCGACAGGTTGGCGGCATCGGCAAAAATTGAAAAGTTTTTAGACAATACCCCACCAGACTATGAGGTTGGACAAGAGGTTGACCTACTGATATACAACAAAACAGACCTTGGCTTTAGCGCCATAATAAACAATGCCCATTGGGGTGTTATTTACGAAAATGAAATTTTTAGGCACTTAAACCAGGGCAAACGTATTAAAGGGTATATTAAAAAGATTAGAGAGGATGAGAAGATTGATCTCGTTCTTCAAAAACCTGGTTTCGAAAAGGTTGACGAGATAGCACAATCGCTACTCGACAAGTTAGAAAAAAACAATGGAATTATAAGACTTTCGGACAAAAGCGATCCTCAGGAAATTTATGCGCACCTTGGAATAAGCAAAAAAGTATTTAAAAAGGCCATTGGTGGATTATACAAAGCAAAACTTATTACTATTGAAGAGAACTGCATAAGGCTAATTGAATAGCAATAGTGAATTATTTCACTGAGCACAAAGATTGCTTCACAGCTCTATAAAACAGCACGTTAACCCGAAAACTTGTAGACTGAAACTATCTCACCTACCTCACTTTTTTGTACAGAAGCACAACGGCATACGCCGAAACGCCTTCCTCCCTACCTACAAAGCCAAGCCTTTCGGTTGTTGTGGCTTTTACTGATAAAGTACCAGCTTCAAGGCTTAAAATAGCCTCAAGGGCTTGCTGCATAAGGGGTATTAAATCCTTTATTTTTGGTTGTTGCAAACAAATGGTCGAATCGATATTACCAATAGCATACCCAGCATTACTCACAATAGCAAGCGTTTTCTTCAACAGCAACTTGCTATCAACTCCCTTTAGCAGGGGGTCGTTATCTGGAAAATGGTAGCCTATATCACGAAGTGCAGCTGCCCCTAACATTGCGTCGCAAATGGCGTGTATAAGCACATCGCCATCGGAGTGCCCAACAGATCCTTTACTATGCTCAACCTTTAAGCCACCCAACCACAAATCGTAGCCTGGCTCTAACCTATGAACATCATAACCAACGCCAATTCGAAAGTTCATATTGAAACTATTTTTTCTTGCCCTTGCGTGCTGGTTCAAAATCGAACCCCAGCGTAAATCTAAAGGTATTAGCTAAGGGGTTAGATTGACCAGCAGTAGGAATGAGGTATGCAAAATCGAGATTAAAAACATTGTATTTCACTCCCGCCCCAATGGTAAAATATTTCCTATTCCCCTTTGTTGAATGCTCTCCAAAGTAACCAGCCCTTAATGCGAACTGCCCGGCGTAAACATACTCAAGTCCACCAGCCAAACTAATTTCTCTTATCTCTTCGCGAAAACCACCAGGTGCATCATAAAACGACTGGAACATTCCTGTAATTAGAGGGACATCAGAATCATATCCATACTGAATTTCGTTATCATAAATTGGAGGAGTTGGAACGAGTAGCTTGTTGGCATCAACAATAAATGAAAGTTTATTATACATATCCATATCAACAGAAAAACGACCTCCCAAACGAAGATTGGTGGGGATAAACTGTTTAATTGGCTCCTCGTTGTATGAAATTTTAGAACCTATATTTGAAATATTAAATCCGAAAGCAAGTTGCGAAGCCTTATCGCTAATATTTAAAGGCGTTTCGTAATACATAGAAATATCGGCCGCCACCGAATTTCCAGCCTTGGCTACAGGTTGTCCCTGCTGTGCAAAGCCACCTGTTAAATCGGAGCGAATGTACCTAAACCCAATACTTCCGGCTATTTTCTCCGAAAACTTACGCGAGTAAGCCATATCTAAAGAGAACTCGTTTGCATTATGGTCAAGCAATTTTGTACCCTGATCGTCTGTGAAAATTATGGTACCCATTGAGAAGTAAAGCATTGATGCACTTATTACCTGCTTATCATCAAAGCGATAGTACCCAACTAGGTAATTCAAGTTCATATCCTTAATAAGGTTATTTAGCCAGGGTGTATATGAGTACGAAATACCCTTATCTTTTGAGATAAAAGCATATTTGGCGGGATTCCAATGCTGGCTATTGGCGTCGGGTGTGCTAGCTGCCCCAACATCACCCATTGCTGCAGCTCTCGAGTCGGGGGCTATTAATAAGAAAGGAACAGCTACACTCAATGCATTTAATCCTTCTAAGAAACTTAAATCCTCCTCGGTTTGTGCCTGTGCACTATTAAAGAAGAATAGTATGGGCAAAAGAAGTAGTGCAAAATATTTTTTAATCATCGTTTTAAAAATTTTGGTTGACAAAACTAACTTAAATGATAACAATAAAAAAGTAATTTTATTATACTAGCAAATCATTTTAATAAAACTAGCTTCTGATAGGCACTTGCAACCTTACCACTGCCCATTTTCACCTTTAGTCTGTAAAAGTAAACTCCACGCCCAATTCTATCGCCAAAATCATCTAACCCATCCCACGTAATTGGTCCCACACGATAGTTACCTTGCCCTACAATATAATGCTCAATGCTTTTAACCAGTTTACCCGATGGGCTAAAGATTTGTATTAGAACATCAAAATCTTCGTAAGGTTGATTATGCTCAAAATAAAACCCTGTGGTTGATGTAAAAGGGTTAGGATAATTTAGTACATGCGAAAGGGTAAAGTTTTCAGCACTTTTTACAACAAAATCAATTTCAGCCTCCGAACTATTATTAAAAACATCCCACGCCTTTACTCGTAATTTATGGGGACCTGGAGACAAATTAGACAATTGATACTCCGCTGTACCCCGCTGATAGCTATCCAACTCATTTACATAGTAGTCGTTTAGTATATAGGTCGTTTCCTTTTCGCCAGTAAGGGTAGCCGTTAAATCATGCCCAATTCCCACCCCAGTTGTGTTCACCCCTGAACTATCGGTTAGATGGATTATCAACTTTGGATTTGCATCGGTTACACCTCCGCTAACAAAACTTTCGGTATTCAAAAAAATCTTAATATCAGGTCCCTGTGTATCGCTGCCCGCATTAGTACTAATGCCCCCAACTACAAAACTCTCAAAAACGCCTGCAAAACTTTCGGACACTCCCTTTGCAAATAAGCTAAAACGACCATTCCCGTAACTATACATAATATCTTTGGGAACAATAAACTTGGCACTAAAAGCACCGTTCTTTAGGGTTGAGCGTCCTCGATATATGATATTTGGTCTCGATTTAAATACAAAGGGCTCGTTTCCTGTGTTGCCAAGTGTAGTTTGTGTTTTTGATTTATCAAAAAGCGCAAACTCCATTTCGCCACCAAACAGTTCATCCTGTTTTGGAACAATCACGTTCCCTTCGATATCAACACGGCTTAGTGCTTTTAAGGTGTCGATATTTTCACCCACAGGCGAGTGGTTTATTGTAGAGATACCTATATCCCCCACTGAATAATGCAGCTGCAAGGCAGGGTCGCCTAGCAATAAAAAATTGCGCTTATTTATCTGCCCCCCCGTTATAATTTTTGCTAATCGAACCACATCACCTAAACGATAATGTTTTCCTATATCACTGGGCAAGGTTTCTGTTCGCTCTGCAAAAACCTGTTTAAGAAAATTACGGTTAAGGGTAAAATTAGGGTTAGCATACACAACTCTCGAGGTGGAAACTAAAGCCACACTACCACCCTGCGGCGCAAATAAGGCATGCTCACCAGCAGAGGTTTTGGTTAGATCGTCAAAACGACTATACTCGCATGTTGCCGTAACAAACAGCGAAAGCCTATTGAAATTACGCCAACTCTGAATATCCGAAATTTTTAATACCTGCTCATGTGCCAACCATTCTGCATTTGCATGGCCCACATAATTAATTATAAGCGCACCCTGATTTGCTCGGGTATTTATTGCGGTGGTAACACCAGGGTAACGATCTCCTTGTGATGCCGATTCCAGAGGGAATGAGTCAAAGTAAATTTTATCAATATTATAGTGCGGGTAGTTATTTTCAACAAACTGGGCATGCAAATCGGCATCGCGCATATGCAAGTTCCCATCGCCATCGTCGCCAATAAAACAGAGCTGTGTATTCCATGCACCTACCGACGACGAACTTAGGTACTGTCGAATTTTACTTATGGCAACATTAGCCTGTTCGGTACTAGAGCATGGTATACGACCAATACCAATATCGAGCAAACCGGTTGCCTCACCCTCGTTGTCGTCGAGCAATCCGAAAAAATCATCGGATACAAATGAGCTCGTCACATGAAGTGAGTTTTCCGACTGAAATGTAGGAATCAAGCTGGAATTCCTGTTCTCTCGGTTATCGTACGAGCCATCGCCAAAAAGCAGCAAATACCGAGGCATATCCGCATCGGTAATTGACCTACGATAAAACATCCGCATCATATTACGAATGGAAGCAACATCAGGATTACCCGATGAGAACTCGTTATAAACCTGCTCTGTTGATACCACTAATGTTTTGAGTCCGCTTTGTTCCCTATGAATGTCGCTAAGTTCCTGTGCTTGGCTCATAAAATTAGGATGCGCAACAATTACCATCTCAGGCTGTGGCTTACCATGTATATTTTGGTTGGGCACCGCACCCAATGTTTTCACACTCATTGCCTTACTAGGTAAAAACACCACAAACTTCCTTAAAACATCCGTTTGGGCCTTAAAACTAATGCTGGTACCCGACTGAGTACTCGGCACAATTTGGGGGGCAAAAAAATCAGTAACATCCCAAACCATTACATTACCTTTGATATTGTCGATACTAAACTGGGTTATTTCGTTTTGCCCCGTCGAATTTATATCTCTGAAAAGAAGTTGATCTTCTTTCAATACCAACCTTTGCCGAGCATTAACGGTTATGTAATCGAGCCAGCCTTTAGCCGCAAGCGTAGGTTTATTGTAGGTTAATTCTAACTGTAGCTCATTTTTGGTGTGGCTAAAGTTGAAAAGTTGGCTTGCCTGTGCAGCAAAATTTGAATACTGGCTGGCAGTATTAACCGCGGGTATCGAAATGCTTCCCACAAAAATGCCATTGGCCTTTAAACTATATGAGCTGGCAACAGACGAGCGAGCGGCTGCGTTAATTTTTACCTTTGCCGTACCATTCTCAACTGGGTGCGCTAAACCCGTTGAAAAACTCCTGGATGTATAAACATCAAAAGCCTCGCCAAACCATTGCCTTCCAGATTTAATCAAATTGGTATCATTCTTCTCAAAAAACATCAATGCATCAAAAGACGTGCTCCACTTTGTAACAGGCACGGTTATATCGGGTAAGTTACCTACCCGTTTTTTGCCCTCCACACTTGTTGTCATAAAGTACCTTATCTCGCTTGCAAAATTATGGATTTGATGCAAAAAAAATTGTTCATCATTGTCGTACTCCCATACAGTTGGTCCCTGTGCAAAAAAATAGATGTAGTCGCCCTGATTAAACACGCCATCATCTCCCTTATCAACATAAATTGGTATCTGAATTAAATCATCTAGACTCGCATCGCTATTCCAAAGAGATAATTGCTTGCCATCGTGACCCCAAATGGTTATATTGTCAACATTAGAAAACCCCATATCCAGAAGTTCGGTATACGAAATCTTGTAAATCCCCGTTTGTTTTACAGAAATCTTTTGCCAGCTACCCGACGAAAGGACCGATTGAGAGGCATACTTAACATTAGATTTTATTGTCGAAATGAAGTTTGTATTCTGTTGAATTACTAAAGAAAAACTAACCAACTTTTCAACTTGCCCGTTTGCGGAATTTACGGCAATGGTAGGTAAACTGTATTGCAAAAAACATTTTCCTCTAGAGCAAAACACTTCTGCAATCAATTTCTGACTTTCAATAGTATCTATTGAAATATGCTTTAGCGCACTTTTCTCATTGTCGTTAAGAGGCACAAAAGTTTTTGACACCACCTGCACATCAACATTATTAATAGAAACTGTTGAAATAGGAATAGTTTCGCCATAGTAGGGTAACATGGTAATGGGGTTTGGGTAGTGCACACCTTCCTCAAACCATAAAAAAGAGCCCAAAGGTTGGTTGTTTGCTCCTTTTTGGTTTAAATTTGATTTCGACAAACTATCGGGAGGCCATTCAATTGTACGTTTATAAGATTGAGCAACCCCACTTTGAAATACAATAAAAAATAAAGATATTGCAGCTAAATTTTTAAACATTGTTTAGTAGGCTTTTTTAAAAAAGAAAGAAAAGTTTACATTACCTTTATTGGCATAAAATAAAAACGCATTAAATTAGTTTTTATTTTTACAAAGATAACATAGAACCAATCAATCATTTTATATTTACTTTTGAAAAGTTAAGTTCTGCTTAAGACTAAATAATAAAAAAGCCTATTTGCTGGCTTGAACTGTAAAATGAACCATAGAAAACTTCTATATACTTTAATAATAATTATTGCAACAGCAAGTGTATCATTGGCACAGGATGTTAGTTTCTCTCAATTCTTTTCAAACCAACTCTACCTTAATCCAGCCTATGCTGGCAGCCCTAAACACCAAAGAGCATCAGTAAACTATCGCAACCAATGGCTTACTCGGCAATCGCCATATATGACCTATGGTGTTAGTTACGATAGATTCTATATTGAACAAAAAAGCGGCTTTGGTATAAACATAATTAACGATATGCAGGCCCTTGGTACGCTTAACTGGCTTACTCTGGATCTAATGTACTCGTACAATTTACGTGTGGCTTACAACGCACAAATTAGGGGTGGCGTGCAAGCCGGAGGTATTTTTAAGTCGACAAATACCAAGAATCTTATATTTCCCGATATGATTGACGGGATTGGTAATCCAATTTCAACAGTAGGCTTTAGCGGAACCAGTAAAATTATGCCCGATTTTGCGGTAGGTTTTTTGGGCGAGTGGGATATATTTTACGGAGGGTTTGCTGTTCATCATTTGCTTGAGCCTAACAGCATGACCCAAGGGAGTTACACAAACAAATTACCCCGCAAATACACCGGACACATAGGTTGCGATATTAATATTTACAAAAGATACATTCTTCGGAAAAGTATGGTTTTATCGCCGAATATTATTTACCAAAAACAATCAAACTATCAACAAATTAATGTAGGATTGTATCTCTCTCATCAAAATTTATCAACTGGAATTTGGGTAAGAAGTAATTTGGGAATTGAAAATTACACCTTTGTTTTTGTAGCAGGATACCATAACGCTAAGTACTCATTTGCTTACAGTTACGACTTTAGCATCTTAAAAGGGGGGTTTCGCGGACTAAATACTTCGTCGCATGAGGTAACCTTTGGGGTAAATTTTGAGTATAAAAAGAGGTCAAGGAAGAAGATTCACACAATAAAAAGCCCCATGTTCTAGTTTTTTAATATGAAGTGGTTTTAATTAAACAATTTTTTCTATATTTGAGGTTGTAAAGAAGTTGAATTTAAAGGAAAAACAATCAACTATGAAATTGAAATACAGTTATATCGTTTTGCTTTTGGCTGGAATTACAGCATTTTCGTCATGCGGAATGTTCGGCGGCTCTAAGGGAGAATCGTCAACAACCGGTTGGAATTATAACGACCCCGAATTCGGTGGTTTTGAAGTTGTAACCGATTACACCCCAAAAGCAGGCCCTGGCCTTGTGTTTGTAGAAGGCGGTACATTTATAATGGGTCGCGTAGAGGAGGATTTAATGTACGACTGGAACAGTATACCAACAAGGGTTACTGTAGCTTCCTTCTATATTGACGAAACTGAGGTGACAAACGTAGACTACCGCGAGTATCTTTACTGGCTGCGTAGGGTTTATGTTAGCTACCCAAATGTTTACCGCAATGCACTACCCGATACACTCGTTTGGCGTAGTCCCTTGGGTTTCAACGATCCATACGTAACAAACTATTTCCGACATCCTGCATATAACGAGCACCCCGTTGTGGGCGTTAGCTGGCTTCAGGCAAGCGACTATTGTTTATGGCGTAGTGACAGGGTAAACGAAATGTTGCTCTATAAAGAAGGATACATAAACCTTGATTTACAGCAAGTTGATGCTGAAAACTTCAATACAGATGCCTACCTTCTTGGTATGTACGAAGCCTCAGTTCGAAATACACGACCAAGTATGAAACCTGGTCAGGAAGAGGGTCGCAGGGTTACTTTTGAGGATGGTATACTCTTACCTAAGTATCGCCTTCCGACAGAAGCCGAGTGGGAATATGCAGCTCAAGGCTTAATTGGCAATACTTACGATGAGCGTATTGTTGAACGAAGAATATACCCTTGGAATGGCTATAACGTTAGAAATAGCGAGTCGAAAAACAGAGGTAAAATGATGGCTAACTTTCAACGCGCAAGAGGTGACTTTATGGGTGTTGCTGGTAACCTTAACGATGAGGAACATATTCCTGGTCCTGTAAAAAAATATTGGCCAAACGATTACGGCTTGTACTGTATGGCTGGTAATGTTAACGAATGGGTTCTTGACGTTTATCGCCCTCTATCGTTTGAAGACGTTGACGAATTCCGCCCATTCCGTGGTAACGTATTTAAAACGCTTGACACTAACCCTGATGGTACACCCAAAAGTGTTGATAGTTTAGGTAGGGTTAAATACCGTGATGTTACCCCCGAAGAATCAGCGGATAGACCCAATTATAATAAAGCTTACTACATTAACTACAAAGATGGCGACCAGGCATCAAGCGTTAACTACGTAGGAACTCAGGGTACCGAAACCACTACCAATTCAAATATTATGTACGATCAGGGTAAGAGTTCTGGTGTGGGAATGGCAAGTTTAATTAACGATAAAGTAAGGGTTTATAAGGGAGGTTCCTGGAAAGACAGAGCTTACTGGTTAAGCCCAGGTACACGAAGATTCCTCGATGAAGCATCCTCAACTAATGACATTGGCTTTAGATGCGCAATGGAAGCAGTTGGATCGCAAGTTAAAGGACGATAACCTAACTAAAATATTATATAAAAATAAGACCTCATTCAAAAAATGAGGTCTTATTTTTATACAGTAAATGATAACCTATGAATACCTCCCTCGAGTACGTTTACTCCCTATTTGAAAAGGGTCATAAAATTTGTACCGATAGCCGATTTCTAAATAAATCGGATGTTTTTTTCGCCCTAAAAGGAGCAACATTTGACGGGAATACCTTTGTAATGCAAGCTGTTGAGAATGGTGCAGAGATAGCCATAGCCGACGATCCGAAGCATATAGGCAAAGAACGAACTATAGTAGTTCCGTGTGTACTGGAATTTTTGCAAACCCTTGCGAAAAAACATAGAGGTAAACTAAACATCCCAGTAATAGGCTTAACCGGCAGTAATGGTAAAACCACCACTAAAGAACTTATTAATAAAGTACTTGCTAACAAGTATAAAACATTTGCCACACAGGGTAATCTTAATAACCACATTGGCGTTCCCCTTTCAATTCTGTCAATAAAAAAGGAAACAGAAATAGCAATTATTGAAATGGGGGCAAATCATTTAGGTGAAGTTGAACTCCTCTGCTCTATTTCGCAACCAACACACGGACTTATAACCAATATTGGGAAAGCGCACCTTGAGGGCTTTGGTTCATTTAGCGGGGTGGTAAAAGCAAAATCGGAACTCTATAGGCACCTAGCTGAGAATGATGGCACGGTGTTCATTAATACCAACAACCCTCTACTAGTAGATCTGTCGACTAGATTTAACATCCCGCATGTGGTTAAGTACAACCCCGAGCTGTTTATGCTCGAATCTGTAAGTACAACCAACACATACTTGTCGTTGACATTTGAGATTCAGGGAGAGAAAATAGAACTGAATAGCCAGCTGGTTGGCGAATATAACGCTGAGAATATTTTAGCAGCAATGAGTGTTGGAACCCATTTTGGCGTTTCACCTAAGCAGGCTATCGATGCCATTGCAAGTTACAAACCAAATAATAGCCGCTCACAAATTGTTAAAACAGCAAATAACACGGTTATTCTTGATGCCTACAATGCAAACCCTAGCAGTATGGAACAAGCCTTAACCAACTTTGCCAACCTTACAACTAACCTACCCAAAATAGCTATTCTTGGTGATATGCTCGAGCTTGGCAACTACTCCAACGAAGAGCATAGAAAGATTGCACAGCTGGCAAAAAGCCTTGTGGGAACTGTTGTTTTTATCGGAAAGCATTTCGAGGCTGAAGCATATGAATCCCTATGGTTTGCTACCCAAACAGAATGTGCTAACTACCTTACAAAATCCTCTCTCAAAGGCTACTCAATACTGCTAAAAGGGTCGAGAGGAATACACCTAGATAAACTAATGCCGTTACTCTAGCTATGCATAAACCTTAACTTTGAAAAAGGTTACTTAGCTATACTTTTCAAGAAAAACTGCTGTATTGAATGCTGAAAATTGAGGCTATATGAATGTGTTGGAATACAAAAACATTGCTGCTATTACGAATCAATAAACAAAAGAGGATTAGAGCAAAGAAAACTGCAGAAGAATTATTAAAAATTTCCACTAAATAAATACACTATAATGCAAGATTACAAGACACTATATTCCTTGAAAAACTAAAAACTTCGTCTTCACCATCTATATTACAAAGCATATTCAGCACAATAAATACAAACTAATCCTTTAAAAATACTTGCACCTCTTTTATTATCAAAATAAAATAGTACTTTTATCTTATTAAACGCCAGTTCGGATAAATTGGAATGGTGCAAACAAAAAAGAAAGAAATGTTACTCGTTTCGTTAATTCACAAAACAAGTAGCTAGATATATGTTGGTAACTTTTGTTTAAAGATCCTTCGTTTCTTCGCTCGTAGGAAAATTTTTCAAACAGACAAGTAAGTTCTTAGTAATATAATTTGCAGTTTAAAACTGCGTTTTTTTGTTCAACTAATAATTAATCTATGAAAAAAGTTTTATTTGTTTCTGTTCTTGTTTTTTGTGCCGTTTTTAGTTCGTATTCGAGCAACTACAAAGTAAGCGACGTTGCAGTAGACAATCTTTTTGCCAATGCAACCGAAGTTTCCGTTGTTGATATGACGGGTTCTTTCGCTATGGGTTCATCAGCCACAGCAACTTTTGTAGAAAAAGATCCTGTTGTTGCTACGATTATTTGCTTTTTTGTTGGTGGATTTGGCGTACACCGCCACTATCTAGGTACCAAAGGTGGTATGTGGGCTATTTACACATTTACCTGTGGTGGTATTTTTGGCGTTGTACCCCTAGTTGACTTCTTTGTGCTAATTATTGATGGAATTGCAAAAGAAGGAATTGGTAAGTACGTTGATAATGAAAAATTCTTTATGTGGAACTAAAATCCATATAAAACGAAAAGGGGCACATAATAACTGTGTCCCTTTTTTTGTGCGTTTTAGATTTGAATTACATAAGATTTTATTAGGTCATTGTATTTTCTGCTCGCTTTATAATTCCGCTCTTCTAGGAGGTACTCTCCACGCTTACGCCCTCCAAAATAGAATTTTTGCAGAATAATTGCCCCTCCAAAGTACCCTGTAAGGTAGTATCCGTAGTATATTTGGTACACACCAAAAGCTAATGCACTTGCATTAATTCCAAAATTTAAAACACCCTCTAACGGTTTTCCAGCGTAGGCCATTCCTGCTCCAGGAATAAATGATAACCAGAACAATGTTTTCTCCTTCTTAATTCGGGGTAATAACTTCGGATTATACTGCTCAATAAGTTCGTCAACTATCAGGCTATTAACCCCATTATCAATTGAGTCTCTAATATTGACCAGAACGCTTTTTGCCTCGTCCCACCTCTGCAACTCATTTAACACTAATATTCTTAGCAAGTTAATTTGCAGATAGTAATCCCTCTCAAGAGGTTTGTTGCTTTTCATCGCTTGGAGTAGATAGGACTCAGCAAGTGTAAATTTTTCTGCTAAGTAGGCGCATAATATTTTTTGATACAAAACTGTGTGAACAACACTATCGGGCAGGCCCATCAGGGGTATACGATCAATTGTTTCGAATGCAAGTTCGTAGTTGGCAGCTCTTTTCAAACTCTCAACTTTTGCCAACAAAAACTTATTCCTTTGCGCAGAATTTTCAGCCTTAAATATTTCCCTTTCATATTCAAGCGCAGCATAGGAGTAGTTCCCCACAGCGAAAAGACTGTCGGCTTTACTCGCTCCCCCGGCTCTAGTTAAAAACGTTCCTGAGAGGAATATGAATATGAAAAAGGATACGCTGATCCACTTGTTGTTTAAACTCATCACGATAAGCTTTTACGCTATAAATACTTCCATAGATACACGCTGAATAGGCAATTGAAAACAAACTTGCAAAAATAATTGTTTTAGGATTTGAGATTCCTCCCTTAGCATAACTCTCGTAAGTTATTGCTCCTAATATCCCCACGGTAAAAAAGTTTGATACACCACTCCCATACTTGCCCGCATAAGCTTTTCCTGCACCTGGAACAACTGCCGATAAGATCCCAGCTAATAATGGCGATTTTTTCTTGAAGGTAACAATATCCGAATATATACTATTTAAAGTTGCTTGGTTCTCGGCAAATGCATAGTATGAATTAGTAAATGACGAGGAGTAGTGCTCGAAAGAATCTAAGTCTCCCTGAAGCAGCGAGTAGCCTGCCAGCTGGGTACTCCTTAACTCGCTCATTAGTGGTTCAGTAAGCGCTAATGTGGTTAGAATTCTATTCGCACTTTCAACGTTCCCATCATGAGCTAAACAATAGGCAGCAAAAAACTTCGATTTTAAAAATGTATGTGGATTATTATTTACTTTTAAAAAGGAGCTTGCTGCCATATCGAGTTGCTTTAAATTGTAGTGGCTCCAACCCTTTAGATACAATATGCTATCGGAATTTGGGTAATCGCTAATACGAATCGTTTTTGAAAGTAGAATTGCATCATCAAAAAGCCGATTGCTTACGAGGTAATCCATAAATTTAACTTCCGAAGCGGAGCAGCTGTCTTGTTGCAGTTGGCCTTTAACATCAAAAAATAATAAAAGCAGAATGAAAGAGAGAGTAATTGACCTCATTGAAACAAGTTCTATTTAATTTTTCCGTAATAATCAATCCCCTCATGCTTTGTAAAATCATTTAGATCTACCATAATTTCGGGTATATCAGATGCTGAAAGTCTGTCGCATCGCATAACCCTGTCAACTGAACAAAAGAATGCCTTTGGTATGCTATAATGAATAAATGCCTGCTTGCTAAATTCCGAACAGGTTGGATGGAATAAGCAGCTTGCTGAGATTTGAGTACTTATAAATTTTTGGTAAAAGTAAAGGGGTGGTGCAAAAACAATGTTAGGTATAACACGTCCTTTCCCAAACCCAAAAGTAATTTTTCGTTCTTTAAACTTTTTGCTCTTAAATTCTTTCTTCTCAATTATGCCTCGATCCGCCTCACTGAAAGCCTGACCGTGCGCATTGACAGCATATGCACAGATAAAAATAAGCATTACAATAATACTACTTAATTGCTTTTGCATCGAAAGGTATTTCAAAGTTAACTAAATCGGAGCGAATTTGTGTGCCGTACTTCAAATCGGAATAGTTTTTTCTTGAAACAATGGAGTCCGTAGCACTAAGATAAGTAATTTCTGTAACCTGAAGTGGGATAAAGTGATCATTAAAATAGCGGTAATCGGAATAGTATGTTTTACTTACAGTTTCATGTTTTTGTGAAATAAAGGATGTATAAATGGGGATATAATCCTCAAAAACCAACTCAACTTCAGCAATATTTTCAATTTTATGAGGGGGTACCCAGCGGGTTATGTGATAGTTCTCCTTATTCTCTGAACTAACTAGCTCAAAACCTAGGTTTTTCAATCCCATTTCCGACATGTTTTGGTTAAAAAACAGGAAAAGTATATCCGTATCGGCCGAAAGGACATCATTGTTTTGCAGCATTACCTCATTTTTCCTTGGAAAGTATATTTTTGTTTCGCCAAGTATATTTGATACGAAAACGAACTCCTCGGGATAGCTGTAATGAATGCTAATCTCCTTTTTATCAATATGGTACAATACATCAGCCTCGATTACAACTTTTTTACCATTCGATACTTTCTGTACTTTCAGCCTTGCCGACACCATACTATTTGTTTGCGGAGGGGTAAAAGATGCAAAAACTAACAATAGCATTAAAGGTATACAACCACCTAGTATTTTTTTCATAATTGCGTATTTACTGCAAAACTAGGTAAAAGAAATCAAAATTCATTCTATGGTAACAAATTTGACAGGGTAAAAACTTCAACCTTATAATAATATGAAATGTTTGGTCTTGTACTTAAAAGAGGCTATTTAACATTTACATTCTTTTTTACCAGCAACAGTAACCCCAAAAATGTAATTGCACCATTTACTATAAGCAGTTCAAAGCCAAACTCAAAACCATTAAAAAGGATTGGGGAGTATTTTGCCAAAAAGAAGCAGAATATAGGAGAAATAACCGCCACCACTGGTACCCACTTATCTTTTATGCTGAAGGGCGTAAACAAGCCAAATGCGTATAAACCCAACAAAGGGCCATAGGTGTAGCCCGCCACCGTAAAAATTGCACTTATCACGTTCTGGTCATTTACTGCCTTAAAAACCATAATAACAATTACCAGCATTAACGATATGGCAATGTGCACCTTACCCCTAATTCGTTTTACTTGTTGCTCACTCTTCCCCTTAATGTTTAATATATCAACCGTAAACGATGTGGTAAGGGCTGTTAGGGCCGAGTCGGCACTTGAGTATGCTGCAGCAACAATACCCAAGATAAACAGAATACTTACCACCGTGGGTAAATACCCTTGGGTTGCAATAATAGGGAATAGCTCATCGGTTTGCTCAGGTATAGCGATCCCATTCTGCTGAGCAAAAATAAAAAGCAATACACCGAGCGAAAGGAACAGTAAATTTACTGGCAAAAAGGCGAATCCGTACCAGTACATATTCTTTTTTGCTTCCTTAAGGTTTCTGCAGCTAAGATTTTTCTGCATCATATCCTGGTCAAGACCCGTCATAACAATAGTTATAAATGCACCACTAAAAAACTGTTTCAAAAAGTGGCGTTTATCGTTCCAATCGTCGAAAAACCAGGTGCGACTTAACTCGCTATCCCTTATGGTTTGGACCATTGATACGAACGTAAAATCCATTTGCTTGGCCACAAAATAAATAGTGAGAATTACAGCAAGCAACATAACAGCCGTTTGAAGCGTATCGGTCCAAATAATAGTTTTTATACCCCCCTTATTGGTGTATAGCCAGATAAGCAAAATGGTAACTAAAACCGTTACAACAAAGGGTACGCCCCACGCATCAAACACCGTAATTTGTAAAACTGTAGCCACCAAAAACAGTCGGAACGAAGCTCCGACGATTCTCGAAATCAAAAAAAACATTGCTCCGGTTTTGTAACTATAAAAACCAAACCGTGAATCTAAATATGAGTATATTGAAGTTAAATTTAACCTATAGTATAAAGGTAAAAGCACGTTGGCCACCACAAAGTAGCCTAATAAATACCCTAAAACCAGCTGGAGATATGAGAACTGAGTACTTCCAACGTAACCAGGTACTGAAATAAATGTAACGCCCGAAAGCGAAGTGCCTAACATACCAAAAGCAACAACGTACCACGGCGAGCGGCGATTGCCAACAAAGAATGATTCGTTATCTGCATTACGGCTTGTAAAACGGCCAATGACAATTAACACTAAAAAGTATAACCCGATGATTAAAATTACCCAAACTGGATCCATTGGAAAATGTTTAATAATTGTACAAGTGTAAAGAAAAAAGGGCAAATAAAAAACTTGTTCTTTTGTGTAGCTTTGGTCGATTATTTGTAGATTTGCATTAGCTAGAATTATTAGTATACTATGAGCATTCAAAGTTTCCCATCTAAACTACTCGAAAACGCAGTAGATGAGTTTGCTAAGCTTCCTGGGATAGGACGCAAAACAGCGCTCAGACTGGTATTACACCTGCTAAGGCAACCAAATGGAGATGTTGAGCGATTCTCGCAAGCTTTTACAACGCTAAAAAATGAGGTTAAGCATTGCAGTAAGTGTAATAATATATCTGATACTGATGTTTGCAGCATATGCTCAAACCCAAATCGCGACAATACAACGGTTTGCGTGGTAGAAAATATAAAGGACGTAATGTCAATTGAATCAACAAACCAATTCCATGGGGTTTACTACGTGCTGGGCGGGGTAATAAACCCAATGGAAGGCATTGGTCCTGCCGACGTTAAAATTGATGGGTTAGTAAACAAAATTGGGGAAGGCAACGTAAAAGAAGTTATTATGGCACTTAGTCCAACCCTTGAGGGAGATACAACAAATTTTTATATCTTTAAAAAAATTAATCATTTTCCTGTTTCCGTTTCGATTATTGCTCGTGGCATATCATTTGGAGATGACCTTGAGTACGCTGATGAGATTACACTTGGCCGAGCAATACTTAATAGGACAAAATTCGAAACAGCAATATCGAACTAAAGATATATTTAACCCATTACTTAGGATGAAATATAAACTCAGCATACTTCTTACCTTTCTCACGTTTACTTGCCTACTCACTTTTGCGCAGGATATAAGTTCAATTACCGACGCCAATAAACAACTTGATGCTCGCGAGTACAAGGAAGCCATAAAATTATTTGGGGATATACTAAAACAGAATTCAAGAGATGAGGAAGCCCTCTCTGGTATTATTCGTGCTCATCTTCTCTCCGAAAACCTGAAAGATGCTCAAAAGTATATTGATAAAGCCATACAAGAATATCCTAAAAACCCAGAGTTCTGGTTGCGAAAAGGTATTTTAAACAATATGAAAGGGCAGTATCTAAAGGCAGTTGACGATTTCAATATAGCCTTTCAGCTCAGCGGAAATCAGCCCGATATTCAGCTTTATATAAATAGAGGTGTGGCGTGTATGCAGGATGAAAACTATGGTAGCGCCATAGCCGACTTTACCGATGCCCTAAAAATTAATCCACGACAGGCTTCGGCTCTAAACTATAGGGCGTTTGCAAACTATCGTTTAGCAAACTACGCCGAATCAATAGAAGACTACGACAAGGTTATTGAGCTTAATCCCGAATCCACATCGGGCTACTACAACCGTGGTATGGCGCATCTGCGCTCAGGTAACAAGATTAAGGCCTGCTCCGATTTTCACGAGGCTTGCAGCAAAGGAAACATAAACGCTTGCAAAATGATTGTTACCCAATGCTCAGCTGGAGGCAAACAGTAACTCAAAAAAATTATACCGAACACTTTGGTTTGTTATTAAATAAGCGAGAAGCAATTGTGAGCATCGGATATAATCACAAGTAAAACCTAATGGCATCCGTTTCTCATATTTATTACCTCGCACAGAAAAGGTTGGCAAGTTGCGCTTTCACAAATATTATTACAGCGAGCTACCCAATTGAGATCCATAAAAAAACCCTGAATACGCAAACGCTAATGATCAGGGTTTTTTTATGGGGAAATTTTAGTATGTATATCGAATAAAGTTTATTTTAAACTCGCCTATTATTAATGCTTTTACTACAATACTAATTGCTGACGGAGCTAAAACCGCTCGTAATTATCGTCGCTAGATGACTCAAAACCTTTTAGCTGAACACCCTTTGGTTTTGGTGAAGCAATTTTGCCCACGGTAGGTGCAGGTTTGCTTACGAGAGGAGTTTTTTTACTCACCACAGGCTCTGGCTTCTTTACTTTAATATCGGGATTCGATTTGCTACTACGCTTAACCTGCTTTTCATTCAGTTTAAAAAATGATATAATTTCCATTAGTTCTTCCGCCTGAGAGTTCAGACCTTCAGAATTAGAAGCCAACTCCTCGCTGGCTGCTGCATTCTGCTGGGTAACCTGGTTTAGCTGCTGTATTGCACTATTTACCTGGTCCGCACCCGACGATTGCTCACCGCTGGCTGCTGCAATTTCCTGCACCAGCTTGGCTGTACGCTCAATATCGGGTACAAGTTTGCCCATCAATTCCGATGCATTCTCAGTAATATCAACACTCTCCTTGGCAAGACTTACAATGTCCTCGGCAGCAATCTTGCTCCTTTCAGCCAGCTTACGAACTTCGGCCGCTACTACAGCAAACCCTCTTCCGTGCTCACCTGCCCGAGCAGCCTCAACGGCAGCGTTAAGGGCCAGAATATTTGTTTGAAAAGCAATATCGTTAATAATTCCAATTTTATCGGAAATATTACGAATGGACTGTAAACTCTGCTGTGCTCCTACCCCTACCTTTTGAACTCCTTCGGAAACACTCTGTGAAATCCTATCGGTTTCTCTAGCATTGTCAGTATTCTGCTGAATATTAGCTGCCATCTCTTCCATTGAGCTACTTACCTCTTCGGCGCCCGAAGCTTGCTCACTGGCTCCTTGAGATAGCTGCTGGGAGGCAGAACTGAGTTCAATACTAGCTGAGGAGAAATTATCGCTATGCATCGTTATACTGGAAACCATACTAGTTAAAACCCCTATAAACTCAGATAAAGCACCATGTAACAACCCAAATTCATCTCTTGATTGGCTTATGGAGTCGGACTGATTAATAGTTAAGATTCCATTTTTAAGCTTGTCTAAATTCTCAAGCAGTGCTGAAATATTCTTATTAACATTTCGAGATAAGCTAAAGGTTATGGAAACAATTATGAGCGATATGAAAAGAAGGGAGAGGATTAACCCAACCAATGTATTTTGAAATCTTGATTGCATTGCAACGTTTGACTCTTTATCTTTTTGTGCCAAAACTTCGTAAAGAATCGTCGTTTTCTCATTTAGTTCATTCTCAAGTGTGTTAATTTTTGCCGTATTTTGAGCATACTGGTTAACCAAATTTTTAACCTCTCTGTTTACATTTAAGGCCGAAGCGGGTAAATCTGCAAACTGAGTATTTTTTAAACGCTCGGCATCGTCAACAGCCTGCTGTATGGCTCTTTCCAAAAATTGGTTAAGCTCACCAAGTTTGTTGAAATCGCTTTTAAGGTCTTTATAGAGAACCTCAATTTTATACCCACTATTATTATTATCATTCGCTCCAGTAATAACAGAACGTTCAAGGGTTGTCACGTTACGCCTCTGACTTTCGCTAGCCAGCGCCTGGCTAACCTGGTTAATAAACTGATTTGACTTTGAAATTGATTCATCTAGTAGTCTCATCATTTTATCCTCAAGATTAACATTATTCTTGTTTAAATCGTTAACCTCAGAAATCATCTTCCACACATTGGTAAGTTCTCGCGTTAAAATATCATCATTATCGATAATGCTCAATCCTTCTCTTGCATCCTTTACCAAATTATCGTAGCTAACCCTTCCGCCCAAATAGTCTTTAATTTGAACAGTAAATACTCTAATGCTATTCATCTCGTCTGCAATGACCTCTTTTTCCAAGAACACTTTTTTCGTTAAACTATTGTTTATTACATATCCTACAACAAGAAATAGTAATAACGCAAGTTGTAACACCACAACAACACGTAACCGCCACTTAATAGTAAAACCCTGCTTCATAATTCATTATTTTATATTAAAATTTGCCTTTCTATTTCAAATAATCATATATGCATAAAAAAACAGGTTGTGTTTGCAATTAGATGAGATCGTGTGGTAATCACGCCCTCCTAAACACAATCTGACAGATTAATTAGCTAGGATTTTATAAAAACGCTAGTTTAATAACCTTATAAGGTATACCCGATTTTAAAGTAATAGTTCTGAAATTTGATTGCCTTTTATGGTGAGAGAAATCACCTGAAAAGGACTAAAGGGAAAGCAATACTTCATCAATACTAACTCCGCTAGTTATCAAAAGTTCGGGCCGCTCAAGCATTTGCTTAACCTTAACTAAAAAACCAACCGAATCTTTCCCGTCGATTACTCTATGATCATAGCTTAGAGCGACATACATCATTGGGCGAATTTCAACCTTGCCGTTCACAGCAATGGGTCTTTCAATTATGTTGTGCATTCCCAATATTCCCGATTGAGGTGGGTTAAGAATGGGAGTTGACAACATAGAGCCGAATATACCTCCATTGGTAATGGTAAAAGTGCCTCCAGTGAGTTCATCGAGGCTAATACGGCCTGCTTGCCCTTTTTCGGACAAACTGAGTATTCCCTTTTCAATTTGAGCCATATTGAGTGTTTCAACATTCCGAAGCACTGGAACCATTAAACCCTTTGGTGTTTGAACAGCCACGCCAATATCATAGTAATTTGGAGTAATAATATCGTCGCCCTCAATTTGCGAATTTACAACTGGGTAGAATTTAAGTGCCTCAACAACAGCTTTTGTAAAAAATGACATAAACCCAAGTTTTACCCCATGCTTCTCTTGGAAAGCCACCTGATATTCCTTCCGCATAAGCATAATTCTGCTCATATCCACCTCATTAAAAGTGGTTAGCATGGCCGTTTGGTTTTTTACTGTCACAAGCCTTTGGCTTAACTTTTTTCGGAGCTGACTCATTGGGGTTCGAACCTCGCTTCGGCTGGCAGTACCTGATGACTGAATAGTAAGTGATTCAGCATTTATAGCAACATTAACCTCCTGTGTAGTAATCTTTCTAAGTCCTTTTATTATATCGTCAACATTTAGGTTATTATCATCCATTAACTTGCGGGCAAGTGGTGTAACCTTTGCTTGCGGACTCTCGGCAGGCTGGGGTGAATTTGAAATTGCATTAACTTCCTTTACTGGCTGGGGTTTAGGCTCGGGTTTGGAGTCTGGTTCGGTTTTTTTTGGTGAGTCGAGTTCTTTAGGTTTCTTGGCATCGGTATCGATAACGCAAGCTACGCTACCCACCTTTATGGTTCCGCTCTGCACCTTAATGCTTATCTCACCACTATGGCTGGCTAGGAGTGGTAACGTTGCCTTTTCAGATTCCACCTCGGCAACCTCCTGATCCTTTTCAACCCACGCTTTATCGTCAACCAGCCAGCTAGCTAGTTCAACTTCAACTATCGATTCCCCCGGGCTGGGGATGAGTACTTCTACTTTCATTGTAATTTTATTTTAGTATATTTCTACACTCACAATATTCTCCCCTCTTCTTCTATATTGCTTTCCTTATACCTCTTTAAACTCGGCATTTCGACTCGTGCGCTGGCTACCCACCTTACATTGTAGGCCGCAATACCTATTGTTAAGTTCACAATCGCACTTACGAAATACTTTCCCCATAATCTCTTTCTGCTCCTGAGCATGAATCTTACTTAGGCCAACAGCCGGACTACCGCTAGCCGAACGTGATACTACTTGTATTGGGATGTCAGAAAAACTATCGCGTATGTAATTCCATACGCCCATATTCTGAGGCTCTTCCTGCACCCAAAGCCACTGAATAGCGTTAGGGTAATTCTTAATAATTTTATTAATTTGCTTTTGAGGGAACGGGTAAAGCTGCTCAATTCGAACTATTGCAATATCTCGGGCATCAAAATGCTCCTTTTGCTCAAGCAAATCGTAATAAACTTTGCCGCTACAAAACACAACTCGCAAAACCTTGTCACTTTCCACATAGTTATCATCAATTACCTCCTTAAAACCACCTTGGGTTAACTCATTAATTGATGAAACGCATTTAGGATGACGAAGTAAACTTTTAGGGGTAAAAACAACGAGCGGTGTACGAAACTCTCGTTTTACTTGCCTACGCAATACGTGAAAAAAGTTTGCAGGCGTTGTTATATTTGTAATTTGCATATTATTTCGAGCAGCCAGCGTTAAAAACCTCTCGATACGAGCACTGGAATGCTCGGGTCCCTGCCCCTCAAAACCATGGGGAAGCAGTAACGTTATACCCGATGCAAGCCCCCATTTATCTTCAGCAGAACTAATATACTGATCAATAATTACCTGTGCCACGTTTAAAAAGTCACCAAATTGTGCTTCCCAAATGGTTAGCCCATTGGGTGTTCCAAGTGAGTAACCATAATCAAATCCCATAACTCCATATTCCGAAAGCGGACTATTGTAAACATGAAACTTAGCTTGTTTTTCTGAGATATGTTTCAGCGGAAAATATTTCTCTTCAGAATTTTCAACAGCATAGGCAGCATGGCGATGTGAAAACGTTCCTCGCTCACTATCCTGACCGCTAACTCTAACAGGATGCCCCTCGTTAACCAGCGTACCATAAGCCAAGAGTTCGCCCAAAGCCCAATCAACCTGCCCATTTTCTATCATTTGAGAACGATCCGCCACAAGTTTTTCGAGCTTTTTGAAGAACTTTTTGTCGGGCGGCAAACTATTCATCTTTTCAGAAATTCGAATTATGCTGTTTTTATCAACGCCCGTTGAAGGGGAACTAGAGAAGTCATCTTCAGCGGAGTAACGAACCTCTTTCCAATCATCGTGAAGAAAGCGTTGAATAGCTACCTTTTTAATACCCTTCGCAATCTCAAACTTTGTTTCGAGTAGGTCATCAAATTCGTTCGTCTCTTTTTTAACCTCATTGGCAGTAAGTATTCCTTGTTTAACAAGGTTATCGGAGTATATATCTCTGATATTCGGATGCTTTGCAATTATATCATATAGTATGGGCTGTGTAAAACGTGGCTCATCGCCCTCATTATGGCCAAATTTACGATACCCTAAAATATCAATAAAAACATCCGTATTGTATGTTTGTCTGTACTCCACAGCCAAACGAATGGTATGTACGAGCGCTTCGGGGTCGTCGCCATTAACATGAAAAATAGGCGCTTTGGTTACCTTTGCAATATCAGTGCAATAAGTGCTACTGCGCGCATCAAGGTAGTTGGTGGTAAAACCAACCTGATTGTTCACAACAAGGTGTATGGCACCGCCCACTGTATAACCCTTGAGTTGCGACATCTGAAGGGTTTCGTACACCACACCCTGCGAGGCAATGGCAGCATCGCCATGGATTATTATAGGTGCGAGCTTTTTAAAATCTTTTTTATATTGATGATTTATTTTAGCACGTGCAAGTCCTATGGCAACAGGAGCAACGGTTTCTAGATGTGAGGGATTAGGCACTAGGTTTAGCTTCACATTAATTCCCTCGTGAGTTTTAACTATGCTATTGTAACCCATATGGTACTTTACGTCGCCTAGGGTTACATCCTCATCGTACTCCTCGCCAAAAAACTCGTTAAATATATGCTCGTAAGGTTTCTGCATAATATTAGTGAGCACGTTTAGCCTTCCACGATGGGCCATTCCAATAACAAACTCTTGAATACCCAGCTGTGCACCCTTCTGTATAACAGCGTCAAGAGCTGGAATAAGTGACTCACCACCCTCGAGGGAAAAACGCTTTTGTCCTATAAATTTTTTGTGTATAAATTGTTCAAAACCCACAGCCTGTTTAAGTTTACTGAAAATTCTCCTTTTTTGCTCTTCAGTGTACTCTGTGCTATTCTTTTGCTCCTCAATTTTACTTTGAAGCCACAATACCACCTCGGTATCGCGAATGTACATATATTCGCAACCTATTGACTTACTATATGTTGCTTGCAAGAAATGAATAATGTCACTTAACTTTGATGGACCAATACCCAGCTGTTTGCCCGCCTGAAAAACGGTATTCATATCAGATTCCGACAGTCCGAAATTCTCAATATCAAGCGTTGGCGAGTATTTGCGCCGAGTACGTACAGGGTTGGTTTTGGTAAAAAGATGCCCACGCTTTCGGTATGCGTCAATAAGATTTAATACCTTAATCTCTGTATCATAAAATTCTCCGCCGATTGCGCCATAATGCTCACGTGCAAAATCGAAACCCTGAAAAAACTGTCTCCACGATTTATCTACCGATTGAGGGTTTGTAAGGAAATCCTTATATAAATTCTCAATCGTCTGAGGGTCGGCATTGGTTAAAAACGAGTTATCTTCCATTATTTTCTCTAGTTATTATCCTTTAAAAACAAAGTTAAAAAAATATGCTCACCAAAGTTGTTTTACTTTACTCAAATCAACAGTTAGAAGGCAGGAATGTTGAGTAAAAAAACACTGAATTACGAAACACTGACAAATAACCAATAATTTGACAAGGCTAACCGATTCAACAAAATCATAGACCACCAAAAGCAAGCTTCACATTTGGTTGAAAAAAAATCTCTAAAAACCTGATTTTCATCAACCCTGACAAACATCATTTTACTAAAATACAATTAGTACTACTTTGGCATTTAGATATTTCAATAAACTATTCCCTCAATACACGAACGATATGCAAAAAATAACAAAACATCCAATCCTTGAGGTTCCAAAGTCAAACAAAGTAACCTTTACGTATAAGGGTAAAACTGTTGAGGGTGAAAAAGGGTTCACTATTGCAGCGGCACTCCATCAGGCAGGCTTTCCTATCCACAGCCACAGCCTCGACAATCGCGAGCGAAGCCTTGAGTGCGGCATTGGTAAATGTGGTGCTTGCGAAATGCTTGTTGATGGGCAAATTAAGCGAATTTGTATTACAACCGTTGATAATGTTCACGAGGTTGCCGAAATACCAAATGAGTTCACGCCTTCGGTTAAATCTCCCGATAAAAATGCGTCAACAAAAGTATACAAAACATCCGTTGTAATTATTGGTGCGGGCCCTGCCGGGCTGGCCACTCGTGAAATACTACTCGAGCATGGAATAGAAAATATTGTTATTGATAACAACACTAAAATTGGCGGACAGTTTAATATGCAAACGCACCAGTTTTTCTTTTTCGAAAAAGAGAAAAAATTTGGGGGGATGCGTGGTTTCGACATTGCAAAGACACTTGCAGGCGATAATCTTGAGGGAATTTTTCTGAATAGCACTGTTTGGGATATACTAGAGGGCAAGCGTATTGCAGTAAAAAACATTAAAACAGACGAAATTTATTACGTTGAAACTGATCATCTAGTGGTTGCAACCGGAGCAGTTCCGTTTATGCCCACTTTCGAAAATGATGACGTTCCGGGTGTATACACGGCCGCTGTAGTTCAAAAAATGATGAACCAGGAGTTTACACTACTGGGCAAGAATGTGCTAACCGTTGGTGCGGGTAATATTGGATACCTTACAAGCTACCAACTTATGCAAGCAGGGGCTAACGTAAAAGCTATTATTGAGGCTATGCCCAATGAAGGAGGATTTCCCGTTCAGGCAAACCGAGTTAGACGGTTGGGAATACCCATTATGCTAGGTAAAATACTGATAAAAGCGCTACCCAATAAAGATAAAAGCGGGGTTATTGGTGCTATTATTGCCGATTGTGAAAATTTTAAACCAATACCGGGTACCGAGCAAATTATAGATGGTATTGATGCCATAAATATTTGTACTGGCCTTGTTCCTGACGACCAGCTAGTTATTAAAGGGAATGAGATTTTTGGTCGTAACTGCCACTCTGCCGGCGATGCAATTCGTATTGGCGAAGGCACTAGCGCAGTACTTAAAGGGAAACAGGTAGCTTACGAGATACTACAAGAAATGGGCGCACGTTTTAATTACGATACCTATTTGGCCACAAGCAAAGAGTATATCGATAGCCAACAACACCCAGTTAAGGTTATTGAATCGCCTTTTAACCCCACAGCCGAACGCAAAGTAAAAAAACCCTTTGTACAAATCGATTGTCTTTACGGATTTGCTTGCAACCCTTGCGAGTTCTCGTGCCCCCACGGCGCAATTACAAAAACCTCAACAAGCACCGTTCCACACATCGACTATGATAAGTGTATAGGTTGTATGGAATGTGTTTACCAATGTCCTGGGCTTGCCATTTTTGGTTACCACTATGGCAAGGATTGGCTATTTCTGCCTATTGAGTATGAGGTATCTGAGGGTAGTGAAGTTTTTCTTGTTAATAACAAAGGTGAAAAAGTTGGCGAGGGTATTCTTGAAAAGATACTTCGCAAACCCAACAAAACAAACGTTGCTAGGGTTAAAAGTAAGAATGTTCATAATGACGAACTGCTTAAAGTTAGAGGTTTTATTCTAAAGGAAAACTACCCTACCCCATTACAATTAAAACCAGTGGAGCATAAAACCGATGACAAAACTTACGTTTGCCATTGCGACGATGTTACGCTCGATGAGGTTCTTGATACCATTGGCGACCGTAAATTTATTTCTGTTGACGAGATTAAACACACCACCCGTTTAGGAATGGGAGCTTGCCGCGGTAAGCGATGTATTAAAAGGTTGAAGACAGCGCTTATACCTATGGGTATTCAGATTGTTGGCGATGCAACACCTCGTGGACCACTTAGCAACCAGGTAAATATGGGCGAACTTTTCCCAAAAGAGGTTTCTGAAACCTATATTACAGGGATAAACGGGAAAGCCAAAAAGGTTGAAAAAATTTCAACGCTTATAGCTGGCGGTGGTATTGGAGGAAGTGCGCTTTTCAGGTATATGTCTGAGGCGGGACTCAAGCCCGTTATGACAAACCACGGGCGTGGTGCAAGTTGGAGAAACATTGCAGGAGGAAGAACAGCTTTCTCTATTCCTGAAATAGCTCAGATAGCAACAAAGAACCACCAACTATTTAAGGAGTTACAAGAGATTGGCAACATTGACTATCGTCCCATAAATTACGTTGGTTTTGCACACGACGAAGCCACCTACAAAGTGCTTGAAGCATCAAAAGCATGGAGCGTAGCGCGTATGGTTGAAAGGAAAGATTTCCGTAAGGAAATATCGCCATACTTTAGCAGTACCCTCGATACTTACAGTGCCGCACTTATTTCGGACAATTGCTGGCAAGCCACGCCGGGTAAAGTTGTTGACCTGCTTCGTAAAATAGGTATTGCAAATGGCGGGACAATTAAAGAGGATTGCGAGCTGATAAGCGTTCATCGCGATGGGAAAGGGTATATTGCTCTGGTTCACGACCACGATAAGGGCTACATTGAGTACCATGCCGATAATTTTATTAATGCCCTTGGTCCAAATGGTGATAAGTTCTCACGCCAGCTTGGTATTAACACAGGCATGTACCCTGTTAAACACCAGGCATTTATTACACGCAGATTACCCTGGATGGGCGTAAACAACAACCCATTACCAATGTTAATTGACCGAAGAAACTACAAGGGCTTTGCTGCTGTATATGGTCAGCAACTAGCCGAAACGGGGCAAATTATTGGTTGTGCATCACCAGGTGTTGATGCGATGGAAACCGACAAGAATCTGAAGCTAAACTCTCAGAATTTTCTCGAAATTGCATCGGAAATATTCACCAACTGGATTCCTGAACTTAGCTCAGTTACCTTTCAGGCAATTTGGGCTGGATACTACGTTGAACCTCGTATGTATATTGACCCTGAACACGGCCTGTTTACAGGGCTTATGGGTCATGGATTTATGCTAAGTATGGGGCTTGCACACATGTATGTTGATGCAATGCTCGGAAAACCAGTACCCGAATACTTTAAGCGCCTGAGTGTTAGCGGCGATGGAATACCCGAAAAAGCATTTAAGTAGATTTTGATACACAATAAAAATAAAATGGGAGGCGGTTAACCGCCTCCCATTTTTTAATGAAAAGGCCAGAGGTTTTACCCCCTGGCCCGCCCCTAAACTTAAACCAAATAAGAAGGGCTTCCTAACAAAAAAACACTTGTTATATATTAAATCACCTACATTAAAACTTATTTTTGCATCGTTTAAAAAACCGAGTAAATTATTTCGCTAGCTTATACCTTCGTGCCACCTCATCCCAATTAACCACTTTCCAGAAGTTTTCAATATACTCGGGACGCCTATTCTGATACTTAAGGTAATATGCATGTTCCCAAACATCCAACCCAAAAACTGGGGTGCCCTTAACCTCGGCAACATCCATTAAAGGGTTATCCTGGTTTGGCGTTGAAGAAACAACAAGGTCATTACCTTTTTTCACTAACCATGCCCAGCCCGAACCAAAACGAGTTGTTGCTGCAGCCTCAAACTTTTCCTTAAAAGCGTCAAACGATCCAAAATGCTTTGAAATGGCATCTGCCAACTCTCCACTTGGTGAACCACCTGCCTTTGGTCCCATAACACTCCAAAAAAGATTATGGTTATAAAAACCTCCCCCGTTGTTACGTACCGCAACCGAATGCTTCGATACATCCTTCAAAATATCTTCAATAGACATTGAAGCCAAATTGGTTCCCTCAATGGCCTTATTTAAGTTATTTGTATAACCACCGTGGTGCTTGGTGTGGTGAATCTCCATAGTTTTTGCATCAATATAAGGCTCTAAAGCGCTGTAATCGTATGGTAAAGCATTAAGTTTAAATGACATAGCAATAAATTTAAAGGTTATTAACTCTGTTTAGATTAATTCTAAATAGGAAACACGCAAATGAAATAATTGTTCAATTAATCTAAAAAAAGAGGGCAAAAGAACTTACGTATATCAAAACAACAAGTACAGGATAATTAAAGCAACCTATACTCTTGCAACAGAGCAAACTGTGTAAAAATACAATTGATTGTAATGCGAGAGAAAGTGGAGCAAAAAAGCAGCTAATAAAGATCATAATATCTGATTATTCAGATAAAGTCAAACAACTTATTCGGCTGAAATTGAGATACTATAATTAAAAATTAAAGTTTTAGGAAGTAGAAATGCAGACTAGAAATAAGGAGAGTAGAATTAAAATTGTAGAAGTGATTGTAAAAACTGTGATTCAAAAAAACTAGTTGCCAATGACTTGGCATAAAAAGTCAAGTAATGGTAAATATCTTACCCTGATTTACGTGAAGGCGCCTGGGTAGTATTTTCAATTTTTACTACTTTAACAACTTCACGTTTTCGGCTGTACACATCAATGCCAAAGATAAAATAATGTTCGTCCCAGAACTCGACGTACCAATTTTCTTCGAGCGAATTAATTCGTTCAAGAAGAATTCTCATCTTCCCAAAAAAGGGTCTGGTATATGCTTTTTGCTCTCTCAAAATACATCATTTATTTTTTAAAGTTATACATAAAACAAAACGTATACAAATATTTAAGTCTGCAAATGCTTGAAAATGCCAACCGCTTGTCACAAGATAACGTTGACTCAGCATCAATTAGTTATCCTACCAACTTGTTAATGTGCCACTAATCAATAAATAACAAATCATTTAGGTCGGTAAATTTATTCGTTTTACTGGTATCTGCACGAGTTAGAAGTTCTGTAACTGCTTTCCTGCCAAATTCGCCTAGGTTAACGGAGTAGTTATTAACATACAACTCGATGTGCTGTTGCATAACCTCAAACTCCATAGCCTGCGCATTATTACGCACAAAATCATAAGATGCATTTGGAGTTTGCAGGGCAAACTCAACGCTGGTTCTAACCAGCTGGTTCACCTTCTGCTTTATGCTCTGTGGTAGTGCTCGTTTTATGGCTATACCACCCAATGGAATTGGCAATTTAGTTTGGGTCTCCCAGTAATCGCCTAAATCGGAAATTTTCTTGAGCCCTTTTTTTACGTAGGTAAACCGATTCTCGTGAATAATAACCCCAACATCAACCTCATTGTCAAGTATCGCCTCCTCAATATCTGAGAAAAGAAATACTTGTTTATTTATAGCCTCTGGATAGGCCAACGAGAACAACAAGTTTGCAGTAGTATGTGTACCGGGGACAGCTACTTTTGCATATTGAATCTCATCGGGGTATATTTTTCTTTTCGAAATTACCAGCGGTCCTACGCCCTTTCCAAGTGCTGCCCCTGCACTTAGTATCTGGTATTTTTCGGATATAAGAGGGTACAAAGCAAAACTAATTTTCACAATATCCACATCGCCAGCAAGGGCCATGGAATTTAGTGCCTGAATATCGGCTAAAGTTTTTGTGAAATTAAGATTACCAGTAGGAATTCGACCATTTACCAATGCATCAAAAATAAATGTGTCGTTAGGGCAAGTTGAAAAGGCTATAGATAAGTTCATTATAATTAGGGTACGGTTAAACGCTAGATTAAAAGTATAACATCATAAAAAACACATTTATAAAAACTGATTCAAATAACATTTCACTATAAATTTTGCAGCAGTTCCTCGGCCTGTACCGATAATTTTTTTAGGGCTAAAGGTATATTCCAAGCATCCTTATCTCGAGGCTCAACCCTATTGGATATTGCCCTAAGGCAAATAAATGGTTTCTTTGCCTGCAAGCATGAGTAAAAAACAGCCGCACCCTCCATAGTTTCAATATCTGGATCATACAGTTTACTCCACTTTTCGACTAAAGGAGTTGAACCCGTTGCAGTGCTAACCGTAATGGCTTTTACTTTTTTTAGGTGCGATGTTGTTTTATTTACAATGAGTTCATCTGAAGGGTTCACCAGCCAGCCATCTGTGTACGGAAAACTATTTGGGTTAACAAGTAACAGCTGGGATAGGGTTTTAAACTGATCGTTATCGTCAATTCCATAATCGGCAAAAACATCGTGGGTAACAAGGGTAACGTCTCCAATAGCGAGTGCTTTACTATACGCTCCGGCAATGCCCAAATTTACAATAAGACGGAAATTGTTATTTACAAGTGCTTTGCCTAAATGGTAGGCCGTTGGTGCAGCACCCACACCCGTTACCAATACACAAAAGTTAAACCCATTTGGATGACGAACTGAAACCACTTCGCCCTCCGTAACGGATATACCTTTGGTTATGTTTGCAATTTCAAAACTTGTTGCTGCAACAATTAGAATCATAGAGCAAAGTTAGCTAAACAAATTAAAACAACTCGCCTTCGCTTACTTCAGTAATATTTAACAAAAGAGTAAAATTGAAAATTTAAAGCTACTTACTGGGCATCGGGATCGAGTCGCTTCTTTCGTAATCTAAGGAATAGATCTACGGCATCGTATTTAAAGGCAAGAGCTACACCTAATGACCCATTTCTATTCGTTTCAGTTGTAAAATTGTCTTTTGTAACATCAACCACTCCTAAGTCGTACCTTAAATCGAGGCAGAGCAGCCCGTACTTGGTGTCGTATGCTGCACCACCTCCCAGCGAAAGCCCCCAGTCTATTACAGTGTAATGATCTGTTATACTAAAAGATTCGTTAGGTCCGTTAAAATCAGAGTAAGTTTCTTTCGCATTAACCCGAATGTTGTTATACATACCACCAGTTGCATAAACTCGAGACAAACCTAATACCTTAAACGACAACTTAGCTAAAAGCGGAATGCTTAGATAGTTAACTCGTTGCTTAGAAAAATTAGTAGACATACCCTTTGAAGTTAAAACCAGCTCCGTTTCAAACGAAAGCATATTGGTTAACCCAATCTCTCCAACTGCACCAATCTGAAAACCTGTTTTTGATGAAGCGTTCCCCATATTTGTAATACGAGAAAAGTTTGTTCCAATTTTGGGGCCTATGTAGGCAAAACCAATCTCTTGACCAGCAATAGTAAATAGTTGCGCACTACTAACGCCCCAAGTACAAACAAAGAATGCAAGTAAACAAAGTCGTTTCATACACGTGAAATAAAATTACACATTAGGTTGTGATACGAATGTAGGTTTGCAGATTTTTATTCAATAATAGCAAATATCAACAACCCATTATACTTTCATATCAATACAAATTTAGTTTTTTTATTTTGTTGCCACAACGCAATCAACCTTTTAAACTCTCATTCTTTGATGAAAATTTAGTTATTTTCCGTCAAACGATAAATATTGGCGTTAAAAGTTTAATAAATGCAACACCTAAAGTAAAAAAACAACATTAACTCCCTAAATACGTGCATACGTTGCTAAGTAAAATTGACCTAAAACCAAAAAACTATTATAATACATCAAAAAGAACTATTTTTGTTTTTTTAAAGTTGGACATAGGTTTAAAAAATTACAATTATGAAAGCATTTGTTTTCCCCGGACAGGGAGCCCAGTTTGTTGGAATGGGCAAAGACTTATA
>Ga0265295_1000522_pt1 | contig 77027 bp, 66 predicted proteins | sample Munlansysbiofilm_FD_192503 | JGI IMG/M metagenome (GOLD analysis project Ga0265295, IMG submission 192503) | Leachate microbial communities from a municipal landfill in Southern Ontario, Canada - Methane capture system biofilm | ecosystem: Engineered > Solid waste > Landfill > Unclassified ... | reverse complement strand
AGCCACCAGGGGGGGGGGATTTTTTTTGGGGGGGGGGATTACGAGGGATTTCTTTGAGTAGCGAGTGCCGCGAAGGCTTCGGTGGTCATTGGCCGACCCAAGTAGTATCCTTGTCCTTCGGCACAATGATGTTTTTTGAAGAAGGCATGCTGCGTCTGCGTTTCAATTCCTTCGGCCACGATTTGATGATTAAAGCCCCACGCCATCGCCAAAAGGGCGGTGGCCACTGCCTTGCCCGACTTGGCCTCGATATTGTGCACAAAGGACTTGTCGATCTTGACTGTATCGATTGGAAATTCCCGCAAAAAACTCAGACTGGCACGCCCTGTCCCAAAATTGTCCACGGCAATCCGCACACCGAGATTTTTGAGTTCCTGCAAGGCCGGCAAAGTGTGCGGGGAATTTCGCGACAGGCTGTCCTCGCCCATTTCAATCTGCAGGTATCGCGGGTCCAGTCCTGTTTCCTCCAATATGGCGCGGACCTTGGATAAAAACCTTCTGTCGCTGAATTCGGCCGCCGAGACATTGACCGCGATCCGGCCCAAGCCCAGGCCGCACTGCAACCAGGCCCGCGCCTGCCTGCAAGCTTCACGGAGCACCCATTCCCCGATTGGCAAAATAAGACCGCTGCTCTCGGCAATTGTGATGAATTGCGCCGGAAAGTTGAGCCCCTGCCCGGAACGCTCCCAGCGCAGCAAGACCTCGGCACCTGTGATGGCGCCGGACTCAAGATGTACGGTCGGTTGGTAATGCAGAATGAATTCACCGTGCTCAAGCGCACGCTCAAGCGCCCGCTCGTCTGACTTGCGCACGACCGAATTGGAATTCATGCTCGCGGAGAATATCTGATAGCTGTTGCGGCCGCTGCTTTTGGCCTGATACATCGCGATGTCCGCCTTGCGCATCAGCATCTCGGCGTCAACGCCGTCATCCGGGTACATGCTGATGCCAATGCTAAGCCCGATCCGGACCTCCTGCCCGGAAATGAGGTGGGACTCCCCGACACTCTGGATCAGTTTTTCGGCGGTAAGGACCGCGCTTCGCACATCATCGACTTCCGGGAGCAGAACCACGAATTCGTCGCCACCATGCCGACTGACCGTATCCGAAAGGCGGACACTGGCCTGCAGACGTTTGGCGACGGATTGCAGCAATTGATCACCACAGGCATGTCCCATCGAGTCGTTGATGCGCTTGAAGTGGTCAAGATCCAGAAACATCAGCGCCACCTTGTTGCCATGACGCTTTGCAAGCAAAATCGACTGGTTCAGCCGATCTTTCAAAAGTCCCCGGCTCGGCAATCCCGTGAGCAGGTCATGTTCGGCCATGTAGGACAAATGCTCTGCGATTCTCTCGGTCGCCTCGTTCATTATTTTTGCGTTGACCGATGCCACGACCAGTTTTTCGTTTGCTTCCCGTAATGTACTTTCCATTTCCGAACAGAATTCGAACTTGACCTTTTCGGCATTCTTGCGCGCCCGCAAAGCCTTCTTGACGACCTTCAGCACTTCTTCCCGCCTGTCGCAAAACGCTCCGCCATGCCCGACCGGTTTTTCTTTTTGCGCCTCCCTTTCGCCAATCTCCTGCTTGCATCCGGAAAGTGTTTTCGGCGCCTTGCAGCTCGACAACAGGGCAAACGCACGCCTCTTGAGAGGTCTCCTGGGCGCGAGGCGTCTGTAATCCAAGCCAGCTTTCCTCAACATGGCCGACTCCGCTCATTCGCGACGAAACGCAGCGTCATCGCCTGACGTCCTCTCAAAATCACGCCGTGATCGGGCAATCGGGCGGCAAGACGGGCGGCATCTACTTTTTGGTCCATGATGTCTTCTCCTGCTCCGCCACCACGAATTCAGCTTCCCACACCGGATCAAGAAGGCGTCTGGTCAGGGAATTTCCAATCAGGGTGGCGAGCAATTCCGTGAACGTTGTCAACAAAGAGCTGCCTGCTTGCGCCGCCACGATCGATTCGTGCCCGGCCATGAGTTCCGCTAGCCGCGCGGGAAAAGAGTCTTTGTTCATCGGTCCGTCCAAGCTGGCCAGCCAGGGAAAGATCACACTCGTCAGGAGCAGCGACCGCTGGAAAATGGCTTCGATACCATTGGCGCCGATCACGGGTGCCACCTGAGCGGACATCAGGAGCCAGATCTCGGAAGTCGCCTGGGCGACGGCCAGCGCATCGGGAAAATCTCCGGCGCGCCGCCTCAGGGTTCTGCGTATCGCCTCGCGACAGAGGTCGCGATCCGTGATCGACATTGAATGGCTCCTGAAAACAGATAGTGGTCTTCCTTTGTGGAATTGCCCGGCCCATCAGTATTGCGCTGAGATTTTCGCATGGCGGCGCGCCAAAAAGGGAACCCGCCCGGTCCCTTTCCCCACGCGGCAATCCGCCACTTCTCTTCTAGCCGCAAAGAATCAAACTTCAGCGAATGCAACCTTTCAATCTCCCCGGACCTGAAAATGTCATTGAGGATAACATGCCGTTTATTGACTCTGCGCAATAACATCTGTTCTCCATGATCGGATATTTGCAGGGGTTAACCATGAAATCGAATACGAAAAACGCCAGAGCGAGTCCCCGGTTTGCAGCAACGTTGACCAAATTGATCAAGCAACGATCGCGCCAAGACGATGGGCAAGGAAGCGTGAAGGAAAATCATTTGGGGATGCATGGCAGGTGTGAAACTTGTGAACATCGCCGAGTGCAGGACAACTCCGGCCGCGATTGACCCGAGCAGTCGGCTTCACCCGAAAGCGGGGCGTGCGAGGCCGGTGTTATCCGCTGGCATTCTGGTCCGGACTTGCTTACGAAACCAAAGGGGATGCATGAGCGCTGGGGAAACCGTCGAAATGAGTTCGGCCGGGGCCACGCTCATAAATCAGTATTTGTCGCACTGCGAGGCCGGGCTAACGCCTTGAGACAGGCTGTACCGGGCGAAGGCATTGAATTCCGGTTCACCCGGGATCTGATGAAGCGGCAGGGTAATCCCCAAAGAGATCCCAGTCCGCCAGCAAGCGGGCTTTAAAAGATCCTTTCCCAAAACGGCAATCGCAACCAAAACCATTCCACATGCTCATTCCGAATTTACACGATTGTCGGCCCGCGGATGACACGGGCACCCTCCGGCCGCAGGAACTTTTCCTGACGGCCTATATCGGAGTGAGCACTCATGTACCGGAAGCATCGCTCCTCAACCTCTTGCCGGAAACGCAAGTCGAGACCATCCGCAAAAACCGTAAGTCCGAGGATCGGTTCCGTCGCATTCTGGCCAGATTGCTGCTCGGTTTCGGCCTGTCGCTTCTTGCTCGTCTCTTGATGCTCCGAAATTGACTTTACAACCAATCGAATCCCCGACCCTCCTGATCCCTGGACCGCTCGACCGACCTCCTGCGAAAGCAGTGGCGGCAATACATTGCACAGTACTCATTGGCCACCAGCAGAGCCGTGTAATCGTACTTGTGCAGCACCCCATTTCGACGGCGACCTATTTTTTCTGTGGTGAACTCGATCTGTACCCAAGGTCACTTTAGACACATTATCAACAGAATTTTCGTAAGAACCATGAAAAAGGGCCGGATGTTACATCAACCCTTGCTTTCTTTATGATCGGCACCGGAGGATTAGAACCTCCGGTCCGGATTAGCATAATTTCCACCTCAAGAATTATGCAAATCTCCGGGCTCCCTACTCGAGCCATTGCGGACCCTCTTCAATGAAAAATATCTCCAAATCGAGATGTTGCAATTAAAAATATTTTAATGATATCATAAGAAATTATAAATACCTACACAATTGATCTTATACTCCCCAAAAAAACTCTACAATTACTGAATTATATCTCACATTATGCGAATATATGTTTTCGATACAAACAGACATTCAATCCATAACGGCTACAGAATTCTCATATTGCAAAATTATATTGGCACAATGACTGAAACTATGCCATAAAAAGGCACATGATCATGAAATCAAAATCCAAGGATAACGACTCCCCTGCCTTGAATCCTGAATCCACGCCGCCAGCTTTCCCCATTGTCGGCGTTGGAGCGTCCGCGGGTGGGCTTGAGGCACTGGAGCAATTTTTGCGGCATATGCCTGAAAAAAGCGGGCTGGCCTTTGTCGTCGTCCAACACCTCGACCCCACTCATAAGGGCCTCCTGCCGGAACTGCTCCAGCGCGCCACCGAGATGAAGGTACGGCAGGTCAGGGACAGAATGCAGGTCGAGGCGAACTGCGTGTACGTGATTCCGCCCAACCACGACATGTCCATCCTGCATGGCGTGCTGCATCTGTTCGATCCAGCCGCTCCTCGTGGACTGCGTCTGCCCATCGATTTTTTCTTCCGTTCCCTGGCCGAAGACCAGCAGGAACGCAGCATCGGCATCATCCTCTCAGGCATGGGCTCCGATGGCACGATGGGACTGCGCGCCATCAAGGAAAAGGCGGGACTGGGCCTGGCTCAGGACCCCGCCTCCGCCAAGTTCGACAGCATGCCCAGAAACGTCGTCAACGCAGGACTGGCCGATCTGGTAGCCCCGGTGGAAGAACTGCCCGCAAGGCTCCTCGACCTCATCCGACATGCACGGGTTGTCGGTTCGGTCATCACCCCGCTTGAGGACAAGACCCAAAGCGGCCTTGAAAAAATCATCCTCCAGCTGCGCACGAAGACCGGCCATGATTTCTCCCTGTACAAGAAGAATACCCTGTATCGCCGCATCGAACGGCGCATGAGCATTCACCAGATAGACAGGATCATGACCTATGTCCGTTTTCTCCAGGAAAACACCCAGGAAGCGGACCTCCTCTTCCGGGAACTCCTGATCGGGGTGACCAGCTTTTTCCGTGATCCGGCGGCCTGGGAGAATCTGCAGAAAAATGCCCTCCCGCCCCTTTTAAAAGCGTGTCCGGATAATGGCACCCTGCGGGCCTGGTCCCTTGGCTGCTCCACGGGAGAAGAAGCCTATTCGCTGGCCATTGCCTTCAAGGAAACAGTTGCCAAACTTGCGCCGGAGTCGGGCCTCAAGCTGCGCATCTTTGCCACCGACCTGGACAAGGACGCCATCGACAAGGCCCGTCAAGGCCTCTATCCGCAGGGAGTCGCGGCGGATGTTTCACCCGAAAGACTGGACCGCTACTTCGTACAGGATGGGAACGCCTACCGGATCGGCAAGGAGATCCGAGAGATGATCACCTTTGCCACGCAAAATGTCATCAGGGACTCGCCGTTCACGAAGCTCGATATCATCATCTGCCGCAACCTGCTGATCTATCTCACGCCCGAACTTCAGCAACGGATTCTCGCGCTCTTCCATTACAGCCTCAACCCGGAAGGAATCCTCTTTCTGGGAAGTTCGGAGGCGATAGGCGGCAGCACCGACCTCTTCATTCCCATAGACAGCAAATCAAGGCTGTTCCGGCGCCGAGGAACAACCCTGACCCCCTTGAAGATCGCATTCCCGGCGTCATTCGTCCCGGCCCTGCCGGGTGTTTCACAGGAGACCACAATGCTCAAACCGGCGGTCAATATCCAATCCTTGGCGGACCAGGTGCTGCTGCAACGCTTTTCACCGCCCGCCGTGCTGGTCAACAACAAGGGGGATATCCTCTACATCAGCGGCAGGACTGGAAAGTACCTTGAACCGGCGGCAGGCAAGGTCAACTGGAACATTCACGCCATGGCCCGGGAAGGATTGCGTTTTGACCTGGGAAACGCCTTTTTGCAGGCCCTAAGGCAAAAGGAGGCCGTCGTCGCGAGGGGGCTCACGGTCACGAACGGTGACGCGGTTCAGCGTGTGGACCTCACCGTGCAGGAACTCCACGATCCCGAGCCGCTGCGAGGCATGGTCATGATCATCTTCACCGACGTGCCGACACCTCCAAAACAAAAGGCGATCCGCCGTTCCAAGTCGGGAGCGGCCGGCAGCGCCCGGGCCATGGAGCTGGAACAGGAGCTGCAACGTTGCCGCGATGAGCTGCGGACAACCAGGGAAGAGATGCAGGCCTCGCAGGAAGAACTCAAATCCTTCAACGAAGAGATGCAGTCCACCAACGAGGAGCTTCAGTCCACCAATGAGGAATTGACGACCTCTCGTGAAGAGATGCAATCGCTCAACGAAGAGCTGCAGACGGTGAACGCCGAGCAGCAATCAAAGATGGACGAGCTCGCGCGGGTCAATGACGACATGCGCAATCTGCTCAACAGCACGGAGATCGTCACCATCTTTCTCGACAACGACCTCCACGTTCGACGCTTCACTCCCGGCGCCAACAAGATCTTCAAGCTCATCCCCGGAGATGTGGGCCGGCCCCTTTCCGACCTCGCCAGCGATCTTGTCTACCCTGAAATTACCGAGCAGGCCCGGGAGGTGCTCAGGACGCTGGCATTTTCGGAAAAACAGGTTTCCACAACCGACGGCCGATGGTATGCGGTGCGCATCATGCCCTACAGGACCATGAACGATGTCATCGCAGGGCTGGTCATGACCTTCACGAACATCACCTCGGCCAAGGAACTCGAAAGGGAGCTGCGCGAGGAGAATGACCGGCTGAAGCTTCGACTTGGTGAGGGAGAGGCATCATGAACACACCCAAAAACATGAAAAACGCAGATCCCGCGCAAGCGCGACAGGACAAACCGGCGTGCCTCAAGACCGCCGGCACTCGTCCCCTTCTGCCCGAAACCGAGATGAAGCGGCTGATGCAGGAGCTTGAGGTTCACCAGATCGAACTGGAGATACAGAACGAAGAGCTGCGCCAGGCTCAGGAAGCGCTTGAGATATCGCGCAACGCCTTCGCCGAACTGTATGACTTCGCCCCCGCTGGCTATTTTTCCTTTGACCGGCAGGGTCAGGTACGCAGCGTCAACCTTCCGGGCGCGCAGCTGCTGGGAATTGAACGGCAGCGCCTGCTGGGCAAGCCCATGAGCCTGTGGATCGCCGACGCCGATGGACGGGAGCTGTTTTCAAAGCATTGCGCGGATGTCTTGCGCAGAGAGGGAGACGACACCTGCGAAATCTGGCTGCAGAGAACGGACGGGATAATGTTCCTTGCCCGCCTGCGGAGCATCGCCAGGGACCCGGTGGATGAAACGCACGGCGACATCCGGTCCATGATCGTTGACGTGACCGAACAGGTCCAGCTCAAGACCGCACTGCAAAACGCTCATGACCAGCTGGAACAGAAGGTCGAGGAACGAACGAGTGAGTTGCTCCTGGCCAACAAGAATCTTGTACTGGAAATCAGCGTGCGCAAGGACACGGAAGAATCCCTGCGTCTGGCTTTGAAGGAAATCAAAGAGCTCAAGGAACGCCTGCTGGCCGAGAACGTCTATCTCCAGCACGAGGTTGCCCGGAAGTTCAACTTTGGCGAGATCATCGGCCAGAGCAGCGCCATCTCGCACGTCTTCGACAAGATCGAACAGATCGCACCTCAGAATACGACCGTGCTTCTCCAGGGCGAGACAGGATGCGGCAAGGGAGTCGTGGCGCGGGCCATCCATGCCCGGAGCCTGCGCAAGGATCGGCCGATGGTCACCATCAACTGCACGGCGTTGCCGGCAAACCTCATTGAAAGCGAACTCTTCGGACGGGAAAAGGGCGCCTTCACCGGAGCCAGCGCCCGGCAGATGGGACGCTTCGAACTGGCCGACGGAGGAACCATCTTTCTGGACGAAATCGGCGAGATGCCGCTGGAACTGCAATGCAAGCTCCTGCGGGTGATCCAGGACGGCGAATTCGAGCGCCTCGGGAGCCCGCGCACCATCAAGGTCGATGTGCGAATCATCGCGGCCAGCAACCGCGATCTGGAAGAGGAAATCAAGAATGGCAGCTTCAGGGAGGATCTCTACTATCGACTCAATGTCTTCCCCATCACGATCCCGCCGCTCAGAGCCCGCAAGGAAGACATCCGCCTGCTCGTCAATTTTTTCGTAGCCAAGTTCAACAAGAAAATCGGCAAGAGGATACAGACGATTCCCAAGGAAGCCCTGGAAGCCCTGGAGAATTACGAATGGCCCGGCAACGTGCGGGAACTGGAGAGCGTGATCGAACGAGCGACCATTATCAGCCCGGGTCCGTCATTGCGGATTCTGGATCATTTCAATGCACCGTTCAAGACGGGCGAGCCCTCTGATTCGAACGTAAAGGCCCTGGCGGATCTGGAGCACGACCACATCCTCCATGTGCTGCGAAAAACGAACTGGCGGGTTGAAGGAAAAAATGGCGCGGCGGCCATACTCGACATCAATCCAAGCACGCTTCGCGCGCGCATGAGAAAGCTCGGAATTCAGCGCAACAACACGTAACACGGCCAGCACCCGCTCACCCAGTCCGGCCGCTGGGACCCGGGCGTCGGCCACGGGCCCCAGCGGCCGAATTCAATTGCCTCGGCACCTCCTCGTCATCTCCGGCCTGAACATCATGCACCCCTCCTGGCGACAGCACCCGCAAAACCCAAAGGGAGGGGTGATGATTTCAGGCGTTCCATCCCGCACGGACAGGCTGCCATATACGGCGCCTCCGTCAAATCTGATCGATTCTCGTTGACGGATTCCCCCAAGCTCACGCACGTTGAACCATTTTATATCTTTATAATCAAGCAGTTGCACCCAGAAAAACCTCGTGTGTCGCAGGCACGAAAGTTGCGATTCAAATTTCGCCGCAGTCCACACAGACATGGAGGCATGGAATAACGGGCAGTTCAACGTGAACAGGCAATCCTGCTCCCATTCAATCATTCCATCTGAAACCAAACACTCCACGACCGCCTGGCCATAGCGGACCAAAAACAGGAGGCAGAAAAGTGTTACAGAACACAGTGTCGCTCACCATCGAATCCTTAGCCGAGCTGACGGCCTCACATCAACCGCCATGCCTGTCCCTCTATCAACCGACACATCGTCACGGCCCCGAAAACCAGCAGGACCTGATCAGATTCCGCAACCTGATCAAGGTAATGGAAACATCGCTCAGGAAAAAATACCCCGAACCCGAAACCAGGCACTTTCTGGAGCCATTTGAAGCTCTCGGACTTGATCGGGAATTCTGGAATAACACGCTGGATGGACTGGTTGTCTTGAGCGGCGCGGGCATATTCCGGGTGTTCCGTCTCAGACGCCCGGTCCCCGAATTGGCCATCGTGGGCAACAGCTTTCACGTCAAGCCCTTGCGGCGTTTCATGCAGTACGTTGGCCGCTACCAAATCCTCGGACTGAGTCTGACCAGAATCCAGCTCTTCGAGGGTGACCTTGGCACGCTGGAAGAGATCGAACCCGCCCAGGGAGTCCCGCGAACAATTACCGATGCCCTCGGCTCGGAGTTGACCGAGCCGCACCAGACGGTAGCCTCCTACGGCGGTGCGGCAGGAGGCGCGGGCCCCATGCGTCACGGTCAGGGCGGAAAAAAGGACGAGGCCGACAAGGACACCCAGCGTTTCTTCCGGGCCGTCGATCGAGCGGTGCTTGAGCATCACTCGCGCCCTTCCGGCCTGCCGTTGCTTCTGGCCGCACTGCCGGAGCACCATCATCTCTTCCGGAGCATCAGCCACAACTCGTTTCTCAAGGAGGAGGGGCTTGATCTCAACCCCTTCGTGCTGACGGCATCCGAGTTGCGCGAACGCGCATGGGAACTGCTCGAACCCCAGTATCAGGCCTGGCTGGCCTCGCTGCGCGATGAATACGGAGAAGCGCAGTCTCGCGGATTCGGCAGCGGCGACCTTGGAGAAGTCTTGAGAGGAGCCGCCGACGGCCGCGTGTCGAAGCTCATGATCGCATCCGATCGCGAAATTGCCGGACGAATCCTGGGCGACACGGGCACGTATGAACTCACGGACATCAATAAAGAAAACGCCGTCGATCTGCTCGATGATCTTGGTGAGCTGGTAGATAGGATGGGAGGACAGGTTCTGGTCATGCCTGCCGCGCAGATACCCGGCAAGACCGGGCTGGCAGCCACTTTCCGATACTGACCGGCTGGTTGTCGGGGGAAACGCACCAGACAACGCGTCCATCAAAAGCCAGCTGTCATATTTCGCAGATTCAGATCATATGATGGATCAAATGAATGGGCTTACCACCCCACATATTCGGATCGATGATTTTAATAATTAATTCAGTATATTCGTACAGATAATTTATCGAGATTCAACGGAACGCTTATTGCTGATATCACTACATCGCCAATATATAACAAAAGAGGTGGATATGAAAATTCTCAGATACTTTTCCGTTTTATTACTCGCCGTCATTCTCTTTACAGGCACGTCTTCCTGTTTTGCCCAAGGCACAACAGCAACTCCGTCTCCCGATGTCGATGGATATGTATGGATGAAGTCAACCGATCCAGAAAAAAAGGCATTTCTTTTTGGAGCGGGAACAGCCGTCGCCCTTGAATACCAGATGCGGGCAAAACGCTCGGAAGAACCGTCCAAGTTCATCAAGGGATGGATCGAGGCTTTCGACAACATGAGCTGGGCGGAAATGGCTTCAAGGCTCGACAATTATTACGAATCGAACCCTGACAAGGCAAACAGGCTGGTATTTGACGTGCTTTGGCATGAAATGATCAAGCCCAACCTGAAAAATTAAGGAATCGGATATGCAAAAAATACTTCTTTCTCTCATGATACTGATGCTTTTGAGCACTTCCGCCTGCACGAACATGTCCCGCACGCAGCAGGGCGCATTGTCGGGCGGCGCCATCGGAGCCGGGGCGGGCCTTGGAATCAGCGCCCTGACTGGAGGCTCGCTGGGTGCCGGTGCCCTGATTGGCGGCGCGCTGGGCGGAGTCGCAGGCGGCATTTACGGGAACCAGAAATAATGACTTTCAACTGTGCAGCAATCACTGGAGTTACCATGAACGGATTTATTGAAAAACACATGCCGGGCAAGGCTCACGGCTTCCTGCTGTTCGCACTGCTGGCCATGATGTGCATTTTCTCAAGCCCCGCGACAGCAAGAACCGGCGAAGAGATCGACACGCATGCCGACATGACGTTGCAGCGTTTTTACAAGGAAGTGAACGGCGGCAAGGAAATTGCCAAGGAAGCCAAGGCGCTCCTCATCATGTCCGACGTCACCAAGGCGGGCTTTGTTCTTGGCGGAACCTATGGCCAGGGCGCTCTTCGCGTAAACGGCAAGACCATCGGATACTACAACCTCATTGCCGGGTCGTATGGATTCACCTTTGGCGCGGAACAGATGGACATCATCCTCGCCTTCATGACCCAGCAGGCGCTCGACGACTTCATCAAGATTGACGGCTGGGAGATCGGCGTCACCGGCAACGTCGCGTTCATCGATGTCGGAGGCGGCAAGAGACTTGACACCACTTCGCTCAAAGACCCTGTCGTGGCCTTTGTGTTCAGTCCCGAGGGGCTGATGGTCGATGCGTCCCTGAAGGGCGCAAAGTTCACCAAGCTCAACAAATAAGCTGTCATTTGCCGCGCAAGGCAGGATCGCGTGCCCGCCGGATGCGATCCCGCCCTGTCCAGCGAAGGAGGAAACAACCATGGGACTCATACTCATCATCATTCTTGTTCTCATACTCCTTGGAGCCTTGCCGACATGGCCCCACAGCAGGAGTTGGGGATATTATCCCAGCGGCGGACTTGGGCTGATCCTTCTGATCGTGCTCATCCTGATGCTGATGGGAAGACTCTAAGGCCAAGCCGGAGCATCTCTCCGGCTTGGCAGTCAATAATCGCATGGCGTCTTTGCAGGGATTCATGAAAACTTAGGGAACCACCATGAACACACAACATTCGACCGATGTAAAACTCAAATCACTGATGGAAATGCTTGAAAGCAAGGACGGCCTGATCCGCCAGAAGGCGCGGATAGCACTGGAGGAACTGGGCGACCCCGCCGTCATTCCTCTTTCGGAGGCATTGTCTCACTCCAGGCTGGACCATACCCGCTGGGCCGCCGCAAAAGCGTTGGGGGAAATCGTTGATACCAGATCAATACCCGCCCTTGTGAACGCACTCGACGACGCTAATGCCGACGTGGCCTGGCTCGCGGGGGTGGCATTGAAGAAATTCGAAAAAGGTGCCTGGAAACTCCTGCTGCAAAAACTGATCGCAAGCGGTGTGGATTCCGTCAGACTGCGCAATGGGACACGCCATGTGTTCAGTGGTCAAAAGGCGGAAGGATTCAACGACCTGCTGGAGGAACTCATGACCGCCCTTGAAGACTCGGCACTACCGGAAGCCGGGGGAATCGTCGCGGGAGAAATCCTGAAGCGCATGAGAAGCGATGACGCGGATTGGGACTGAGGCACGTGGGCACCCCCCACTCCCGATGTCCAACCAAGAATCGGAGCATCGCTTTTTTTGAATGCCGCGTACAACATGTTACCGAAGGACAATGGAGATCAAATGGTGGAAAATTTCACGAATATTATCAAGGTCGTAATGTGCATGCTGCTTTTGACATCACTTTTGAGTTGCGCTGGCACGAGCCAAAGGGAAAGCACCGGGCAGTATGTTGACGACTCGGCAATAACCGCAAAAATCAAGGCGCGAATATTTGATGAAGACTCTTTGAAGTCAATGCAGATAACCGTTGTTACGTTCAAGGGCGAAGTTCAGCTGAGTGGATTCGTTGATTCCTCGCAGAACGTCACAAAGGCCGGACAAATTGCAAGGAGTGTCGCTGGCGTAAGGTCCGTAAAAAACGATCTTGTGGTAAAATGAGCGCGCATGGTCGCAAGCCAAAGATGCTTCTCCAGATCTCAAGCAGGCCTGGAGGAGTAATTTTGCGTTCTTGAAATGAGCTGATTGTTGAAAAATTCAATATTCATAAGCCGTTCACAAATGGTGAGATAAAAGGGAGCAAAGTAGATCTCCGTTTCCACCGACCTGTCAAAACAGGCAAATGCAGCATCTTGCAGTAGCGCCATATATGACGGAATCAGATTCCTCAACCTCTATGGCGCGTCTCATAATTTATATATTTAATTCTTTATAATCATTCAGTTACATAAAACGAACTATAACATCCAGTCTGGCACGTTCGTTGCGACGTACATCATACCCTCTGGAAACGTGTCGCCCCCATTTCAAGAAAAATGAGGGGTTGTGAAAGAGCGGGAATCGTTTGAAGTTTTCTATAAAAAAAGGAGCGGTGTATGAAGTCCAGCACAAGGAATCAGACAAAAGGCGTTTTCCATGAGGCCAAAGGCAAGATCAAGGAAACCGTCGGAAAGATTATCGACAACCCATCCCTGGAGGCCGAGGGGGTAGCGGAAAAGATGGCAGGCAAGGCGCAGAAAAAAGTTGGGCAGGTGGAAAAGGTTCTGGACGAATAACAGCCGAACAGATCTTAGTCGCATCTCAGCCTTCCACCGAAAATCCGCGACATGCCATCATGGCTAGCAACGCCCGGAGAGCACGCAAGTTCTCCGGGCATCCAAATACAGCAAAAATAGATCATGCAATATTACAACAAACAGGATTGGTCATGAAAACATTAAGCATAGTCGGAATACTACTGATTGCTCTCGGAATAGCGACATTTGTTTACCAGGGCATCACCTACACAACCCAGGAAAAAGTCGTTGATCTCGGTCCGTTACAGATGACTGCTGAAAAAACACGAACAATTCCACTGCCACCTATAATGGGCGCAATAGCTCTTGCTGGAGGAATCGCTTTGCTTGTTGTAGGAAAAAGAAATCCATGAGGGAAAGAGAACTGACTTGATAAAATCAATTTGGGAAACTTATTACATCTTAATAAATAAGTGAGAAAATAATGTTATATACAATTGCTGTAGTTCTTGTGATTTTATGGTTATTGGGCATCGTAAGCGGTTATACTATTGGATCATTCATACATATTCTTCTTGTAATTGCAATCATTATCATTCTTGTAAATATCATTCAAGGAAGACGAATACTTTAGAGAATCATTAAAAATATACTCACATACAAGTTTTACACGTGAGATATTCTATATAGACGGAGATGTCTTATGAAGAGCCGAATCAATCAATCTGAAAATTTCAACCTGCTTCGCTGCAAGGCTGAAAAAATCATTCGAGAGAGCGAGACAGCTTCGCCGGAAAATCTCCCACCCGTCCCTGTCGAAGACGCTTCGTGGATGGTTCATGAACTGCGCGTTCACCAAATCGAGCTTGAAATGCAGAATGAGGAATTACACCGGACGCATGAAGATCTTGAGAAAGAGCACGAACAGTATCTGGATCTCTACGACTTTGCGCCAGTTGGCTATTGCACCATTTCGGAACAGGGGCAGGTCATGGCAACAAATCTCACTGCCACGACAATGCTCGGCATGACCCGAAGCAACCTCATCGGCCAGCGCATAACCCGCTTCATCCGTGATGAGGAACAACACACCTTTTCTCGCAACATACGGCAACTTTTTGCAACCGGGGAAGCACAAGGCTGCGAACTGGGCATGAAAAAATCCGACGGGACCCACTTTTGGGCCAGCCTCAAGGCGGTCCTGAAGCGAGAAATGAACATCCCCGTTTGCCGCGTCATCATAAGCGACAACAGCGGCAGAAAAATGGCCGAAAAGGCGCTGGCCGAGAGCGAACTGCATTTCAGAAACCTGGCCAACTGCGGCCAGGCGCTGATCTGGACTTCCGGAAAAGACAAGCTGTGCGATTATTTCAACGAACCCTGGCGCGCCTTCACCGGACGTGCCCTGGAGCAGGAACTCGGCAACGGCTGGCTCCAAGGGGTCCATGAGGAGGATTTCGATCGCTGCATGACCACCTATGTCTCGGCCTTTGACCGGCGCGAGCCTTTCAGCATGGAGTATCGGCTGCGCCATGCCGGTGGCGAATACCGCTGGCTGGTCGATCAGGGCACGCCACGCTTCGACTCCCGGGGCGCATTCGTCGGGTACATCGGCCATTGTCTGGACATCACTTCTCGCAAGCACATGGAAGAGGAACTCGTATCCACAAAAAATGCGGCTGAAGCGGCGAATACGGCCAAGAGCGCTTTTCTGGCCAACATGAGTCATGAAATCAGGACCCCTCTAAACGGCCTGCTGGGCATGATGCAGTTGCTGGAATTCACTGAGACAACCGACGAACAGCGCATGTACATCGAGATGGCCATCCGCTCCGGGGGCAGACTCACCCGCCTCTTGAGCGACATCCTCGATCTTTCCCGCATCGAAGCCGGGCGGATGCCCTTGAGCGAGGAGCCGTTCAATCTGTCCGAAACGTATGTCGCCATTACCGACAGTTTCGGCCCGCTGAGCATTCAAAAAAATCTGCCTGTGCGCATCGACGTCGCGCCGGACGTTCCGCCGGAAGTGTTCGGAGACGAAGTCCGCGTGCGGCAGGTGCTCTTTAATCTCGTCGGGAACGCCATGAAGTTTTGCGACCAGGGAGAGGTCAGGATCGAGGTCTGTACGCTGCTTCCCATGCCGCCGGATACCGTTCGCGTGCTGTTCTGCGTTTCCGACACGGGCGCGGGGATGAGCGACACGACACTTGAAACCTTGGGCTCCCCCTTCACCCAAGCCAGCAACGGCCTTACTCGCAAGCATCAGGGGGCAGGCTTGGGCTCTCCATCTGCAAGCGTCTTGTTTCCGCCATGGGTGGGACGCTGACCTTCGAGAGCACCCTCGGAACCGGAACCACCGCATACCTGATGCTTCCCTTCAGGCGGCGGGAGTATTCACGGCTCCCGGACCAGCCGGGCACGGACTCTGCCATGCCATCGCTCCGAATCCTGCTCGTTGAAGACGACGCAACAAGCCGCATGGCTGAAATGGAGATACTCAAAAGGATGGGCCACTCCGTGAGGACGGCGTGCAACGGGATTGAAGCGCTCAAAAGCATGCGACTGAATACCTTTGATTGCGTGCTTATGGATGTGCAGATGGAGGTCATGGACGGTCTTGAGGCCACCAGGAAAATCAGGACGGACGTTTCCAGATTTTTTGACCCCACGATTCCCATTGTCGCCATGACGGCATATGCCATGTCTAGCGATCGAGAGCGGTTCATGATGGCCGGCATGGATGACTACATCTCAAAACCATTCGACCTCGGCAATCTGGCAAAAGTGCTGGGCGGCATTGAGGTCACTGACGGCAAATGACCAGGACGCTCCGCTCCCCCACGACGCGCCGTTTTTTCACTTCAGCGCTGAAGACACTGCGAGGCTTTGGAAATTTCAACGAATTCGCAGCCAGGGCAAATCTCATGCTTTCGCTCTAACTCCAGGAGACCACGCGCATGAAGATGAGCAGCAACACAGGAAAGGGTGCCGGTCCACGGTTCTGGACACGTCTGACCGGACGCGGTGCATCCGTAAAACATATCGAAGAGGAACTCCCCCTTCGAGCGGAACTCTTCAGCGCCTCCCAGATGGAGCTGCACGGCAAGATTCTGGCTGCCATGCATCAGCTCAGCGGCAAGCGCACGCAAGATCGTCTCCTGTCGCGACTGGCCGAAAACGAAAAGGTGTTGCGGGACGTACACCGCCTGCTCACGGAAGACGTCAAGAATGAACGGCGCATGACTCCGGCCGGAGAATGGCTGCTCGACAACTTCTATGTGATCGAAGAGCAGATCCGCACCGCCGCCAAGCACCTGCCCAAGGGCTACAGCCGCGAGTTGCCGCAATTGCGCGGCGGACATACGGCCGGGCTCCCGCGCGTGTACGACCTCGCCCTGGAGGCGATCTCGCACGGCGACGGCCGCGTGGACCCGGAATATCTGAACCGCTTCGTGGCCGCCTACCAGACCGTGACCTCCCTGAAACTCGGCGAGCTGTGGGCCATCCCCATCATGCTGCGCCTGGCGCTGATCGAAAACCTGCGCCGGATCGCGGCCCGCCTTGCCGCACGCAGGATAGAGCGCAACAGCGCCGATTACTGGGCAGATCTGATGACCGAGGTGGCCGCCACCGATCCCAAGAGCCTGATCCTGACCATCGCCGACATGGCCAGGTCCGACCCGCCCATGGGCAGTTCGTTTGTCGCGGAACTGACCCGCCGTTTGCAGGGCCAGGGTCCGGCGCAATCCCTCCCGCTATCGTGGATTGAACGCCGTCTGTCCGAATCCGGACAGACCATAGATCAGCTGGTGCGAGTGGAAAACCAGCAGCAGGCCTCCGACCAGGTCTCCATCAGCAACAGCATCGGCAGTCTGCGTTCCCTGAACGCCACGAATTGGAACGACTTTGTCGAGTCCCTGAGCGCTGTCGAGGGCATTCTTGGGGAAGATCCCGTTTCCATCTACGGCAAAATGAATTTTGCCACCCGGGACCGTTATCGGCATGTCATTGAAAAAATAGCAAAAAGATGCCCGCATGCCGAGCCCGAGGTGGCGCGCAGAGCGCTGGAGTTGGCGCGGGAAGGCGCGGCTTTGCAGGATGAAGAGCGCAAGGGTCATGTAGGATACTATCTGGTCGGAGACGGACTTGCCCAGCTTGAACGCCTGGTTCAGATGCGCCGCTCGCCCACGGCGACGTTGCGCGATCCCGGCCGGCGATTGCTCATCCATTGCGGCGGCATCGTACTCCTGACGGCCATCCCGGCCGCCCTCCTTGGGCTCAAAGCCCATGGTGACGGACTTGGCGGCTTGCAACTGGGCCTTTTTTGTCTGCTTCTTGTGTCATGCTCAAGCCATCTGGCGGTATCGCTCGCGAATTGGCTGGCCACGCTTCTTGGGAACCCGCACCTCTTGCCGCGCATGGACTTTTCCAAGGGAATTCCGCCCGAGGCGCGAACCATGGTCGTGGTTCCGACGATGCTCACCAGCACGCGCGGCATCGAGGAACTGATCAACGATCTCGAAGTCCGGTTTCTGGGGAACCGTGACCGGCACCTCCACTTTGCCCTGCTCACGGACCTGGCCGACGCGGCCCTGGAAATACTGCCTGAAGACGAGAATCTGGTCAGTCTGGCCCATGGCATGATCGAGGCGCTGAACGCCAAATACCCGGGCGAAGCCGGTAGCACCTTCTTCCTGCTGCACCGTCCGCGCAGGTTCAACGCCACAGAACGGACATGGATGGGCCATGAACGCAAGCGCGGAAAACTTGGGGATTTGAACGCCCTGCTCAGCGGAGGCACGGCTGATGCGACGGATCGGTTCGCGCTCATCGTGGGCGACACTTCCATTTTGCCGGACATCAGATTCGTCATCACCCTGGACACGGACACGCAGCTGGCCCGCGACTCGGCCCGCAAGTTCGTCGGCGCCATCTCCCATCCGCTGAATCGGGCCCGCTATGACACGGCGCGCGGCCGCGTCATGGCCGGATACGGCATCCTGCAACCACGGGTGGCGGTCAGCCTGCCCGGCGCGAACCGTTCGAGATATGCGCGGATGTGCGCCAGCGAGGTCGGCATCGACCCCTACACCAGCGCCGTCTCCGACGTGTATCAGGACCTGTTTAGTGAAGGTTCGTTCATCGGCAAGGGCATTTACGACGTGGCTGTCTTCAGGCAGGCCCTGGACGGCCGGTTTCCCGACAACCGAATTCTGAGCCACGACCTCCTGGAAGGCTGCTACGCCAGGGCCGGACTGTTGAGCGATGTGGAACTCTATGAGCAGTATCCATCGCGCTACAGCCAGGATGTGGCCCGCAGGCATCGCTGGATCAGGGGCGATTGGCAGATCGCCCGCTGGCTGATGCCTCGGGTTCCCGGCGCGGACGGCCGCCTGTACACCAACCCCATCTCCATGCTGTCCCAATGGAAGATCCTCGACAATCTGCGACGAAGCCTGAGCGCGGCGTCGCTTGTCCTGCTTCTGATCCTGGGTTGGACCATCCTGCCCGACGCTCTTTTCTGGACCACGGTGGTGCTCGGAATCAGTCTGGTTCCGTGTCTGGCAGACTCGCTTTCAAACGCATTCAAGAAACCCGATGACGTGTCTCCGTGGCAACACCTCGCCGCATCGGCAGGCCTGGCCCGCCAGCATCTCGGACGCGCGCTCTTCACCCTTGTCTGCCTTCCCTATGAGGCCTTCTTCAGCCTGGACGCGATCCTGCGCACCATCTGGAGAATGCTGGTCACGCATCGGCGCCTGCTGGAATGGAATCCCTCGATCAACGCCCAGGGCAGTCCCGCCGGTTTTGCCAGTTCCCTGCGGACCATGTGGATCGGCCCGCTTTTGGCCATCAGCATGGCATTCATCCTTGCCGTATCGGCGCCGCAAGTGCTGCCGGTGGCAGGGGCGCTGCTCGCGCTCTGGCTTTTCTCCCCAGCCGTGGCCTGGTGGATCAGCCGACCCATCACTCGCCGCCAGGACACCTTGACCAGGGAACAGGCTCTCTTTCTGCGCAGGACGGCCCGCAAGACCTGGGCTTTCTTCGAGACATTCGTCGGCCCCGAGGATCAGTGGCTCCCACCCGACAATTTTCAGGAACACCCCTCGCCCGTGGTTGCGCACCGCACCTCCCCCACCAACATGGGCCTTGTGCTGCTGGCGAACCTGACCGCGCTGGATTTCGGGATCATCTCGGCCGGAAAATTCCTGGATCGGACCATGAAAACGCTGCGCACCATGAGCACGCTTGAGCGGTATCGAGGCCACTTCTACAACTGGTACGACACCCTGACCCTGGCCCCGCTGCCGCCGCTCTACATATCCTCCGTGGACAGCGGGAATCTGGCCGGGCATCTGTTGACCTTGAAACCGGGCCTGCTCGAATTTCGGAACCGCAAGATCCTGGAGCCGCGCACTTTCGAGTGCTTGCGCGACACCCTTGAAATCCTGGCCGACGCATTGAAATCTCTTCCAAAAACGACCGCGGACCCGCTCGCCAGTCTCAGGCTCGACCTGAAAGCCGCGCAACGCTCCAAACCGCCTTCCCTGGTCGCGTCACGGCAGCGGCTCGAACGGCTGACGGCATCGGCCGCGACCCTGATCGGCCACCTGAACGCCACCGGCTCGGACCCAAACTCGGACGCCTTCTGGTGGGCCAATGCCTTTGCCGAGCAATGCGGCGACACGCTGACGGAACTGACCAGTCTCGCCCCATGGACGGGGCTTGCGATTGTGCGCAAAAACCTGCCGGATCTTCCCGCGCTCGACCGGATTCCGACTTTAAAGGAACTGACGGTCCTGGCCGAAGAAATCCTGCCGGACATAATGCGGCGGCAGGAAGCGGCAGCCGCCTCGGACTATAACGAGTGGGGAGAGCTGCAACGTCTCGTCACCAAGGCCGGTCAGCACGCCGAGGCGCGGATCAAGACATGCGAGCGCCTCGCGCTGCAATGCGCCGGGCTGGCCCAAATGGAATTCGAATTTCTGTGCGATGATGCGAGCCACCTGCTGGCTATCGGCTACAATGTCTCGGAGTGTCGAAGGGATAACAGTTTCTACGATCTTTTGGCCTCGGAAGCGCGCCTGGCCACCTTCGTGGCCATTGCCCAGGGACAGATTCCGCAGGAGAGCTGGTTCGCGCTGGGACGCCTCTTGACCACCGCCGGAGGGGAGCCGGTCCTGTTGTCCTGGAGCGGCTCCATGTTCGAATATCTGATGCCGATGCTGGTCATGCCCAACTTCGAATCAACGCTTCTTGACCAGACGTGCAGCGCCTCGGTGGCCAGACAGATCGAATACGGCAAGAAGCGCTCCGTGCCCTGGGGCATTTCGGAATGCGGCTACAATGCCATCGACGTGCACCAGAACTACCAGTACCGGGCCTTCGGCGTACCGGGGCTTGGGCTCAAGCGCGGGCTTGCCGAGGACCTGGTCATCGCGCCTTACGCCTCGGCCCTGGCGCTCATGGTCGCGCCGGGTGAAGCGTGCCGAAACATCATTCGATTGGCGGGCGAAGGTTTTGCGACCAGATACGGCTTCTACGAGGCCATCGACTACACCCCCTCGCGCCTGCCGCGCGGCCAATCAAACGCAGTCATCAGATCCTACATGGCCCATCATCAGGGCATGAGCCTGCTCTCCATGGCCCACCTGCTGCTTGATCGCCCCATGCAGAAGCGATTTGCCTCCGACCCGCAGTTCCAGGCGACCATGCTGCTTCTGCAGGAGCGCATCCCCAAGACCACCGCGTTCTATGCGCACACTTCCGAGCTGTCCGAGCTGCAGATGGAGTCGGACAGCGGAGGCTCGCACATCCGCGTATTCTCACGGCCGGACACGCCCGCCCCGGAAGTGCAGCTGCTCTCCAACGGCAGCTACCACGTCATGATCACCAATGCCGGAGGCGGCTACAGTCGCTGGAGGGATCTGGCCGTGACCAGGTGGCGCGAAGACCGCACCTGCGACAACTGGGGCACGTTCTGTTTCTTGCGTGATCTGGACAGCCGGGAATATTGGTCCACGGCCTATCAGCCTACATGCAAACAGGTGCAGCGCTACGAAGCCATCTTCTCCGAAGGGCGGGCCGAATTCCGTGTGCAGAACCACAATTACGACACCCATACCGAGATCACGGTGTCGCCCGAAGACGACATCGAGCTGCGCAGGGTGCGCATCACCAACCGCGCCCGGACACGCCGGACCCTCGATCTGACCAGTTACGCCGAGGTGATCCTGGCCAGCTCCGCCTCCGACGACCTGCATCCCGCTTTCAGCAACCTGTTTGTCCAGACCGAGATCATCCCTGCCCAGCAGGCCATCCTCTGCACCAGACGGCCGCGCTCCCAGGGAGAAAAGCCGCCCTGGATGCTGCACATGATGATCGTGCACGACACGCGTCCCGTCGACATCTCCTACGAAACGGACCGCATGCAGTTCATCGGACGCGAAAACACCGTGGCCGATCCGCTGGCCATGAGCTGCAAGGGCGAGTATTTCTCCGGCGCGCTTTCGGGCAGCGCGGGCTCCGTTCTGGACCCCATCGTCTCCATCCGCTGCCGCATTATCCTTGAACCTGAAGAATCGGTGACGCTCAACATCATTTCCGGTATCGGCGAAACCCGGGATGAAGTCGTGCAACTGGTCGAAAAATACCAGGACCGCCGCATCGCGGACAGGGTTTTCGACCTGGCCTGGACTCACGGGCAGGTGCTCTTGCGGCAGCTCAACGCATCCGAGGCGGACGCCCAGCTCTACGGCCGTCTTGCGGGGTCGATCATCTACGCCAATGCGGCGCTTCGGGCCGAGCCGGGCATTCTCGCCAAGAACAACCGAGGGCAGTCCGGACTCTGGAGCCACGCGATTTCCGGGGATTTGCCCATTGTACTGCTCCAGATCCGGGACACCGCCAATATCGAACTGGTCCGCCAGCTCGTGCAGGCCCACGCCTACTGGCGACTCAAAGGGCTCAAAGTCGATCTGGTCATCTGGAACGAGGACCAGACCGGATACAGACAGGTCCTCAATGATCAGATCATGGACCTCGTCGCGGCCGGAGTCGGGTCAGGCGGAACCGATCAGCCCGGCGGAATCTTCGTGCGCTCGGCCAATCGCTTCGCGGACGAGGACCGCATCCTGATCCAGGCGGTTGCGCGCGTCATCCTTTCCGACACGCTTGGAACCCTGGCGCAGCAGATTGACGGCCGCACCTTGCCCCGAATCAGGATTCCCCAGCTGGTGCCGAGCAGAACGCATCGCTCCGAGCCCTTGCCGTCAACTCCGCAACCCCGTCATGATCTGACCTTTTTCAACGGCCTGGGCGGATTCACTCCAGACGGCCGCGAGTATGTCATCACCACGGCCCAAGACCGGGCCACACCCGCCCCCTGGATCAATGTGCTGGCCAATCCCCTCTTCGGGAGCGTCGTCTCCGAATGCGGCAGCTCCTGCACCTGGAGCGAAAACGCCCACGAATTCCGCCTCTCGCCCTGGGACAACGACCCGGTCGCGAACGAAGGGGGCGAAGCCTTCTACCTGCGCGACGAGGAGCGGGGACATTACTGGTCGCCCACGCCGCGCCCCTGTCGCGGGGCGGAGCCCTATGTCAGCAGGCACGGATTCGGATACAGCGTCTTCGAGCATACCGAACGGGGAATCCGCTCGGAACTCATGGTCTATGTCGCCCTCGACGCGCCGATCAAATTCTCGGTCCTGAAAGTGTCCAACGTTTCCGAACGCTCCCGGCACATCTCCGCCACCGGCTATGTGGAATGGGTGCTCGGCGACCTGCGTCCCAAATCCGCTTTTCACGTGATCACGGAAATTGACCCGCACAGCGGAGCCATTTTTGCGCGCAATGCCTACAATCCCGAATTCGGGAGCCGGACGGCGTTCTTCGATGTGGACGACGTACTGCGCACGGTCACAACCGACCGCGCGGAATTTCTGGGCCGCAACGGCTCGCTCCGTTCGCCAGCCGCCATGACCCGCACCAGGCTCTCCGGCAAGACGGGAACGGCCATGGACTCGTGCGCCGCGATCCAGGTCGGTTTCGAGCTCGAAGTCGGAGAGGAGCGGGAGATCATCTTCAAGCTGGGCGTGGGAACTGACGCAGCGGACGCGCAAAAAATCATCAATCGTTTCAGGGGAGCGCCCGCGGCGCGGCACGCCCTCGACAACGTCTGGCAGCACTGGGCCCATACCCTTGGCGCCATCCATGTCGAGACTCCGGACCAATCGCTCAACGTGCTCGTCAACGGCTGGCTCGTCTACCAGACCCTGGCCTGCCGCCTCTGGGCACGCAGCGCCACCTACCAGTCCGGAGGGGCGTTCGGTTTTCGCGACCAGCTCCAGGACGTCATGGCGCTCATCCATGCCAGACCGGGCCTGGTCCGCGAGCATCTCCTGCTCTGCGCCTCCCGGCAATTCGAGGAGGGCGACGTCCAGCACTGGTGGCATCCCCCCGTGGGTCGAGGCGTGCGCACCAAATGCTCGGACGATTTCCTGTGGCTGCCCCTGGCGACCTGTCGCTATGTCGCCTCCATCGGAGACACCGGCGTCCTGGATGAAAACATCCCGTTCCTGCGCATGCGTGCGCTGAACGCCGACGAGGAATCCTGCTATGACCTGCCCGAACGCTCGGATCAGAGCGCGAGCCTCTACGAGCATTGCGCACGGGCCATTCGCCACGGATTGCACTTCGGCGTGCATGGATTGCCACTCATCGGCTCCGGCGACTGGAACGACGGCATGAACCTGGTGGGCGAGCACGGCAAGGGTGAAAGCGTCTGGCTGGGTTTCTTCCTCCACCATGTGCTGGAGTCTTTTGCCGCGCTTGCACGCGGGAGAGGGGACGTCACCTTTGCCGCACATTGTCTGGAGGAAGCCGCCACCTTAAGCCGGAACATTGAAGCCGCTGGCTGGGATGGAAAGTGGTATCGCCGGGCGTACTTCGATGACGGCACCCCGCTGGGTTCATCGGAGAATGTCGAATGCCGCATCGATTCCATCGCCCAGAGCTGGTCCGTCCTCTCGGGGGTGGGAGACACGAAACGAACCGATACGGCCATGCAGTCCCTGGACACGCACCTCGTTCGCCGCGAGCACGGGCTGGTCCAGCTTTTGGACCCGCCTTTCGACACTTCAGAGCTCAACCCCGGCTACATCAAGGGCTATGTGCCCGGAGTGCGCGAAAACGGCGGACAGTACACCCACGCCACCATCTGGGCCGCCATGGCCTTTGCCCGGCAAGGGGACGCGAAGCGCGCCTGGGAGCTTTTCGACATGATCAACCCGGTCAACCATGCCCGCACTCCCGAAGAGACGGCCCTTTACAGGGGCGAACCCTACGTTGTCGCCGCCGATGTCTATGGCGCACCGCCGCATACGGGCCGTGGCGGCTGGACATGGTACACGGGCTCGGCCTCCTGGATGTATCGCCTCATCGTGGAATCGCTGCTGGGCCTGAGCCTCGAAGTGGACAGACTGCGCATCACACCATGCCCAAATCCGCAATGGAAGGAATTCAAGGTACACTACCGCTTCCGTGAAACGGTCTATCACATCAGCTTTTCGCAGCTTAAAGGCAAAAAAAACAAAACGAGAATCATTCTCGACAATATCAAACAGGATGGCCAGACAATTACACTTTCAGACGACAAACAGGAACACTGGGTCGATGTCGTAATCGGCGCAACCCATGTTTGATGATCGATATTTAAGAGTGAATCAGCGCGAAATAATTACCCTCCTAACGCAATAAAAGGCATTGAAAATTGCCCCCCCGACACGCCCTTCAAAGCCGCCCAGACACCGTACCGTGCAGGCGAATCAAGCTGAGCACAGCGCTCCTGAGGCCAATATTATACGCTGGCATTCTGACCCGGACTTGCTTATGAAACCTGAAAGACGATGCTAAACACTCGGAAGGCTCCCAACGTGAGTTAGGGCGCCCCTATCTTAACACGGCCAGGACAAACCACTATGCCAACGTGCTGGATAATCGCAGGACCCAACGGGGCAGGCAAAACAACCTTCGCTCTTGAATACTTGCCGAAAGTTGCCGGATGCACCACGTTCATCAACGCCGACCTCATCGCTGCCGGTCTTTCGCCCTTGGCACCTGATCGGGAAATGATGACAGCCAGCCGGATATTCCTGAAAGAAATCAAGGAACGCATCAGGCTCCGAGAAAACTTTGCCTTTGAAACCACACTGGCAGGAAGAACGTACCTGCGCATGATCAGGGAGCTCCGTCATGACGGATGGACCATCAAACTGATATTCTTGGGGCTTCCCAATGTCGAAATGTCAAAGATGAGAGTTGCCGAAAGAGTTGCTCACGGCGGTCACAACATCCCGGAAAAAGAGATCGAAAGGCGTTTTCCACGAAGCCTCTTTAATCTTTTTCAAAATTTCAGCTCACTTGTGAACAACTGCCTATGTTTCATGAACGATACAGGTACTCCCCTGCCCGTTTTCGAGCAGCAGAGCGGACGCAGAATCATTCACCAACAAGACTTGTATAATTTGATGCTCAAGGAAGCTGGACTATCATGAAAGTAACTCAAGAAGCCCCATCCAAAGAAAGCATGATCGTACTGGAATCACTCCGAAAGGCTGTTGCAGAAGCATTGGACAGAAAAAAACGCCTCGGACAGTATGCGGTCGTGTGGCAGGATGGACAACCGACCATCATTGGCGATGACAAGCTGGAAACCACCAAGCAGCCTGACTGAACCATCTCCATCAACGCTCTTGATAAGCAAATATTCCAGAATCTTAAACCAAAATCAAAACTCGCCCCACCTCTCGTGCTTGGTTTATTGACGCGGTACTGCTACACACCCGGCCCATGCCCACCATCCGTTTGACTCCGTCCAGACGTCTGGCCCTTGACCTCGACGAAGCCGACGCCACTCCCGCCGTCCAGGATCTGGCCACCCGATTCGCGGCGGACTGGCGCGAGGGGCTTTTTTGTCTCGGCGCCCGCCGCGACAGCATGGCTCATCTCGGCGCGGCCCGGTTCTGGGCCGGTGTGGCTGCACGCTACCTGACCACCGTCTGCCACCTTTCCGAAAACCAGACCATTCCGCAGCTCCCGAGCCACGACGAATTGAGGGCCTGGGTCGAGAATGCGCCGCCCATGCCCGGCGGGGAATACCTGCGCATCGACGTGCTGGAAACGATCTGGTCCGATTTGGCCGCGTGGGGCCAGGAGGCCATGGAAGAGGACGGCGGCATCGAGCACTTTCTGCAAAGCCGCGCACCCGGATGGAACGCCGTGGGCCGTGTCACTCTTCATCTGGCCGAAAATCCGCGCGATCCAGGCCAACCCTTCGCCTTCATGGCCAGCTTCACCACCGGCCTGGGCCCGGACGGCCAGGTCCGTCATCTGCCGCTGCGCAAAGCCCTGGAGCTGCATGCCGGCACCCGGAACAAACCGGCCCTGGTCAAGCTGCTCACCCCCATCCAGGAAGCGGCCACGCGCTGCGACTGGGTCCGGGTCATGGTTGAAAACGGGGACATCTACCGGCCCATGGCCTGGCCGACCGACCGCGCCTACATGCTGCTGCGCTCCATCCCGTCCCTGGAGGACAGCGGCCTGGTCGTGCGCGTCCCGGACTGGTGGAAAAAGCGCCCCCGGCCCAAGGTCGGCGTGGTCATTGGCGAGTCGAGCCGTCCGCTGCTTGGCGTCCAATCCATGCTCGATTTCAGGGTCAACGTGACCCTGGACGGCGCCCCCCTGTCGCCAGAAGATCTGAAAGCCCTCCTCGCGGGGGAGGACGGACTGGTGCTGTTCAAGGGCACCTGGGTGGAGGTGGACCGCGAGCGGCTGCGCCAGGCCCTGGAGCATTGGCGAACCATGGAACACGAAGCGGGCGACGGCCTGTCCTTCATCCAGGGCATGCGCCTGCTGGCCGGAACCAGTCTCGACCTGCGCGACCAGCCCGTGGCCGAGGAGGAACTAAACTGGAGCGATGTGGTCTGCGGGCAGGCCCTGCATGAGATTCTGCACGCGCTGCGCCATCCGGCCAGGCTGGAAAAACCCCTGGCCGCTGGCATCGCCGCGACCCCGCGCCCCTACCAGCACGAAGGCGCGGCCTGGCTGCATTTCCTGTCCACCCTGGGCCTTGGCGCCTGTCTGGCCGACGACATGGGTCTGGGAAAGACCCTGCAAGTGCTGACCGTGCTCGATCATCTCCGGGAACAGGGCGCGGGCCCGTCCCTGCTGGTGCTCCCGGCCTCGCTGCTCGGCAATTGGCGAGCCGAGGCCGAGCGCTTCGCCCCGGGGCTGCGCCTGCTCTTCGCCCACCCGGCCGAAACGCCAAGACAGGACCTGGACGACCTGGCCCTGAATCCGGCCCGGGCCATGGAGGGAATCGACCTGGTCGTGACCACCTACGCCCTGGTCGACCGCACCCAGTGGATGGCCGAGCAATCCTGGAATCTGGTCATCCTGGACGAAGCCCAGGCCATCAAGAACCACGCCACCAAACAGAGCAAGGCCGTGCGGCGGCTCAAGGCCAGTGCACGCATCGCCCTGACCGGAACTCCGGTGGAGAACCGGGTCGGCGACCTGTGGTCCCTGTTCGATTTTTTGAATCCCGGCCTGCTCGGCACGGCCACGCAATTCAAACGCTTCCTCAAGGACACCGAGAACAGCCCCAACCCCTTGGCCCCCCTGCGCAAGCTGGTCGCGCCGTACATCCTGCGCCGCCTGAAGACGGACAAGTCCATCATCGCCGACCTGCCGGACAAGACCGAAACCGTGCGCTACTGCGGCCTCAGCCGGGACCAGATCAAACATTACGAGCTGGTGGTCCGGGCCATGGAACGGGCTCTGGACAAGGACGCGGAGCCCATGGCCAGGCGAGGCCTGGTCCTGCAAAGCCTGATGCGCCTGAAGCAGATCTGCAACCACCCTGCCCAGTTCACGGGACAGGGGGATTTTGCGCCGGACCAGAGCGGCAAGTTCATGCGTCTGGCCGAAATCGCCCAGGAACTGGCCGAGCGCCAGGAAAAGGCCCTCGTCTTCACCCAGTTCCGGGAAATCATCCCGGCCCTGCACGACCATCTGAACGCCATCTTCGGGCGCCCCGGCCTGGTCCTGCACGGCGGGACGGCAATCACGAGGCGCGCGGACCTGGTCCGGGAATTTCAAAGCGAAACCGGCCCGCCCTTTTTCGTTCTGTCCCTCAAGGCAGGAGGGACGGGCCTCAATCTCACCGCGGCTTCCCATGTCATCCATTTTGATCGCTGGTGGAACCCGGCCGTGGAAAACCAGGCCACGGACCGCTGTTTCCGCATCGGCCAGCACCGCAACGTGCTTGTGCACAAATTCGTGACCACGGGGACCATCGAGGAAAAAATCGATCTCATGATCGCAGGCAAAAAAGCATTGGCCGAGAATCTCCTCGGCGCCGACGAAGAAATCAGGCTGACGGAACTGTCCGACGCCGAACTGCTGAATCTGGTCCGTCTCGACCTGTCCAGGGCCGTGGGCCAGTAAGGAGCAACCCATGTCACGTTGGGGATGGACGCCCTATGTGCCCGTGAGTCGGCGCAAGGCCAACGCCAAAAAGGAAATGGAAAAGCTGCGCAAGAAAGGCCAGTGCGTCATGCCCGTGGAAATCGCGGGCCGGACCATCGCACGCAGCTTCTGGGGCAAGGCGTGGTGTACGCATCTGGAATCTTTCTCCGACTATGAAAACCGTCTGCCGCGCGGCCGGACCTACGTCCGCAACGGCTCGGTCTGTCATCTGGAAATCCGGGAAGGGGAAATCCTGGCCATGGTCAACGGATCGGAGCTGTACACCGTGCACATCGCCGTCACCAAACTGCCTGCGGCCAAATGGACGACCCTCAAGAGCCGCTGCACGGGGCAGGTCGGCTCTCTGCTCGAACTGATCCAGGGCAAGCTCTCGGCCGAGGTCATGACCGTTGTCGCGCACCGGACGGAAGGGCTCTTTCCCCTGCCCGGAGAGATGAAACTCGACTGTTCCTGCCCGGACTGGGCCACCATGTGCAAGCATGTGGCAGCCGTGCTTTACGGGGTTGGGCATCGCTTCGACACTGACCCGGGCCTGCTCTTCACCCTGCGCGGCGTCGATCCGCAGGAACTGATCACCGCGCCCATCAGTCTGATGGACGGCGATGCTTCCCGGCCTGACACCCTGGCCGACGCGGATCTGGCCGACCTGTTCGGCATCGACGTCGAGCTGGAACCTGCATCGCCCCATAGCGTCAAAGCGAGCACGCCCAAACCATCCGAACCCGCACCGTTCGCGACGACATCACCGGCCAAGGCCGCCCCGAAATCTCGTCCCGCGACGACCAAGTCCGCGACATCCTCCACGTCAAGGCCGACCGGAACAAAACCCAAGCCCTTCAGCCCCACCGGGCCGAACATCAAAAAACTACGCAGAAAAATGAACCTGACCGTCGATGAATTCGCAGCCCGCATCGGAGCCAGCCCGGCCACCATCCGCCGCTGGGAAGACTCGCGCGGCAAATGCAAACTGCAAACCCGGCTCATGGAAGCCCTGTGCGAGCTGCATGCAACCGGGCAATGAGCAGCGTTCAGCCGAGGTTTTGCAGAAGTCAAACAGACAAAGTGGGTGGCCTTCCGCAAGAGGCTACAGCAGGAACATGTCCCTGTTTCGTTTCAGGAGGTCACAAGAGCGCTTGAAACATTCCTCGGGCCGATTGCGACTTCGATCTCAGAAGAGTCAAAAAATTCCGGGGACATGGATTGCCCTGGGTCCATGGTCCTGAAGCCCACTCATTTCACCCTTTCGCTTCGTTGGACAAGCCCCTCTCTCTTCTCAAATCCCACCCACTCCCCATAGCTCCTCAAGTCTTTGCCGGGATGCTCCCAGCATTTCGCGACGATCCAGCCCATCATGATTGCCGTGCCACGCGACAACCTGCACAAAGAATTCGTCGGCCACATCCAAACCTTCGGCGCAATCAGCGAGGAGCACGATGAACACGCTGCAACGCAAACTGATCGCACAGATTTCCGACCGCCCCGTCACCAACAAACTATGCACCCAGCGCCAAATCAATTGGCACGCGCATGGATTCGAGAAAAAAAACTCAAAAAATAGGACCTTTGCAAATAGTGCAATGTGGATCGGCATTTGCTAAACACATACCGGACATAATCATTTGCGGTTGTTAACAGACAAAAAAACGAGAGGCGCACATGGACATCATGCACAACGCACAGGCCATCATGGACTACATTAACACGGCCATCAGCGGAGACGGACTCAAGCTCGATGAAAACGGAGTGGCATCCCTCACCATTGAAGAGGACATCGTCTGCCTCTTCTGTGTGCTTGAGGCTGAAAAAATGCTGGTCGCCACCCTCTACCTCGGCCGCATAAATCAGTCAGATTCCAACCTGCTGTATGAGATGATGTGCGGGAATTACATGGGGGCCTACACCGCCGGCGGCACCCTGGGCATTGACTCGGAAGAGGGGCTGGTCGCCCTGCACCAGCATTTCCCCCTGCCTGTGGACGAGCCAGCCTGGATCGAGGAACCTCTGTCCGCCCTCATCGGTGCGGCCCGTTACTGGCGGGACAAGCTCTCCGCATCTGTATCAGGAGTCGGCGAGACAGCCCATGTGTCCGCGGCCGAAGCGATGCTTCGCGTTTGATCCATCGGCCAAACCGGCGAGAACAGAAAGGAGCTTAGTATGTCACATTTTGTCGTTGGATCCCAGCCCCAACCCATCAATCAGGGCCTTGATCAAATACCGCAACCCGGCCAGGGCGTGCCGCAAACCACGCATGCCCCCCAAGGCGTTCAGCCGGCCCAGATCGCCCAGATACAGCAGCAGGGACGCCAGGTCACCGGACAGCAGCCCTTGAGATCCCTTGGCCCCACCATTTCAACCTCGACCCAGGCGCTACAGCAAGCAACCGCGCAATGGCAGCGCACCTTGCCCCCTCAGGGCAGCATGCCGAAAACCATTGGCGTGACCATGCCCCCCAGCGGACAGACCGTCCAGCTTGACGGCAAGATGGTTGAGCATGAAATAAATGCCCTGCCCGAAAATCAACGCCAGGATGCTGTGCGCGACATGCCGCGCGTCCTGCAGGAACGGGTCGACAGCGGGCACCGGGTCTGGGAGGGTGTGAGCAACGGAACGCTCCAGGGACCGGCCAGCCTCGAAGACGTGCGCGACCTCATGACCTTTCTCCTGGCCAAGGGCATGGAGAAAGGCGACGGTTTCAGCGAAGGCGCATTCAATATTTCCGACCCCGACCATCGCCTGCGCGATTTTCTCGATTCCAGCCCCGAAGTCTATCAGCGGCCGTCATCGCACATTGAGGGTTTCCAGCAGGCCCCCGGAGGCAGCCATCGCGGCATAGACGTGCGCGGCAACGTGACGCTGCCCTACGGCAAGGCCACCCTGCTCTACGGCGGCATCAACGCCGGAGTACAAGGCATGGGCGAAAATCGTCTCTTTCTCAAGACCGAGGAGCACGGCTGCCGCCTGTCCTCGCGCTGGACACCCAACCGCGATCCGAACATGCGCCCTGACAGACCCGCGCGTTTTGGCGACATCGGCCAGTTCCTGGGCCATGCCACGGGTTTTTTCCGCACCGTGCTGCGCGGCATTTCCGGGGGACGCCTGTTTCCCAACGCCAAGGACTCTCGCAAGGAGCGCATGCCCGGCGACGTGAGCAAGGATTTCAAGGCCATCCTGAAAGGCCTGGACAGGTCGGGAAAAGCAGAAATCGCCGGCATCCTGCGCCAGAACGACCCCCTGGCCACGTCCCAGGGTATTCGGGTCATGGTCGCCAATCTGAACGAAGCCCTGGCAAGACAGGATCTGGACCAGCCCACGCGCGAAGCCATGCAGCACCTGAGCAGCAAACTGAGCACGCGTTTCGATCACCTCGACGTGCGCATCGGCAACGAAGTCGTACTCAGCCAGGCCGAACTGGCCGGACCAGCCCCGCAACAGGCCGTCAACGGAGCCATGCGCGCGGCGGTGAATTCCCTGCTGACAATACCCGATCGGGCTCATTTCACTCCGGACAAGGTCGAGTCCTTTGTCCAGCAGCTCGGCAAGATAGGAACTCGACTGGATCGGGCCGGAGGGGGAGATGAAACCAGCGCCATGATCAGAACGGCTCTGGAGCAGGTTACAGCGAATCTCACTCCCGACCAGCGTACGCAATTGCAGGATATTCTGACCGCACCTCAATGCCGGGAAGCCATGGCCGCAATCAACGACGTCATGGCCTTCGGTGGAGAGAATCTCGGCCCCATGAACCCAACCGCCCGCAACTCCGCCTCGCAGATCGCTCACAAAATCAGCCACGCCTATCTGGGACTGTGCAGCCAAGCAGGGTTGCCCGATGAAGCTCTTCCCCGAGCGACCCGGCAGGCCATGGATCTGATCAAGCCAATCCTGGTCAGGGCCGGCAGCGACGCGTTTCTGAGCACCGCGCAAACAAGCGCGAACCAGGAGCATGCCCGGCAAATCCAGCAAGGCGGGCAACAAGTCGGGTTGATGCGCCTTGATACAATACGCCCACTCATTGGCCGGGGTGTTGTCGCCCTGGGCGACCACATGCAGAGCATTGCGCGCGGCCAGGTCGATCATGAGCAAATCAGCCGATTCTTCGCCACGGAACTGGGCCATGACGTCCGCACGCCACAAATAGGAGAGCCGGCCGGACTGGATGAACAGTTTGTGAAGGATTTTTTCCGAAACGGCATCTCGGTCAACGGCCAACACTTCGGAGGTCAGGGCAGCGGCATTTCCGAAACTGCCAAGCGTGAGGCACTCCAAGCCTTCATCGACGCGGCCGGAGGGTTGCCCTCGGCCCAGCAGATCGCCCGCGTCGCCCACCAGGGTCTCATGGGCATGATGAGCCAGGCTTGCATGAGGGATCCGGGGCTGAACCCGCTGTTCATAGACTTCAGCATGCATGGAGGCACTGTGCAAAACGCGGTTTCTCCGAACACAGGCCAGCCTGCATCGATGATGCTTTCCGTGATAGCCCATGGCGACAGCGTGGCCGTGCACTGCGAAACCAATACGCAAAAAGTCAACGACGTTGACGGAAATGATCAGGTTGGGAGCAACCTGTCCCTCAACTTCACGATTCAGGGTGCCGGCAGCGACGATCCTGTGGTCAGACTCGACGACTGGGACGCACTGTTCAGCTCCTGTCCGAACTGACCAGGTCCATCAGACTCCTCGGAAAGTCCCGGCTTGCCGGGACTTTCCGATTTTATCGAGGAAAGTGGCTTGATCCCCGGACCCAGGTTGCCGTAGACAGCTCCGTAGTCAGGCCGCACTCCATAGGCCCGTTCGCTCGAACGCATTTCGCTCATGTCAAATGCAACCCAGGAAACAGACATGCCCCTGCCCTTTCTGTCCAAGCCACCAGTGTCTGTCGCCACGAGTCAAAAGTCACCTTGGCCGCGACTTTTCGGATTTGCCGCTGTCCTGCTGCTGAGCGCCGCCTGCGTCCTGATGACAGGATACTTTGCGCGCGCGTGGGCCGAGCAGTCCGCCGACGCATCCTCCAATCCCCATAAAAAATGGCGCGTCGCCTATGTCGAGGGAGGACCCTACACCGACTACCAGCAGATCTTCGCCGGCACGGTGCGCGGCCTGGCCAAGCTGGGGCTCATCGAAAACGGCGACGTCCCCGTACCGAAAAACTCTGAAAGCACGCGGGAAATGTGGGTCTGGCTCTGCGCCAACGCCGGCGGCGGCAGAATGGAATTCTTGCCCGACGGCTACTACAGCTCCAACTGGGACGAAAAACTGCGCGTGTCCAACAAGGCCGACATCATGCGCCGCATCCATGAACGCGGCGATGTGGATATCATCTTGGCTTTTGGAACATGGGCCGGACAGGACATGGCCACAGACGAACACTCGGTGCCGACCTTCTCCATGTCCGTGACCGACGCCGTGGATGCCGGGATCGTCGCTTCGGCTGAAGATTCGGGCCTGGACCACGTACACGCCCAGGTCGAACCGGGGCGCTATGAACGGCAGGTGGCCATTTTTCACGACGTGTTCAAGTTCCGGCGCATGGGCGTGGTCTACGAGGATACCCCCGACGGCCGCAGCTCCAGCGGCATTCCCGCCGTGGAGAAGGCCGCGCGGGAACTGGGCATCGAACTTGTGCCCTGCACCACCACGCTGAACCTCCCGGATCTGGACCAGTCCTTTGAAAACCTGCAAAGCTGCGTGGAAAGCCTGAGTACCCGATGCGACGCCATCTATCTGACCGTCAACACGGGCATGCAGGGCCACCGCATAAGAGAACTGCTGCAACCCATCATCGCCGCCGGCATCCCCTCCTTTTCCCAAAGCGGACCCGGGGAAACCAAACTTGGAGTGCTCATGAGCCTGGCCCAGACGGACTTCGACGACGTGGGGCTCTTTGAGGCCAACGCCGTGGCCAAGGTTCTTGACGGCGCCAAACCGCGCGATGTGAACCAGATCTTCGAAGGGCCGCTTGGTCTGGCCATCAATCTGAAGATGGCCATGCTCATCGGCTGGAATCCGCCCTTCGAAATTCTGGCCGCCGTCGACGAAATCCATCAGCAGATCCCCGACCTGGCCCGATGAGCACAGCCCCAGGTCCCAGACCCGCCTCCATCGCACAAAACCGGAGCCGGCTGCCGTTTTTGCTCGGCGGCCTGACCGCGCTGCTGTGCGCGCAGATACTCTACGGCGTGCTGGTCCTCTCGGCCTTGCACAAGCAGTACGCCAAACCCATGCTGTCCGTGCAGGCCCTGACCTGCGAGGAACTGGGGCACCGCCTCGGGCTCATGACCCGCCTGGGCAAGACCCCGGAGCGCGTCGAGCGTCTCGGTCAGATTCTGGCCGCCTACAAAGACACGGCCTCGGACACCCTGGTCGTCCTGGGGGCCGACGGTCGCGTGCTGGAAGGATGGGGGCTCCCCAAAAACAGCATTTTCCACCTCCCAGCAGAGTCTGGCACCGTGCGGGGAAACATCGTCGAGTTCTCCAAAGACGGAAACCTCTGGCTGGCCAGCCCACTCAAAGATCGGGAAGGTCGCGCCGTGGGCCACGTGGTCCTGGGCATGGACGATCAGCGGCGCTCGGAACAAGTCTGGCAGGTGCTGCGGGACAACGTTCGCCTTTTGGGCGGCATCACCGCCGCAGCCGCCCTGCTCCTGACCGTTCTGGCCCTGACGGTCCGCACCGCGCCGTTGCCGGGAGGCTCCTTCCCGAAGAAACGCGTCTACGCGAGCCTCGTCCTGCCTCTGTTGGCGGGCCAACTCCTTTTCGCCGCAGCCATGCTGCCCCCCCTGCGGGACATGAACGAGAGCCACATGGACACCGTGGCGGGACAACTGGGACGGCATCTGGGCGGTGAAATCGATCACCTGCTGGACCTGGGACTGGGCCTGAACCAACTTCCCCCGGTCACGCAGCACATGGCTGGCCTGCAGCAATTTTTGCCCGAAGCCCAGGGCCTGGCCATTCTCGACGCGGACGGGACCCGCCTCCATGCTGCCGATGCCAGGGGCGCCCTGGATGACGCAGACTGGCAACGCGTGAAAGAAAAATCCCTGACCACCGACGTTCCCTTCAAGGCGGGCGTCGTGCGTGTACTCATGTCCTCGGAAGCCGTGGCCGCGAACATCCGGGCCATCACCCTGGACACACTGACCATGACCGTGGTCGCCATTCTCTTCCTGATGGAGCTGGTCAACCTTCTGGTCATGCGCGAAGAGCGTCGAAGACTCGATGACCCAAGGCCCCTGTCCACCTCGGCCGGGTTCATGCGTCCCATCATCTTCGTCTGCATGTTCGCCATCGACCTGTCTTTGTCCTTCGTGCCCCTGCGCCTCGGGGAACTCAGCCCGGATCTGCTGGGCTTGCCCCCAGACGTGGTCATGAGCCTGCCCGTCTCTTTTGAGATGTTCATGGTCGGGCTGGCCATCATGCTCGGCGGTTTCTGGAGCGAGCGTTCGGGCTGGCGGCCTTTGCTGCTCACAGGCGTGGCCCTGGTCACCCTGGGCAATCTGGCCAGCGGCCTGAGCGCGGATCCCTTTCTCTACATCGCCTCGCGCGGCTTGGCCGGGGCCGGATACGGTCTGCTCAATCTCTCCGCCCAACTCTTTGTCCTGGCCCACTCCCGCCCGGATCAGCGGGCCGGCAACCTGGCCGCAGTCTTCGCCGGGCTCTTTGCCGGAGCCCTGTGCGGCAGCGCCAGCGGCGGCCTCATCGCAGACCGCCTGGGATATGCGGGAGCCTTCCAGGTTGCGGCCGCTCTCATGCTTCTGACCGGCCTCGTCCTGTGGCGCACCCTGCCCCGGGAGCACGCTCCCCAGCGCAAGGGCCCTGCCCTCGTGCATTCCGTGCCGGGACTGCGCGAGACCATCTCCTTCATCACCGATCCGCGCATGGCCGCGCTGCTGTTCCTCAACATCGTACCCGGCGCGTTCGTCACCGTGTGCCTCTTCCAGTTTTTCGTGCCCGTGTCCCTGAACCAGGGCGGGGCCAGTCCGGCCGACATCGGTCGCGTGACCATGATCTTCCCCCTGGTCATCGTCTATCTCGGCCCCCTCTTCGGTCGCATCGTGGACCGTTCGGACCGCAAATACCGTCACCTGGCCCTGGCTGGGCTCGTCGCGGCGGTGAGCGTAGGGGCGCTCATGGCCCTGGACGGCATCGCCGCAGCGACCCTCGCGGTCACGCTGCTCGGCCTGTCCAACGCCATCCTTTCCAACGCCCAGGGCGCCTACGCCTTGGAACTGCCCGCCACGGAGCGCTACGGCGCAGCCCGGGCCATGGGCATATACAACGTCGTCGAACGGCTCGGACAGGTCTTGGGGCCCGTGAGCCTCGGAATCATCATCGCCGTCTGGGGCCGCAACGCGGGTCTGGGCGTCATGGCCATCGGGCTGGCCGCCATGAGCCTGGCCTTCGCCGTCACCAGCAGTCGCCAGCCATCGAAAATCGCGGAACTGTCTACACGATCATGAACGAACTGATCTCCCTCCCCCTGCTCGCCCCGCTGTGGGCCAGGCTTCCGCACCTGCCCCCCCTGCTGCGCCAGTGGGGCGATGCCCCGCTAGGGCGCATCGCCGCTGGCTTTGCGGAAAACCCGTCCGGCCAGGCTGGGCAGCAAACCGTCTCCAGTGCCCTGCTCGCGGCGGCGCGATCCATGACCGCCCCAGTGCTTGGCGACGCGGCTGCAGGAGCTCTGGCCCATCGGCTTTCAGCCAACTCGTCGATACTGGCCGCCAATTACCACGGAGTGGAGTGCTTTCCGGAGATGGTCCAGGCCATCCATTTCTTCGCCCTGGGGGATCTCGTGTCCGAGCCGCTGGAAGCAGATTTCGGACCGGTCGTTCCTGTCCTGTCCTGCTCCAGCGTTTCCCTGCAGAGCCAGACCTACCCGCGGGGACTCATGCTCTCGCGCCGGGACGCCGAGGGCATAGCACACGTACACCTGCCCTTCTTTTCCAGTGCCCTGCAGGACGTGATGGCCAGCCGTTCACCCGCCCTGACGATGAAGCAGCTGCGCGCCATGCGCGCCCTGTGGCTGCATAAAGGGCGACCTCCGTTGCTGCGCTGGGAGCGTGAAGCCGTGGACGCCATCATGGACAGGCACGTACTGCGCCCCGACGTGCTGGACCAGCCGACGTTCGGCGCGCAGGTCACGCGCGTGAACGCATCGCTGTGCACGGAGCGCTACAGTCAGGCCCGGCACGTACAGGTGATCTATCTTGAGATGGAAGCCCTGGTGGCAGAGCTGCTCGGACGAGATATGGAGGATGAGGGGTCGGTCATGCACCGGATTCTTTTCGACCCGCAGGTGCGCGCCCTGGTTCTCGACACGCTGGCCGGGGTGCGCGGATGCTGGCGAACCGAGGCCATCAACGGTTTGGCCCTTGGGCGCACGGGCAAGGCCGGCACTGTTTTCTTCTGGATGGCCGACGAAAAGGGCCGACGCTGTCCCTTGCGGCTGTGCGTGACGCCTTCGGGCAAAGCTGGCCTCGGATTCGGGGACACGTGCATTCCCCTGCGGCCCGCGGCCCTGCGCGACGCCCTGGCTGCCGGAACCATCGTGCCGAGCCTTTTCACTTCGTACATGAGCCTGACCCTGGACCATGGGCTACGCTGCTTCGGCGGAATCTTCCTGGCGGAATACCTCCCGACCATGATCCGGGGCGTGGCGTCGGCCATGAAAGCAGTCGGGTCGCCACTGCGCGTCCACCTCCCAGACCGGTGCCTGGCGGCTCTGCCCCTGACCGTACAGATCGAGGACATGGAACTCCGCCCGGCAGGCAGCGTGGAACTGTCCGCCGCCGGAGGCTTGACCCGAGCGTATCTGAACCGCATCGGGCAACTGACCCTGGCCGATGTCCTGCCCCTGAGTCTGGCCACGTGGTACCGGGACTACGTCCCCGTGGGGGAACGCACCCCGGACTGGGAATACGCCCTTGCACACCTTGCCTCTCGCTGGAACGGCGTAACCGTGAAGCCGCTGTCCTCCTGATCGTCTCTGAGAATCCTCAGCTCTTGCGGGTAAAACAGAGCATGGTGATGTCGTCGGACTGGGCGGCATTCCCGCGATGGGCCTCAATGGCCTCGTACACATGCCGCAGGATCTTTTCCGGGGTGTCGCCTCCGTGCGCTGCGAGCAATGCTTCGACACGATCCTCCCCGAACAAACGCCGCTCCTCATCCATGGCCTCGGACACTCCGTCGGAGTACAACAAACAGGTCTCCCCCGCGCCCAGCACAGTCCGGTGCAGCTCATAGGGAAGGCCGCTCATGGCGCCCACCACGGGCCCGCTCATGCCCTCGATGGCACGCACGGACCCGTCTGGGCCAGTGACCAGAGGCTGGCAGTGCCCGCCGTTGGCGTATTCCAGCTCACCCGTGGCCGGGTCGAAGATACCGATAAAAAGAGTCACGAACATACAGCCGGGATTGTTCTCGCTCAATCTGTCGTTGATGCGGGTCATGACCTCGGCCGGGTCCGAAATCTGGGCCAGGGCGAAGCGGACCAGGGTCACGGTCATGGACATGAACAGGGCCGCCGGAACGCCTTTGTCGGATACGTCGCCGATGATGATGGCTTGCCGACCGTCCGCCACCTGAAAATAATCGAACAGATCCCCGCCGACCTCCTTGGCAGGCTCCAGGAACGAGGCCACCAGGCAATCCGGATGGGCGGGAGCATCTGCGGCCGGCAGGATACCCATCTGGATGTCCCGGGCGGCGTTCAACTCGCCCTCCATGCGCTGCTTGACCGTGGTTGTTTCCATAAGAGTGCGGATGTTCTGATCCAGGGCTCGCCCCATGTCTCCGAAAGCCGCGGCCAGGGTGCCCACCTCGTCGCGCTGGCCCACGGGCAACTCCCGCGCCAGGGCGAGAAGGGGTGAATCCCCGGCGTCGCGGTCAGAAGTGGCCTGGGTCAGATCTATGCCGGCCAGGGCCTGGGCCTGGCCGGTCAGGGTGCGCAAAGGCTTGATGAGCCGGGCCGTGACCAATAGCATGCCCAATACACTCAGCACCGCCGAACCCAAGGCGAAGGCGACCATTCGACGTAACAGAATCCTGGCCGGAGCTTCCATCTCGTCCCGGGGCACGGCGGCCACGATATACCAGTCCAGGGCCTTGAAGTAGGCGATACGGAAGACCCGGGAACCGGCGTCAGCCCCCTGGTCCGAAAAATCCACAAACCCCTTCTCCCGGGCCAGCTCCAGGCCCTCGCGGGGGATGAACCCCTCTTCGCGCCCCTGGGGATTGCCCTTGAATGCAAGAATCCGGCTCTCTCCCGAGAGCAGGGCCAAAAAGCCGTTCTCGTGCAACTCCAGGGAATCGAACTTCTCCTGGGTGCTGTCGGCGATCTGCCGCTCCGTGGCGGCCGCCTCCTTTTGCATATCCGAAAGCTGCATGGCTAGGGCGATGACGGCCTCGCGCTCGGGCACGGGGAGAAAATAGACGAGCAAAGGACCGGGAGCGCCCGGCAGCACGCCCACCAAATCCTGATCCAGGCCGAAAACCGCGAACATGCCGTCGGCAGGCAACCGCTCATGACGCATCATGGTCGCGATGGGGCGGCCCTTGAGATCCGTACGCTCGGGATCCATGGCCAGTTCACGGATCAGGGGACTGCCGAGGATGCGCGCCCCCGACGCCTCGAACAGGTCGAGGTGCAGACCGAAACCGAGCAAGGGACGCGCCCAACTGCCGATAACCCGTTCCCCCGCCCCGTCGGGCAAGCCTTCCATGTCGAGCCAGGTGGTCCGGGTCAGGATGGCCATCTGCCGCAACTGGTTCTTGTGCTGCATCACGCCCAGAATGTTATTGGCCAGCAAGCTCAAGTAGCGGGAGCCGATGTTGTCTTCGACCAGGAGCACTGCGTTGCCGAAGGATTCCCGCTCGCGCCTCAGGCTCATGTCGTTGATCTCGCGGAAGGTCAGCAGGATGATAGGCACCGCCGCCAGGGCGATGGCCGCCACTACCAGGGAAAAAAGCTTGGTGCGCAGGGACAGGATCATGGCTACTCCGTCATCCCGATGCGTTGCAGTTTCTTGCGCAGACCCTCGCGGGTGATGCCGAGCAGTTCAGCGGCCCTGGTCTTGTTGCCCGCGCAGCGGTTCAGGGCCTCGGAGACCACCCAGCGCTCGACGAGGTGCAGGTTGAGGTCCGTCGCGCCTTTTCCGTGCGGTCCGTGGTCCGAAGCCGGATCATTGCCACTGAAGGCCAGTGCGTCGCAGTCAGGATTTCTCGCGGAAATGTTTGCCGCGAACGCGGGCACGGCAACGCGGCGGGGAACCGTAGCCGTGATGCGTGGTGACAGATCCGCCGCTTCAACACGGTCGCCCACGGTGAGGGAAGCGGCCCGCTCCATCTCATTGCCCAGCTCGCGCACATTGCCGGGCCAGGAATAGGCCAGCAACGCTTCCCGGGCTCCAGGGGCCAGAATCAGGCGGAGACGGCCCATACGCGCGCAATGCTCCTCCAAAAAATGCTGGGCCAGGAGCAGCATGTCGTCGCCGCGCTCGCACAACGGAGGCAGACGAATCTCCGCCACGCTGATCCGGTAGTACAGATCCGACCTGAAACGCCCCTCCCGAACAGCCTCCTCCAGGCTGACGTTGGTCGCCGCGATGACCTTGATATCCACGGGGAGCGGTTTGTTGCGCCCCACGCGTTGCACCTCCTGCTCCTCCAGCACGCGCAGAAATTTTGCCTGATGCGCCAGACTCATCTCGCCCACCTCGTCCAGAAAAAGCGTGCCGCCGCTGGCCTCCTCCACCAGGCCGCGCCTGAACCCCACGCCCGAAGCCGCGCCTTTCTCGATGCCGAACATCTCGCTTTCGAAGAGATTTTCGGGGATGGCCGAACAGTTCACGGCCACGAAGGGTCCCTCGCGACGCGAAGAATTATAGTGCACCATCTTGGCGACGACCTCCTTGCCCGCACCCGTAGGGCCAAGGATCACGGTGTTGATGGGCCGCCTGGCGATGGACAGGGCCAGCTCCACGACACGACGCATGGCCTCGGAACTGCCGATGATCCGCCGGGGCTGGTAGGCGTCCTGCACGGTCTGCATGAGGTGCCGGTTGCGCTGGTCCAGCAGGACACGAATCTCCTCAAGTTCCGCGTTTCGGGTCTTGAGTTCGGCGATGAGTTCATCGCGGTGAAATTCCCGGCCCTCGACCTTGACGAGCATCATGCCGAAGGCCTCGGCCAGACGGACATAGTCCTCGGGGCCAGCCCCGGGACGGGTCAGGTCGAAGAGCTGCTCCTCGCTGGCCGGGCGGCCCCAAGCCAAGTCGTCGCAAAGGGAAATGAGCGTATTCAGAAACTTTTTCTCGTAAGTCATGAGTAATACCTTGAGTTATCTGCCGCGCGCACCGTCGGCTCCGAGACTCTGCACCCAGCGCAGCACCTCGGCCACGGGCCCGATAAGATCCTTGGGGATGTAGGCGTTTTCCGTGCCCGTCTCAAAGAGGGCATGAGCCAGGGGAACGTTCTGCATGATCGGGATGCCCTCCTCTTGGGCGATCTCTATCATGCGCTGGGCCAGCAGGCCCTCACCCTTGGCCAGAATGATCGGCAGGGGTGTCTTGTCCTTCTCGTAATCGAGGGCCACGGCAAAATGTGTCGGGTTGGTCACGAGCACCTTGGCCTTGCGCACGTTGCCCAGCGTGTTCTGCGCCAGCATCTCCTGCTGCAGCTGCTTGCGCTTGCCCTTGATCATGGGATCGCCCTCCATCTCTTTGTACTCACGCTTGACCTCGTCTTTGCTCATCATGTGCTGCTTGTTGTATTGCCAGCGCTGGAAGAGGTAGTCCACGGCGGCGATAACGCAGAACGCACCGGCCGCGGCGAAGAGCAGGTCGTGCATGGCCTCCCCCAGCACCGCCCACAGGTGCCCGACGTTGCCGTTGGGGATGGTGAAGAGGGTCTTCAGGTGCGCGGACATGATCAACCAGACCACCCAGGACAGGACCACGACTTTGAGTATGTTCTTGAGGAACTCCACGGCGTTCTTGATGGAAAAAACCTTCTGGAACCACTTGGAGGGACTTATGTTCTCAAGCTTGGGCATGGCGCCCTTGAAGGCGAAAAGGACACCGACCTGTGCCAGGTTGGACACGATGGAGGTAACCATGACCAGGCCTACGATGGGCAGGACCAGTTTCAGAAAGCACGCCACCGTGACGTCGGCGGCCAGGGGCAGAGCCTGCTCGAAGGGCAGGCTCATGACGATCATGGGCACCTCCGTCATGGTCGAGAGAGTCTCGTAGATGGAGTCGCTCATGGCCGAAAGATAAACGGCGATGGCGAGCACGGACATGGCCGCCGGCACGTCCTGGCTCTTGCAGACGTCGCCCTTCTCCCGCGCCTCGCGCAGGCGCTTTGCCGTGGGTTGTTCGGTTTTCTCACTCATGGAACAGAATCCGCAGCATTGCCAGGTCGTTGCCGATGGTGGCGAAAAGCCCTCCGATCTGGGACATGAGAAGCCCGAAGGACACGAACAGGAGAAAGGCCGCCAGGGCGCTCTTGATGGGCATGCCCAGAATATACACGTTGAGCTGCGCCGCGAAGCGGTTGATGAGGCCCAGGGACATGTCCGTGAGCAGGCAGGCGGCCACGATAGGAGCCGAGAGCAGAATCATGGTACTCATGAGCCAGGCCACGCGGCCGGCGAAGAACAGGGGCACATCCGCGCCGCGCTCGAACAGGCCGGCGGGCAGCAATGAAGCCACTGGCCAGACCTCGTAGCTGGAGTAGACCAGAGAGAGGAAGGCCAGGAAGGCGCCGCCGGAAAAAAACAGGTATACCGCGCACTGGAAAAGCAGGGAACCCAGCGGGGAGGTCTCCTCCCCGGACAGGGGATCGGCGCCCGAGGCCATGGACGCACCGCGCTGGTTGTCAATGAAGAAGCCCGCGCATTGCACGGCCCAGAACAGCATCCCGGCTAGAAAACCCAGCAGGAAACCGAGCAGACTCTCCTTGAGCAACACAAGGGTCAATTGTCCCATGACGGCCATGGTCATGACTTGAGGCACATCAAGCTGATCAAGAACCATGGGATGGATGAACATATAGCAGGCAAAGGCCACGGCCACGCGAATCTGACCGGTGACAATGGTGCCGCCCAGGAACGGAACCGTCTGTATGATCATGAACAGACGCGGCATGCCCAGAAGCACGGCCAGCAGATGGTCCATGACGCGGAGCTCCTGAAAGAGGGCTTCCAGATTCACCCGCCCCCCCCTTCACTCATCACAACAAGTAAAAATTGTTGAATATTTCAGTCGCATAACGCAAAATTTGACCGCTCAGCCAGCCACCCATCACGAACAGGGTCGCAATGACCGCGATGAGCTTGACGCCAAAAGACAGGGTCTGCTCCTGAAGCTGGGTGATGGCCTGGATCAGGCTGAAGATGATGCCCACCACCGAGGCAACCACGATGGGCGGCAACGAGAGCATGAGCACCAGGTACAGGGCCTGCACGGCATAGTTAATGGCAGTGACTTCCATCACCTCTCCTTTGGAAGTTGACGATGGCCCCCTGGCCTTGCCCTACAGGCGTATCCTGTTCACGGGCTGGACCGAAATCTCCGGCGTGATCTCCTGGTACGACACCACGGCCAGGCCATAGTGTTCCCCCTCGATGAGCCGACGCACATACCGGCGGATGTCCATGGAGACCACCAGAACGGGCTTCTGGGTGCTGGTCTTGTACCTGCCGGCGGCCTCGCCCACGGCCTTCATGAAGCGCTGGGTGGTTTCCGGGTCCAGGGCCAGAAACGCGCCCGCCGATGTCTGCCGGATGGCTTTGCGGATAGTCTCCTCCACTGCGGGCTCCATGAGAATGGCCGGCAGCATGTTCTGCCCCTTGGAGTACATATAGCTGATCTGGCGTTTGAGGGCCGTGCGCACGTACTCCGCGAGCATGACCGCGTCCTTCTCCTTTGGGCTCCATTCCACCAGTGCCTCCAGGATGCCGCGCAGGTCGCGGATAGAGACCTGTTCCTGCACCAGACGCTGGAATATCTCGGCGATGCGCTGGGTGGGCATGAGGCGCGTGGCCTCGCGCACCAGATCCGGGGCGCGTTCCTCCATGCGGTCCAGGAGGTACTTGGTCTCCTGCAGGCCCAGGAAGGAGGAAGCGTGGCGCGACAGGATCAGGGACAGGTGGTAGGCCAGAATACGCGGATGGCTCATGCAGGAGATGCCCACGCGGGCCAGGCTCGGACTCTGGGCCGCAGGCACCCAAAGAGGATCCACGTCGGGCAGGAAACGCTCGCCCTCCTTCACGTCCACGCCAAGCATCCGCAGATTTTCGCGCGTATCCCGGACCAGAACCATGCCCCTTTCCAGCTTCCCCCGCGACATGGGGATCTCGTTGACGTGCAGGGAATAGCTCAGATCCTCCAGGCCGGGATTGGGGCGAATGTTGATGCCCGGAAAGGGCACGCCCAGGTCAAAATACAGGGCCCGGCGCAGGGTCGCCAGCTCCTCGTTGAGGGAGTCGTAGTCAAGGCTGTCCCCCATGTCCTCGGAGATGTCGAGGATGATGGGCACTGTCGGCGCAAACTCGTCGCGCTGCCCGCCCGGCAAGGGCTTGCCCGACTTTTTGGGCGTGGCCGAAGGCTTGAGCGACCTGGTCAGCTCGGCCCGGGCGTCATGGGTCTGAGGCAGCAGGCTGATGCGACGCAGCACGTAGCCAAGCCCCCCCAGGCACGCGGCCAGGGCGAAGAGCTGTGGCTTGGGAAATCCGGGAATAAGAGCAAAAAGGAATACCAGACCTCCAGCCATAAGCAGGGCCTTGGGCTGGTTAAAGAGCTGCTCGCCGATCTGGGTACCGACGTTGACCTCGGAATCGCCGGTGCGGGTGATGAGGACGCCGGCCGAGATGGACACCAGCAGGGACGGAATCTGGGAGACCAGACCGTCGCCGATGGTCAGGATGCCATAGACGTGCAACGCCTCTCCGGCCGTCATTCCATTTTGGGAAATGCCGATAATGGTTCCGCCGACGATGTTGACCACGGCGATGATCATGCCTGCGATGCTGTCGCCCTTGACGAACTTCATGGCTCCGTCCATGGCGCCGTACATCTGGCTTTCCTGGCTCACGCGCTGGCGACGGGACTGGGCCTCGGCCATATCGATGACCCCGGCGCGCATGTCCGCGTCAATGGACATCTGCTTGCCCGGCATGGCGTCCAGGGTGAAGCGGGCCCCGACCTCGGCCACTCGCTCGGCGCCCTTGGCGATGACCAGGAACTGCACGATGGTCAAAATGAGAAAGACCACGGCGCCGACCACGAAATTTCCGCCCAGGGCGAAGTCGCCGAAAGTGAAGATGATCTCGCCCGCGTCGGCCTGAAGGAGGATGAGGCGAGTGGTGGTGATGTTGAGTCCCACCCGAAACAGGGTGGTGAAAAGCAGCATGGTCGGAAAGACTGAAAAATCCAAGGCCGTACGTACGTACATCGACATCATGAGCATGATGAAGGACAAGGCCATGTTCATGCCGATGAAGGCGTCCACCAAGGGAGTGGGCAGGGGCAAAATCATGAGCCCCACCACGATGACCAGCAAGGCGACGATGGACAGATCGTTGTGCCTTGTGATCATGCCTACGGCCGAGCGGGCTATGGCGAATGCGTTCATGCTCTGGTCCCGCTTTTATCTGATCGGGCCGACTTTGCCTCCCCGTCGGACTGGCCGCCGTCAAGGCGTCCGCCCAGTCCGATGAAGGCGTCCACCGCCTGCCTGGCCTCCTCGCGCCGATCCTGTCGCCACAGGGCCCGGGCACGCAGCAGGTGCAGAGCTGCCTCGCGGGAGGAGAGGACGCGGCCGTCCATGGCCTTGTGCAGGTTGTCCAGGGCCGCTCCCGGATCGTCGCGCTCCAGGTCCACCATCGCCATGCTGGCGTGGGCCAAGCGGTCAAGGACATCCAGGGCCGGCGTGCCGGAACTCCCGGCCCGTTCCCCGGACACGGCGATGAGGGCGGCGAAAAGGCGGCCCGCCCGCTCCAGTTCGCCCATGCGCAAATACATGTATCCAAGAATGAGCAGGGTCTCGCGGTGCTGTCGCTGCAGATTCACTCTAGCCTCCGATCATCAGACCGGTGTAGGCCTGCAGAAGGTCCCGGTTTTCCAGCAACAGGCGCAGATCCGTGTTCAGAAAATCCCGCACTTCAGGATTCTGGCTGTCCTTCAGGGCCTCGAAGCTTTCGCTCAGGTTGGCGGCGAAAACCTCGGGCCGCAGCAACTCGCCGTCACCCACGTCCGGACACAGTGCCTGCTCCACGAGTCTGGCGGCGTTGAGGGGCGAATACAGTTCCTCAAGGCCAGCTTCGCGCAGCACGCTGGCAGCCAGCGGCCTGGCCTGGGGCAGCTGTCCGTCGGCGGAAAGTCCCGGGTCCATGATGTCCTGGATGCCCAGGGACGGATCAAGCAGATTGTTGATGGATGAAACCATGAAAACTCCGATTTGCAAAAATCATTAACCGCCACAAAGACGAAGAATCATCCCCAGTCGTCTCTACCTGCGCTCCATCACAAATTCCGAACAGCGGTGATCGCCGTTGGGTTCAATGATGTATTGCTGATGAAAGCGCAACGGCAACCCAGGATCGGAATCGATATTGATCACGACGGTGGTATCGTCGCGCTGCGTGGCTGTCACCGAGAAATTGCCGTGCTCGCTGAACTCGATGCCCGGAAAAGTCGTGCTCAGCAACCGGGACATGACCAGCGCGGCCTGGCTGAAAGCCTGCAACATCCTGGCCTTCTGGGCCGGCGATGCGCTCATGCTCTGGGCATGGTCCATTATCTCCCGGAAGCGAGGATGACTGGGCACGTTTTCGGCGTCCGGGATGCCAACGGGGGAAGTCTGGAGTACCCGTCCATCCGAGGACTCAAAGCGCATGACCGTGTTCCGGCCGCGACGCCTGAAATCCGTGGTCAGGCCATAGGCATTGTCCGGAGTGTAATCCTGCAGGCTGGACATGCCCAGGTCCAGGGCCACGTCATCCTGCGTCAACCGCGCGCCCGGACGCGTCAGATCCATGAGCTTGGGAAACGACAGACCGAGGAAAAACGCGCTGAAAACCATGACCTCCCGCTGTCCCTCATACATGTCCGGGCAGGCGATTTGCAGGGCCTGATCGTACGTCGAAACCACATGGCCGAGCAATCGTCCTCCCAAATCGTTTTCTTCGAGGTTCTCCGGCACTGCATGTCCGGTCACGACCTGCCAGATCTGGGACGCGGATAAAGGCTGCCCCCCATTGGACTCCTGGGCCGCGAGCAGGGCGCGGGCATTGCCCTGCAGCAACCCCGGAACAAAAGCACGCTGATGCGGTGGCACCGACGTCTCGATCCGACCGGCGATGGAATGCAGCACCTCCAGTTGAGCTGAGCCAAGAGGAGGAGTCACCATGCCGAGCCTGACGTCCAGGTCCGAAAATGCCCGTGAAGCATAGGTGTTTATTCTTTCCATGAGCAGACCAGGAATCTGGTGCCTCTCAGACACGCTCCGGGTGAAATACGAGGGATCGCGTTCCACATCGATGCCAAGCCTGGCGCCACTTTGCAGACGTAATTCCTCCATCATCCGGGTGGCGCCGAGCATGCGCGGCCGATTCCTGACGTCTGCGCCAGCGACATGCATGAAGGCGCCGGCCACCTGTTGTCCAAGTTCCCCGCTGAGACTGTCGAACATATTGCGCAACTCGGCCGGGTCCTGCCCGGAAAAACCAATGGCCATCATCAGCACGCCACCCAGGGCGCCTTCCTGGCTGGCCACGGGTTGATCCTTCATCTCGCGGATCAACGGTTCAAGCTCCCTGGTCATGTAAAGAACAGCATCTGAAATGTTGGCGACCGTGTTCTGATCCCGGCACATATGTCCAATGCTCGAAGCATTACCCAGAGCCAGCTCGGCCAGCCGCGTGATCAAGCTGATGTCTCGCAGCCCCGTGGATATGGCCATGTCCTTCATGACGGCCTTCTGCTCGGGAGTGAAAACACCTCTGACCTGGATTCTGCCCTGCGGCTCGGGCAGCTTGTCTATGCCGCCGAGGGTCGCTTTCAATTCCTGTTCCCGGACAAAGGCCCAGACCGGATCAGACAATTCCTCCAGGGACATTTCGCGCTGAAAAGTCTTGTCCAGAAGATTGCCTGCACGTTGGTTGAAGTTCGCGCCGGACACGTCCATGTCGTCCAAGGCGTCCCTGGGGACGAGAGTAAGCATCGCGCGCAAATGCGTCTCCAGGGTAAGGTATGACGCCATCGCGGATTTCTGCATTTCGCTTGCCTGCCCACCCAACTTCCCTTCATCGCAGGCCATGCTGACGGCGACCAGCTCCGAAGCAAGCGGGCCGAATTTATCGACCGTGTTCCGCAGCAGTTCCTTGTATTGACCTGCCTCCACGCCGTGCCGGGCCAGCAGCAGCTGGATGGCTCCCCTTTGGACATCGATAAAATCATCGGTCCCGAAATCGCCGCTCACGCCATGAGTGCACGACTGGACCACATGACTGTGCCGTTCAACCCGCTGCAGCAAGTCCGGCGGCATGTCTCCTCCCAGGAGAGGATCAAGCAGGGTGCCCTCTTCCAACAGGACATTGATGAATCTGGGCAGGGTCTCGGGCGACAAGGCCTTGGGTTTGAGTTCAACAGGAGGGTTGGCGGACATGGCCACAAACTCCCTGACCGCAGGCAAATTTTTGTCCATGAATGCCCGCAGCGCCCCTTTAAGCGCGGTTTTGGCCTGGTCTTCGGAAGGAATAGCCGGTGGCGGGGCCAGCGTGTCCAGGGCTTTGCGCGCCTCGGATTGTACGGCCGGATGATGCGCCAGAGGAGATCCAAGATTGGTCGGCAAACCCTGTTCGGCCAAAAGATCCTCACAAATCGACGCTCCAAGTGTGGTGAGCTGAAAGGAACGCACGGCCTCGTTCTGTCCGGCCGAGGTGCGGACATCCTGATGTTCCATGTTCACGGCGACATAAAAGGTTTCCAGTTCATCCCGGCCCATGGCATGGCTATCCACGGCCTGAATCATGGTCTGCAACCGCTGCGGCATGTCCTCGCGGCCCATGAATTCCTCCAGAAGCCCCTTGTCGTTCCGCAACGCATGCAACACATTGAGGGCCTTGGATAGAGTGTCTTCAAGCACGCCCATGACATCCGTGAAACGCAAGGCCCGCGCGTCCTGGCCAGGGCCTTCAAAAGCGCGCTTCATTCCCTCGGATACAAGTCCCGCCCCATTCAGAATCGCGGTCACCGGCACCGCGACATCGCCCAAGCCCCTGTCCCGGCAGAGCTTGGCCACATGCTGCCCCACAACTTCGGCCTGGAGAAAATCCCGCAGCAGTTCACCGGGCAGGGCTTGGCCGTCCAGAGCCTGGGCGCCCAGGGCATGTGTCATGCAGAACTGGCCAAAAGAAGTCCCGAATCCTTCGGGAATCACGCCTTCACCGGCCAACCGCTGGCCGAAAGCGATGGCCTGGCCCAAATCGAGGGACAACTGGCGGTCCACCTGCTCCCTGACCATGGATATGTGCCGGGTGCGCAGGGGTTTTCCTTCCTGCCGGCTGGCATCGAGCACTTCTTTGGCGATATCGATATACTTACTGTAAACCGGGTCGCGGCGAATGGTGTCAAGAAAGGCCCTGGCCGTCGTATCGTTCTCCCTGGCCCTGGCGTGCCCCCGGAAAAAGGAAAAAGCCGACGTCTTGGCCAGTTTTTCGTCCTGGCGCACATAAACTTTCTGATCGCTCTGCGTTGCCCCGACTTCGGTCTGACGGAAAAAATTATCAATGCTCAGTGCCATGAATCCCCCTGATGGTCGTGAACCTGTTTGAACTACGCGAGCCGCAGACTCACACCCGAATCATGGTTGTTTCCGCCGCCTTGACCTCGTCGGCCTGATCGTCCTCGGTCCCACTTTCCAATTCACGCAGGAAGGTCTCGATCCGGCCCCCGACCTGGGATTCGATTTCATCGTTCCATTCCCGCAAACGCCTGGTCCACTCGTCCGCCAAGGCGACAAATCCCTCGATCCTGGCCACAAAGCCGGCCCCGTCCAGAGCATCCACCCCAAAGGCAAGCTCCAGAAAGGCCAGACCCGTCCGTTCATCGAGACTGATGGCCGCGCCATGGGTCTCGGAGAGCAGAAAATTCGCTCCGAGCAAGCGGGCGTGAATCCGTCCGCCCAGGCCTGTCGGATACCCGATCTCCATGTGCAGCAAAAAGGATGAATCCGACGGCCTGTAATGCAGCAGCACCGGCACGCCGTCGAGCATGAAGGCATAAGTCCCGTCCCCGTCCTTTTCCACTTGCTGTCCCAGGGCCTGACTCAGCGCATCTATAAAAACCTGCGTTTCCATGGCGTCTCCTCATGGCATCGAAATTTATGATATGGAAATGAATCATCAGAGATGTTATGCGATGCGCTCCTGCATCTTTCCCAGAAACGCAATGGCGTTTTCAAGCATGGCGGCCGTAACGGTGCGCTCGTCCATCCGGGTCAGGAGCACGGCATTGCCCGCATGCACTCCTCCGCAAAGGGGCATGGGATGGGCATGGCGATATCCACACAGCTCCAGCACCCGTTGCGGGGCTTTTGCGTCATGTGCCGGGATCGGGAACGCGAGGTAAACGAGAAGCTCCCCCTCGCCCCGTTCAAAATACACGCGACCGAGGCTCTCGACATCCAGGGCGGCGACATCGCCGCCGACGAGGGCGAAGTCCGGCATGCCCATCCGGCGACCGAATTCGGCGATTTCACGATCAAGCATGGTCAACCCTCTTCCTGGGCCGCGAGAAATTCGTCCTCGCGGGCAATGGCGTTATCGACGCGCTCCTGCACGGCATCGAGCACTTTCATGCGCTCCTGGTCGCCGTCGAAGAGCTGTGACGGGAAACTTCGTGTCATGTTGAGCATTTCCTGCAGAAAAAGAACCTCGTGCTCGATGTCCGGAGCCTGCGCCCGAGCGGTGATCCGGTCAATGTGCATGGCCCCGAGGAAGCGTTCGTTGCGCAGCCCCACGATCTCACCCAAAAGGTCCATTGGCCGCAGGGACCCGTCACGCACCCCCTGCACGCCATGCACGTTCTCCCAGCGCTCAAGCATCTTGTCGCACAGCGTATGGGCGCTCTGCAGCAGCCGCACCTGGCCCAGGTTTCCGTGCACGCTTTCCAGATGTGTTTTGTCCATGCTGGGGATGTCTGCGGCCAGGTCGTTGCCCAGGGCGCGGAACAAAAAATCCATGGCCTTGTCGAAACCGACGTCACCGTGGCGTTCGAGAACATGGGCCAGAACGTCGTTGACGGTCCCGAAATCAAGCACGGTCTGGCGATACATGCCCCGCAGGTCGTCCGAGGAGCCAAGGCCGTCGAATTCCCTGGCGGCCAGAGCGCCCTGGATGCCGGCATGGATGGCCGGCCCCTCCTGCGCCCGCAACTCGTCCATGGCGGCCCGAATGCCATCGCACACCGACGCGTCCGCTCCTTCCTTCTCCAGCGTATCCAGTGACCCGGCCAGGGCCGCCCAGGCGTCCGACGGGTCAGGGAAGTGCTCACGCGCCTCACGCAGGGCCTGATCCTTCCCTCCGCCCTGGCGCAACCGGCGGGTCAGTTCGTCCATGTCCCGCGCCTTGCCGGCCTCATGCATCATCTCCTGATACATCTGCACCCGTTCGATCAGGGATTCGGAGGGCTTTTTGCGTTCCTTGCGGTCGGACAGCTCGAACTCGTCCGTCGTGTCCGCCGCGAAAGTCATCTCCTCGGCGGCGTCGGCCAGCAGGGACATGGGCGAAGCCACGGCCGCGGCCTGGCGTCCCATGAACGTCCCGGTCATGGCCGACCCGGCGGAAGCGGCTCCGGCGTCCTGGCCCTGCCGGGCAAACTGGGTGTTGATGGAAAAATCAACGCTCATGATCCTCTCCTTCTGCGATGGAAAACGGGGCTCTCCGAGTTCCTACCAATATTCGGGCCAATAGTTAAATAATATACCACAGGAGTCGTAATGCCGCAAGAACACAGATGAATGCTTGCTTCCATCGAGAAACTGGAGTACTTTAAACAAGCAAAAAACGCCAACAAAGTTGCCGCCAACATAGCGCCCGCTTTAAAAAATATTTTACAGCGCAGACGACCACGGCGTTTACGAGAAAAACGCCTTAACTTTACTATAGACCAGCTATCACGGCTTAAACATGACTTTGGCACGCCATCTGCTATTCGACGAACAAAAACAGGAGGACGACATGGCTTTTTCAGACAAGGATCTCCATGCACAAGAGCAGCAAATCCAGATATTGAAGGAAGAACTTTCCAGGCTCAACACGCAGTTCGATGCGCAGCTCAAAGGACTTGGCATATCGGAAGATGATCTGCTGGCGGCACTGGATACGGACCTGCCGCCGGAACTACAAAAAATGATGTCCGAAGCCCAGGACAAGGCCAAGCGTGAAGGCGCCGCCCGCTCCGCACAGAGCGCTCCCGCTCCGGTCACTGGCGCGAAGGCTCCCGGAACCGGACGACGCGGGGTTGTCCGACTCTGATGGCTGTGTGATATCGATCGCACGCACCTCACCCAAATATCAGCAAGGGTACTCACATGTCACAAGTCACAGGTCCTCAAAGCCTATCCCAGATCATGGCGGATATCGACCTCGGCCCGGCCGGCGGTATCCAGATGATGTTCGCCAAGCTACAGATGGCCCAGTCTCAGATATGTAAGAATCAAGCCAACGACTACATGAAACAGATCCAGGACATCCAGGCCGAACAGAAGGCCTGCGCCGACTTGATCGCCACTGCCCGGGACCTTCAGAACAAGGGCAAGAACGGAGAGGGCGTCGGCATCAAAAGCATCAGTGGCACGACCACGGCGGGTAAGGACTGTTACCCCATGCCACAGAAGCTCGTGGATTTCATGGACGAGCGCAATCTCAGCTACCCGAACTCGGACAAAGACTACATCCTGGGCAAGGACGAATGGGACTACACCCTCAAATCCCTGACCAACTACCAGGAACAGATCGGCAGCAAGACCCAGACTCTCATGGTCTATCTGCAGGACTTCATCGGACAGCACAATTCCTTCCTGCAGGGCGCGAACACGGCCATCAGCAACGCCAACCAGGTGCTGACCAATATCGCCCGCGGACAGTAGAATCGCCGGGATAGTCGCGAGCACAAAACAAACACGCCGCAATCGGGTATTCGCGATCCGGCACACACAAACGCACCAAGCCCACAACCGTAGAGGATATAACCATGACAACACCAATTTCCGGGTCCCAGAGTCTTTCCCAGATCATGTCCGATATCGACCTCGGCCCGGCAGGCGGCATCCAGATGATGTTCGCCAAGCTGCAGATGGCCCAGTCTCAAATATGTAAGAATCAGGCCAACGATTATATGGCACAGATTCAGGACATCCAGGCTGAGCAGAAGGCCTGCGCGAGTATGATCGAAAAGGCCCGGGCCCTACAGAACACGGCCAAGACGGACGGTAAGGCCACGACCATGCCCGCTGATATGAAAAAATTTTTCGACGACCGGGGCCTGTCCTTTGACAAGACAGGAAACGACACGAAGCACAACAAGGATGAATGGGAGTACAACCTCAAATCCCTGACCAACTACCAGGAACAGATCGGCAGCAAGACCCAGACTCTCATGGTCTATCTGCAGGACTTCATCGGACAGCACAATTCCTTTCTGCAGGGCGCGAACACGGCCATCAGCAACGCCAACCAGGTGCTGACCAACATCGCCCGCGGACAATAGAACGAAGCCCGGAAAAGTAACGCATTCCAACCAAAAAAACACCACCCGTCCGCAGATCCGTGCTCATGCCGGCTGCCACCCGGGCCAGAGAGACATCCATGAATACCACCCAGTCTTCCCTCGACGATCAAGAAATCCAGGCCATCGTCAAGGCGATGCAGAACGGCGCCAGCATCAGCGACGTGGCCAACATGAGCGAGGAAGTCCTCGAAGGCCTCTATTCCTTGGGCTACAACCTCTACACCTCGGGCAACTTCAGCGACGCGGAGATCATCTTTCAGTCCCTGTGCCTGTACAAACACTCGGAAGTCCGCTTCTGGATGGGCTTGGCGGGCTGCCGTCAGGCCAACGGAAACCTGCAGGGAGCCGTGGACGCGTACTCCATGGCCGGCGTGGCTTCCGGACTTTCTGACCCTTCTCCCTTCCTCTACGCTGCCAACTGCTACATCAAGATGGGTGACAAGGAGAATGCCGTGGGAGCCTTGAAAGGGCTGCTCACCATGGGCGAAGAATCGAATGCGGCCCATGCCCAGTGCAGGGACAAGGCCAAAGAGCTTCTCAAGATGCTGGAAAGCAAGGCGTAAGGGTGAAGCCATGAGCAGCGACCTCACCATCAACCGTTTTCAGACCGGAAACATAGACGCGTCCACCGCCATGCAGGAGTTGACCGGAGCCCGGCAGGTCGGAGGGACGACCCTTCCTCCGGCTGTCGGCGACATGACCCTGAACAATGCGCTGGAGCAGCTCGGCCTCCCGGTGCTGTCCATCCCGGTGGGCAGCATGTCGCTGGACTCGCTGATGAACGCCATCGGAAACGAAGCCCGCAGACAGGCGTGCAAGGACGGCGTCAATAGCCTTGAACTCAAGGCCCAGCAGCAAAAAGAAGTCAACGACAAACAGCTGGAACAGCTCGCCAAACAGCTTGAGGAAATGAAGAAGAAGGCCGTGCTGAACGGCTTTCTGAAAGCCTTCAAGATCATCGGCATGATCGTCGGCGCCATCGCCTCGGCAGCAACCATCGCCGCCGGAGTCATGACCGGCAACCCGCTGCTGGTCGCGGCCGGTTGTATCGGCATGGCCATGACCATCGACAGCGTCCTGTCCATGGCCACGGATGGCAAGGTCAGCATGATGGCCGGGTTCGAGAAGCTCGGCAAGGCCATGGGCATGGATGACGAGACCGCCAAATGGTTCGCCTTCGGCATGCAGATGGCCATCATGGTCGTGGCCATCGGCGTGAGTCTGGGTGCCGGCCTGGCCAGCACGTCCGCCAGTGCCGCCAATGTCAGCTCACAGGCCGCCCAGAGAGCCCTCGACGTCACCCTGACCGCGCAGAAGATCCTGAACTTCACTTCGGCCGGTCTGGGCGTTGCCCAAGGCACAACGACCATCGCCGGTGCGGTTGTCGATTACAACGTGGCCAAGACCAAAATCACCGCCAAGGAACTGGAAGCCATTCTCGAACGACTCAGAGAGTCCATCGAGATGGATCGGGCCCTCGTTGAAAACGAGATGGAGCGCGCCAACGATCTCATGGCCAAGGTCACGGAAATCATAAAGGGATGCGCCGAGACTCAGGCCGCCATTTTGACGACCACTCCGGCCATGGCCTAGCCGGACGGGCCCGGCCTGCCGGACCCACCACGCCAACCCGTTTCAAACAGGCCACGAGGTAGAAACATGACCATCACGAATGTCAATCAGATCAGCGGATTCGATGCCGCGCAATATAACCAGCTCCTGGAAACGGCCAAGTCGGAATATGTTTCCAGCACCCAAATCGACCAGGCCCTGCTGGCTGCGGTCAATTCCGGAAAAACCTTTGAACAGGCCCTGAGCACGGTCAGCACGTCCCTGCCAACGCTGCCGCCCCCCATTGGCACCGGCAAGCTGTGGGACAATGGGCTGGATGGGCTGCCGTCTTTCAGCGCCAACTACCTGGCCTTGATCGGAGACGTGGCCTCCGAGCAACGCCGCAAGAGCGCGGAGCAGCGGGCCTTGCAGACGGAGACCATCATCGACACGATCAAGGATCAGGCTCAGGAAATGCGCAGCAAGGCCGTCTTCCAGCTCTGCATGGGCATCGCTTCAGGAGCGCTGAGCATCGCGCAGGGAGTCACGGCTTTCAAAATGATGTCCAGCGGAGTCTCCGCGAACGCCAAGATCACTGATGCGACGGCCCGTGGGCACGCCGACATGTTGCTCAACACCCGGGTGCAGAGTTTCAATGCCGGTGCAGGTGGCGTGACCGGCATGGTGGGCAGCATCAGCCAGGCAGTCGGAGGCTTTTACGACGCCGATATCAAGCTCATGGAAGCCGACATCGAGCGGGCCAGGGCCCAGACCGACGCCCTCAAAAGCCTTGAGGACAGCCTCAGGGAACTGATCGGCAAGATGCTCTCGACCATGGACTCCATCCAGCAGAACACCAACCAGACCAGGACCAAAATCCTCGGATAAATGCCCGCTGGCGCGCCCGGGATTCATCCCGGCGCGCCGGGGAGGACGTGCTGTCCGACAATTCCGGACCGATTTCAGAAACATGGTGCACGGGCAAACTTGTTTGACAAAATGAGGGCCTTGGCCCAAGAGTTTCACGTTCTACAAGGAGTTCACATGACCTTGCCCCAACAGGCCGCCGACGCCATCACCTCGGCCGCGGGCTGGCAACCGGCCCGACCGAGCGACGACGGCGTGTTCCGCTTCCGTCTGGAAGAAGATCTCGAAATGGATTTTTTCTCGCCCGACGGGCGCACCGGCATTTTCCGCTCCACCCTGGCCACCCTGCCGGACACGGAAACCGAGGCCGATGCGCTCCTGAAGACCTGCGCGCAGCGCGCGGTGGCCGCCTCCCGGAAACGAAAATCCATTCTCTCCATCGACACCGGCCGCCTGCAACTGCATCGCGCCGTCAGGCTCGACGGGCTTGCGCCGGACATGCTGGCCCGCGTAGCCTCCGACGAAGCCCGGGCTTTCCTGAACGACCTCGCGTGGTGGCAGGCCCAGACCGGATCAAAACCCGGACAGGCCGCCGCGCCGTCTCCCTTCAGCCTGTCCGGATTCGGCGGCTCATGGTCTCCGGGACGTTGATGGGCATGGCCATTCATCTGCCTTCACGCTTTCTGCGCCGCGCGGCGGTCCTCCTGGTCCTTGCCCTGGCCGTCCTGACGGCGGCCCCTGTCCCGGCCGCCCCCGGCTCCCCCGTGCTCAACGGTATCCGTCACCGTTCCGAACCCGGACACACACGGGTTGTTCTGGATGTCAGCGCACCGGCGGACTTCACGCAGGCCCTGGAGGAAAAGGCCGGAACACGACGACTGCGAATCAGCCTGCGCGGTGCCGGCATGTCCAATGATGTCAAGCCTGAGCGCGCCGTTGGCGACGGCATCGTCTCGACAATCCAGGCCACCGCCACCCCGGACTCGGGAGTGGAAGTCTCCCTTGACCTCATGGACATGGGCCGCCACCGCATCTTCGCCCTGACAGGCCCCGACCGGGTCGTCGTTGACCTGTACACGGCTTCGGCAGTGAAAAAGCAGCCGACGACCGCGCCGACGCTCGCCGGACTCTCGCTCGCCCCGGCCCCCGTGGCGTCCGGGAGCGGTTTCTCCAAGCCCTTCAGCTACTACGCGGACCAGCAGGAACTCGCCACGGTGCTCATGCACTTCGCCCGCGCGCAAGGGCTCGGGGCGTCCCTGTCCGCCGGGGTGACCGGCAAGATCAGCGGCCGTTTCTCCGACGTGCCCCCGGACAAGTTCTTGCAGGGCATGCGCGCCGCCTTCGGCGTATCCTGGTATCGCATCGGCACCACCCTCCATTTCTTCAATGATGCGGAGATGACCCGCGCCTTCATCACCCCCAGGGCGCTGACGGCCGAAAGGCTCTATTCCATGCTCCAGCAGTCGGCCGTATTCTCACCGCAGCTCAACCCGGTCCTGGCCCCGGACGGAAACATGATCGTAGTTTCCGGTCCGCCGGAATACATCGACCAGGTCATGAGCGCCGTGACGGCCTTCGAGGAGGCCCAGACCGGAACCGTTGTCATGCGCGTCTTCCCCCTCAAGTACGCCTGGGCCGAAGACATCACCGTGAACAGCATGGACAAGACCGTGACCATACCCGGCATCGCGAGCATCCTGCGGGCCATGCTGAACGGAACGCCCGTCTCGGCCACGCGGGTGACCCAGCAAAAAGCGACGCTGGACACACTCTCGGGCACGGGACTGGCCGCCCAGGGCAGGGAGTCAGAGCAGCCGGAGCAGGCCGCGCAGCCCGAGGCCACCGGCCCAGGCGCCAACATCATGGCCGACCCCAGGGTCAACGCCGTTCTGGTCCATGACGCCGAATACCGCATGCCCTACTACGCCAAGGTCATCGAAGACCTGGACAAGCCCGTGGAACTCGTCGAAATCCACGCGGCCATCGTGGACATCGATACGGACTTCAAGCGCGACCTTGGCATCACCTACCAGGCTGCGGACGGTTCCGGCAAAGGCTGGGGATTCGGCGGCGAGCTGTCGTCAAGCGACGGCGCATTTTCCGCCCTGCCCGTCCCCGGCTCTCCGTCCGGCGCGGGGCTGACCCTGTCCACCATCTACACCATGGGCTCCGACTACTTCCTAGCCCGCATCCAGGCCCTGGAAGAAGAGGGCGAGGCGCGCATGCTCGGCCGCCCGTCCGTCCTCACCGTGGACAACGTGCAAGCCACCCTGGAGAACACCACCACCTACTACATCCCCATTCAGGGCAACGAAGCCTCGGACCTGTTCAAGGTCGAGGCGGGCACGGTGCTGCGCGTCACCCCGCATATCATCACGGAGCAGGACGGACGGCGCACCATCAAGCTGGCCGTGAACGTCCAGGACGATCAGAACAACAACAGCGAAGCCACTTCCACCACGACCATCCCGCCCATCAAGCAGACCAAGATCAACACCCAGGCCATCGTCGGGGCCGGGCAGAGCCTGCTCATCGGCGGCTACTACTACGAACAGAAGGGCAGCGCCGAAAGCGGCATCCCCATCCTCAAAGACATCCCGGGCGTAGGGAACCTGTTCAAGACCACGTCGAAAAGCAGCAAACGCATGGAACGGCTCATCCTCATAACCCCGAGGGTCATCAATCTGCAGGACATGCCCGCCATCCCGCCTCGGGTGGATGATCCGGCCATGCGCCAGAGCCCGACCCAGGCGGACTATTCAGAGCGCCCGGCACCGCCCAGACGCAGTGGCTGTTCGCATGCCGCACCGACCGACGAGGCGCTCGCGGCACCGTTCAAAGCCGAAGCCATGCCGGCAGGAGGCGCCCAGCCATGACCCCGGCCGGTTCCATCCGCCTGCGCGTCTTTTCCGGCCCCCACCTGGGCGCGGAAATCATCCTGCCGCCCGGGGAACACCTGGTCGGCAGCGACGATTCCTGCGACATCATCCTGAGTGAGGGATTGGTGTCGCCGCGCCACGCCCTGGTGCGGATCATCCCCGACCAGGAGGACCCACCGCAGGTGGATATCCGACCCGTGGACGACGCCGTGCTGATCGACCAGAGCCCGGCCGTTGCCGACGGCACTCCCTGGAGTCCCGGTTCACCGTGTCTGCTGGGCTCGACCATGCTGGCCTGGCTGCCGGCCGAAGACACGGCTGAAGCATGGCAGGAACTCATCGCCCGCCTCGCGAAACCCGCAGACAGCACCGACAGGCAGGCAACGCCCCCCTTGGCGCCCGACACACAGGCCGTCGAAGCCGGAACGAACCAGGCGCCAACAGAATTGGCAAACGCCGACTCCGTGGACTCCGCGGCGACGCCGCCCCGACCCCGAAACCGGACCACGGGCAAGATCATAAGCGCCCTTGTGGTCCTGCTCTGCCTTGGCTCCCTGGCCGTATCCTACGAATTTTCAACCCGGCCAACCGGCGTCAACCAGCAAGAACTCACTGAAATTCTGAAAGAAAGCGGGTTCACAAACCTCTCGGTCGAGCGCGACGGAGAGATCCTGGAGGTACGCGGGGAAGTGGCGGACGACCACGAGCGAGTCCGTTTGCTCCGACTGGCCCAAAGTCTGCAATCACCTGTTCAACTCGATGTCCACGTGCGTGCGGACCGGATCGGGGCCATCGCCTTCGCCTTCAACAGCCAAGGACTGTTCCCGGAGATCTTGAAGACCGAGGAAAAAAATGGCTACCAGGTACGCGGCTACATGCGCGGCAGTCAGGTAGAAGAAGCCGCCTTCGCCGCTGTGCTGGAAGATTTCCCGGCCAATACGCGTCCCCTCCTGATTCGGGACATCATCCATGCCGATGCAGTGGACGAAACCCTGCGCCCCCTGCTGAGCCGTGCGGGCATGAACTTCGTCTCGGCCGACTACCGCCCCGGGATGGTCATCTTCTCGGGGACTTTTTCCGAAGCCCAACGCAGCGTGCTGGAGTCGGTCATGTCCGAGACGCAACAAGCCCTTGGGGTTCCGGTGCCTTTCAGAATCGTTGCCGCGACGCAGGTCACGCTTACCAGGGCCGCAACTCCCGCGAACACGACATCGGCCATGCCCATGGCTGCCCAGGGCCCCGTGGCGGCAGAACCTTCCGAAGCAAGCATCGAGGGGCTCCAGGTGACGGGCGTGACCATCTCACCCATGCGCTTCATCTCCGTACACACGGGTGAACGGGTTTTCGAGGGCGGGTTGCTGCCCACGGGGCACACCCTGGAAAGCATCGACGACAAGGAACTAAGGCTCCGCAAAGACGGGGTTGTAACCATTTACAGACTGCGAGGCACCAATGAATGAAGCTTTTGTCTCGGTCCTGGACATGCTGGAGAGCGATCCATCGGGTACGGGCCTAAAGCCCATCCGGGAAGACCTTCTGAACATGGACATGGACATCCGTAGAAACATGGACCGGGGTCTGGCTCCGGATGAAATGACCACGGCCCGGACGTCGCGCGCCATGATCCAGGCCGCTGAGAGCATCCTGAACAAGCTCTCGTCCTGATCTGAAAAACGCAGCCTGCCGCACCGGCGGGCAAGGAAGGTACATATGGCTATTTCAGGAACCCCCGGACTGAACCTGGGCAATCTCTTCGACAAGAGCATGGAAGCCGTAAGCAAGCGCGGCGCGAACATCGAGCAGAAAATGAAGGAGCTGCAGAACAGTGAGTCTGCCAGCCCCGAGCAGATGGCCATGCTCAATTTCGAACTTGGCCAGTACAACGCCATGCTCGAATCCCTCTCCACCGTCACCAAGAGCATGAACGACATGCTCAAAAGCCTCGCCCAGCGCGCGGGCTAGGGAGAAACCCATGCTTTCCACGGAACACAGACAACGCCTCCTCGACATCGCCAACGCAGGCTGCTCCAAGGGCCTTGTAGTCGAGGCGCGGGCCATCTACGAAGGCCTTTTGACCCTGGACCCGGCCATGGCCCCGGCCAGCATCGGCCTGGCCTTGAGCCACATCGTCCTCAACGAGTTCGCCGAGGGCGAGGAACTCCTGCGGGAGAAAGTTCTGGCTGCCGACCCGACCGACCAGGAAGCCCGCGCCATGCTCGGCCTTTGCCTCACCCTGGCCGGACGGCGTGACGACGCCCAGGACGTACTGGAACCCCTGTCCCGCGAAGGCGGTCCCAGAGCCGAACTCGCGACGACCCTGCTCGAACGCGCTCGTCAGTAGCAGGCACCCATGGAACTGGGGTCCGTCGCCAACCTGGCGAGTCGGCTGCTCGCCGCCCTGGAAAAAACCGGAGTCTCCAGCGGCGCGGAGCTGCGCTCGGACTTCGGTCCCAGCGGGCAACCAGACCCGGAACTGGTACGCGCCTTCGAGGAAGCCATGGAGCGCGGCCCCGAGCCCGTTTCGCAAGGATCATCCGGAACCGACGACGCTACGGGATTAAACGAGCAGCCCCAGATCGACGTACAGCCGACAGAAGAGACCCAGCTCCGGACGGAGGCCGTGCCGAGCGGCACCCAGGCCATGGACGCTCCGGAAGCACCGGAGAAAATCGCCGACCAGTCCGAGGACTTGCGCACGGCGGAAACGAATGGATTCGCTCCACGAGAGGCTGCGGCTACGGATGCAGCCTCCCAGCCGGATGCTTCGTCCAGGGTCGAGGCCTCGGACGGACTGCGCGAGCTGGAGAATATCCTGGGGCGCATCGAGTCGGGCCAACTGCGCGCCGAGGACCTGTTCCGCATGCAGTATCTCGCCGGGATGCTCAAGGTACACGCCGAAAGCGGCATGAAAGCCTCGCAAAAAATGGCCCAGGGGTTCGAAAGCCTCCTCAGACAAAAGGGATAACACACACAAGGATTGCACGGTGCCTACACCCAACGTTTCAACTCCCCGGGGCCGCTTCCCCCTGCCCGATCGGCTCATCCCGGCCATTCTCGTGGTATTGCTCTGCCTCGCCCTGGCGGGATGCCAAGTCGAAGTCTACCGGGAACTGAGCGAGGAACAAGCCAACTCCATGCTGACCGTTCTGCTCAAGCGGGACATCCAGGCCAAAAAGGTGGCCGAGGGCAAGAAAGGCTTCTCCATCACCGTAGGTGAGAAACAGCTCGTCCAGGCCCTGGAGATCCTCCAGGAAAACAACCTGCCGCGCGGCAGCTTCACGGACATGGGGCAGATCTTCTCCGGGCAAGGCATGATCTCCTCTCCGGCCGAGGAACAGGTACGCCTGGCCTACGCCATCTCCCAGGAACTCGCGGACACCTTCTCGCGCATCGACGGCGTGCTCACTGCCAGAGTGCACGTAGTCCCGGCCGGGGTCGCCCAGGCCGGCGAGCACCAGAACCTGCCGTCGGCGGCCGTATTCATGCGTCACCTGCCGGATTCCCCTGTGACCAACCTCGTGGCCCGGGTGCGCGAGGTCACGGCCAAGGCCGTTCCGAATCTCGACCCCGAACGCGTCTCGATCATGCTGGTTCCGGCGCGTGAATCCGTGAGTGTCCCCATGGTCGGCCAGGAACGCTTCATGGGCATCCCGTACAAGCCCGCCGACGGTCCGCCGTTTGTCCAGGCCCTGGCCCTTCTGGTCGCGGCTCTGTGCGTCAGCGGGGGCATCCTCTTGGCGGGGTATGAGCTCTACCGTCGCAATCAGCGCCGGAAGGATTCCAAGGCCGCCCTGCCCGAGTGAACCGGCGCACGATCCAAACGGATCAGCGTTCTCGACACCAGCTCGGCGGGCTCCTTCGTAAGTGACCCGTGACGACAAGGCCAACGAATGCACAAAGACTTTTTTGTCCACATCATCCGGTACAAGCCGGAGCTCTTTCGCTCCATGCTCGCATTCAACGGGCAGGGTGACCTGCGGCCGACCGAGGTGCCCGCCGGTCTGCTCCGGATCCAAGGCTTGGACGCAGAGACCCTGTGGGCCAACGGACGCGCTCGGCGCCGACTCGCCGACCAAGGCACTTCCGACGGACCGGGTCGTTTCTGGGACTTCGCGGAGGAATCGCGTCGGCTGGCCCTTCTGCCACCGGAGCTCCTGGCCCGGGCCGTGCTCCAATTCGGCGTGGCCCTGCATGCCGACGAACTGTCCCGCCTCATCGCACGCGAGGAAGTCCTGACCGCGCGCGGAGAAATAGGCCCGGAGCTGTTCGCCTACGCCTTGCAGCGCGGCAGATTCCAGACAGGATCACTGGCTGGCCTCTTCGGCGACAGACACGGCGGCTTGGCCGCGCGCATCCGTCTGCACGGACGTCAGGCCCTGACCCTGTGCAGCTCCGTCTGGCCCGGGGAACTGCTGGACATCTGCGCCGCCCGGTTCGCCGAACTGGCCCCGGCGTTCTCCGCCGTCAGCGCCCCGGACAACATTGACACGGACCTGGATGAGACTCTCCCGGCCGAAGCCAGACGAGCCGTATGGTTTGGATTCAAGAAAATTCTGCTCAAGGAGGTCGCGCCGCAATGGGCTCCATGTTTCGACTAACCAAGGACACGGTCTTGCCTCCGGCCGGCCTGCGGGTGCTCAAGGCCGCGGATGCCGCGACCCTTCATTCGTCCCAACAGATCCTCGACGCCGCGCGGGAACGGGCGGAAGCCATCGTACGCGAGGCCGAAGAGGTCTACGAGCAGCAACGCCTACAGGGCTACGAAGACGGCCGGACCGAGGGCAAACTCGAACATTCCGAGAAAATGCTCGAAACGATCATGTCTTCGGTGGAGTTCATCGAAGGCATCGAATCGACCCTGGTCGACGTCGTCGGCCAAGCCCTTCGCAAGATCATCGGCGAACTCGACGACGCGGACCGCATCGTGCGCATCGTGCGCACGGCCCTGATGGGCGTGCGCAACCAGCAGCATGTCACCGTGCGCGTTGCCCCCGCCGACGCCGCAGCCGTGGAGAAGGCCCTGGCGGCCATGTTGCAGACCGCCCCTGGGCGGACCAGTTTCCTGGACATCGTGCCCGACGCGCGCCTCGAACGCGGAGCCTGCCTCCTCGAAAGCGAACTGGGCGTGGTGGACGCCAGCCTCGAAACCCAGTTGCGGGCCTTGGAAAATGCACTGCAGGCCCGCATCAACGCCTGATCCGCGCAGCGGGCCGGCATAATCCGCACGGCCCCCCGGCTGCACGGAAGGAGAACGGGAATGGCATTTGAATATATCGGCGCTCTCCTGGAGGAGACGGTCCAGAACACCAGTTCCGTGGAGGTTCGAGGCCGCGTGGAGCAGGTCGTCGGCACCATCATCCGGGCCGTGGTGCCCGGGGTCAAGGTGGGCGAGCTGTGCATCCTGCGCAATCCGTGGGACAGCTGGACCCTCAAGGCCGAGGTGGTGGGCTTCGTCAAACAGGTGGCCCTGCTGACCCCCCTGGGAGATCTGCAGGGCATCTCCCCAGCCACGGAGGTCATTCCCACCGGCGAAATCCACTCGGTTCCCGTAGGCGAAGACCTCCTGGGCCGTGTGCTTGACGGCCTGGGCAATCCCATCGACGGCGGGCCGCCGCTGAAACCTCGCACCCGCTACCCCGTGTACGCCGACCCGCCCAATCCGATGTCGCGGCGCATCATCGACCGCCCCATATCCCTGGGACTACGGGTCCTGGACGGAATGCTGACCTGCGGCGAAGGGCAGCGCATGGGCATCTTCGCCGCAGCGGGCGGCGGCAAGAGCACCCTGCTCTCCAGTATCATCAAGGGCTGCTCCGCCGATGTCTGCGTGCTGGCCCTCATCGGCGAACGCGGCCGCGAGGTGCGCGAGTTCATCGAACACGACCTTGGCCCCGAGGGCCGCAAGAAGGCGGTGCTGGTGGTCTCCACTTCGGACAGATCGTCCATGGAGCGCCTTAAGGCCGCGTACACGGCCACGGCCATCGCCGAATATTTCCGCGACAAAAGCCGCAGCGTGCTGCTCTTGATGGATTCCGTGACCCGCTTCGGACGCGCCCAGCGCGAAATCGGCCTGGCTGCCGGCGAACCGCCCACTAGGCGCGGCTTCCCGCCCTCGGTCTTCTCGACCCTGCCGAAACTCATGGAACGTGCCGGCACGTCGGACAAGGGCTCCATCACGGCCCTGTACACGGTGCTGGTGGAAGGCGACGACATGACCGAACCCATCGCCGACGAGACCCGATCCATCCTTGACGGTCATATTGTCCTGTCCAGAAAGCTGGCCGCATCAAACCATTACCCGGCCATCGATGTGCAGGCCAGCGTCAGCCGCGTCATGAACGCCATCATTTCCAGCGAACACAAACAGTCCGCCCAGAAGCTGCGCAAGATCCTGGCCAAGTTTGCGGAAGTCGAACTGCTCGTGCAGATAGGCGAATACAAGAAGGGTTCGGACCGGGATGCCGACGACGCCTTGAGCCGAATCGACGCCGTTAATACGTTCCTCAAGCAGGGCCTGTCCGAGAAAAGCACTTTCGAGGAGACCCTGCAGGCCATGCACAAGGTCGTGGCCTGACCATGGCTCGCTACCCCCTCGCTCCCCTGCTCTCGGTGCGACAGTATCGGGAAGAAACCGCTCAGAACCTGCTGCGACAGGCCGAGCGCATGGCCCGCGAGGCCGAAGCCGCGCTGCAGGAATGCGAAAAAGAGCTTGAGCGCTATCGCATCTGGCGCTTAGAAGAAGAGGATAGGCGCTACGAGACCATAATGGGACAACTTTTGAGCCTCGACGACCTTGAGGCTTTCAAGGCCGGACTCGGTCGCCTGCGTGATGCAGAACTCCTGCGCGAGGAGGATGTGGCCAAGGCCGAGCAGGCCCTCGTCAAGGCCCGCCAGACAGTGGCCGACGCCAAGAACGGCCTGAACAAGGCCCGTCGCGACACGGCCCGCATTCTGGCCCACAAGAACATATGGAATGAAATGACCCGCCGGGAAGCCGAACGAAAGGAAGACCTGGAAAGCGAAGAATTCAGGCCCCTGCCCATCGGCACGGGCGATGACGCCTGATCCTGATCCTGATCAGAAAGGACAAGAATATGCCGGATTTCATGAAAGTCGACTCCACACGCCTCGAAAGGGCTGGCTCGGGGGAAGAAAAGCCCGGACCGCAGCAACCCGACAAAGACTCGGTGCAGCGTTTCCAAGATTCCATGGAGACCAAAGGAAAGGATCGCGAAGACCGATCCGCTGACACTCCCACGAAAGCACCTGGAAATGCCCCGGATGACGATGCTCCCGGACAGATGCCTTCCCTGCCCCTGAATGACCTGTTCAGCGGACGCATGGCGTCGATTACGCCCGGTGTAGCCCGCCCTGAAGCGCCCATGCCGCCTAACGAACTGGCCGAGAAGCTGGTGGAACGCATCCTGGTCGGCCAGACTGCGGACGGTGGACAGGAAGTGCGGCTACGCCTCGGACCCGACGTATTGCCCGGAACGGAAATCCGCATGAGCAAAGGCCCCGATGGCACCCTGCAGGTCGTTCTGATCACGGACAACGCCTCGTCCTTCCAGACCCTCGTCGCGGCGCAAAACGACCTCAAGGCCAGGCTGGAAAGTCTGGACAGTCCGGTGCGCATCGACATCACCTCCGAAAGCGGCGCGGAAGACAACGACAGCAATCGCCGCTCAAGGGGCTGGGTCCCCGAAACCGATGAACCCCGATGACAGGACCAACCATGCCTGAACACACGTCCGCCGTGTACGTTCCTCCACGCCTGGACCCGCTCCAGGCCCACGTGGACAACATGCTTCTAACCCGCGAACAGCCGTGGGCCGTGGCCGTCGGCCATCGCCCCGCCACGCTGCGGGCCGTGCCTGCCCCCTTTCCCTTCACGGTCATGGGTTCGCTACGCCTGCACTGCGCAGGCAGCACCTGGCGCGTGGAACTGGGCGACACGGATTTCATACGCCGCCATCCCGCCATCGCCGAGGTTCCGCTCTGGACAGACCTGCCCGAGGCCGTGCGTCTGGCTGTGCTGGACCTGATCCTTGGCTTCCTGCTTGAGCCCCTGCAACGGCTCATGGGCAACGCCGTCACCCTGGGCGAAGCCACGCTCGAACCCGGCGAGACAAATGACGATGATCCGGCCGCATTCGTGCACCTGATTCTTGAATTTTCCGACCCCGAGCATGACGATGCACCCGTGCCCTTGCGCGTCGCCATACCGGACCGACAGTCCGCCCTGCTCCTGTGCGATCGCCTTGCAGAACTGCCGGTTCGCGGCGCAGGCCAGGGCGCGGAAGAGCATCCCGACCTGCCCATCGCGGTGTGCGTGGACGCGGGCAGCATGCGCATCTCCATCGATGAGCTTTCCACGCTGGAGCAAGGCGACATCCTCTTGCCGCCCGACTACCAAGGCGCACAGGGCAGGATCATGCTCCGTCCGTGCCCTCCCGCGACCGGACAGGGCAAGTCCCCTGGCGGCGCTGCCGGGGTGCTGTGCACCGTCAACGACACCCAAGCCACGGTGGTGAACACCGTGTCGAATTCCCAGGAGATCCCCATGACCACCACAGATCCGTCCGCGACCGCTTCTCCCGCCGAAGATCAGGCAGGACTGGATGTCGGCGGCATCGACGTCGAGCTCTGCTTCGAGCTTGAACGCCGCACCATAACGGTCGCGGACCTCGCGGCCTTTGCGCCGGGATACACCTTCACCCTCGGCTGCGACCCGCTCTCGCCGGTATCGCTACGCATCAACGGGGCCGTTGTCGGCACGGGACGCCTGGTGGACATCAACGGCGTGCTCGGCGTGCAGGTCGATTCGTTGGCCCGGAAGGGGGGACAGGATGGTCGGGGTTAATCCACTCTTTTTCATCTTTGGCATCGCGGCCCTTGGCCTGGCGCCGTTCATGCTCATGATGGTCACCTCCTACGTCAAGATCGTGGTGGTCACCTCCCTGGTGCGCAACGCCCTGGGCGTGCAGCAGGTCCCGCCGACCATGGTCATGAACGGCCTGGCCATCATCCTCAGCATCTTCATCATGGCGCCCATGGCCATGAACACGGCAGCGCTCCTTGAGACCGCCGACATCAAGGAAAACCCGACCCCCGCGGAAGTCGGTCAGATCCTCGAGCACATCTCACCGCCCCTGCGCAAATTCCTGTCAGCCAACGCCAACGAATCGGTGGTTCGGACCTTCATGAGCACGGCCAAACGCATTTGGCCCCAGAATCTTCACGAACGCATCGCGCCCGACAACATGTTCATCCTGGTTCCGGCGTTCACCATTTCGGAGCTGACCAAGGCTTTCCAGATAGGATTCCTGCTCTACCTGCCTTTTGTGGCCATAGACCTCATCATTTCGAACATCCTTCTGGCCATGGGCATGATGATGGTGTCCCCCATGACCATCTCCCTGCCCTTCAAGCTCCTTCTCTTCGTGACCCTTGACGGGTGGGTGAAGGTCAGTCAGGGCCTGCTCCTGAGCTACGCACAATAAATGGAGAAAGACATGCAAATCGACGTTTCGCAGATACAGGACATCATTGTCATCAAACCCAGCGGCAGCATGGACGCGACGACCACGAACATTTTCGTCAACGCCTGCCAGGAAAGCCTTGATGCCGGAGCGGTCAAGATCCTGATCGATCTGGCCGGCATCGAATACATGAGCTCCGCCGGCCTGCGCGGCATACTGACCCTGCTCAAGGGGAGCCGCGCGAAAAAGGTCCCCGTGGCCTTCTGCAACCTCCAGCCCATGGTCAGTGAAGTATTCAAAATATCGGGATTCACGGCCATGATGCCGATCTACGACACTGCGGAAGCGGCCCTGGCCAAGCTCTGAGAGGAGAAACATGGCCACCCTGACCGTGCCCGCCCGCATTGAGGAACTCGACGCAGTAATCGAGTTTCTGGAGAGTCACATCCCGCCAGACTTCCGGGATATCGCGCCCCAGGTGCGGCTGGCGGCCGAGGAACTCCTGGTCAACGTCTTCTCCTACGCCTACAGCGGCGGCCCAGGCGAGGCCCGGGTGGAATGCCGTCCAGCACAGCTGGACGGCCGGGACTACCTCTTCTTCAGCGTCACGGACTGGGGACGGCCCTTCGACCCCTTCGACGAGGCCCCTGAGCCCGACCTCGACCTCGACGCGGAGCACCGGCCCATCGGCGGCCTTGGAGTCCATCTGGTGAAATCCGTCAGCGCCCGCCACGAATACAGGCATCACAACGGCGCAAACATCGTCGAACTCTACTTCGCCAAGCCCGAGTGATGCGCCCCCTCCGACACGCCGCCACCGCTCTGACCTGGGCCGCCCTGCTCGCCTCTCCGGCCCTGTCCGCAGACGGCCCAGGGCGCAGCATGCCCGGCATCCTGCAGGAGGAGATGAGCGTCTCGGAACGCATGCCCCAGGTCGTGCGGCCCCTGCATGACGACGAAACCTCGGCGCTGCGCGATCCCGCTCGCGGTACAGAAAACATGATCGAGCAGATGGATGTCTATTCCCTTTCGGATCACGCCCATCTCCTGGCCCTGCCGCGCATGGTCCCGCCCTTGCTCGTCACGGAATCAGCCCAAGGGCGGGCACACATGCCGACCATGGCCGAGTGGGACCCGATCATCGGACACGGCAGCCGCGTCTCGGGGCTGGACCCAGGTCTCATCAGGGCCGTCATCCGCGTGGAGTCCAACAACGATCCCCAGGCCATCTCCCCCAAGGGCGCTCAGGGACTCATGCAGCTCATGCCCGGCACCCAGGCGCACCTCGGCGTGACCGACCCCTTCGATCCCCGTGCCAACGTCGAGGCGGGCAGCCTGTACCTGCGCCGCCAGCTGGACGCCTTTGGCACCCTGGAGCTGGCCCTGGCGGCCTACAACGCAGGCCCGGGCAACGTGCAGCGCCACGGCGGCATTCCCCCTTTCCGCGAAACGCAGGATTTCGTGCGCAAGGTTCTGGCGCTCTACACCCCCTGAGCCCTCTGGCACAAAAAAATACGCCCGTGTCAGGAAAACGGTTTTCGACGATGTTGAAAACCGGCCTGATCGGGCGCTTTGTAAAAACAGACAACCTCAGTTCATACTGCCGCAAAGAGCTTTCGTACCCCTTATGTATTCAACTTTCTGCATCGGCCAGCACGACCCGATTCCTGCCCAGACTCTTGGCCTGATAGAGGGCCTTGTCAGCGGCCATGGTCGCTCTGTCTAAATCTCCATCATACTGAGCCACTCCAAAACTCGCCGTAATCCGGATTTCCTGGCCCGCAAAATAGTATGTCGTGTCGGCGATGCGCACGCGGACCTTCTCGGCGACCTCCAGTCCTCCTGCCGCGTCGGTATCCGGCAGAAGCATCATGAATTCCTCTCCGCCCCATCGGGCCAGCGTATCCTGCCCCCGGATGATGCCTTTCATGCGCACTCCCGTTTCCACCAGGATGCTGTCCCCGGCATCGTGACCGTGAGTGTCGTTAATCATTTTGAAGTGATCCAAGTCCACAATGATGAGCGTGAAGGGCGTGTTCTGCCTGCTGTTACGGGCCACTTCGAGGTCGAGCCGCTCCTGGATGACCCGGCGGTTGAACAGACGAGTCAGGGGATCGATGGTCGCTGCCTCCTGTAAAGCCTTTTGCGCGACAAGGCGTTCGGCCACTTCCTGGCTGAGCTTGTTGTTGACTTCCGAGAGATCGGCGGTGCGCTGACGAACCCGGATCTCCAATTCATTCTTGGCTTGGTGCAAGGAGTTGACGGCCGCTTGTGTCGTGCGCTGGGACAGGGACAGACTGCTCGACATTTTATTGATGGCCTCAATGAGCCTGTCGAGTTCATCATTGGTCTGGATGTCGAGCTGCTCGTCGTAGCGGCCCTCAGCAATGGAGGAACAGCGGGAGATGGAGACGCGTATGGGCATCATGAATCGGTTGGCCAGGATTCGGGCCAGGATGAAGGCCAGGAGAATCGCCGCGAATAACGAGACAGCGCCGGAGATGCGCAGGGCGCTGTATTTCTCGCGCACCTGGTCGGCACGCATGTCGATGCCCACCAGATACTGCCCCTTGGCGTTTTTGATAGGAGCGTAGCCAGATAGAAACGAACCCCATTCGTCGGTGGAGATCTCGTCGTCGACGATCATGGACGTGAAGCCCCTTCGCAGGGTCGGTAGATCGTGGTCGTAGTTCTTGCCTGGCAGGGCCTGCCCGTTGGTTTCGTCGGAGTCAATGATGAAGAAGACCTTTTCTGCTTCAAGGCGCATCACGTAAAGGAAGGCGATGTCGGGGTTCATGCGTTTGAGGGTGCGCAACTGATCGAGGGTGGCCGCGTATTCGGGACTGGCCGTATCTTCCTCGGCACGAATGTGACGCAAAACCTCGGCGTCAAGAGTCTGGCTAATCAGGCCCGCGCTGGCCTGAAGGCGCTCCTTGAGCCCATTCATGAGGCTTTCCACAGCGCTCAGGTAGAAATACGTCCCCGCAGTGCCGGCGATGAATACGACTATGAGAATGTGACTCAGAAACAGTTTGGTGCGGACGGAAATGCGGATGTTCACGCGGAAGCTTCTCCATTGTTTTCTTACTCAACTTTCGGGATTGCTTTTCGTCTATACCATTGGAAAGCGGGCAGCGCCTTTGGAGACAGGGGCAGTGAAAACCCCATTGCCAGACTTGTCGTCGACGGGGGTAAAGGTCAACGTGTCTTTGCTCAGACTCACGTCATACCAGCGGGGTTCCTGGGTCAGTTTTGACTCAATAAGAATACGAGACATTCTTCCGTCAATATCATGCGAAGAAACGACCCTCAGGGTCGACCGTAACGAGTGTTGATCGACATAATGAATACCCGGAATCTCCACACACTCGGCGAGGTACTTTTGCGCCTCAATATTGATGCGCGTCTGCGTCGATTTAACGTTCAGATTGAAGGACTGGAGAGTCGAACAGGTCTGAATCAACGCCTGATGCAACTCATCAAAGTTGGCGATGAAAGCCTTGTGTTTAACCTTGTCAGGGATGAACCGATCCAGTTGCAAGCCTTCGGCAGGGCTTAAAACATGCTCGCTGAACAGTCGTTCAATGGAACGGGCCACGACGGGGTCAAGCCCTCTGGCTTTGGCGTCGACCAAAGCGGTCGTCAAACGCCGCGTGTGGGTGAACAACTTGGTCATCTGTTTCTCAATATCCACCTGAATCCGAAAATTCATCAGTGCTTCGGATTCCAGCATCATGGAGGTGGTCACCCGGGTCAGAGAAGACGGATTGTCCGGGTCCACAACGCGGGACATTTTACCGTACGTACTGATCTTGTTAGCTTCTCCAAGTGCCGCTACTTCACGCGAATCAACATCACTCTGTGTCAGGTCGACGTCTCCGAGCAGAGGCGAAACACCCTTCGAAGCGTCAAGACCCAACGTCCCGACATTACGGGAGATATCAAACAACGCCGCATAGGCGTTGAACAGGGTAGCGCGCAGGTCCGTTATTTGCTTGGTCTGACCCACGGTGAACACGGTGGGATCATCCATATAACGCTGTTCCTGCGCAGCCAAAAATTCCATAGCCGGGAAGAAAGAGTGCACCGCCTTGCTCAACGACTCCTGAGCTTCCTGGCGCATCAACTGTAGTCCCGGTGTCATTTCCTTGGTTCGGGACATGGTATCGGCATAGAGCATCAACTTGTGCGTATATTCGGAAAGATTGGACCGCAACTCGTCGGCGTGGGACAGTCCGGATTTGGTCAAGGAAATGAAGGAGTCCTGCATCAGATTGACCACATCGGAAATACGGATACGCGCGGTGGTCATCTTGGACACACTCTCAAGCACATCGTTCATGTGTCCCATGTTGTTCAAACTGTCACGTCCCATACCCACTGTGAAGCCCCAATCTTTCCACTCAGTCACATCTTCTTTGAGACTTTTGTACAGTTCAACTTTTTGCTGATCCGCAGTGCTGTCAGTGGTCAGAGACTTGTTGAGGGTATCCAGCAAACGTTCAAACATCGCCACGGTCTCTTGGCCGGGGATATCGTGAGGGTGCTCCATGATAAGGTCGACAATGGCGTTGCAGTCGCTTTCCCATGCTCCCCGATCGACGCCTTCCGGACAGGACTGGCGTAGCATGTCCAGTCCTTCGGAGGCCAACTGGCCCATGGCGCGCATGTTGATCATGCCCTGAAGGTCGGCTTCCAGCCGCATCAACCCTTGCAGTTCGGTATTCAGGGTCGCAAACAGTTTCGTCCGTTGATCCAGTCTGGCCTGTTTGCCGTCGATGCCGCTGAGAACCGATGCCATCTCGTAGGAATACGCCGCCTTGATATCTGTGATCCTTTCTGCCAGCTCTGAAAGCGTGCCGCGCAGCGAGGCTTCGTCCAGTTTGTCAGGATTCAGCGTGAGCGGAGTGCGCAGTTCGGCCAACCGGCTGTCCAGTTCAATAATGCCGGTTTTGGGTGCCGAATTCCGATATTCCTGCATATGACTGCCGAACCGCTCGGCATCTTCCTGCATGAGCATTTCGCCGGTCTGTTTGAACTTTTCAATCTGTTGCGAACTCGGTTTGGGCACTGTGACCGTCACCGACGTGGTGGCATCAAGCCGGGTGAACAGCTTGTCAAAGCCCTGTAGCGCGACACCTTGCAGTCCTTCCGTGAAATGAGCTGCGTTGGTCTTGATGAGATTCAGCGCAGGCACATCCTTTTGAGATATGAGCGAACCTGGTGCTTCCAACAGATGATTGGTCATTACGGAACAGGCTTCGCGCCACGTGTCAGCATCCACGCCCGCAGGCGGCGTATCACCCTTGGCAGCCAACTGTCTGGCCAACGTGATGACCGAAAGCTCCGACTCGATGCTTTTGAGTTCCTGACGCGCAGCAACGAACTTGAGGGTCATGTCGTTGACCGAATTGACCGCGATCTGCGCCACGGCTCTGCCCCCCTTGGGCATTTCCTGACTATGATTCTGATTGCGGATAAAGTTGCGGATGAGGTCATCCGCCTTTTCGTCAAGTGGGCTTTGCAGGCTCTTCGTCTGCTCCAGTGTCGCGTTTTTGTAGAGGAAGAGCTTGGACAAATCGCGGTTGGCTTCTTCGGCCGCAACCAGCTGGGGCTGGTATTTGTCCACCGCCAACTGCCCGGCCAGCCTGGCCGAATCCATACTCAGTGCCTTTTCGGCGATTTCCTTCCCCCGTTTGATAGTCTCGCCGATAATGGTATCGAGCTCCTCCCGAACGGCATCAAATTTTTCCACTGTCAGTTTCGTTTCGGGTTTAATGCCCTCTCGCAACGATCGGAGTCGATCGGCGAATTCCTCCATTTCGGGGCCGCCAGTCTTGCACAATTGCTCCAGGCCATTCAACTTCTGACGCAGGTGCTCCCCGACACGTTGTTCTTTCGTGCCAAACAAACCTTTGAACACGTCGCCCAACTTTTGTAGCCCAGTGCGTTGATCCACGGGTTCGACCACAACGTCAGGCATGTTGAGGTGCAGCATACTATTGAACTTGACAACCAGGGCCTTGTGCTCGGGAATCGCGAGATCATCGTCCGGCATTGTGGCCATCACGGCAACGGCCGCTTTCAGACTGTTCAGAGCGGCTGGATTGTCCTTCTTCAAGCCATTGATCAGCCGCTGCAGGAACAGCGACTCCGAGTTTCCACGGTCCAGCCCGTACGAACGAGCCAGACTGTCGATTTCAGTTTTAAACGCGCTCAGTTCTTTGAAAATACCGGCGATCAGAAGATTCTTTTCCTTCGCGATATCGCCCGAAAGTCCGGACTTGCCAGCGAGCGTCTGGAGATTGACGAACTTCCCGGCCATCCGGCCCAGATTCACCTCGATGGCGTCCTGCGCCCGGCGCAGCTTTCCGGCTGAATGCCACCAATCGCACTTGTCGATGGTGGCTCTGAACAGGCCTTCAAGCCCCGTGTTCGCCTTAAGCGGCTTGTGCTGGGGACGGGCCGGGGCATCCATGATTTCGGCCTTAACAATTTGGCCCTTCTGTCCGATGGTAATGGCACGCTCGTCGCCGAGTTCGTTCATCTTGAAACTATCTTGCCGTCTCACCAGACAATCTTGCGCCTGATTCATATTAAGGCCGATGCTCATGGTATTTCCTTGAAATTTGTGCCGGTAATATTCACAAAAAACGCCCGTCAGACTCTGATAAAAGTACTGGGCGGCAGATCGGGCAATTCGTCGCCGGGTAAAGGATACTCAGTTGCCCAGCCGGACAATTTTTCTTTCCATTCGAGATACGTGGAAAAAAAGGCTTCAAACATTTCCACCCAGAGTTCTTCCGCCATTTCCGTAGTCGGCGCACGCATGAACAGGCACAGCCGGTCGCCAGCGTCCAGCCCGAACGAGGAGTGGCCCGTATCGTTAAACAGGTAATGCGCCCGGAACAGTTTAAGCAACGTGTCACGCGACAGGCTCGCGGCATCGTCCGTCAGCGCGGCAAAAACGTGCAACCAATTCTTGGTGTCGTCTTCTTCAAAATCAATGACGATGCTATCGTTTAGCCTGATTCTACAAAGCCCTAGTTCATTCAGGCATAGCTCGGGGATGCCGAGACGTTTGCCTATATGTTGCACCATTTCGCTTGCAGTCATAGAAGTCCTCCGTGATATTTTGAGCACAAAATACGCCACACGCCAAAAAATACAATTATTCCATATAAATAAAGTTTAATATCGAAAAATATTGGCGGTACATTCAAAGCCTGCCCCCAACAATGTTGGCAATGCAGCGCCAACCGATGGCATTCAAGAAGACCAAAGGTTTGCTATCTACACGCTAGATGTGTTTCGTCGCACCATGGCAATGAGTCCGTCAAGTTCGGCTTAAATTTCCCTGACATGCGTGGTGATGCAATCACAGAGGCATCATGTTTCTAGGTTCTTCGACGTTTAATGTGGAATTCATGAAGTCACCAAGACCTGAATCGGAGCCGCGATCAGGTAGACCATGGTGATGAAGTTCTCCACATTTCGGTATCCTCGAGCTCTGGCTCTCGCCGCCTGGAAAAGGCCATTGTAGCCTTCAAGCCTCGCATTGGTGTGCAAGGAGTGCCAACGATGAAGTATTCGCGGCAAGTGCCTCTCGAAGCTTGCAAGTGCGCTCCGCACAG
>Ga0265295_1000521_pt1 | contig 77040 bp, 61 predicted proteins | sample Munlansysbiofilm_FD_192503 | JGI IMG/M metagenome (GOLD analysis project Ga0265295, IMG submission 192503) | Leachate microbial communities from a municipal landfill in Southern Ontario, Canada - Methane capture system biofilm | ecosystem: Engineered > Solid waste > Landfill > Unclassified ... | reverse complement strand
CCCCGGAGGATTCTGGCATTCCGGCAGGGTCGGCGCCAGCGAGCAGTCCAGCACCGAACGCAGGAACCAGTTGTCCGGAGATCCGCCCGAGCTGCCGCCGCGGTACAGGGAATATTCGTACGGTCCGGCCACCACCGGTCCGGCCAGGGCAAAGGCGGTGGTCGTGGTGGTGGCGCCGTTGATGGCCTCCACCAGCAGGATACCGTCGCCGGTGGTGCGGGCCCCCGGTCCACCGATGTTGTTGACCAGAACGCCGGTATCGTCGCCCACGCCGCCGTCGATCACCAGCCTGTCAGAGGGAGAGGTGTCGCTGCCGAGATAGGTGTTGAACACCATCGTGCCGCCGAAACCGGTGTAGTCGCCGCGCACGGTGAGCACCGTGCCGGGCGCGCCGTTCAACAGCACCGTGCCGGCATTGGTCAGCTCCGGAATAGTCTGATCGAAGCCGTCCAGATCCAGGGTGGCACCCGGAGCGACGGTCACCTCGGAATTGGGACTGAAGGTGTTGGTCGCGCCCGCCTGGAGGGTGCCGGCAGACACCGTGGTGGGGCCCTCGTAGGTGTTGGTCGCGGTCAGCACCGTGGTGCCGCTGCCGATCTGCTCGACCGCGCCGGTGCCGAAAATGGCGCTGCCGAACACAAATTCGTCGGAACGGTTGAAGGCCAGGATGCTGTTGTTCCAGACCCTGCTGGCGAGATTGCCGGAACTGCCGCCGTCGCCCAGTTGCAGCGTGCCCTGGGAGATGGTGGTCAACTTGGTGTAGGTGTTTTCTCCGGTGAGGATCAGGGTGCCGTCCCCGGTTTTGGTCAAGGGACCATCGCCTGAAATCACGCCGCTGTTGGTAAAGCTGGTGCCGGCCAGAGTCTCGAAAATGCCGCCCACTTCGCCGAACAGGGTATCGCGTGCGCTGACCATGGTGGCGGTGGTGCGTAAGGTGCCGTTGTTCATGCTGAGTCCGGTGCCGGCCAGGCCCAGGTTGGCGTCGCGGGAAATCTCCAACACGCCGCCGGTAATGGCGGTGCCGCCGGTATAGGTGTTGTCGCCGGTCAGCACCAGGGTGCCGATGTCGGTTTTGGTGAGCGTGATATCACCCCTCAGTATGGAACGGATGATCGCGGTATAGCCGCTGCCCAGGCTGCTGCCGTCGCCGACCCGGATGATGGAGCGGCCCGGTGTCGCTGCGGAAGCCACCAGGGTGATCGGATCGCCCTGGATGACATAGCCGTTGCTGGCGAACTGCATGCCCGCAGCGCGTACCTCGCCGGCTATACCCTCGTCCACGATGACCGTACCGGGCGTGGCCGAGAAAATGGCGAAGGCCTCGCTGGCCCAGGGGGCGTTGGGAACGCCGAACTGATCGGTCCAATTTTTGTTGTCAAAGGTACCCTGGGTGGCATGCCAGACGCCATTGCCGCCATTGACGCCATTGTTGTTATGAAGGTTCGCATCGCCGCCGTCCCAAAAATTGAGTTCGAGCCCGGCCGTATAGGCCAGGTTGACCTGATTGGCTATTGAAGTCTGGACGAAATAGTCAGCGGCATTGGTGCCGGCAGGAATGGCGCCGATGGCCAGGGTATTGTTGGTCAAGCCGCCGTCATAGCTGATGACGCGATAGATGCCCACATCAAAACTGCCGCCCTCGCTGAGGCTGACATTGATGGTACCGGCCAGGGTCAGGTTGCCGTGCACCACGGTAAGATCGTTCAGCGGCCCGCCGGGCACATTGGCCTCGCCGAAGCTGTAGTCCAGCACAGCGCCGCTTTGAAGCGCTAGGTTCTGGTTGATGGTCAGGGTGCCGGGAAAGTCGCCCACATCACCGGGTGACAGGATGCCGCCGCTTTCCACGGTCACGCTGCCGCCGATGACGCCGGTATTGAAGCCATCTCCAGCGCCGCCAAGGGTGGCGCCGCTGTGAACGGTGGTCGGGCCGGTGGCCAAGGCGTTGTTGCCATTCACAAAGAGCCTCCCCGCGTTGACATCGGTGGGGCCGCTGTAACTGTTGACGCCGAACAGCACCGTATCGCCAGTTCCGTTTTGTTCTACGCTGCCCGTTCCCGAGATCCCGCCGATGATGGGCAGCAGGTCGCTGCGGTTGAAGGCCAGGGTGCCGTTATCGACGATGTTGCCGAAAACATTGCCTCCCGTGCCGCCGTCGCCCAATTGCAGGGTGCCTTGATCTATGAAGGTGCCGCCGCCATAGGTGTTGTTGGCGGTGAGAATGGTCATGCCCGCGCCGATCTGGCGCAGTTGGCCAGTGCCAGTGATCTGGCCGGGGATCACCACGTCGTCGCTGTGATCGACGGCCAGCACGGCGTTGTCTACGATTGGCCCGACTATTTCGCCAGATGTGCCGCCGTCGCCCAGTTGCAGCACGCCGGAAGCGATGGTGGTGCGGCCGGTGTAGGTGCTGTCGCCAGTGAGGATAGTGGTGCCGGCGCCGATCTGATTCACCTGGCCGTCGCCGCTGATGATACCGGCGAAGGTGTAGGCGTCGCCGCGGTTGAAGGCCAGGACGCCGTCGTCGGTCACGTTGCCTACGATGCTGCCCGTGGTGCCGCCGTTGCCGATCTGCAGCGTGCCGGTGGTGATGTCGGTGTCGCCGGTGTAGTCGTTCGTTCCGGTGAGGATGGTGGTTCCGTCGCCGGTCTGCTGCAATTGGCCCGCGCCCGTCACCACGCCGTCGAACACTACCGTATCGCTGCGCTTGAAGGCCAAAGCGCCGCCGGCATCCACCGTTACCAGGTCACTTACTATGCTGCCCGTGGTGCCGTTATTGCCCAATTGCAGCACGCCGTTGGTGATGGTGGTGTCGCCGGTGTAGGTGTTGGCGCTGGTCAGTATCGTCGTGCCGTCGCCGATCTGTTGCAGATCGCCTTCCCCCGAAACCACGCCGGCGAAGATGTATTCGTTGCTGCGGTTGAAGGCGATTATGGCATCGTTGGCCACGCTCACATTGCCGACGATGCTGCCCGTCGTGCTGTTGGCCCCCAACTGCAGGATGCCTTCCTCCACGATGGTGCCGCCCGTATAGGTGTTGGTGTTGGTCAGGACGAGGGTTCCGTCACCGGCCTTGACGAGGGAGGACGGCGGCCCGGAGGGGTCTTCAACGATTTGGCCGTTGACCGTGAGTTGAGTGCCGTCGTCGGTCTCAATGGTGCAGCTGCTGCCGAGTATGATCATTCGGTTGGTGTCAAAACTGTCGGTCGTTCGCAGCGTCGAGCCGTTGATGATGGCCATGCTACTGGACGCCGCTCCGAGATTTGCATCCTGGGAAATTTGCAGCGTGCCGCCGAAGATAGCCGTACCGCGTATAAGTGTTTTCGCCCTCCAGGATCAGCGTGCCGAGGTCGTCCTTGATGAGGGCCGAGCCGCCGGTCAGTTCGGCGCTGATCGTCGCCGTCATTGCGGCCCCGGCCGGCGTTCCGTCGCCGACGCGGATGGTGCTGACGCCGCCTCTGTCGAGGTCTGGCACCAGGGTAAGCGCCTCGCCGGTCAGCACATAGCCATCGCTGGCGAATTGCATGCCGGTGGTCCTGACCGCTCCGTCCCCATTGTCCACGGTGACTGTGCCAGGTGTCGCCTGGAAAATGGCGAAGGCTGCGTCATCCCAGGGGGCGTTGACTGCGCCGTTGGGGTCGGTCCAGTTGTTGTCGTCGCCGACCACTGCCTCCGCATGCCATATGCCGTCGCCGCCTTGGATGACGCCATCGTTCTTGTTCTCTGGAGGCTGGTCACCGTCCCAGTAGGTCAAGTTGAGCCCGCCAGCTCTGACAAGGTTAACCTGGCCGGTGATGGCTGTCTGGACGAAGAAACCGTCGTCTTCCAGCGAACCGTCCACCACCGGCGTGCCCTGCGGCGTCGCGGGCGCTGTCACGTAGTTGCCCAGTTCCAACCCGTTGTCGGTCAGGGTTCCGGTGTAGTTGATAACCCGGTAGATGCCGGGTCCGAGGTCTTGCCCGACGTCCACTATGTTGATGACGCCGTCGAGGATAAGGTTTCCATTGACCTGGGCCAAGTCGTTGAGCTGGCCCCCGGCGACGTTCGCCTGCACCATGTTGAAGAACAGGATGGAATCCTGGTGCAAGGTGAGGTCGCCTTCTATAGTCAGCGTGGCCGGGGTTTGCGGCTCACTGCCGGGACCTAGCGTGGCGCCGTCGGCGATATCGACGTCGCCGCCGACGATGCCGTCGCCGCCCAGGCGCGTACCGGCGGCAGTGGTGACCGGCCCATTGGCGGCGCTCTGGTTGCCGTTCACATAGAGCCAACCCTGGTTAATGGTGGTGGCGCCTTGATAGCTATTGTCGCCCTCTAGGATGGTGATGCCGGGGCCATCTTGGACCACCGAACCGTCTCCCGAAATTACGCCTGCGAATGTGACCCTATCGCTGCGGTTGAAGATCAGCGTGCCATCGTCATCGACGTCGCCGGTGATACTGCCGCTGGCGCCGCCATTGCCCAGTTGCAGGGTGCTGCCAGCGGCTATTTCGGTCCCGCCGGCGTAGGTGTTACTCGCGGTGAGCACAAGGGTGCCTGCGCCGGCGCCTTGCTGGATCAGAGAGCCGTTTCCGGTGATCTGTCCGCCGAAGGTGATGGTCTCGTTGCGGTCGAAGACAAGTGTCCCGTTGTTGGCGACATCGCCAATTATGCTGCCGGTGTTCCTGTCGACGACGCTGTCGTTGCCCACTTGCAGCGTGCCAGCGTCGATGGTGGTGCCGCCGGCATAGGTGTTGTTGTTGGTCAGGATGAGCGAGCCGGTTCCGGCCTTGACCAGTGAGCCCGGCCCGACGACGACGCCGTTGGCCGTGAGCGTTGTTCCGGCCGCCGTCTCTATCGTTCCGCTGGCGACACCAGAGCCGGTTTTGTCGAGACCGATCAGGCGGTTGGTGGCGAAGCTGGCGGTCGTTCTCAGCGTGGAACCGTTGGCAATGGCTAGAATGCCGGAGGCTGCGCCGAGATTCTGGTCGCTGGAAATCTGCAGCGTGCCGCCAACGATGCCTGTGCCATTGGTGTAAGTGTTGGCGCCTTCTAGGACAAGTGTGCCGAGGTCGTCTTTCACCAGGCGGGAAGTGCCGGTCAGTTCCGTGGAGATGGTCGCCGTCATCGCCGAGCCGGCCGACGTGCCGTCGCCGACACGGATTGTGGAAAAGGCGCCGGCCGAGATGTCGGGCACCAGCGTCAGCGCATCGCCGTCGATAACATATCCGTCGACCGCGAACTGCATGCCGTTGACCCTGACCGGGGTCAGGACGCCGCCCGGCTCGTTATCCACCGTCACCGTACCGGGTGCTCCCATGAAGATAGCGAAGGCCTCTTGGTTCCAGGGCACGGCCGGTAAGGCGGTCGCGTCGGTCCAGTTATCGTTGCCTGACGGCGGAGCGGTAGCGGCCCAGACACCGTTGCCGCCGGTAATGATGCCGTCGGCATTGTTGAACGGACTGTCCCAGTAGTTGAGCCGCAACCCAGCAGGGTTGACCAGGTTGACCTGGTTCGGGATCGAAGTCTGGACGAAGAATTCGGTCAGCGGCCTGACTACGGTCTGCGGGTCTTGCGGCGAGGCCGGGGCGTTGACCAGGTTGCCGACCTCCAGGACGTTGTTGGTGAGGGCGCCCGTATAGTTGATGATTCGGTAGACGCCGGGTCCGAAGGTCTGGCCTTGGTTCGCGATGTTGATGACCCCGTCGAGGGTGAGGTCGCCGTTGACCACTGTCAGGTCGTTGAGCGATCCGCCGGCCACGTTGGCCTGGACCACGTTGTAGAGCAGTTCCGAGGTGGAGTTCAGGACGAGGTCGCCGTTGATGGTCAGGATGCCGGGAGTTTGCGGCACGGCTCCGGGGCCAAGCGTCGCGCCGTTGGCGATGGTCACGTCGCCGCCGACCGTCCCGTCGCCGCTCAGCCGTGCGCCGCTGGCCACTGCGGTCTCTCCGGTCGCGGCGCTCTGGTCACCGTCGATGAAGAGCCAGCCGTTCGAGACCGTGGTTGAGCCGGTGTAGCTGTTGTTGCCGGTGAGAATGGTCACCCCAGGGCCGGACTGGAAGACCTGACCGGTTCCCGAAATGGCGCCGTCGAATTGGTATTCGTTGGAGCGGTTGAAGATCAGCGTGCCGTTGTTTTCTACGTTGCCGACGATGCTGCCGGTCGTCCCGCCATTGCCCAATTGCAGGATGCCGCCGTCGAGGACCGTGCCGTCGGCGTAAGTATTCGCGCCGCTCAGGACCAAAGTACCTGTTCCAGCCTTGGTCAGTTCGCCAGCTCCGGTAATCCCTTGACTGACCGTGCTGGTCACGCTTGCATCAGTCTGGATCGTGCCATCATTTGCAGTGACGGTGATGGCCCGCGATGCGGAGAGATTGAAGCTGCCCGTCAGTTCCAGGGTGCCGCCGTCCAGGACGATGGGGCCGTTGGCGGCGCCGAGCCGGTTGTCGGCGTTGATGGCGACCGTGCCTCCCCGGATGGTGGTGCCGCCAGCGTAGGTATTGGCACCGGACAGGGTGAGCACGCCGGCATCGGTTTTCAGCACCGAGCCCGAGCCGCTGATGACGCCCGCATAGGTGCCGTTGTCGGTCTGGACGAAATGCACCAGGCCGTTATCCGTGACGCTGGGTGGCAGACTCTGGGCGCGCGCCTGAAGGATGCCCGCGGGATCGACCACCACCGACCCGTTGAATGAACTGTTGTTGCCGGTGAGCGCCAGCGTGCCCTGCTGCACCAGAACGGCCAGCGGCGTGCCGCTGTTGGTGCCCACCGTGCCGGAAAGCGTCCAGGTGCCCTGGCCGGTCTTGGTCAGGGTCTGGAAATTGCTGATGTTGCCGGGCAGAGTGTCGCTGGTTCCCTCTTCGGCGGCCAGCGTCAGGGTATTGGTGCCGCCGCCGCCGTTGAAGCCGCCGGTAATGACCGAACCGGGATACAGCGTCAGAACATCGTTGCCGCCGGCAAAGGACAGGCTGCCGTACACAATGGCGCCGGAGTGGTTGGTGAAATGCACATCGCTGTAGGACTGGTTGCCGATGACATTGGCGATGACGCTGCCGGAACCGCTGCCTCTCTGGATGGTGCCGTAGTTGTCAATGGTGTTGGTGCCGAGGGTGTGGTCCTCGAACCAGATGGCCGCCGAGTTGAGCCCGGAAATCAGGCCGTAGTTGGTGATGATGTTGTTCCTGCCGATCAGGTTGACCGCTTCGGCGTTGGTCGAGGTGCCCAGAGAACGGACCGATGCTCCTATCGCGACGAAGAGCGTGCCGTCAGAATCGAATTCGATGGTATTTCGACCGGCGTTCCACAATCCACCGGTGCTGGATGCGGTATTGGTAACGGTCCCGTTGACGGTGATGGTGGCGTTGTTGGCGAGGCTGATCGCGTTGGCGTTGCCGCCGTTGAGGGTTGCACCGCTATTGATGGTGACGGTGGTGCCGGATGGGGTGGAGGGACCGCTACCGATGGTGGTGTTGGTAGTTGTCCCTATGCAGACGATGGCCGTTCCTGTTTGCGTGCATGTCGTCCACGCCGGCATCGGCGCAAAGAACACCGCTCCGATCAGCAGGAGCACCAACACTGCTACCAGTCGTATCGCCGTCCATCTCACCGAAAAGCGCATCATCCGTGGCCTCCGTACCGTAAGGGTTAAAACGAACGGACCAACAATGCTTCGGACAAACGCTCCAGCGCTTTCCCGGTTACCGCACGATCACTGGAAACTTTTCCGTAACCATGCGAATAAACAGCAGAACAAAAAAGAGCCGGAGGTGATGTTTTGGAAATTCTTAATTATTTCAAAAATCTAAACAAGAAAACGCATTGCGCTTCAGCTTGCCGTCGATGATCATAAATCATCTATGTGCGTGAAATAGCACATCTACAACGAAACTAGCAAGCCCGTATCATCCTGTTTTCAGAATGAAAATATTTTTTATGCGGGCCAACCACTATCCCTGACAAGACCGAGTTCGAAAGAGGGAAGGGCGATCATCCGCGCCAGCGCTGAACCGCAGGAAAGAAAAGCGAATTCTCCACTGTGAGCACACGCAACGTACCCAGGTTCGACTGGGAAGAGACGGCGGAATCGCGGCGTCAATCCGAATCCGATCATCAGAGACTGTCATGAGACCGGTCTACGCTTCGCGGTCATATCAAGGGGATGAACAAGAAGAAATCGATGGTGCTACGGTTTGTAGCATTCTGCGGATGAGAAAGTGCCTGCAGAATTGCAGCATGGTGAAGTTGCATGGCAAACGGTTAACGGCCATAAATTTAATGTCGCATAATATATATTATGTTAAATTTTATTTGTGTTTTGATATCAAGAGGATGTGAGCATAAGGGCATGGATGCGACTCTGCTCTATCCCCCTGAACCAGGAGCGTTTCAACTGAAACATCACATCGGCCGGCCTGGCCAGATCGAGGTGGGGATGGCCCAGGTGGAAACCAATGCCGGCAAACACCTGCCCTTTTCCTCGAAGGCGGAACATCAGATGGCCGTTCTTTTTTTTCGGCGCGATCAACTGCTGGCCGGCAAGCAAAAAGACCGGTTCTGGATTGCCTTCGCCAAAGGGTTGCAGCCACTGTACTGCGCGTGCCAGTTCAGGCGTCAGCATGGAGGCGTCGCGCAATCTGCAATCGACCATAATATGTCGTTCATTTTGAAGTTTGTCTTTCAAGTGGTCGATTTGACGATTAAATATCTGGGCAAACTCCAGTAGATTCCGGCGTTTGAGCGTCAAACCGACAGCCATGGCATGTCCGCCGAATTGCTCGATAACGTGGTCGCACCGTGCAAGCACCTGGAAGAGGTTGATTCCTTTGACCGAGCGCCCCGAACCCTTGATGGTTTCTCCCGATGCGTCCTTGCCGTCGTCGGCACAGACAATGGCCGGTCGTTGATGCTGATCGACCAGCCGTGAGGCGAGAATCCCCAGCACCCCGGCATGGCAATCCGGACGATACACGGTCAGCCCGCCCTTCCCTGCCCGTATCTGCTCACAGCATGACGCCTCGGCCTTCTCCAGTTCTTTCGACTCCAGCTCTTTCCTGGCAGTGTTCATGCGCTCCAGTTCGTCCGCCATGAGACGCGCCTGTGCCATGTCGCGCGCCAGCAGCACCGCAACTCCCGTTTCCGGACGGCCGAGCCTCCCTGCCGCATTGATGCGGGGGGCCAACTTGAAGGCAATATCCTCCGAGAGGATGTCACGCCTGTCCAGCCCACTGGTTGATCGGAGAGAAAGAACGCCAGGACGATTCGTTGCGGACAATACTTCAAGTCCGGCTCGAACAAGGATGCGGTTGGCGCCGGTCAGAGGGACCACATCGGCGACCGTTCCCAAGGCCACCAGGTCGAGATACTGTTTCAGGTTCAGGCGGATACTCATGGCCTTGCGCAGGGCCATGAGCAGATAGAAGGCCACACCGACTCCGGCCAGCGCATCGCATGGAAAACCGCATCCGGGTTGCTTCGGATCGAGAAGCGCATCGGCCTCCGGTAAGGCCCCGCGCGGTTCGTGGTGATCGGTCACCACGACGCTGAGGCCGCGTTGCCGCGCATAGGCGACCTCCTCGACCGCGGAAATGCCGCAGTCAACGGTGATCAGCACACCGCCCCGGTTCGGACACTGCGCCACCAGCCGATCGATCGAGCCGGTCGACAACCCGTAGCTCTCCTGCAGCCGGTTGGGGATATAAAAAAAAGTCTGTTTGTCCAGCTCTCTGAAAAAAGAAACCAAAAGGGCGGTGGCGCTGATGCCGTCGACATCGTAATCGCCGTGGATGAAGATCGGTTGGCCGCTGTCGCAGGCCGCGCAAATGCAGGCAACGGCCTGCGCCATGCCCTGCATCCCGTCCGGTGACGGCAGCATGGCCAACTGTGGATACAGAAAGGCCTCGGCCTTCTCCAGGGTGTCGATACTGCGCGAAAAAAGAATTTCGCCCACGTGGAACGGAAGGCCGAATTCTTTGGCGATGGTAATACCGAACGCCTTTTCCCGGGAGCTGCCGCTACACGCCATCGTGTACTTCTGCCCGGAAGAGGTCATACGGCGGGTACGTCCGTATTCCGGGACCGAATGAAGCGGTCAATGGCCGCAAGGACGGGCTCGGGCCGGCCGATCTGGTGCCATGCCACCTGCTGCTGGTTCCTGAACCAGGTCATCTGGCGTTTGGCGTAGCGCCTGGTATCGCGGATCAGGGTCGAGGTGGCGGTTTCCCGGTCACAGGCACCGGCGAGAAAAGCGAGCATGTGCCGATAGCCGATGGCCTGCATCGCCGGCAGGTCGGCTCCGTAGCCATGAGCCAGCAACCATTCAACTTCTTGAATAAATGCATCGCTCATCATGCCGATTGAACGTTGTTTGATGCGATCGTAAAGCAGTTCGCGTCCGCAGGTCAGTCCCAGGAGAAGCAATCGGGAAAAACACGGAGCCGTTCCGGTCTGACGCTGGCGGCGCACATGTTCCGACCAGGGAATGCCAGTGGCATGATAGATCTCCAGTCCCCGCAGGAGTCGTTGGGTGTCGTTGCAATGGATGCGTTCGCCGCTCGCCCTGTCCACGGCCATCAGTTCCCGATGTAGCACCGCCCTCCCCTCCTGTTTCAGCCGGTGCCGGAGATGCGTGCGAATATAATCCGAAACTTTAATTATATCGAATATCCCATTGATTAATGATGAAAGATAGAGTCCGGTTCCACCGGTAATCAGTGGGATGCGGTCGCGCGAATGAATATCCGCGATGGCATTGATGGCATCGCGGACGAACCGGGCGGCGTCGTATTGTTCGTCCGGATCGGCGATGTCGATCAGATGATGCGTGACCCGGCGCCGTTCCTCCCTGCTTGCCTTGGCGGTGCCGATATCCATGTACCGGTAGACCTGCATCGAGTCCATGGAGACGATTTCGCATTGGTGTTGCTCCGCGATGTGGAGCGACAGGGCTGTCTTGCCGATGGCGGTGGGACCGACCAGGACGAGAACCGGCGCGGTGATGGGGCTGAACGTCGATGTCATTCGAAGCTGACCAGCGGGAGGAGGCGCCGGAGGGTAACCGGCCCGATTCCAGGCACGGCCAGCAGATCCTCCGGTCCTTGCAATCGCCCTTTCCTCTCCCGCTCGGCTATCAGCATGGCGGCGCGGCGCGGACCGATACCGGGCAGCATGGTCAGATCCTCAAGGCGGCTTGTGTTCAGGGGCAGAGGGCGATGAAAAAACAGGGTAAGTTCGGCTGGCAGAAAATCTTTTTCATATATATCGGAAAAAAGCATGGATACACCTGATTGCCGAGAAAATGGATGAACCAGACCTTCATCCGATTCCCGTGACCACGCTGCATCGCGGGCAGCGCTGACCACCTGCCACCGCGTTGTGTCGGCATTGCGCTCGATGGCGTAGACCACCTGCGCCGGCGGCTCCTGCCGGTGCAGGAACGGGAGGCCGAGGATACAGCCCGCCAAAAGAAAAAGGACAAGCGTCTGCTTGTCCTTGCCGTTCGCACTGCCCTGAGCAGGTCCGCTTTCAGTCCCGATGCTTTTCATCCTTCATCAGCTTGTAGTTGATGCTGTCCACCAGGGCCTGCCAACTCGCCTCGATGATGTTCACCGACACGCCGACCGTGCCCCAGCTGTCCTCCAGGTCCCTGCTCTCCACCAGCACCCGGACCTTGGCGCCTGTGCCGTGTTCGCCGGTCAATACCCGGACCTTGTAGTCGGCGAGTTCCATGTCCTCAAGGCTGGGGTAAAATCGGGTGAGGGCCTTGCGCAGGGCCCGGTCCAGGGCATTGACCGGGCCCTCGCCCATGGAGGCGGTGTGGACCTCGCTGCCCCTGACATAGAGGCGGATGGTGGCCTCGGTGATCGGCTGCTTGTCCTTGTCGTGGTTGTGATGCAAGACCCGAAAGGCTTCCAGTTGGAAAAAGTCCCGCTGCAATCCCATGGCCCGGCGCATCAGCAATTCGAAGCTGGCCTCGGCCGCTTCGTACTGATACCCTTGATTTTCCAGGTCTTTCAGTTCGCCGATGATGGCCGCCATCGCCGGGCCATTCTCGTCGATGTTGAGCCCGTACTTCTGGGCCTTCATCAGGACATTGGCCCTGCCCGACTGGTCGGAGATGAGCACCCTGCGCGTATTGCCGACCTTTTCCGGAGCGATGTGCTCGTAGGTCATGGGGTTGCGCTGCACGGCGCTGACATGGACGCCGCCCTTGTGGGCAAAGGCCGATTCGCCCACATACGGCTGATAACGGTTGTGCGGCAGGTTGGCCAGTTCGCTGACCATTCGGGCGGTGGTGTAGAGTTGATCGATGCGCTTGCCCACCTTGCATTCCAGGCCCATTTTGAAGATCAGGGCCGGGATGATCGAGGTCAGGTTGGCATTGCCGCAACGCTCGCCGAAGCCGTTGATCGTGCCCTGCACCTGGGTGGCCCCCATGTGGACGCTCATCAGGGCGTTGGCCACACCGGTTTCGGAGTCGTTGTGGGCATGGATGCCGATGCGCACCTGGCTGCCCTGTTCGGCGCAGTAGCGGTGCACCCGCTCCATGATTGCCGGGATCTCGTGCGGCAGGGTACCGCCGTTGGTGTCGCAGAGGACGAGGGTTTCGGCGCCGCCGGCGATTGCCCGCCCCAGAGTGGCCAGACAATACTCGCGGTTGTTCTTGAACCCGTCGAAAAAATGTTCGGCATCGTACAGCAGGTGCTGCACCCGGGGCCGCAGATAGGCGAGCGAGTCCTCAATGAGTTCCAGATTGTCTTCAAGTTCGATCCGTAAGGCATCAACAACATGGATATCCCAGCTTTTGCCAAAAATGGTCACCGCCGGTGTCCCGGCCGCAAGCAGGGCTTGGAGGTTGGCATCGTTTTCCGGTTTCTTGTGGAAATGACGGGTCGAACCGAAGGCGGCCAGCTTGGCCTGCTTGAGTTCCACGTCCCGCATTCGCTTGAAGAAGTCGACGGCCAGGGGGTTGGAGCCCGGCCAGCCACCTTCGATAAAATCGATGCCGATCCGGTCCAGTTGCCGGCAGATCTTGATTTTATCGTCGACCGAGAGGTTGAAATTCTCGGCCTGGGTTCCATCCCGCAGGGTGGTATCGTACAACTCGATGACTCTGGCCATAATTTCTGCTCGTTATTCTGTTTCTTCCGCCGGCAGGTTTTCTTTGTCCAGGGCGAAAGCGTCGTGCAGGGCCCGGACCGCCAGTTCCGTGTACTTTTCGGCGATAACGCAGGAAACCTTGATTTCGGAGGTGGAGACCATCATCATGTTGATCCCCTCCTTGGCGAGGATCTGGAACATGGTCGAGGCGACTCCCGGATGGTTGCGCATGCCGACCCCGACGATCGAGACCTTGGCGATGGATTCGTCGCCGGTCACGTTCTGGGCGCCGATTGCCTCGGCCACCTTCTTCAGGATGTCCATGGCCCGATCGTAATCGCGCCGCAGCACGGTGAAGGTCATGTCGGTCAACCGGCCGTCGGTGGTGTTCTGGATGATCATGTCGACCAGGATGCCGGCATCGGAGATGGGAAGAAATATTTTTGCCGCGATTCCAGGCTGGTCCGGAACTTGTTTAATGGTGATTCGAGCTTCGTTCTTGCTGTAGGTGATGCCGGAAACCAGCATGGACTCCATGATCTTTTCCTCCTCGACGACCCAGGTGCCAATATTTTCTGAAAAAGTGGAACGGACTTGCACCGGCACGCGGAATCGCTTCGCCAGCCCCACTGACCGGATATCCAGGACCTTGGCCCCCAGGCTGGCCAGTTCCAGCATTTCGTCGTAACTGATGTAATCGATTTTCCGCGCCTGCGGGCAGATATTGGGGTCGGTGGTGTAGACCCCTTCGACATCGGTGAAGATTTCGCAGGCATCGGCCCGCATGGCGGCGGCCAGGGCCACGGCGGTGGTGTCGGAGCCGCCCCGGCCGAGGGTGGTGATGTCGCCGTCCTCGGTCACCCCCTGAAAACCGGCGATGACCACGATCTTCCCCTGGTCGAGATGGCTATTGATCAGGGCCGGGTCGATGGACCGGATCCGGGCCTTGGTGTGCATGCTGTCGGTGCGGATGGCGACCTGGTCCCCCAGCAGGGAAACGGCATCGTGCCCCAGATCCTTGACGGCCATGGCGAACAGAGCCACGGTCACCTGTTCGCCGGTGGCGAGCAGCATGTCCATCTCCCGCTGATCGGGGATATGCTGCATGGCCAGGGCCAGGTTGCTCAGGCGATCGGTTTCGCCGGACATGGCCGACAGCACCACCACCATGCGGTTGCCCTGGAGGTGGTTTTTCAATACCCGTTGGGCCACGGCCCTGATTTTGTCCGTGGAGCCCACCGAGGTTCCGCCAAATTTCTGAACGATCAGTGCCATGGTTCCATCCGCATAGAAAAGGGATACGGTGTCGAAAGCATGAAGGGCGCAACCGCAAGTTCGCCGGAAAACACCCGCATGATGCCTGTTTTCCCGCCGAGGACCGTTCCCGTCGGCTGCGGGAAGGGATGCGTCACACCATCAACAAAAACGGAGCAAAGAATGTAAAACGTATTTTTAAATTTGCAACATCTATCCATTTTCAGTACATACGGGGCCACTTTTCCCGTTTCCGTGCCTGATGAATTCGCCATGGCCGCGCCCGCTCTGCATATCGTTCTGGTTGAACCCGAAATACCGCCCAACACCGGCTCCATCGCCCGTCTGTGCGGCGCCACCGACACCGTCCTCGACCTGGTCCATCCCCTGGGGTTCGCCGTCGACGACAAGCACCTCCGGCGGGCCGGGCTCGATTACTGGCCCCATGTCCGCATCAACCACTGGGCCAGTTTCGATGCCTTTCTCCGGGACCAGGACGAACGGCAGCTCTATTTTCTCACCACCAAAACGGATCGATCCTATGCCGAGGCCCGGTTCGAAGCCGGCGACATGCTGATCTTCGGCAAGGAGACAAAAGGCTTGCCGGAAGACATTCTCGCACTGTATAGTGACCGCTGTTTGACAATCCCCATGAGCAATCCCCATATCCGCAGCCTCAATCTGGCGATGGCCGCGGGTATCGTTCTCTATGAAGCCCTGCGGCAGCTCCGCCGATAATTTTGTGTTTCCCATCACCCCTTCTGTGCCAAGGAGAAGAAGAACCATGCCCGAACGAATTTTCAATTTCAGCCCCGGTCCCGCTACCCTGCCCCCTGCCGTTCTGAAGGAAGCGGCGGCCGATGTCGTCAATTTCGGGAACTCGGGCATCGGCCTGATCGAACTCAGCCACCGTTCCAAGGCCTTCATGGCCGTGGCCGAGGAGACCGAGGCCTTGATCCGGGAGCTGATGGGCATTCCGAACAACTACAAGGTGCTCTTTCTCCAGGGCGGCGCCTCGACGCAGTTTTTCATGGTGCCGATGAACCTGCTGCACAGCGGTCAGAAGGCCACCTACCTCAACACCGGCGTATGGGCCAAAAAAGCGATCAAGGAGGCCAAGTTGTTCGGCCAGGTGGAGGTGGCCTATTCCAGCGAGGAGATCACCTACAAGCGGGTGCCGCGCGACGACGAATACACTGTTGCGGCCGACAGCCAGTACCTCTATTTCGTGACCAACAACACTATCTACGGCACCCAGTTTCCGGCCATGCCGACCAAGGAGGCCATGCTGATCGCCGACATGTCCTCGGATATCCTGTCGCGGCCGGTGGATGTCTCCAAATTCGGGCTGATCTTCGCCGGAGCCCAGAAAAACATGGGCCCTGCCGGGGTCACCGTGGTGATCATCCGTGAGGATCTCCTCGGCATGGTCGGCGACACGGTGCCGACCATGCTCAAATATAAAACCCATGCCGACAAGGATTCCATGTTCAACACCCCGCCCTGCTTCGCCATCTACTGCGTCGGCCGGGTGATGCACTGGCTCAAGCAGATGGGAGGCGTCGCCGCCATCGAAAAGATCAACCGCGACAAGGCGGCACTGCTCTACGAGGCCATCGACAGCATCGATCTGTACCGGGGCCACGCCGAAAAGGAGTCCCGCTCGCTGATGAACGTCACCTTCAACCTGCCCACCCCGGAGCTGGAGGCCCAGTTCGTCCGCGAGGCCACCGCCGTCGGTCTTGACGGCCTCAAAGGGCATCGCTCGGTGGGCGGCTGCCGCGCCTCGATCTACAACGCCTTTCCCAAGGAGGGCGTGGAGAAGCTGGTGAGCTTCATGGCCGATTTCGCCAAGAAAAACGGCTGATCGCATCTCAGCCCGGTTCGCGGCCGATTGTCGCGGACCGGGCTGTCCCTGCTGCCCGTGGATTATCAAGGAGACATCATCCGGCCGCCCAGCGAGGCCTTTTCCCTGATCCTCCAGGTGACCACCGGCTGCTCCCATAACCGCTGCACCTTCTGCGGCGCCTATGGCACCAAACCCTTCCGGATCAAACCCTGGTCGCAGATCGAGGCGGATCTCGATTTTGCCGCCACCTGGTGCCGGCGTCATACCACCCTGTTCCTCGCCGACGGTGATGCCCTGGCCCAGCCCCATGCGCAGATGGTCGCCCTGCTGCAACATATCCGGCGCACGCTGCCCTGGATCCGCCGGGTGAGTTCCTATGCCACCTGCCAGAACATCCTGGCGAGAACCGACGAAGAACTCAATGAATACAAAGCGTTGGGATTAAGCAGGCTGTACATGGGGCTCGAGACCGGCCATGAGCCGACGCTGCGGGCCATTGCCAAGGGTGTGGACAGCGGCCGGATGATCGATGCCGGCCAGCGTGTGCGCGCCGCCGGCATGTTTCTGTCAGTCACCTGCCTGCTCGGCATTGCCGGCGCGGAGTGCTCCCTCGACCATGCCCGGGCCACCGCCCGCGTACTCAGCCGCATGCAGCCGCACCAGATCGCGGTCCTCACCCTGATGATCCTTGCCGACACCCCTTTGTACCGGCAGATGCGCGCCGGCCGCTTTTTCCTGCCCGATCCCGCCGGCTTGTTTGAGGAACTGCGCTGCCTGCTGGCGGAGCTGGAACCGTTCCGCACCCAGTTTCACGCCAACCATGCCTCGAACTATTTTTCCTTAAGCGGCCGTTTGCCCAAGGACCGGGAGGCCATGCTGGCCACCATCGATCAGGCCCTGGCCGGTGTCCTGCCACTGAAGCCGGAACCGTGCCGGGCACTGTGATTGAAGTATAAAATATTCAATAAAACAAATATATATATAACACTTCATCGACAGGATGAATACGCCGCAACCGAAAACTGATCTGAAGAATCTTACCCAGGAGCAACTGGTCGGCTTTGTCGAATCCCTGGGGCAGCCTGCGTTCCGGGGCCGTCAGCTCCTGGCCTGGATATATAAACCCGGCATCACCGATTTTGCCCAGATGACCGACCTGGCCAAGGAGTTCCGGACCATCCTCGCCGAGACGGCGACCATGAGCCGATTTGACGACGCCCGGGTGGAGTGTTCCCGCGACGGCGCGGTCAAATTCGCCTTTCGCCTGGAGGACGGGCAGCTGATCGAATCGGTGCTCATCCCCGAGGAGGACCGCACCACCCTCTGCGTCTCCTCGCAGGTGGGATGCGCCATGGGATGCGACTTCTGCCTGACCGGCACCATGGGCTTCATCCGCAACCTGACCACGGCCGAAATCATCAACCAAGTCTGCGCGGTGCGGGACTGGGCGCTTGCCCATGACAGGGCGCCGCTCACCAACCTCGTCTTCATGGGCATGGGCGAGCCATTGGCCAACCTCGCCCACCTCCTCGACGCCATCGCCATCCTCACCGAGCAGCGCGGCCTCGATTTCTCCAACCGCCGCATCACCGTGTCCACCTGCGGCCTGGTGCCGCAGATGCAGCAACTGGGCGACCTCACCGACGTCAACCTGGCCGTCTCCCTGCACGCGGCCAACGATGCGGTCCGGGGTCGGCTGATGCCGATCAACAAACGCTACCCCCTGGCCCAACTGATCGAGGCCTGCCGCACCTACCGCCAGAAGCGGCGCAAACGGATCATGTTCGAATACACCCTGCTTGAAGGCATCAACGACAGCGATGCCGATGCCGGGCAACTGGCCGATCTTTTACGGGGCGTGCCCTGCAAAATCAATCTGCTGGCGGTCAACCCCGCCGGCAACCCCGCCTACAAAAGCCCCGGCCAGGATCGGATCCTCCGCTTCCAGCGCATCCTGCGCGACCGTGGCTACACGGTTTTCATCCGCCAAAGCAGGGGGGAGGACATTGCCGCGGCCTGCGGCCAGTTGGCCGGCAAGGGCTGGGAGGAGACGGTTGCAGGGAAAGATGGAGAGGTGGACGGGCGGGCCGATGGATGTAGCGAGGTATCGCCGCTCAGTCCTTGAGGAAGGTGCCGAACGTAAAAATCCCTTCGTTCAGCTGGATCCGGCTGAGCAGGGCATTGTAGTCTTCGTCGGAGGTGCTCATCCCCCCCTTGCCCCAGGAGTACGATCCGCCGACCCGGTCGCCTTCGTTGAAGAACAGGGTGCCGCCATCGTTTTTTTTCACCAGTTGCACATCGATGAAACCGGAGAATTGTTTCTGCCTGAGGCGGAAAATGAGATCGGGCAAGGGAATTTCCGTTGATTTCAACGAGGCCTTGGCCCGCTGAAACGTCGGCATCTGCGCCCAGAAGAAGATGGCATGGGCATCGAGCTGAAAGACGTTGACCCCATACATGGAACTGTAAAAAGCGCTGCGGGCGATTTCGTGGGAGGAAACAAAGGCGGCCGGCTGGTCCTTTTCCTGGAGCAGATTGCTGATCACCTCGTATTCATTGAAGTAGATCATCATTTCCAGGCTGGGGGACAGGCAGTGCAGGCCGCCCGAGCCGATTTCACCCTGCAGGTGTTCGATGAATCGTTCCAGGTGCAGATAGTAGCTGTTCAAGCCACCCAGGTAGGGTTTTTCACGCGGTAAAAGCATAACGTAAACAACGTGCTGCAAATGGCTGCGGTCGGGCTTTCCGCTCGAACAGTCCGGCCTGGCTCACTGGGGGGCGGCCGCATCGGGCGCGGCGGCCGGGCCGCCCGCCTGCTTCTCCACCACAATGATGTGACCGCATTCCTGGCAGGTAAAACGAGCCCGCTCCCCTTTCATTTTGGATTCATCGATGTTGTACTTCTTGGAACACTCTTCGCAAATGACCAGCATCGCCTTCTCCCGGCGCTGAAATCCCCAGTCAGGACAACCGGTGTTGCCCGTGCCCGCCCGCTCGATTGGTATTGTACTGTTATAGGGCGTTCTCGAACGTCGGTCAAATTAATTTTTAACAAATCAAGAAGTTGCCCGGCCAATCCCGCGGCGGGGCAAACGCGGCGCGTCCGTTTGCCGTCCGGCCTCAGCCATGAATCTTTCGCAACAGCCAGGCCATGTTTCTGCCCAGATCGCGCATGGTGGCCACCCCTTCACTGTCCTCGGCCACCTCGCCCTTCTCCCGTCCGAAACCGATGTTCCAGTACGACGAACCGACGACGATCATCTGGCTGATGGTGAAGAAATGGTTGATCGAGTCAAAGGCATGCACGCCGCCGGCCCGGCGCTGGGTGACGATGGCCGCGCCCAGCTTGCGCTTGAACATGTCGCCGTTGGCCCGCGAAGTCATGCCGGCCCGATCGATCAGGGCCTTGGTTTCGGTGGAAATGTCGGCGATATAGGTGGGCGAGGCAATGACGATGGCATCGGCCGCCGCCATCTTCTCGATACAGCCGTTGATGCAATCGCTCTCCACGATGCAGCGGCCATTCTTGTTTTTGAAGCACTGGTAGCAGGCGATGCAGCCGTGGGGATGCTCGCCGGACAACTGCACCATCTCCGTGGTGATGCCCTCCTGTTTGAGCGTCTCGAACAGATAGCCGATCATCATCGCGGTATTGCCGTTTTTGCGGGCACTTCCATTAAAGGCGACAACAAGCATCTCGCACCTCGTTGGTGGTGGTGTCTCGGTGGGCGCCGGGTGGCTGGATCGGGGAAAAGGTCCGGTATGCGCGGCGCAATGGTCTGTTTCCGCATACCGGGTCTCCCTGCAAAAAGCAAGCAAATTGCCGAGGACGCCGCACCCCCGATTTCGTGCAGTTTCCCGCATCGGTGCACGGGGAGAACAGGAGCCATTTTACAGATATTATTATTGATTACCAATTTTTTGTTGACAGAGCGGATGTGGTATATTTCCATCTGCGTGCAACACGGCATGCCCGCCGCGGACGAAACGGTTCCCGGACCGTGGCGGCGGGTGAGCGGGATCAACAGGCCGCCCGCCCGGCGGCACAAACCCAACTTTTAGGGGCACCCATGGCTGACAGAGAGCATGATGAGGAAGATGTCCAGATCGAGGAGTGTTCGATCTGCGGCGGCGACATCATCGTGGACGGTTTTTGCGAGGAAGAAGACATTGTCTACTGCAACGATTGCGAGGCCGAATTCATGATTCGTTCGCTCGAACCTCTTCGCCTCAAGCTGCTGGATGACGATATCGACGCCGATATCGACGAATCTGACGACCGGTATGACGGGGAATACGATTGATCGCGGCAGCCGCATTCCAACAAAGCCGGCCCCTGTCGTTCACATAAATTTTTGCTTGTGAGGTGCTGACGAATGAACTTTCTCAATCTGCCGGCAAAAAAGCTTCCCTACAACCAGGCCAAGGCGATCATCCTGCCTATCCCGTACGGCGGCACCGGCCGCACCCCCGGCATGGACAAGGGACCGGAGGCGGTTCTCCAGGCCTCGCAGATGCTGTCCGCCTACGATGTCGAGACCAATACCGATCTCAACGAACTGGGGCTGCATACCCTGGAGCCCCTGCTCTGCCCGGCGAACCAGCAGGAGGTTCCGGACGAGATCGCCAACCAGAGCAGCCCCCATTTCAAGAAAGGCAAACTGGTCGCCGCCATCGGCGGCAGCCACCTGATCACCGAGGGCCTGGTCCGCGCGGCCCTGGCGCAGGACAACAACCTCAGCGTCCTGCACCTGGCCGCCCACCCCCATCTCATCGATCCGATCACGCCGGACGAACCCGATGTCATGACGCGGGTCGGGGAAAAATGCATGGTGTCCCATGTCGGCATCCGCAGCATGGCCAAGGCCGAAAAGAGCAGGATTCATATCGACAATCTGGTGTTCGCCCGCGACATCTACAACAACGGCCTCAACGCCGCTGCCGACGCCATTGATGTGCTCAGCGAGACGGTGTACCTGGCCGTTCATCTCGATGTCCTCGATCCGGCGTGCATGCCCGCCGTGGCCAAGCCCGAGCCGGGTGGCCTCGACTGGTACACCCTCAACAATCTGATCCGGATGGTGGTCCGGGAGAAAACGGTCATCGGGTTCGACGTCACCGGCCTGGTCCCCCAGAAAAACGGCCTGCATGCCCACCTGCTGGCCGCCAAGCTGGTCTACAAGACCCTGATCTGCTGCCTGCGCGACCGCCGCTGACGTGCCCTGCCAACACGCATCCGGCACCGGTTTGACGGCCGGACCGATGCCGGATGCCGCCTGTCCGTCTCTCCCTGGATCGCTCGCCTCCCCACCGTTATCCCTAAAAAAAGCGCGGCCATCGTCTTTGCAATTGCCGCTTCCGCCCGATTCATTGTAGATAACGGGCAGCGGCGACAGGGGCTGCCGTTGCCGACGATATCAGCGCGCAGTGCCGGTCGTTTGTAGCCGGCTTCATTTCTTTTTTCGAACAAGGTATCCAGGTTGAACAAGGCGGTGGTCACCCTTGCGGGGGTGACGAAACAGTATAACGGGCACCCTGCCCTGGTCGATATTTCGCTGACCGTGGCCGACGGTGAATTTCTCTCCCTGCTCGGCCCCTCGGGCTGCGGCAAAACCACGCTGCTCCGCCTGATCGGCGGCTTCGAGCGCTGCACCAAGGGGAGCGTGCTGATCGACGGCCGGGACACGGACGGGGTGCCGCCGGAGCGCAGGGCGGTGAACACGGTGTTCCAGAACTATGCCCTGTTTCCCCACATGACCGTGTTCGACAACGTGGCCTTCGGCCTGCGCATGGCGAACAGGCCCAGGGACGAAATCGCCGCCGCCGTGAACGGAGCGCTCGATCTGGTGCAACTCCACGGCATGGCCGCACGACGGCCGGCCGAGCTTTCCGGCGGCCAGCAGCAGCGGGTGGCCATTGCCCGGGCCATCGTCAACAAGCCCCGGGTCCTGCTGCTCGACGAACCCCTTTCCGCCCTCGACCACCGGCTGCGCAAGCAGATGCAGAAGGAACTGAAGCAGTTACAGCGTACCCTGGGCATCACCTTCATCCTGGTCACCCACGATCAGGACGAAGCCTTTGCCATGTCCGACCGGGTGGTGGTCATGCAGCAGGGCCGAATCGAACAGATCGGATCGCCCCGGGAGATTTACGAGGAGCCGGTCAACCTCTATGTGGCCCGTTTCGTCGGCGACATCAACGTGCTGGCCGGCGTGATCCGCGAAAAAATCGGGCCGAACCTCTACACGGCCCTGGTCGAGGGCGTGACCGTGCAACTCCGTAGCGACCGGCCGCTGTCCCTCGCCCAACCGGTGTACATCCTGCTCAGGCCCGAGGATTTCCGCCTGGCGGTGGAGGACGCCGCCACGCCGGCCCGCGAACTGCCCGGCACCATCCGCCACGCCGGGCTCAAGGGCACGGTCCGGCGCATTTTCTATCACGGCGCTACCTACGATGTCGAGGTGAGCCTGGAAAACGGTACCCGCATCCAGGTGACCGAATTCTTCGACGAGGACAGCGACACGCTCTCCTGCACACCGGGAGACAGGGTGACGCTCGGCTGGCACGAGGGTTGGGAAGTGGTGTTGCCCCATGAAGAATAATACCCTCTTCCGCCGGTTGCTGATCGGCGCCACCTGGGCCTGGATGGCGCTTCTGGCCCTTGTTCCCTACCTCATGCTGGTCGGGGCCAGCTTCTTCGAGCGCGGCACCGACACCCTGGTCCGGCCCGGCCTTACCTTAAGCAACTATCTGCACCTGCTGTCGCCCACGGTCTTTACCATGGCCGCGGATTCCGTGGCGCTGGCCGCGGTCGCCGCCCTGCTCTGCCTGCTGGTCGGCTATCCCTTCGCCGCCATCCTGGCGCACGCGCCGGCCAGAATACAACCGCTGCTCCTGCTCCTGGTGATGATCCCCTTCTGGACCAATTCCCTGATCCGCACCTATGCCCTGGTCATGCTGCTCAAGGCCGACGGCGTCGTCAACAGCCTGCTGCTGCATGCCGGCCTCATCGCCGAGCCGCTCCGCCTGATGTACACGCCCGTGGCCGTGTTCATCGGCCTGGTGTACACCCTGCTGCCGTTCATGATCCTGCCGCTCTACGCCGCCCTGAAGACCGTCGACCCGCAACTGCTGGAGGCGGGCCGGGATTTGGGCGCCGGCCGGGTCCGGAATTTTCTGCACATCACCGTTCCGCTCACCATGCCCGGCATCATCGCCGGCACCATGCTGGTTTTCCTGCCCGCTCTCGGCATGTTCTACATCGCCGACATCCTCGGCGGCGCCCGCACCATGCTCGTGGGCAACTATATCCGCGACCAGTTCCTGGTCTTCCGCGACATCCCCACGGGTTCGGCGGCCAGCGTCACCATGACGGTGGCCATGGGACTGCTGCTGGTCCTGCACCACCTGGCGCGGCGCCGGTCGGGCAAGGAGATGCTGCCATGAGCCGCTGGCTGCACCGGGGCTATGCCGGCTGCGTGTATGCGTTTTTGTATTTGCCGCTGGTGGTGGTGGCCGTCTTTTCCTTCAACAGCTCCAAATATTCGCTGGCCTGGAAGGGCTTCACCCTGGACTGGTATGTCAGGCTCTGGCAGAACAGCGGGTTGATGACCACGGCGTTCAACTCGCTGCTCATCGCCGCCGCCTCGGCCACCCTGGCCACCCTGCTGGGCACCGTCGCCGCCTTTGTCCTCCACCGCTACCGGTTCCCCGGCCGCCGCACCCTGTTCGGCACCCTGTTCGTGATGATGATGTCGCCGGACATCGTCATCGCCCTGTCCCTGCTGCTGCTGTTTCTCGCCCTGTCCCTGCCGCTCGGTTTCTCCACCCTTCTGCTCGCCCACACCGTGCTGTGCGTGCCCTTCGTGGCGACCACCGTCTTTTCCCGGTTCGTCGGCTTTCCGGACGATCTCGTCGATGCGGCCAGGGACCTGGGCGCGGGCGAATACCAGGTGTTCCGCCATATCGTCCTGCCCCTGGCCTCGCCGGCGGTGGCCGGGGGCTGGCTGCTGAGCTTCACCCTCTCGCTCGACGACGTGATCATCAGCTTCTTCACCACCGGTCCCGATTTCGAGGTGCTGCCGCTGCGCATCTATTCCATGGTCCGCCTCGGCATCAAGCCCGATGTCAACGCCCTGTGCGTGGTGATGATGGCCGTCACGGTCACGGCGCTCGTCCTTTCAAAACATCTGCTCAAGGAGAAAAAATGAAAACGATCCTGCGTGGCTTCCGACTGGCGCTGTTCGCGGTCATGGCCGCTGTTTCCTCGGGAAACGCGGCGGACAAGGTGCTCAATCTCTACATCTGGTCGGAGTACATCCCGGAGCAGGTCCTGGCCGACTTCACCAGGGAAACCGGGATCACCGTCAACATCTCCACCTACGACAGCAACGAGGCGATGTATGCCAAGCTCAAGCTGGTGGGCAAGGGCTACGATCTGGTGGTGCCCTCCTCCGATTATGTCGGCCTGATGCGGCGCCAGGGCATGCTGCTGCCGCTCGACACCAAGAAAATAAGCAATTTCGCCAAGGTCGATCCAAAATTCGTCAACCAGTCCTTTGATCCCGGCAACGCCTATTCCGTGCCCTACATGTGGGGATCGACCGCCCTGGCGGTCAACACCTCGCTGTTGCCGGCCGAAACCGTGCAGAAAACGGCGGATCTGTGGAAACCGGAGCTGAAAGGCCGGCTGCTCTTGCCCAACGATCCCCGCGAGGTGATGGGCATCGGCCTGAAAACGCTCGGCTATTCCATCAACGAGAAGGACCCGGAACATCTGCGCCAGGCCTACGAGAAACTGCGCACCCTGATGCCGCTCGTGCGGGTGTTCGATTCCGATTCGCCCAAGCAGGCGCTTCTGTCCGGCGAGGTGGCCGTGGGCCTGGTGTGGAACGGCGAGGCCTACACCGCCAACAACGAGAACAGGGCGATTCGGTACGTGTACCCGCCGGAGGGGTTCAGCCTCTGGGTGGACAGCTTCTGCATCCCCAGGGGCGCGGCCAACATGGAGTCGGCCTACCGGTTTATCGATTACATCCTGCAACCCAAGGTCTCGGCGGCCATCAGCGAATCCATGGGCTATTCCTCGCCCATCGCCGGGGTTTCGGAGTTCCTGCCCGAAGCCATGCGCGCCAATCCCATCGTCAATCCGTCCGCCCAAGACACGGCCCGGGGCGAGTTCCTCGACAGCCTGGACGAATCCACGCTCAAGCTCTACGAGCAGTACTGGATAAAGCTGAAAACAAAATAAGATCGGCGTGTTGCAAACAACAAAAGCCGTTGGCCCCGCACAGGGCGAACGGCTTTTGTTGTTTTGTCGATTGCCGCTCAGTTCCGGCCGGTGAAAAAGGAAGATGTGCTTTTTGCGGATGCTGCGGTACAGTGGCCGCAGTTGTACCGCAACCATGCGCCCGCCTCAGTTCCACGTGCAGTCATAGATCATGTCATCCGTCCTCGTGCCAGCATCCGTCCGCTCCTTCTCCCTGCGCTCCTGCAATCTGTGCCGCCGGCAATGCGGCGTCGACCGCACAGCCGGCGGCACCGGTTTCTGCCGGACCGATGCCGGACTGAACATCGCCGCCATCACCCCGCACCGGGGCGAGGAGCCGGCAATCAGCGGTCCGCTGGGTATCTGCAACGTGTTTTTCGGCCACTGCAACCTGCGCTGCCGTTTCTGCCAGAACCATCAGATTTCCGCAAACGAGCAGGTCATCTCCGGGACCGCCGGAACGCCGGCGCAGGCGGCGGACGCCATTGCCGCCATTCTGGGCACCGGCGTGGGCAGGCTCGGCTTTGTCTCGCCCTCGCACATGGTGCCGCAGATGGTGGCCATCATCGAGGCGGTGCGCCGGCGTGGCTTTCGGCCGACCGTCGTCTACAACAGCAACGGCTACGATTCGGTATCGACTTTAAGGGCCCTGGAGGAGTGGGTGGATGTCTACCTGCCGGATTGCAAGTACAGCGATCCCGGGCTGGCACGCACACTGTCCGGAGCCGCCGATTATCCGGAGGTCGCCGCGGCCGCCCTTGCGGAAATGTACCGCCAGAAAGGCAACGTGCTCCATCTCGACGACGACGGCCTGGCGGTGCGCGGCCTGATCGTCCGCCATCTGGTCCTGCCCGGCGCGGTGACGAACAGCCTGCATGTGCTCCGGTTTCTGGCGCGCGAGCTTTCGCCACGCCTCACCGTGTCGCTGATGGCCCAGTACCGGCCCACGGCCGCCGTGGCCGATCTTCCCCCGTTCAACCGGCGTCTTCTGCCCGGGGAATACGACCGGGTGGTCGCCGAGCTGGACCGGCTCGGCTTCAGCAACGGTTGGTTGCAGGATGCCGACAGCGCCGAATGCTACACCCCGGATTTCAGCAGCGTCACCCCTTTTGCCGATGACGCCACCGGCTGAACCGGAGGCATCCAACCTTTTTGCCGGGCGCCGCATCGCCGCCCATTGCGTTCCCCGGCACAAATCTTTACAGTACTGCCTACTCTGGTACTGCCCACCGACCGGATAGCCCCACGCGCATCGCGGTACCGTCACCGAGGATACGACCATGCCCACGACCGGACGTCTGTTCATCTTCATGCTGTTCCTCTTTCTGGCTCCGCTGTCTGCAGATACCAGGGCCGCGGCCGACGACGGGCAGGACGGCATTCTTGTCGGCCGAATCGCCCACGTCGAAGGCAAACTCCTGCGCTATGTCGCCGAGGACGAGGACTGGGTGGCGACGGTCCAGGACGCCCCTTTCGGCCTCGAGGACGCCCTCTACGCGGGGGACGGCACCAGGGCGGAATGCATCCTGCCGAACAAGACCTGGATCAGGATCGGCGGCAACACCCAGATTCAGATGATTTCCCTCGATCCCGAGGCCACCACCGTGGACGTGGCCTCCGGCCTGGTCCGGATGTACAACAACAACCGGGATGTCGTCATCAAGGCGACCACCCCGTTCGGGTACGTGGTGGCGCCGGAAGGCGCGGTGTTCGACCTCTATGTCGGCGACGATTCCCTGGAGGTGATCCCCGTGCGCGGCAGTGTCGATTTCGTCCACGGGGCCACGGGAACCCGGTACGAGGTCCGGGAGGGCGAGGCCTCGCTGATCGCCGACGGGCGCGATACCGCCCGCGGCAACAGCACGGTCGATGCGGCCTGGGACGACTGGAACGGCCAGCGCGACAGTCTCTGGGCCACGCGGTTGCGCGCCCACCGGCAGGGGGCCGAATATCTGCCCGCTCCCCTCCAAGACGAAGCCTATGCCCTGGAAGAGAACGGCCGCTGGGAGCGCGTCTATTACGAAGGCGATTACCGTTCCATGTGGCTGCCGACCACGGTCGATCCGGGATGGCGGCCGTTCACCGCGGGCCGCTGGACGGTCTATTACGGCGACAACTGCTGGATTCCGGCCGAGCCGTTCGGCTATGTCACCCATCATTACGGGTCGTGGGTCTGGGTCGACTCGTTCAGGAGATGGTACTGGTTGCCGCCGGTGGCGCGGGTCGTCCGCGACACCCCCGGCTTTTCCCTCGGTTTCAACTGGTATCCGGGCAGGGTCGGCTGGATTCACAGCGGGCCCTCGGTCGGCTGGATCCCCCTGGCGCCGGACGAGGACTATTACTGCCACCGGCCGTGGGGTCGGCGCGTGGTGGTGGTCAACCAGGCCGCGGTGGTCAATCTCAATATCAACCGGTACCGCTACCTCGACCGCGCGGTCGTCATTTCGCGGGATCATCTGTACCGCGGCAGCCGCTACACGCCCTATGTCCAGCGAATCGGCAGGGGGGACCTCATCAGCAAGTACAAACCGGTCACGGTGATCGACAACACCGTCATCCGCACCTACGATACCGACAGGCGCCGGTTTGCCTTCAACGACGCCAAGGTCGAACGCAAACCGCATGCCGCCGTTCTCGGCCGGATTAACGACAATCAGCGGTTCATCCGGAATGCCGGCCGCATCGATCGGCAACAGATCCGGCAGGATCTCGACAGGATTCCCATGGGGACGAGGCCGACGGCGACAGCCGCCCGGACCCCCGTGGTGAGCAGCAAATTGGTGGATGCCAACAAAATGACTCGACCGAGTGAGGCTGTTTCGTTCGGCACAAGGGAAATGAAACCCAAGGAACGGCAGCGGCAGCTCATGTTCGGCACCGAACAGGCGGCCGGGTCGCGCGGCGGCGGCGAGGGAATCCAAGCCCGGCCGGCCGGCGGCTCGGATGAGTTCCGGCGGATGCGTGCCGCCAAGGATGCGCGCGACCGGATGATGCAACGGACTGAAGCAGCCGTCCCCTCACCCGCGGCATCGCAGCCGTTTTCCAACCGGCAACCCACCCTCAAGGATCGGGAGGCGATGGCCCCGGCCAGTCGTGGCCCGACCGCCCAGGGAAGCGAACAGCGGACCAGGTCGCCCCTGGAAATGCAGCCCGGACAAAGACCCGGCCCGTTTTCCCGACAGCCCGACCAGCCACGTGCCCAGGAGGTCATCCGGCAACGCCAGGAAGACCAGCAACGGGCACAGCAACAGGAAATGCAACACCGTCAACAGGAGGCCAGCCAACAGCGGCAGCAGCAGGATTTCCGACAACGCCGGGAAGACCAGCAACGGGCGCAGCAGCAGGAAATGCAACGCCGTCAGCAGGAAGCCAGCCAACAGCGGCAGCAACAGGATTTCCGACAGCGCCAGGAGGGTCAGCAACAACAGCAGCAGGGCCGGAAGTGGCGGAAGCCGCAGGAGGAACAGGCTCAGGGCGTCCCTGGCCAACGCCAATGACGGGTGCGCAATGATCAGACACCGGCGCGCCACCGCCGCCGTTCCCGCAGACTCACCACCGGCACTGTCCGACCGCCGGCATACCGCCCTCCCGTTGTCGGGGGGGGCGGTATCTCAGAACAGCAATCCCCAGGCCATTCTGGTGGCCACCGCATAAAGAAAGAGGGCGAAGATGCGTTTGAGCTTGTCCACCGGCAGGGCATGGGCCAGCCTCACGCCGAAGGGTGCCGTCAGCATGCTGGCGCAGACGATGCCGACCAGGGCGGGCAGATACACGTAGCCGACGCTGTAGGCCGGCAGGCCGGCGCCGCCCAGGTTGTTGACGATGTAGCCGACCGCACCGGCGATGGCGATGGGAAAACCGATGGCCGCCGAGGTGCCGATGGCCCGGTGGGCCGGAACGTTGCACCAGATCATGAAGGGGACTGAAAGCGAACCGCCGCCGATACCGACCAGGGCGGAAATCACGCCGATGGTCGACCCCATGCCGAACATGCCGGCCGTTTCGGGCAGGTCGCGCGAGGCCTTGGGTTTCCTGTTGAGCAGCATCTGGGTGGCGACCGCGTACAGAAACAGGCAAAAGAAGCCTTTCAGGAAACCGGTGGACAAGCGGGAGGCGACAAATGTCCCCGCGAAGGTGCCGAGCAGGATGCCGGGGACGATCCGCCTGACAATGGACCATTCCACCGCTCCCCGCTTGTGGTGGGACATGAAGCTGGAAATCGAGGTGAACATGATGCTGGCGAGCGAGGTGCCCAGGGCCAGATGCATGATCTGGTCGGGCTGAATACCCTGCTTGACAAAACAGAACACCAGCATCGGCACGATCACCACCCCGCCGCCGACGCCCAAAAGGCCGGCCAACACTCCGGCGATCAAGCCCACGACCAGGTACATCACGATAATTTCCACAGACATACGGTTCCCCTTCACTCACCCGGAGGTGCTTGTTTTTTCTCTCCGGACGGATCGCGCCGCCCGGTTCTTCATTCCGGTTCCTGCTGTTGTTCGCCGAAGATGTGCTGTTCGATCTCGGCGATATGGTCCCGCATGGCCAGGCGGGCTGTTTCGGTGTCCCGCGCCTCCAGGGCGTCGATGATCCGCAGATGCCCTTCCACCGAGGCGAGACGGCGTTCGCTGCTTTGCAGCCAGATCGACCGGCTTTCGTTCACGATCGACTGAATGGTGGCCATGACCTTGCTGAGCACCCGATTGCCGGCGCTTTCGGCCAAGAGCTGATGAAATTCGGCATCGAATCCGTCGGCGTCGCGCCCCGCCGTCAACGCCCGCTGCTGGTCGCAGACCACTATTTTCAACCGGTCGAGGGCCTCCGGCGTAATCCGCCGGGCCGCCAGGGCGGTCAGTTGCGGCTCGACGATCCGGCGGAATTCGACGATTTCATGCAACAAACCGCTCTGTTCGCTGATGGCGTCGGCGATGGCGTCACTGGTCAGGGGCGTCTCGATGGCCGTCAGCAGGTAGGTGCCGTCCCCCTGCCTGCTCTCGATGATGCCCCGCTCCGCCAGGGCCTGAAAGGCCTGGCGCAGACTGTTGCGGGACACCCCGAACATTTCCGCCAACTTGCGCTCGGGCGGCAGCCTGTTGCCGGGCACCAGTTCACCGGTACGGATCATTGCGCTGATCCGCTCGATCAGTACGGTGTAGGTGTATTTTTTTTCCTCTTTCGAGATCACCGGCGTCAAGGCTCCCTTTTTTTCAATTGGTTGAACCAATAACGCGACAGGCCCCACCTGTCAATCGTTTTACTTGCCGAGAGAGAAATTGGTTCCCTGTTTTTTCAGACCAATACAGGCGTCGACCGGAAAAGTTCGGCACAACGCGCCCTCCTCTGCACCTTCAACCATCAAACCGCACCGGGACGGCACCTTCGTGCCCGGGATGTTCGGGGTGGCACGCATGCGCGGGCTCCATAATTTCCTGGCAGGGTATGTTTCCGTTGTGATAGGATAATTTTTCTGATACTCCGTCTCGATGCGACGCTCCCCCTCCCGTGTGACCGGCAGGGTTCGCCGGCGCGCGCCATGCAATCCACGACAATGAACGCGAATCATTTCCAATTGTGGCCCATATCCTTGTAGTTGACGACGATACCATGCTGGCCGAAATGCTGATGAGGTATTTCGAACGGGCCGGCCACCGGGCGACCTCGGCCACGACCCTGTCGCTTGGTGTCGAGAAAGCGCGCAACGACGCCTTTGACGTCATCTTTCTCGACGTGCAGATGCCCGACGGCAACGGACTCGAGGTTTTTCCCCTCTTTGCCTCCGTCCCTTCGCGCCCGGAAATCATCATCATGACCGGTTCGGGCGACCCCAACGGCGCCAGGCATGCCATCCAGTCAGGAGCTTGGAGCTACCTGGAAAAACCACTTGTTCTGCGCGACCTCCTGCTGCCGCTGACCAGGGCGTTGCAGTACAGGGAGGAAAAACAAAAAATCAGCAAGATGCCGGTTGCGCTCAAGCGCGATGCCATCATCGGCAAAAGCGCCGCCATGACCCAGTGCCTGGATATCCTCGCCCGGGCGGCGGCGAGCGAGGCCAATGTCCTCATCACCGGCGAAACCGGAACCGGCAAGGAGGTGTTCGCCCGGGCCGTCCATGACAATTCCAGCCGTTCCGCGCAGCCGTTTGTGGTTGTCGATTGTGCCTCCCTGCCCGAAACGCTGATCGAAAGCACCCTGTTCGGCCATGTCCGGGGCGCCTTCACCGGTGCCGACCGGGCGGCGGCGGGGTTGATCAAGATGGCGGACGGCGGCACCCTGTTTCTCGACGAGGTCGGCGAATTGCCGGAACGCATCCAGAAGACATTTCTGCGGGTTCTCCAGGAACGCCGCTTCCGTCCGGTCGGGGCGGCTCTGGAGGATCACAGCGACTTCAGGGTGGTGGCCGCCACCAACCGCGATCTTGACTGCTATGTGCACCAGGGGCGGTTTCGGACGGACCTGCTCTACCGGCTCCGTTCCCTCACCCTGCACCTGCCGCCTCTGCGGGAAAGAAAGGAGGACATCCGCGTTCTGGTCCGGCATTTCCTCGCCCGCCTGTGCGACCGGGCGCACGTCGGTTCCAAGGGCATCGCCGACGAACTCTTTGATCACCTGATGGCCTACCAGTGGCCGGGAAACGTCCGCGAGCTGCAGCAGACCATGGAACAGGTGTTCGCCAACGGCTTTCACCACCCCACTCTCTTCGCCTTTCATCTCCCCGATCATATCCGGGTGAACAAGACCCTGGAGCACATCAGGAGCGAACCGGCCGTCGCCCGGAACCATGCCGTCGCCCAGGCCGGCTTCCCCCTTCCCTCCTGGAAAACGTTCAAGGCCCGGCAGGAGTTCGAGTATCTGCGGCAGCTCGTCACCGCGACCAACGGCGACATCGGCGCCATGGGCCGGATCTCCGGCCTCTCCCGCGCCCGGCTCTACCAGTTGCTCAACCTGCACGGCATCGGCCCTTGCCGCCCGAAGAACACCTGACCGCCATCCCTGCCTCGATCATTCGTCGCGTCTGAAAAACAAGACCGATCTGAATCCAGGAAATGGGATCGGCCATTTTCATCCATCCCGCCCCCCCCTTCCTGCCCTGCATTTTTTTATTCAGATAACACATTGAATCATCCGTTCTTTCATATACAATTCATTCAGATCGTTCTTGATATATTTCACGCCGATGGGCTCGTGCGGCAAGCATGGCCGAATGATTTTGAGGAAATGGTGTGGTCCTGCCCGATCCAATCCGCCGTAAGGCGTTTTTTTCTGTTCATTTCCGTCGATGAAGCAACGGATCCTTTCAAGGGAGACGCGCAGAAAAAGGATGCGTGCATGAGCCTCCCTTGGCGCCCCGACGGCACAACGCGTCTCGCCGTTCTCGTCTTGCTCCTGATACCGCCATTCATGCCCTCTGCCTCCGCCGCTCCTCCCAACAGCGGCACGGTCATGGAAGGGGCGAAGCCGCTGGCGGAGCAGGAAGGGGGGGAAACCGTGCTCGATGTCGAGGAGCGACAACCGGAAAAACCGGCGGAGGCCGTCCGGCGCGCGATCCTGGTCAAGGGTTTTCGTCTCGGCGGCGAACCGCCCCTGCCGGAAAATGACCTGTTGCGGCTGGTGAACGGCGAGATCGGCCGGGAGCTGACCCCAGGCCGGCTGGACGAGTTGGCGGACGAACTTGGCAAATATATGCAGCAAAAAGGCTACCTGGCCGCTTCAGCCCGTATCTCGGCGAAGAAAAGCGAAGACGGCGTCGTCGAGATCGTTGTCCTGCCCGGCAGGTACGGAAAGATTGAAATCCGGAATCACAGCCATATCGGCAGCGATCGGATCGAGGCCATGCTGTTCGCCGTGAAGCCCGGCATGATCGTGACCAACGATGCGCTGATGCGGGCACTTCGCCTCATCAGCGACCTGAGCGGCGCCGACATCAACGCCCGCCTGAAAAAAGAGGAAGAGGCGGGCGCCGGCGACCTTTTCCTGGAAATCGCCGACGACACCAAGGCGGGAGTCCAGCTCTACACCGACAACTGGGGCAACCACTATACCGGTCGGTGGGAGTACGGCTCGCAGATGCTCGTGAACAATTTCAGCGGCAACGGCGACACGCTCAACCTCGGCGGCTCAACCACCGGCCAGGGTGTCAACACGTATGCCGTCGGCTACGGCATCCCCCTCGGGTATGACGGGATCAAAGCCGAAATCAGACATTTCCATGCCGATTATTCCGTGGGCAAGGAATTGAGCTTCCTTGGGGCCAGAGGACGGGCGGACGCCACCGGCGCCGCCGTGAGCTATCCCTTCCTCCGGGGGGCGGGGGCCAGTTTCTACGGTGCGCTGGGCTACGACGTCAAGCACATGCACGACGACACCGACTCCGCCCGGAGTTATTCACAACGCACCAGCCGACTGTTGAACCTGAGCCTGTCCGGCGAATTCGTCGATCCCCTGCTGGGCGGCGGCATGAACGCCTTCAACCTGACCCGCTCCTGGGGCCGGCTGCGTTTCAAGGATGCCGGGGAACAGGCGCTCGACGAGGCCACCACCCGAAAAGGCGGCGGTTTCTGCAAAACGGTGCTCAGTTATCAGCGGCAACAGTTTGTGACGAAAAACCTCATCTGCAACTTCAACTTCATCGGCCAACTGGCCGATAAAAACCTCGATGCGTCGGAAAAACTCTCCCTCGGCGGCGCCGACGGCGTGCGGGCCTTCCCGCAAGGGGAGCCTCCGGCGACGAAGGCTACAAGCTGACCGCCGAACTCAGCTGGCGGCTGCCGGGATTGTCGGACGACAGCAACGAGCGTGCCCTGAGCGTCTTTTACGATAACGGCAGCGTCCTCTTGTCCAAACGACCGTCCGACGGCCCGGATTCCAACCGGCGCAGCCTGAGCGGGGCGGGCTTCGGGGTGTCGTGGAGCAGAACGAAATCGTTCGTCGTCCGTCTGGACCATGCCGTGAAGGTCGGTTCGGGGCCGGAGGGCGTGGACAACGGCTTCACCTGGCTCCGGATGATCAAGTATTTTAAAAACCGTATCGCAGCAAAACGAGAAAGGAGAAGAGATCATGAACAAACCGTGTCTGGCGGCCGTCGGCCTGCTGGCGCTGTCGGCCGTCGCCGCATCCGCCGCCGAAGATGTCGCCGAAGATGTCGCCGAAGATGCCGCCGTCGCCGCCACCAGATATGGAAGGCCATGACCGCCGGCCGGGCCGGCAGCGCCGCGGTGGCCGTCATGGAGAACGGCGCCATCGTCTACGCCGAGGGTTTCGGCATGGCCGACCGGGAAAAAGGTGAGCCGGTCGGCCGGGACACCGTTTTCAACATCGCCTCGATCAGCAAGCTCTACGCCGCCACTGCCATCATGCTGCTGGTCGACGACGGCAAGGTCAAACTCGACGATCCGGTCACGACCCACCTGCCCGAGTTCACCATGTCGGACGAACGCTTCAAGGCCATCACCATCCGCATGCTCCTCAACCACGCCTCCCGGCCTGCCCGGCACCGTCGGCTTCGACACCAGCGGCTTCAAGCACAATGCCGGCTACAACCGAGATACGCTGGACATCCTCGCCCGGTCCCGCCTCAAGCACCGGCCGAGCGAAGCAAACCTCTACTGCAACGACGGCTTCACTCTCGCCGAGATGATCGTGGCCAAGGTCTCGAAAATGAGCTACATGGACTTCCTCGGGCAACGGATTTTTACGCCGCTGGCCCTGAAGCACACCGGCATGAGCGTGGGCGCGCAGCCGGAAAAGGATGCGGATGTCGCCCGGGTCTACACCCCTGAAGGCAGGGTCCTGCCGTTTGAGGCGGTATCGCCGCTCGGCGCGGGCGGCCTGTCGGCCACCGCCGCGGACCTCTGCCGCTTTCGCCGACAGCTTCACGTCCGGCGGCCGCCACATCCTCTCGGCCGCTTCGCTGGCCGAAATGAGAAAGGTGCAGCCCGCCGACATCAGCGGCAGGTTGAAAAACCCGCTGTTCCCGTACGGCTTGGGTTCGGACTTCGCCGAAATCCACGAGTTGAAAGCCCAGGGCATCGATGTTATCGGCAAAAGCGGCGGCAGCAGCGGCTACAACTCGATGCTGTTCGTCGCCCTCGACCAGAGGATTGCGGTGGCTGTCGTCCAGACCGGCGGCACCGGCAACTCGATGGAAATCGCCTACAAACTGCTCAAGATCCACCTGGCCGCGAAGGGCCTGATAACGGATGTCCCGGCCCCTGTCGCCGCGCCGCCCAAACCCGAACCGATCCCCGCCGGACTGGCGCCTCACGAAGGGTACTACACCGACGGCCAAAAGCTGCTGCGCCTCAGCATCGACCTGCCGGCGGAGAAACTGACCGTTTACGGCGTCGTCGCCGGCCGGGAAACCAAGGCCTTCGAGGCCACATACAGCGGCGGTTATTTTTACGGCGCCGGCGGCCAGTACTCCTTCACCGCCGTCAACGGCAAAAGCTACTTCGTCCGGTATCTCCCCTTCTTCAATATCGATTCGATCCTCTACGGGAAGATCGAGCCGGACCCGGCGCCGCACAAGCTCGCCCCCGACATCGACGGCCGCCGGTGGCTGCGCCGCAACTTCAGCGCATACACCATGCCGGGCAAGGAGGTCAATCCCGACTCCGGCCTGCTCCCGTCCCTGCTTGACTCCCGCCAGATTCCCGGCCTGCCCGGTTCCATCTTTTTCGGCGGCGTCCTGAAAATCATCGGACCGACCACCGCCGGCTATCCCGCCGCCTTCCTGCGCGATCTTTCGGAACTCAGCCTCAGCGAGCGGGACGGCGTTGCCTGGGCCTGGTATTCCGGCCTGCTGTTCAGCGACGCCGCCGCGGTCAACGCGCTCGCCGGCGACGCGGCCAGCCTGCATATCGGCAAGGAGGGTTACAACGAATGGCTGGAAATCGGCCGGGACGCCGTCCTCGGCTTCACCAGGCCCGCCCAAGGACGCATCCTCGTCTTCGACCCGGACGGCGAAGTCGCGTATGACAGCGTCCTCGACAGCGGCGAGGTCTTCGTGCCCGCCGGCGGCCTCGTGGCCGTGGCCGGCGACCCGGGCGACGACTTTACCGTGCGGGCGCGCTGATCTTTTCGGCCATCGCCGTACCCGTTCATTCAAGAGCAATGCTCCATCAAGAACAGGGAGGAGACATTATGAGTAAACTGCATCTGGCGACAGCCATCGGCCTGGTGCTGGGGCTGATGGCATTTTCACCCCAAACGGCCTGCGGCGCCGCTGCACGCGCGGACCTCGGCGTGACCAGGGCCTTTGCCCGCACCGAGGCGTGGAAGGCCGTCACCTCGGGCCACACCGGCAGCGCCACCGTGGCCATCATGGACAATGGCACCACGGTCTACGCCGAAGGCTTCGGCATGGCCGACCGGGAAAAGGGCCTGCCGGTGGACAAGGACACCCTCTTCAACATGGGCTCGATCAGCAAGGTTTATGTCGCCACCGCCATCATGCTGCTGGTCGACGACGGCAAGGTGAGGCTCGATGCCCCGGCGGTCGAGTACCTGCCCGATTTCACCATGGCGGACGAACGCTACAAGGCCATCACCGTCCGCATGCTCCTCAACCACGCCTCCGGCCTGCCCGGCACGATCGGCCCCAGCAGTTTCGGCTTCAAGTACAACAAGGATTTCTACCGGGACGTTCTCGCCATTCTCGCCCGGTCCCACTTGAAACACCGGCCGGGCGAGTTCAACCCGTACTGTAATGATGGCTTCACCCTCGCCGAGATGATCGTCGTCAAGGTCTCGGGCATGAGCTACCTCGATTTTCTCCGGCAACGGATCTTCGTGCCGCTGGACCTGAAATACACCGGCACCGGCGTGGGCGAACGGCCGGAGAAGGATCTGGTCGTTGCCAGAGACTACACCCCGGCCGGCAAGGCCCTGCCGCTCGAAGTGCTGTCGCTGCTCGGTTCGGGCGGGCTGTCGGCCACCGCCGAGGACATCTGCCGCTTCGCCGACAGCTTCGCACCCGCTGGCCGCCACATCCTTTCGCCGGCTTCCCTGGCCGAAATGGGCAAGGTCCAGCCGACCGAGATCAACGGCAAACTCAGCGGCGACCTCTTCAGTTACGGCCTGGGGTGGGACTTCGCCGAACTTCCCGACTTCAAAGCCCAAGGCATGCATGTTCTTGGCAAGAGCGGCGGCACCGGCGAATACAACTCGATGCTGTTCACCGTCCCCGACAAGAGGATCTCGGTGGCCGTCATCCAGACCGGCAGCTCAGGCAACGCCATGACCTTCGCCCTGGACCTGCTCAAAACCTACCTGACGGAAAAAGGTCTTCTGGCCAACGCCCCGGCGACGGTGACCGCGCCGCCCAAAGGCGAACCCATCCCGCCCGAACTGGCAGCCTATACAGGATACTACGCCAGGAACACCGGCCCGATCCGCGTCGGTTTCGATGCCGCCGCGAACGCCCTTGTCGTCTCCAGCCTGAGCGACGGCCAGGAGAGCAGGGTTTTCTCCGCCGTGTTCAGCAAAGGCCGTTTTCACGAGCCCCACAGCACCTACTCCTTTGCCACCGTCGATGGCCATCGCTCTCTGCTGGGGCATCATCCCACCCTCAACGTGGATTCGGTTTACGCCGAAAAGATCGAGCCGCTGGCGGCTCCGCAAGAACTGGCCGTCACCGTCGACGGTCGTCACTGGCTGCGCCGCAACGCCAAGGCCTTCGAAGGGCCGGCCATCGACACCTTCCTCCTCGCTTCCCGCACGAACGCCAGCCTGCCCGGCTACGTCGATTTCAGCGGCATGATCATGAAGGTCACCGGTCCGACCACCGCCGGCTATCCCGTAAGCAACACCCGCGACCTCATCGAACTCAGACTCGACGAGCAAGACGGCGTCACCTGGGCCTGGCTTTCCGGCATGCTGTTCACGCCCGCCGATGCGGCCCGGACGCTGTCCGGCGGCACGGCCAGCCTGAGCATCGGGAGTGCGGGATACAACGAATGGCTGAAGGTCGGCACGGATGCCATCCTCAGCTTCACCGCGCCGGCCTCCGGCCGGATCGTCGTCATCAATCCGGACTCCGGCCCCATGTACGACAGCGTCACCGACAGCGGCGAAGTTTTTGTGCCGGCCGGCTGCTTTGTCGCCGTGGCCGGCGAACCGGGCGACATCTTCGGCGTGCACGCCCGCTGACCGGTACCGGGCCGGGTTCTCCCGGTATTTTTTCACGAACGGAACGGCCGAACATCGGCCCCTCGGCCGTTCCGTCCGACGAGTGGCCCTCCCCCCTCTGTTCATAGGAAGAAACCGATGCGCGCCTGATGCGCATCTGGCCTCCCGCGCCCCTGTATTTTTCAGTTTCACCGGACGATGCGGGCTAACGAATCCAGGAAAGTAGACAGGAAATGGTCCAACAAATTGGATTTCCTCCCTCCCCTGGTTTCCCTGTTGTTCCCCAACCATTCCGCCTCGACGGCAACTCCGTGAAAAATCCCTGCATTTGGCGCAGGTCGTGATCCGGGCTGCTTCTGGCATGTTTCGTGCTCTGGAATCCTTCGGGCACCATGGCCGAAAATTGTCAACAAAGACGGATGGTTCGTGAAAAAACTGTTTCTGTACGCGGCCCGCGATTCCGCCGCGTTTCGTCATCTCGAATCCTTTCTGCATCGGCTGTCCTTTGGTTTCCGGCTGGTCACCCTGCCGCCGGGGACCCGGTTCACCTCGCCTCTCAGCCTGGAGCTGCGAAGCAGCGATCCCCTCGTTCTCTATGCCGGCAACGACGAAGACCTGGACGACCTGCTCCGGCTGCGCGACGAATACGACAGTTTCAGGATTCTGCTGGTCATGCGCAGCTGCGACCAGGCCAACGATACCAGGCACCGGCTCCTGACGCCGCGCATGGTCTTTTTTCTCGATACCAATCTGCGCAGTCTTCCCCACTATCTGCGCAACCTGTTCAGGCAGGCGGCGTGCGAAGGGACGGCGCCTGCGGAAGGACAACCGGGGACCGCTGCGGCCGCATCGCCACGGTTCGACTTTTCCTGCCATCCACACTTCCATCCAGACCACAAGGAGTAACGATATGTTGAACAATCTCAAGATCGGAATGCGGTTAAGCCTCGGATTCGGCGTCCTCCTGGCGCTCATGCTGGCGGTGGGTGTCTACGGGCTCACCGCCATCAAATCGCTGCATCGCGACATTAACCTGCTGGTTGAGGACCGGATGGTCAAGGTCGACCAGGCCAACACGATCATGCACAATGTCAATATCGTGGCCCGCGCCCTGCGCAACCTTATCATCGACGAGGACCAGCGGCACCAGGCCGACGAACTCCGGCGGATCGACGAGGCCCGCGCGAAGATCACCGAACTGTTCGACAAACTGGCCGGCACCATCAAAAGCGACAAGGGCGTGGCGCTGATCAAGAAATGCACGGAGTACAGATCGGCCTATGTCCGTTCGATCGAGACCTACATGAGCCTGATCGCCGCCGGCCAGACCGACCAGGCGAAAAAGACACTGCTCGCCGAGGTCAGGCAAACGCAGCGCGATTACCTGCAGGGCATTGGCGAAATCATCGATTTTCAGACGGAACAGGCCAAGCTGTCGGGGCAAAAGGCCGAAACCGCCGCGCAGAACGCCACCGTCTCCATTGCGGGCCTGCTGACGGCCGCCCTGGTCCTGAGCGTGATCCTGGCCTTTGTCATCGTCCGCTCGATCACCGCGCCGGTGCACAAGGCCTCGGCCCTGGCCGACACCATGGCCAAGGGCGATTTCACCGCGCATCTGAACATCCGCCAGAAGGATGAAATCGGCCACATGGCCCGGTCGCTCAACCTCATGGTCGACCAACTGGGCACCACGATCCGGGAAATCGTGGCCGGCATCGGCAGCCTGACCGCGTCTTCCAACGACCTGGCCGCCGTTTCCAGGCAGCTGTCCTCGGCGGCCAAGGACACGGCCGACAAATCGGGGTCCGTCGCCGTGGCGGCCGAGGAGATGAGCACCAACTTCCAGTCGGTCTCCGCCGCCATGGAACAGTCGACCAGCAACGTCAACATGATCGCCTCCTCCACCGAGGAGATGACGGCAACGGTCAAGGAAATAGCGGAAAGCGCCGAAAAGGCCCGCACCATCACCGACGCCGCGGTCAAGCAATCCCGGGCCACCACGGCCAAGATGACCGAACTGGGCGAATCGGCCCAGAAAATCGGGCGGGTCACCGAAACGATCACCGAAATCTCGGAACAGACCAACCTGTTGGCGCTCAACGCCACCATCGAGGCGGCCCGGGCCGGCGAGGCCGGCAAGGGGTTTGCGGTGGTCGCCAACGAAATCAAGGAGCTGGCCCGGCAGACCGCGGAGGCCACCGTTGACATCAAGAACCAGATCGATGAAATGCAGACGACCACCAATGCCACCGTCGGCGACATCGCGCAGATCTCCGAGGTGATCATCGAGATCAACGGCGTGATCAACGCCATCGCCACGGCGGTGGAGGAACAGTCGGCGGCGACCGGGGAGATTGCCGGCAACATCGCCCAGGCGTCCATGGGCATTGCCGAGGTCAATGAAAACGTTGCCCAGAGTTCGGTGGTGGTGACCGATATCACCCGCGATGTCAGCGAGATCAGCCGTCAGTCGAACCAGGTGGGCGACGGTTCCCATCAGGTACAGACCAGCGCGAACAGTCTTGCCGCGCTGGCCAATCAACTGGAAACGCTCGTCAAACAATTCAAGATCGCGCCGGTCTGACAACCGCCCGACCGCACTGCCGGGTTCGAGCCGCCGCGAACGTTGTTCCGACTGCCCGCACCCGGCGGCAACCGCCCGACAAAAACGCCATGCCCACCGCCCCCCATCTTCTGCCCGCCGCTGACACGCCGCCCCGGCGAACGTTCTTTGCCCGTACCATCCCGGTCGTACTCTGCCTAGTCCTAATCGCGCTCGTTGCATGCGGATATGGCCTGTACCGGCAGCAGGAGCGGACGATCCTGCGGGAACACGGCGAAACCCTGCATTCCATCGCCCAATTGAAAATCAACCAGATCCAGACCTGGCGCCAGGAGCGGCTGGCCGATGCGCGGATGAATTCCTCGGGCATGGTCCGGATGCTCGCCCAGGAGTGGCGGCATTCCCCAAGCCCCGTCCTGATGGAGGAAATCCGGCAGCGCTTGCAGTTTTTCCAGGAAAACGAAGGCTACGACAACATGGTGCTGACCGATACCAGCGGTCGCATCCTTCTCTCCCTCGTTCCCCGGATCACTGAACTGGAGCCGCCGGAGCAGGGCCTGGTCAGCCAGGTCGCTGCGTCAAAACAGGCCGTGCTCGGCGATTTTTTCCATTGCCGCAGTTGCGACCGGCCCCATCTGGAAGTGGCGGCCCCGGTTTTCGACGGGGAACGGGTGATCATGGTGCTCCTTCTGGTGGCCGATCCGCACCGCGACTTCTATCCCATGATCCAGTCGTGGCCGACGGCGAACAGCAAGGCCGAGACGCTGCTCATCCGCAAGGACGGGAGCGACGTGCTCGTGCTCAACCCGCTCCGCCATCGGGACCATCCCCCCCTGTCTTTCCGGCAGCCCCTGTCCATGGTGGATACGCCCGTTGTTCAGGCCGTCCAGGGCGCGACCGGAATGGTGCGGGGGATCGATTACCGGGGCGTCGAGGTGCTGGCCGATCTGAACAGGGTGCCGGAAACCGGGTGGTTCCTGATCACCAAAACCGATACCCGTGACATCCTGGCGGAAGCACGCTACCGGGCCGGGGCGATTCTGCTCCTGGTGGCCATGGCCACGGTCCTTGCCGGCATTCTGGTGCAGTTGGCGAACCTGGCCCGAAGCAAGGCGCTGTTCGAGGCACTTCTCCGGGAGGAACGGGAGCACCGGCACACCAGGGGCGAGATCCGCGCCACCCTGTACAGCATCGGCGAGGGGGTCATCGCCACCGACGCCGAGGGGCGCGTCACCCGCATGAATCCCCCGGCCGAGGCGCTCACTGGCTGGAAGGAGGAAGATGCGCTCGGCAGCCCCCTGGCCCTCGTGTACCAAGGGGTGAACGAGGACAGCGACCAGCCGGTGGAACTGCCGGTCGACCGGGTGCTGCGCGACGGCATGACGGCCGGCATGAGCAACCATACCCTGCTGATCGCCAGGGACGGCAGCCGCCGTCCCATCGCCGACAGCGCGGCCCCCATCCGCAACGAATCGGGCCGGATCACCGGGGTGGTCCTGGTGTTCCGCGATCAGTCCAGGCGGCGGGCCATGGAAAAGGCTCGGGCCGAAAGCGCCCGGCGTTACACCGATCTGGTCGAAAGCGTCAGCGATTTCATCTGGGAAACCGGACCGGGCCACCGCTATTCCTTTGCCAACGGGCGATCGTTGGACCTGCTGGGATATTGTCCGGAAGAGTTTGTCGGCAAATCCTGGCTCGATATTCTGAACAGGGAAATCGAATCCCCTGAAAGCATCGAACGCTTTCAAAAGGTGCTCGCCGACCATCAGCCCTACACCCAGCTCTGCCGCGCCTTTGTACGCAAGGACGGCGAGACGGTGATCCTGGAATCGAGCGCCACTCCGGTTTTTGACCAGCAGGGCGCCTTTCTCGGCTATCGGGGGGTGAGCCGCGACATCACCGAGCGGAAACGGGCCGAGGAGGAGCAAAGGAAACTGGAGGCGCAACTGCTCCAGTCGCAGAAAATGGAGGTGATGGGACGGCTGGCCGGCGGAGTGGCCCATGATTTCAACAACATGCTGACCATCATCAGCAGCTATGTCGAGATGGCCCTCAACGAGTTGAGCGAGGATCACCGGCTCCACAAACGGTTGCGGGAGGTGCACCACGCCGCCATGCATTCGGCGGATCTGACCCGGCAGCTGCTGGCGTTCGCCCGCAAGCAGGAGGTTTCCCCGCGCCTGCTCGACATCAACGAAACCATCGCCGGAACCCTGAAAATGCTGCACCGGCTGATCGGCGAAAACATCGAACTGGCCTGGAAGCCCTCGCCGGAGCCGGAACAGGTGATGATCGACCCGACCCAGCTGGGCCAGATTCTGGCGAATCTGGCGGTCAACGCCCGCGACGCCATCACCGGCGCCGGCCGCCTGGTGATCGCGACCAGCACGGTCCGGATCGCGCGCGACAGCCGTCTGGGGCTAGACCTGGCTCCGGGCATGTACGTGCGGATCACCGTCAGCGACGACGGCTGCGGCATGGACGAAACCACCATGGCGCGGATTTTCGAGCCGTTCTTCACCACCAAGGAGGAAGGCCGGGGCACCGGCCTCGGGCTGGCCACGGTGTACGGCATTGTCAAGCAGAACATGGGCACGGTCACGGTCGCCAGTCAGCCGGGCCGGGGGACGACCTTCAGCCTCTACCTGCCCCAGGCGCCTTCCCCCGGTCGGGACACCGGGAAAAACGGGACTGCCCTCCAGGCCCTCGGGACCGAAACCATCCTGCTGGTCGAGGACGAGACCGCCATTCTCGAACTCGGCGTCTATATCCTCGAACAACGGGGCTACACCGTGCTGGCGGCCTCCACGCCGACCAAGGCCCTGTCACTGGCCAGGGAATACCCGCAGGCCATCGATTTGCTGGTGACCGACGTGGTCATGCCGGAAATGAACGGCCAGGAACTGGCGCAGGCGATCCAACTGATCCGTCCCGCCATCGCGGTGCTGTTCATATCGGGGTATACCGACGACATCATCTCCCGGCACGGTGTCCTTCGGGACGGGCTGCATTTTCTCGAGAAACCCTTTTCCGCCCGCACCCTGAGCAAGAAGATCCGGGAGGTGATCGAGCGGGGATGAGCGGTCTTTGCCGAATCGTCCCGTTGAGTCCGCGCAAAAATATACCACGTTATATTTTTTGCTTTTATTCGTCATGGCAATGACGAGGTCCACTGCCTGTGCCTTTCAGCCGGACGACCGGTGAACACCGGGCAGCGAGGGTCGGCCCGTGGTCCGTTCCGACTCCCGGGTTTTATCTGCAAATAAATCCTGGCCAACACCATAACATGGTGATATTTTTTACCAAAAAAGTTAACAAAAAGGTCCCGTGGCACGAATGAAAACCTGGGGGATTTCCGACGAGTTTTGGGCACTGGTTGAACCCTTGATCCCAACGTCGACACGCATGGAAGGAAAAAACTACCAGCGCAAACCAGGAGGAGGAAGAAAACCCAGGTATTCGAACAGGGTCTATTTTGCCGCCATCGTGTATGTGCTGCGCACCGGTATCATCTGGAACGCCTTGCCACGGGAGAAGTTTGAAGGCCTGGGGTCAGCGGCCGTCCATCGCAAGTTCAAGCAATGGACACGAGCGGGTTTTTTTGGTCATCTGTGGCTGCGGGGCTTGGCCGAGCACGATGAAATGGCAGGGATCGCCTGGATCTGGGAACCCGTCGATGGTTCGAAGAGTCGGGACACCCTGCTCCACGAATCCGTTGACCTCGATCCGGCACGATGGCACCGGCGGGTAAAAACCGGTGGTCGACGAGGGTGGCGTCCTTTCGTCGCCTGTCGCCAGCGGGGCCGATCGGCATGACGACGTTACCCTGGAGTTGCTGGCGGGAAAGAACGCGGTCGTCGGGCGTGTCCATGCCCGGTTCAATCGTTTCCGCAACCCGGTACCGCGACGCGAGCGAGCAGATGTAGTGGCATGGTGGCAGCGGCGATGAGCATTCCGCACACCATGATGACGAGGTAGAGATCATTCATGATTGAACCGCGATGGCGTACGGCTCGGGGGTGACCGCTGCATGGGCTTTCAGGATACCCGGGGGAACATGCTCCCCCCGCCTTCCGGCCGTGCTCGCGGCCCGCGTGCGCTCCTCCGCCGACACACCGTGCTGGTTCTCGTCCTTGCCCTGTCCGGCCTGCCTGCGGCCGGTGCGCCACCGGTCCTCGTGGTCCAGAACGAAGCCCACCTGCAGCATGCCCGCGCCCTGGTCGGGGCGGCCCTGGAAATCGGCGGCATGTCGGCGGTCTTCGTCGATGCCCCCAAGGGCAACGAGCGCCGCAACCTGCACATGATCAGCGCGGGGCATACCCACATCGACATGATGCCCGCGACCCCGGCGCGGCTCCGACTGGTGCGCGCAGGCCGGCTGCGCATGATTCCGGTGCCGCTGGACCGAGGCCTGCTCGGCTACCGCGTCAACCTGCTGCTGGCGAGCCAGCGCGACAAGCTCGCCCGCGTCAGGACCGCCAGCGACCTCAGGGGCTTCAACATGGGACAGAACATCGGCTGGATGGATGTGGAAATATACCGCCATGCCGGCATCCCGACCAAGGAAATCAAGGACTGGGCCGACGGCGAATTCGCCCTGCAAATGGAGGCCGGCCTGCTCGATCTGTTTCCCCTGGGCCTGGAGGAGACGCTGACCCATTTCCTGCCGCACTTCCGCAAGACGTACCCCCAATTGACGGTGGATCCGCACCTGATCGTGCGCTACCCCTGGTTCCGTTTCGTCTGGGTCTCGCCCAAGGCCGATGCCGATGAGGTCCATGCGGCCCTGCGGCGCGGCTTCGACAGGCTGATCGCCAGCGGCGAATTTTTGCGCATCTGGAGTCGGTATCGCCGCCCGCCGGCTGCGGACGTGCTGCGCGACCGCGTCATCATCGACATCGACAACCCCTTTTACGGCCCCGGATTGGTGCCGCCGGCCTGGCGCCACCTGCTGTTTCGCCCGGAGGTCCGATGACTGTCGTTGCCGACAGGCCGCCGTTGCCGCGCCGGTCGCTCTACCAGCAGTTCGTGCGGCAATTGCTGGTTCCGTTGCTGCTCGCCTTTGCGCTCGCCACGACCGGCACGGTGCTGATCGGCTACCACGCCGAACAGAGCAAGGGGGCCACTGAACGCCGGAAGACCGTCGACACCTTTGCCCAGTCCCTCGTCAAGCCGCTCTGGGATTGCGACAATGCCACCGCCCAGGGCATTGTCGACGCCCTGGCGCATCTGCCCGCCGTGGCCGCCGCGCGGCTGACAGAACGCTGTCAGGAACAACGGCTTGCCAGCGGCACGCAGATGCTCGAAAGCGGGGATGCGCCCCGCTACCGCACGGCCATCGTCTATCGCGACGAACGATCCCGCCAATTCGACGTCGGCGAACTCGAGGTCCAGTTCCATCCGACCTCCATCATCACCGCCGCCCTGGAAGTCCTCTGGCGTTACCTGGTTCTGTTCTTCGCGCTGCTCGGCGTCATGTTGGCCGGCACCTTGATCGTCTTCAGGCGTACCATCAGCGAGCCGCTCGACCGTTTCCGGGCGGCGATCCGCACCGGCATCGAACCCGACCGTAGCGGCACGTCCCCACTTGAACAGGAAATCCGTCGCCACAACGACGAACTGGGTGATGTCATGCAGGCCTACGACGAGTTGATGCTCGAACTGACCAAGGTGATCGGCCAATTGCGCGAGAACGAACAGGCGCTGATGCAAACCGTCCGTCGCGATCCGCTGACCGGCCTGGGCAACCGGCTGGTGCTGGAAGAGGAGTTGGAACGTGCCCTCAGGCGCGCTCAGCGCCATCGGAAGCCGGGGTGCGTGCTGCTGATCGACCTCAACGGCTTCAAACCCATCAACGACACGCACGGCCACGCGGCCGGCGACCGCATCTTGCAGGAAACCGCCCGCCGCCTGCAGGCCGGCGTGCGGCGTAGCGATACCGTGGTGCGCCTGGGCGGAGACGAGTTCGTCGTCATCGTCGAAAACCTGCACGGCGACAACACCCTGCAGGCACTGATCGACAAACTCGGCGAGGCCATCGCCCAGCCGCAGGAGTACGCCGGCCATATCCTGAGCGTCGGCGCCAGCATAGGCGCGGCCCGCTTCCCGGACGACGGCACCACCAGCGCCGCCCTGCTGGTGCATGCCGATCGAGCCATGTACGCCCGCAAGAGCCGCCGCTGATCTTGGCGTTCCGGCGCCGGATGCCTGTTCCTTGACGGACTCCTGCCTCGGGTTCTCGTTCGACGGCCGACGGACTCTGTCGCCAACCACCTGGACGCCGAGATCCAAAAAGAGCGGTCGGCCGCGGTTCGGGCGGAATGGCAACACCCTCTCAGGCTTCCGTCCCGTACCGTTCCTTTCCCCGCTCCTGCATGGCCACGATGAACCGGCGCAGGGTGTGCTTCTCGGCCAGCCAGGCGGGGTAATCCCAGGCCCGCAACAGGGTGCCGTAGAAGGCCAGGCAGTTGTCCAGCCCCACCACCTCGCCGACGATGTCGGCCGGGAACCGCCCGTCCAGTTCGGCGGGACGCGGCTCCTGCTGATAGAAGGCCAACCGGCCGAAGTACAGCGCCAGTTCCTCCAGCAGGTCCCAGTAGCCCTCCCGCCAGGCAGCCAGGGTCGCGGCCCGCTGCGCCGCCGCCAGGGCAGCCCTGATGCCCTCGTCCGGAAAACTGGTCTGGGCGAACCGATAGCGGCCGTCGGCGGGCGCCTCCTCGCCGTTGACCTCATGCCAGGCCACGAGGGCGTGGACACGGGTGGCGATCTTCATCGCCAGGAACTTGGACCAGAGAAGAAATTCGTAGTAGTGGTCGGCAATGGCCTGCCCGGGTTCCAGGCGGTACACGTTGCCATGGTCGGCGTTGTAGCGGCTGAGGTTGCCCAGGTGCACCAGCTCGGTCGCCAGGCTGTGGATGTAGGAGAGACCGGCAATCCCCTCCCTGTTCACCAGGATTGTGTGGTCGCCCTCCCTGGCGGTGTTGAACACCAGGCGGGCACCGGCGCTTTCCAGGCCGAGATGGGGATAGTAACGGGCCAGTTGCCGGCATTCGTCCTCGAAATTCCCGGTTTTGACCACCACGGTCCGACCGGACAGACGGTCGAGGTCGACCTCCCGCGTGTTGATGAAGGTCAGGGCCCGGTTGATCCGCCCGATCTCGGCGGCGGAAAAATTGAAGAACTCCATGCAACTCCTCGTCCGATAAAAAAGGCAGTCGTGCGACTGCCCCGTCCTTCGGCACCGCGGCAGGCCGCCGGCGCTTGGTTGTTATTTGTCCTGTTTCTGCTCGGTCTGCTTGGCGGCCAGCCAATCGGCCTCCTGTTCCAGCAGCTCCCCCAGGGTCCTGGCGGTCTCGCCGACCACGGTGATGCAGTGCTGGCGCCGGCTGTCGGGATTGCCGTAAAAATCCTTGACCTGGTCGCGGTCCATCCAGTCGACCCGGGCGATCTGGCCGCAGTCGATGCCGCCGTACTGCGCGGTCAGTTCCTCGAACCGGCGCATCACCGTCTTGGTGGCGGCCCATATCCGTGGATTTTCCTTTTCCTCCAGGCTGGAGCGGCTGTAGAGGGTGCCGATCACCGAGGCCGCGCCCACCAGGGCGCCGCAGATATGCCCGGTGCCGCCGATACCGCCGCCAAAGGAGCCCAGGGCCTTGATCACCGAGGGATCGTTCACTCCCAGCTTTTCCAACCCGACCATGGCCAGGACCTGGCTACAGTGCATCCGTTGCTTGAACAGCTCAATCGCTCTCTCCCGCATTTCATCCGGCCGCATCATTTCCTCCATGCATTGAGTGGGAAGGTGGATTAGAGTAACAGCGGTTGACTGTACCCGATTCGCCCCTGATGCGCACACCGATTTTTGTGACAGAGTGGTACCTGGAATCGATCCGAATTCTTCAGCCGAGCCCTGTGGCCATGCCAGAATCCGCCGTCATCGTCCTTGATTTCGAAACCACCGGCCACTCCCCCGCCTTCGGCGACCGACCGATCGAGGTGGGCGCGGTGCGGATCGAGGACGGCATGATGGTCGACCGCTTCCAGGCGCTGATGAACCCCGGTTTCGCCATCAGCTGGTTCATCGAATCCCTCACCGGGATCAGCAACGAACTGGTGGCCGCGGCGCCGGACTGCGAGGAGGTCATGACCCGGTTCGCCGATTGGATCGGCGACACCCCGCTGGCGGCGCACAACGCCCGGTTCGACGGCACCTTTCTCGACGCCGAGCTGGCCCGCATCGGCAGGGAGCGGATCAATCCCATGGCCTGCACCGTGCTGGCCTCGCGGCGGTTGTTCCCCGGCTCGCCCAACCACAAGCTTGCCACCCTGGTCCGCCACCTGGGCATCCGCACCGACGGCACCTTCCACCGCGCCCTGGCCGACGCCGAGATGACCGGCCAGCTGTGGATCGCCATGACCGACCTGCTGCGCGGCCGCTACCACCTGGAAGAGGTGCCCTTTGCCCTGATCCAGGCCCTCACCCGGATCGCCCGGTCCAAGGTGGATCGCTTCATCCGCGCCCACATCGACGCGCAGCGGGTGCTGCAACCGGTCGCGACCGGGGCATGGACCGCCTGAACGACACCGGCGGGGCTTCCATCCGCCGCCGGATCATTCAATTGCTGAACACCGGCCCCCTGGGCGCGCGCGAACTCTCCCGGGAACTGCGCCAATCGGAAAAGGAGATCCACGCCCATCTCGCGCACGTCGGCCGCAGCCTCAAGGCCGGGGGCCGACGGCTCGTCATCGAGCCGCCGGTCTGCCTGAACTGCGGCTTTATTTTCCGGGATCGCAGCCGGCCGCAGCCGCCGGGGCAGTGTCCCCGCTGCCGGAAAACCCGCATCCGCCGGCCCCGCTATGCGATCGGTTGAGACGGCCGTGCGCGGGGCGCGGCACCGGCAGGGAGATCCGTTGCGCCCGGCGCGTCTCCTGCCGCCCTGCCAGCAAGCCCGCATGGGGAATATCCCCGTGGTCCCGGAAAGGCTGGCCGACCGTCGCCCCGGCCCACCATTTTCCGCCTTCATCCCAGGGACGATGCCGTCATGATCCTGCTCGACGCCCTTTTCCCGGTCCTGGCGCTGATCCTGTTCGGGGCGGCGGCCAAGCACCGGCGACTCATCGACGGGGCTTTTCTCCGGACCTCGGATCGACTGGTCTACTTCGTCTTCTTTCCCCTGATGCTCTTCTGGAAGATCGGCTCGGCCCCGCTGCATGTCGACGACGGCTGGCGCTCTCTTTCGGCCTCGATCCTGGCGGTGGCGGCGATCTGCGGCCTCAGCCTGCTCTATATCCGCTGGCGGCCGGTGGCCCCGTTCCAGGCCGGCTCCTTCAACCAGGGCTGCTACCGTTTCAACACCTACATCGGCATGGCGGTGCTGATCAACGCCTTCGGCGAGGCCGGGGTACAGTTGTACGGCATCCTCATCGGCCTGATCATCCCGGTCGTCAACGTGCTCTGCGTCGCGGTGCTGATCTGGTACGACACCGGCGACGGCACCGGCAACCGCCTTTCGACCACCGTCAAAAACCTGGTGGCCAATCCGCTGATCCTGGCCTGCGTCGGCGGCATCGTCTACGCCCGGACGGTCGGCTCCTTTCCCACGCCGGTGGACAACACCCTCAAGCTGATGTCCCAGGTCACCCTGCCCCTGGCCCTGTTCTCCGTCGGCGGCAGCCTCACCTTCGCCAGTCTCCGGAACAACATGGGCCTGGCTCTCGCCGCGGCCGGCTTCAAGCTGGCGGTGCTGCCGCTGCTGGGCCTGATCTGCCTCTGGCTGTTCGGGGTCACCGGCCTGGCCTGGAAGGTGAGCATGCTCTTCTTTGCCCTGCCCACCTCCACCGCCATCTACATCCTCTCCTCCCAGTTGCACTCCGACACCGAGCTGGCCTCGGCGGTGATCGTCGTGTCGACCCTGTTCTCCTTCGGTTCCATGGCCCTGGTGCTCCTGATGGCGGCATGATGGCGGCCGGCGACCCGGCGGAGGTTCAGCGTTCCAGAACCTCGACCAGGGTCACGGCGGTGAACAGCCACTGGCCGTCGATCCTGGCCATTTCGACCCGGACTTCCTGGACATCGGCCACGGGGTCTCCCGTGCCCTGCCCGCTCAGGCGGAGGGTGCCGTGCAGCGCGGCGGTCCCGTTGTCGATGCGGTCGATGACGATGTCGTGCAGCGACACCCGCACCCGGGCGAACGAGGTGCGCACCAGGACGATGCGATCCTGGATCTGTTTGCGGGAAAAGGAACCGGCGTGGCGTGTCGATTCCACCGTCAGTTGGCAGGGATCGTCAAACAGGGCGGCAAGCTGTGCTGCCCTGACCAGGCCGTCCATCGGCTGTTCGGCCTCGTCCTTCGACCCCATCTCCTCGACCAGGGCCAGTTGCCCGCGGATCGCGCGCTCATCACCCGGCCAGAAGCGGTAGGCCGCCACGGCCGCGACGAACGCAACCACGACAGCGACGACGATCGTTCTGCCATTCACCACAGCACCCCTCCCGCGATCCGCGCGCGCTCCACCTGCCCCATCTGATGCCGTTCCAGCGGAACGGCACGGTTGTCGCCCACCACGTAGACCTTGCCCGGCTCCACCCGGCGCGGGGCCAGGTTCCAGTCCGAGGGCGACCGGATATACGGCTCCCGCACCATGGCGTTGTTGACGAACAGGGCGCCGTTGCGGAATTCGACCGTATCGCCGGCCAGCCCGACGATCCGCTTGAGCAGCATCACCCGCTGGCCGGCAAAACGGATCGCCACCACATCGCCCCGGCCTGGTTCGGCAAACAGGTAGCGGCCGCGCCAGCAGAACGCGAACCCGCCGTCCCGGTAGGTCGGCTCCATGCTTTTCCCCTCGATGCGGAGGGGAATCAGGACCTGGGTGAACACCGCCGTGGCCGCCAGGGCCACCAGGAGCAGGCGCAGCAGAAAGCGCCGGTTCAGCTCCGGGAACAGAAAACGGCGCAACGGTGCCACTGTCATGGGATGGTACGCCTGTCCCGGACGGCGACCTGAACCGAACGGTTCCCGGCCGCCACGGCCGTGGCGGCCCTGCCGGTTCCGGGAAAAAACGCGGGTGAAGGCGGCATGCCGCCCTGGATGTACATCAGCCTTCTCCTTTGGTCAACGGGCAGCGCCCTTGTATCCGCGGCCAGGCCGCCTGCTCCTGCCGCCCGATGGTGCCGCATGGTAGCACACCTTCCCCCGGAAATCCGCAAAAAGGCGCACAGGGGACGGCCGCGCCAGGCCGGCAGCACGCGCCCGCAACACGATCGGCGGGCTGCCGGCCCTGAGCCGGAACCCGATGGAATCGTCATGAAAAAACGCCACGGGAATCTCCTCGCCATTTCCTCCGCCTCTGGTATATTCCATCGAAACCATTTCCCGCCCATTCCCCGGGCACATCCTTGTACTTTTTGTTTTTTCCCGAGCCGGCGCCATGGGCATCACCACCGACATCATTCTTCTGGTCCTCACCGCTTTTTTCTGCGGCCTCCTCATGCAGCGGCTGCACCAGCCGCTTATTCTCGGCTACATCCTCGCCGGGGTGATTCTCGGCCCGCACACCGGCGGCATGACCATCCAGGAGGTCCATGAGATCGAACTGCTGGCCGAAATCGGCGTCGGTCTGCTGCTTTTTGCCCTGGGGCTGGAATTCTCGCACAACGACCTGAAACCGGTCAAATGGATCGCCCTGTTCGGCACCACGCTCCAACTGGCGTGCACCATGGGGCTCGGCATCGGCATCGGCCGGCTGATGGGGTGGGACGGCAAGACCTGCGTCTGGTTCGGCGCCCTCATCTCCCTGTCGTCGACCATGGTTATCCTCAAGACGCTGATGAACCAGGGCTGGCTCGGCACCCTGTCCAGCAAGGTGATGATCGGCATGCTGATCGTGCAGGATCTGGCGGTGGTGCCGATGATGATCATCCTGCCGCTGATGAACGATCCGGCCGCGGGCCTGGTTTCGCTCGGCCAGGCCGCGGTCAAGGCCACCCTGTTTCTGACCTGCATGTTCGTGCTCGGCATCAAGCTGCTGCCCTGGCTGATGCGGCAGATCGCCAAACTCGGCTCCCGTGAGCTGTTTCTCCTGGCCATCATCACCATCGGCCTGGGCATCGGCTACGCCACCTACCTGGTCGGCCTGTCCTTTGCCTTCGGCGCCTTCATCGCCGGCATGGTGCTCAACGAGTCCGACTACGGCCACCAGGCCCTAAGCGACATCATTCCCCTGCGCGACGTCTTCGGCCTGCTCTTCTTCGCCTCGGTGGGCATGCTGCTCGACCCCAGGTTCCTTTTCCACCATTTCGGCACCATCCTGCTGCTGGTCATCCTGGTCAGCCTGGGCAAGGGATGCATTTTCGCCGCGGTCTCATGGCTGTTCCGCTATGGCAACGTCATCCCCATCGCCGTGGGCCTGGGCCTGTTCCAGATCGGCGAATTCTCCTTTGTCCTGGCCCGGATCGGGTTGGCGACCGGCTCCATCAGCACGGACCTGTACAACATGGTCCTGACCACCGCCGTGCTCACCATGATCCTGACCCCGGTGGTCTCGGGGCAGACTTCCAGGTTGTATGCCCTGAAAAAGAAGTGGTTCCAGAAGGAGCCGCTGGAATCGATCAATTTTCCCGAACAGGGCTTCGAAAAACACGTGGTGATCGCCGGCGGCGGCCGGGTGGGGCTGCAGATCGCGACGACCCTGCATCGCCTGAGCATCCCCTTCGTGATCATCGAACTGGATCAGCGGCGGATCGAGCAGGCCAAACAGGCCGGATACGCCGTGGTCTACGGCGACGCCAGCCACGAGATCGTCCTCAATGCGGCGTCGCTGGCCACGGCCTCCCTGCTGGTGGTCACCATTCCCGGCATGGTCGAATCGCAGGGAATTGTCGCCCATGCCCGTGAGTTCAACAGCGCGATCCCCATGGTGGCCCGGCTCTCCGACCCCGATTTCCTCGATGTCTTCAACGAACTCAAGGTGACCGACCTGGTCTACCCCGAGCTGGAGGCCGGCCTGGAAATGACCCGGCAGGCCCTGCTCGCCCTGCATGTGCCGGTGACCGAAATCCACCGTCAGACGGAAACGCTGCGGCGCGAGTATTATTCCACCAAGGTGCGCCAGGACAACCCCTACCAGACCCTCACCCAATTCCGCGCGGCCGAGCAGCAGTTCGACCTTGAATGGCTGACGGTTCCGCCGGGCAGTTCCCTGCACGACAAAACCATCGGCGAATCCGAGATCCGCAAGAAGACCGGGGCCTCGGTGGTCGGCGTGCTCCGCGACGGCCACCTGGAGCCCAATCCCGGCCCGCAGTACCGCTTCCAGGAAAAGGATCAGGTGGCTCTCATCGGCTCCGGCAAGGCCAGGGACGCCTTTCGCGCCAACTTCCTCGTCCCGGAAGTCGCCTTCGCTCCCCAGCCCGCGGAAGAAGCGGGGCATATCGCGTTCGATACCGCCGCGTGAGGCGGGGAGAGCCCCGCCGCATCCCGTGTCCGCCGCCGAACACCACCGCGCGAAGTATTTGCAGGGATCGCTGCGGTGTGGTACGAAAGAGTTCCTTGTTGCGTTTCCCATGCCAATCTCTTCGACGTCTCTGCAGCGCTTTTTTCCCGACAGCGGCCACCAATCCGGCGATTTTCCCGTCAGCCCCGACCCGCTGACCGCGGTCCTGCCGCCGTCTTCGGGCATCCGTATCCGTTCCCATCAGGCAAACCCGTATGCATTCCATCAACTATCGCGAAATTCCGTATAATTTCACCTCGGCCGACGACCGGCTGATCATCAACCACCTCTTCGGCCCCGCGGTCTGGGACGACCTGGAGGAGCTGCGCAGCCAACGGGTCACCGGCCGTTCGGCCCGGCTGGTCATGCGCTGCATCGGCGATCTCTTCATCCTCCGGCGCAACCCCTTTCTCCACCAGGAACTGATCGATTCGCCGCGCCGCCGCCGGTCGTTCTTCCGCACCATGAAGCAGGACCTCGATCTCATCGAGGAAACGGCGAAAAAAGTCAAGGTGGACGAGCGCCGGACCGGCCAGGTGGTCAACCTGGTCCATCTCTGCCGCGAACGGATGCGGCACCTGCACCGGGAGATCGGCGGCGCGCCGCGGACCAGGGCAACGATCCGCAAACGGCTCGGCGCCATCATCGGGGCCGATAACGTCTGTTTCGACCCCTTCAGCCTGATCAGCCACGCCACCGACGCCACCGACTGGCGGCTGCATCTGCCGGTGGCGGTGGCGCGGCCCGACCGGGAGGAACAGGTTCCCGCCCTGCTGGCCGCCATCGCCGAGCTGGGCCTGCACGTCATCCCGCGGGGCGGCGGCACCGGCCTCACCGGTGGGGCCGTGCCGGTCAGCGCCGGCTGCGTCATGATCAACACCGAGAAGCTCAACCGCATCCACGGGATCAACCGTCGCCCTTTCCAGCGCGATGACGGCACCAGCGCAGAGATGGCGGTGCTCCGCCTCGAGGCCGGAGTCATCACCCAGGACGCGATGCAGTACGCCGAGCAGCGCGGGCTCGTCTTCGCCACCGATCCGACCAGCGCCTGGGCCTCGACCATCGGCGGCAACATCTCGGAGAATGCCGGCGGCAAGACCGCGGTCCTCTGGGGCACGGCCATCGACAATCTCCTGGCCTACACCATCGCCATGCCCGGCGCCGGCCTGGTGACCGTGCGGCGCGCCCATCATCCCATGCGGAAGATCATGCCCGCCGACCGAGTGGTGTTCGAGGTCTTCGACGCCGGCAATACGCTTCTGCGGCGCGTGGAGTTGCGCGGCGACGAGATCCGCAAGAAAGGGCTGTGGAAGGACATCACCAACAAGGCCCTGGGCGGGCTGCCCGGCGTGCAGAAGGAGGGCACCGACGGGGTGATCACCTCCGCCGAGTTCATCCTCTACCCCGCCTACGAAAAGAAGCTGACCTTCTGCCTCGAATTTTTCGGCCCGGACATGGACGAGGCCAGCAGGGTCATCGTCGAGATCTCGGAGCAGTTCGTCAACCGGGGCGAGGAGGCCCTGATGGCGCTCGAGCATTTCGACGAGGAGTACATCCGGGCGATCAACTACAAGGTCAAGGCGGCGCGGAGCGAAGCGCCCAAGGCGGTGCTGCTCGTCGATATGGTCGGCCACACCACCGAGCAGGTCCTGCGGGGCAAGGCCGCCCTGCTCCGGCTTTTGGAGCGCTACGCCAACACGGAAATCTTCGTGGCCAGCGACGCCGACGAGGCCGGCCGCTTCTGGCGCGACCGCAAGCGGCTCGGCGCCATCGCCGCCCGCACCAACGCCTTCAAGCTGAACGAGGACATCGTCCTGCCGCTGCCCACCCTGGCCGAGTTCGCCCGTTTCGTCGACGCCACCAATGTCGAGGAGGACCGCTACAACCAGGAAACCGTGGTGCGCGACCTCCTGGCCTACCTGCAGATCGCCGAGCCGGTCGAGGATCCCGACTGGCTGGAGGCCAAGATCCCCAAGGCGGCGGAACTGTGCGGCGCCGCCCTGACCGGCCTGGCCACCGGCACCGTCGAGGCGCTGCGCGTCGAGACCCACCTCAAGGCGCTGACCGCCGGCCTTCTGGAACTGTTCCGCGGCTACCCCCGGATCAGCGCCAACATCCGCCGCATCGCCGAGGAGGTCCGGCAGCGGCGGATCATCATCGCCACCCACATGCACGCCGGCGACGGCAACGTCCATGTCAACATCCCGGTCTTTTCCAACGACCGGGCCATGATGCGGCGCGCGGCCGAAACCGCCGACGCGGTCATGGCCAAGGCCGTGGCCCTGGGCGGCGTGGTCAGCGGCGAGCACGGCATCGGCATCACCAAGATGAAATTCCTCGACCAACACCTGGTCGACCGCCTCGCCGCCTACCGCAGCCAGGTCGATCCGGCCGGGGTGATGAATCCCGGCAAGCTGGTCGACGCCGACATCATCGACCGGGTCTTCACCCCGTCCTTCAACCTGCTGGAACTGGAGGCGCGCATTCTCCAGCACGGCTCCCTCGAAACCCTGGCCAGCCGGATCTCGCAGTGCATCCGCTGCGGCAAGTGCAAAGCCGACTGCTGCGTGTTCTATCCGGGCAGCACCATATTCTTCCATCCCCGCAACAAGAACCTGGCCATCGGCTCGCTGATTGAGGCCCTGCTCTACGACATGCAGCGCTCGCACTTTCCGCGCTTCGACCAGTTGAAAAATCTCGAAGAGATCGCCGACCACTGTACCCTGTGCGGCAAATGCCTCAAGCCCTGCCCGGTGGACATCGACACGGCCCGGGTCTCCATCCTCGAACGCGAAATTTTAAGCGAGCGCGGCTACAAGCACACGCCCCTGCCCACCCGGCTGTCGCTGCACTACCTCAAGACCAGGAACCGGGTGTACAACCTGGTGTTCCGCAAGACCGTGGTCGAATGGGGCGCGAGCCTGCAACGGCTCGGCGCCGAGCTACTGCACCAGGCGCCCGCGGCGATGCGGGCCAAGCCCTGGCGGCTGGTCAGCCTGCTCAAGGCGCCGATGATGCCACCTTCGAAGAAAACGCTGCGCGACCTGCTCCCCCCGACCTCGCTCAACCAGGCCCTGGTGCTCGCCCCGCGGGAGCCGGTCGGCAAGACCGTCTTTTATTTCCCCGGCTGCGGGTCGGAACGGTTGTACGGCACCATCGCCGAAGCGGCCATCTACAGCCTGCTCGCCACCGGCGTCCGGGTGGTCCTGCCGCCGGCCCATCTGTGCTGCGGTTTTCCGGCCAGGGCCAATGCCAAGGCCAGAATGTACAGCGACGTGACCCTGCGCGACACCATCGTGCTCAGCCAGATCCGGGAGATGCTCGGCTATATCAGTTTCGACGGAGTGGTCGTCAGCTGCGGCACCTGCCGGGAGGCCCTGCACGACCTGGGCGCCGAGGCGATATTCGACGGTGCCCTGGCCGACGTCTCGTACTTCGTGCTCGAACTGGCGCCGGAACGGTTCGCCGCAACCGGTGCGCCATCGTATCTCTACCATGCCCCCTGCCACGATTCCCTTCAGGGCGAAGGGACGCTGATGCTCCGGCGGCTCGGGGCCAAGGCGGTTGCCGTCGCCGGCTGCTGTTCCGAGGCCGGCACCCTGGCCCTGTCCCGGCCGGACATCGCCGGGGCCATGCTCAGGCGCAAACGCGACCATCTCCGGGCAGCGACCGAAGGCCATCCGGGCCCGCACACCATTGTCACCAATTGTCCGTCGTGCATTTCCGGGTTGGGCCGCAACCGCGACCTCGCCGTCGAACCGCAGCATCTGGCCGTGCTGCTGGCCGAATCGCTCGGCGGCGCCACCTGGCGGCAGGAGTTGATCGGGCTGGTGCGGAACGCCGAGGTGATCACGTTCTGACCGTCCGTCCCGTGCCGGGGGAGTGCCCGCGGCACGGGACGGACGCATGCCCGGTTTCAATAGAGGATCGTGTCGAGAACCGACGGGCTGGGAGGCAGCACCGGATTGATGGGATCATCGCCGGTGCCGTGCTTGAACTTGAGGCCGAGCAGGCGCAGGTTGTTGTCGTCCAGATAGAGCTTGTCTTCATAGACCGCCCTGATCGCCTGATTGCGCGGCGAAACCAGGCGGACGGAAAGATACATGACCCTGTTGGCCAGGGTATAGGTGCCGACCACCACGGCCTGGGCCCGCTGGGTGGCGGCCGCCAGTTCCTGGATATCCCTGGTCAGCATGAGTTCCCCTTTGTACATCTGCACCAGCAGTTCGCGCCGCAGCTTGATCTCCCGGACGGCATACCCCCGCTTGACGAAGCCGGCGGTGATGTTGTTCTGAAAACTGCGGCCGAAATTCGAGGTGTCGTTGAGGTCGTCGTTGTTGACCAGGGTGGCGACCAGGATCGGCTGGTCGGGCTGCTGCGGAATCAACGGCGGCACCGGCCGACTGACGAGCGTCTCCGCCACCCGGTCACCCAGGGCGACGAGATCGATGTCGCCACCGAGGACCGGCTCCAGCCGGGTACCGTTGAACCGGCTGCATCCGCAGAGAACGAGCAGCGCCGCCAGCAGGAAACCGGGGAGCAGAACATGTCGGCCCATGCGCGTCATAGGGAGGTCTTCGTGGTTGGAACGGGACGAGGCGCCGCGTTCGTGCCGGTCAGCCGGATCTCCGCCGCCGGCCCGTCCTGATGATAGTGCCAGTAATCGGCGCCGTTGATGCAATAGATGTCCGAAGAACGCATCACATACCGTTTCCCGTCGAGGATCGAGGTGGTGATGATCACTTCGTACTGTCCGCTGGGCTGGTCGTTGGCGCGAACGACATCCACCGCCGCGGCGCCGGCGATCAATTCCCAGGGGGCATCCTCGATGACGACGATGCCGGCGGCCAGGACGGTCAGCACCCCCGGTTCGGGCCAGTCCCACCGGCGGCGGTCCGGGGGATGATACACGGCCTGCACCTTGTACTCCACGGTCAGGTCGGCGTTTTCAGGCGAGGTCACGATGTTGACGCCGAAATTGACCAACTGCGTGGTCAACAGGTCGTTGAAGCCCTCGTCAAAGGGAAAGGTCCCGTCGGCACCGCACCTGCCCGGCGTGCCGCAACTGTGGCGGACATGCACCGAGGCGTGGACATACTGCTGCCGCATCAGTTCCTTGTTGATTCGGTCGGCGACGTGGTTGGCCAGCACGTTCCATTGCGCGACCGATTCGATTTCCTCCTGGCCGGAAAAGAAGGCGCCGTGCCCGCGCGTGCATCCTCCGGCCGCACATCCGACGGCGATCAGGAACAGCCACACCCATCCGTTTCGCATCATTCCCCCGCATGGTGAACAGTTGTACGATCCGCTGGTCTTCTCTTCGGATGCATCTTGCCGGAACAATAGAAAAATGATCCCCGGCGCGGCGAAATCATGGCATGCGGTTGCCGGTGCCGGCCAATCGGTGGCGAGCGGGTCAACGCCTGCCGACATTGCAGGAGAGCACCTGCGCCATGATCGCCTCCAGGTTCCGGAAAAAGGCCTCGGCAGCCGGATCGTCCGGACAGTGCTGCCGGCGCTGCTCGAAACGACTGAACAGATGGGCCAGCACCTGGGTGGCCTGATCGTCATCGAGCGAACCGAGCGCATCCCAGAGGTCGCCGGTTCGCATGTCAGTCCCCTTCCTCCGGCGCGTTCGCGGCCGGGCCAGGCCCGGTCTCCGGTTCCTCGTCGGGGACAGAGCCCACGCCGCAGCAGGCGGGGCATTCCTCCCGGGTGATGAAGAAGCGGCTTTCCCCTTGGAAATAGCCGATCTCGCCGCTGCCGCCGCAGGTGTCGCAGACCTTCTTCTTCGGTTCGCTCATGGCGTGCCGGAAAATCAAAGCAGTCCCGCCGCCTGCTTGGCGGCCTGGAGGGTGTTCTGCATCAGCATGGTGATGGTCATCGGACCGACGCCGCCGGGCACCGGCGTGATGGCCCCGGCCTTGGCGAGCACATCGTCGAAATCGACGTCGCCGGCCAGGATGGCCTTGCCGCTTGCGGTCTGACCGATGCGGTTGACCCCGACATCGATGACGACCGCGCCTTCCTTGATCTGATCCGCCCTGATCATTTTGGCCACGCCGGCAGCCACGATCAGGATGTCGGCGCGGCGCGTATGGGCGACCATGTCGCGGGTGCGGGTGTGGCAGACGGTCACCGTGGCATCGCCGCCCGGCCGTTTCTGCAGCAACAGGTTGGCGATGGGCTTGCCGACGATATTGGACCGTCCGACCACCACCACCTCGGCTCCCGCGGTCTCGATCCCCGCCCGCAGCAACAGCTCGACAATGCCGTTCGGCGTGCAGGGGAGAAAACAGCGCTGACCGAGCATCATCTTGCCGGCGTTGACCGGATGGAATCCGTCGACGTCCTTGGCCGGATCGATGGCGAACAGCACCTTGGCCTCGTCGATGTGCCTCGGCAGGGGCAGCTGCACCAGGATGCCGTGGATGGCCGGGTTGCCGTTGCATTGCCCGACAAGCCGCAGCAACTCCTCCTCGCTGGTCGCCGCCGGCAGGGTGATCTGTTCGGAATGGATGCCGAGGGCATGGGCGGTCCTGTTTTTCGCCGCCACGTAGGACTGGGAGGCCGGATCTTCGCCGACCAGGATGGTGGCCAGGCCGGGAACGAGGCCGTGTCGCTCCTTGAGCGCGGCCACTTCGGCGGCGATTTCCTGGCGGATGGCTGTGGCGACGGCAACGCCGCTGATGATGGTTGCTGGCATGGGGCTGCGTTCACATAAAAAGGGGGACAAAAAAGTCTGATCGATCAGGAGGGGGGTAGCCTAGCATACCGGCTGTTTTTTTCAAGCCGAGACTGCGGCGTCGCCCCGGCGCGCCGCATTTTGCCGCGCCGGTGGGCATCGCCGTTTCGTTTCGCCGGGCCGCCCCCTTTGCCCCTCTGCCGCCTGCGCGCCTAGTTGGCGATATACCGCTGCCCGTCTTTCTTGATGTAGTCGAGCAGGTACTGCACGCTTTCCGACGGCGCGCCCTTGGTGACCAGGGTGATGGGGCGGCTGATCTCCGGGGTCGCCGGACTGTGCACCAGATAGTCGACCTGGGAAAGGGTGCCCAGGCCGATGGCCCCGGGATTCCTGATGACGCGGCTTTTGACATCCTCCGCGGTGGTGCCCATCATGGCATCCTTGGTGAAGGCGGCACTGCCCAGGACCTGTTTTTGAAACACCGAGAGCGTGCCGGGAATCTGGCTGCCCAGGACGACCACGATCGGCTTGTCGGGTCCGCCCACCTGCGACCAGTTCTTGGTCCTGCCGCTGAAGATGGCAAGCAACTGTTCCTTGGACAGCGCCGCCACCGGCACATCGGTGTTGGCCAGCACCTTGATCTTGTCCTCACCGATGACCCAACTGCGGTACACGGACTGGTCGGCAATGGCATACCCGTCCTTTTTCATTATCTCCATCCAGTCGGCAAAAGCGACCCCGCCGACGGCGCAGTCGATTATGCCCGCATCGAGATCCTTCAGGGCCTGAACGGGGCCGCTGTCCGTGATGTTCAGCTTGATGCCCCGCGCCCGCTGCAGGGGATATTCGATCTTTTTGAAAATATTCTCCACCGCCGCAGCCCCGGACCCGATGGTCACTTCGGTCGCCCAGGAGGAGGCAACGCCCCCCATGAGCCAGGTGATCGCGAGCAGCACGCTTAGAAAATGCCTTGGTGTCATCATGTGTAACGCTCCACTGTTAGGGTTCAACGATGCAAGCCTCGGGCAAATTATACGACAGTGTGCGGGAAGACGGAAAAGATTTATTGATCCGAAAAGGACGGCGTGGCGCTGTCCGCATGAACGCGGGCGGTCGATTGACCGCACAAGGGCGGGAAAAATCGGGCCCTGTCCAGGGGCGAGCGGCCGCCCGCCCCTGGACAGGGGAACTGAAAAATGATCAGAGCTTGCTGAGCACGCTCTGGGTTTCGGCGATTTCCTCGGCGGAAACGCTCCTTCGCAGTATCTCCATCCGCTGCATGGTCTCGGCGAAGCGGATGCCCTCGGCGGCGCTGATCCACTCCAGTTGCAGCCGTTCGGGCCGCAGACCGATCTTCTCCATCTTTTTGCGGATGCGGTCGACCCGTTTCTGGGTCCAGTGGTTGGCGTCGATATAGTGGCAGTCGCCAATATGGCAGCCGCTCACCAGGATCACCGGCGCACCCTGGCGGAAGCCCTCCCAGATGAACTTTTCGTCCACCCGGCCCGAGCACATCACCCGGATGAGGTGCACGTTGGCCGGGTATTGCAACCGTGACACCCCGGCGTAGTCGGCGCCGGCATAGGAGCACCAGTTGCAGGCGAACGCCAGGATCTTCGTTTCCGGCGCAACGGCGAGCATGGTATCCACCTGGCCCAGAATCTGGGTGTCGGTGAAGTGGTTCATGCTGATGGCGTCGAAGTGGCATTCGGCCGAGCAGGTGCCGCAGCCGGCACAGGCGGCCGAGTTGACCACTGCCGGTTTCTTGGCCTTGACGTCCACCGTGATCGCGTTGTACGGGCACACCTCGGCGCACCTGCCGCAGGCCTTGCACTTCTCGGCGATGATGGTGGAGGTGATCGGCTCGGTGGTGATCTCGCCCTTGTGCATCAGGCGGATGGCGCGCATGGCCGCGGCCGAGGCCTGGGTCACCGATTCCTTAATGTCCTTGGGGCCCTCGGCGCAGCCGGCGTAGAAAATGCCGCGGGTGGCGGCATCCACCGGCTGGAGCTTGGGATGGGCCTCCAGGAAAAATCCGTCCGGAGTGAGCTGCAGTCCCATGATCTCCTGCAACCGCTGAGTGGACGGGGCCGGTTTCATGCCCTGGGCCAGGACCAGCATGTCGAGTTCGTGGAATTCGAGGGTGCCGGTGGCGCCGTTCTCCACGGCCACGCGCAGGCTGCCGTTGTCCATCTCCTCGACCGAGCCGGGCAGGCCCCGGATGTACTGGGCGCCCATGCGGCGGCTGCGGGCGTACAAATCCTCGAACCCCTTGCCGAAGGCGCGGATGTCGATATAGAACACCTTGACCTCGACATCGGGATAGTGCTCCTTGATGATGAAGGTCGACTTGACGGTGTTCATGCAGCAGATGTTGGAGCAGTAATGGCCGCCCCTGGTGGCCGAGCGCGAGCCCACGCACTGGATGAAGCCCACCGATTTCGGATGAGCGCGGTCCGAGGGCCGGATCAGCGTCCCCTTGGTCGGACCGCTGGCGTTGACCAGCCGCTCGAATTCCAGGCTGGTGAGCACGTTGTCGAACCGGGTGTAGCCGTACTCGTCCATTTCGGTCGGGTCGTAGGGCTGCAGGCCGGTGGCCACGATGATGGTGCCCACCTCCTCGATAATTTCCTCGTCCGACATGTGGAAATTGATGCACCCCTTGGCGCAGACCTCGACGCACTTGGAGCAGACCGCCGGGTTGTGCCCCAGGCATTCCTTGGCGTTGATCAGGTACGACGACGGCACCGCTTGGGGAAAGGGGCTGTAGATCGCCTTGCGCGAGCCCAGGCCCATGTTGAATTCGTCGGGCCGCACCACCGGGCAGACCTTGGCGCAGTCACCGCAGGCCGTGCAGCTCGTCTCGTCGACATAGCGGGCCTTCTTGATGATTTTCACTTTGAAGTTGCCGACATACCCCTTCACATCGACCACTTCGCTTAAACACAACAGCTTTATCCGTGGATGTCGACCGACATCCGTCATCTTAGGACCTAAGATTCAAATCGAACAGTCCATGGTCGGAAAGGTCTTGTCGATCTGGGCCATGACGCCGCCGATGGAAGGGTTCTTTTCCACCAGGGTGACGTCATAGCCGCTGTCGGCCAGGTCGAGCGCCGCCTGGATGCCGGCCACGCCGCCGCCGATGACCAGCGTTCTCGGGGTGAGCGGCAGAGTCTCCTCGGTAAGCGGTTCGAGATGGCGCACCCGGCTGATGGCCATGTTGACCAGGGTTTCCGCCTTGGCGGTGGCGTTTTCCCGGTCGTTCATGTGCACCCAGGAGCACTGCTCGCGCAGGTTGGCCATGTCGAGCATGTAGGGGTTGAGCCCCACCGAGTCGATCATCTTCTTGAAGGTCGATTCGTGCAGGCGGGGCGAACAGGAGGCGATCACCACCCGGTCGAGGCCGTTGTCGACGATATCCTGCTTGATCTGCTGCTGACCGGGTTCGGAGCAGGCGTAGACGATGTCCTTCGCCACGACCACGCCGTCGGCATCGGCCACTTCAGTGGCCACCTTGGCGCAGTCGACGGACTGGGCGATGTTGAGCCCGCAATGACAGACATAGACCCCGATGCGGGGCTCCTGCTCAACTGGTTTGACAGAGGGAGTTTTTGACATGCTCATTCTCCGCTGAAGCTGATTCGCTGTTGTACGTACGTGCGTACGTTTTGGTGTTTTTTTATTTTGTATCCGTGCTGGCCGCTCAGGCCGCCCCCTACCCTTCCCAGTGGATGGTCTGGGCGATCACGCTGGTCAGGTCCATCAGTTCGATCTGCAACTGCTCGCGCCGGAACGGGTCTTCCATGGCGCATTTGAGATGGATCTGGCATTTGGGGCAGGCGGTGACCAGCAGATCGCTGCCGGTGGCGTGGGCCTGTTCGAGCCGCTTGACCTGCAGGGCCTTGCTGTAGCTGTCGCAACCGGTCCAGGCGCAGTTGCCGCAGCAGATCGAGGCCCCGGCCGCCTCCTTCATCTCCACAAACCTGACCGGTTTGAGCCGCCTGAGCAGCTTGCGTGGCAACTCGGCCCGCCCTTCCAGCCGGCCCAGCCGGCAGGAATCCTGGAAGGTGATGGCGCGGTTCAGCGGCTTGAAGCCTACCGCCCCCTTGTCGATCTGTTCCTCCAGAAAATCGTAGAGATGCACCACGCGGAACCGGGGCGTCAGCCCCTGCTCGCCGTAAGTGGTGTGCAGGGTCATGTAGCATTCGGGGCAGGTGGTGATCACCGTCTCGATGCCGAGATCGTTCAACTGCTCGACGTTGAGCCGCGCGATTCTGAGAAAATTTTCCCTGTCGCCGGACCAGAGCAGGTCGTGGCCGCAGCAGCGCTCGTCGGGCAGCAGCCGGGGCGCCACATCGAAGAAGTTGAGCAGGCGCAGGCTGTCGAGCAGGATGCGGTTGGTCTGGCTGTCGTTATGCTTGCCGAAAAAGATGTCGTAGTACGGGGCGCAGCCGCCGAAGAATAACGTGGTGCTCGCCGGATCGACGCGGATCTCCTCGGGCAGCGCGGCCCACCGCTTCGGGGTCACGGCCGGCGAACTCATGGAGCGCATCAGCGAGTGGAAAAACCCGCCGTGCACCTCCCGTCCGGGCAGGTCGGTCTGGCGGTAGAGATGGCGCAGCTCCTTGATAAAGGCCGGGAAATTGACCGCCGACGGGCACCGGTCGTAGCACAGGCCGCAGGTGAGGCAGGACCAGGCATTCTCCCGCACACCGGGGGCGTGGATGCCGCCGGTGATCACCGCCGAGGCGATGGCCCTGGGCGAAAACGGTTTGCCGATCAGGGCCAGAGGGCAGGCCGACGAGCACTTGCCGCAGTCCTGGCAGGCATGGATATCGTAGTCGGCGACCAACTGACGCAGGGCCTGTTTGTGCTCGGCCATGTCCGTGGGCGGGATCACCGGGACAGCCTCGATGCCGGCCGGGCCGAGCGCCCGGATATCGGCGGTGAATGCCTGCAGAAAGGCGAGCAGTTCCTCGGACTGTTCCGGCAGAAAAGCGGCGAAACGCAGCCGCTCGCCGCCCAGGCCCATGATGTCGAGCACCTGCTGGACGTCCTGGGTGTTGCGCTGGGAGGTGGCGGTGCCGGAGCCGTAGCGGCAGGTCCCCGGTTCGCAGCCCACCAGGGCCACGCCGTCGGCTCCCTTGGCAAAGGCCTTGAGCATCATGGCCCGGTCGATGCGGCCGGTGCAGGGGGTCCGCACCATGCGCACCTCGTCCGGGATCGGCCGCCGCTGATCCTGGAGGGTGAGGAAGGCGGTATGCGCCCCCCAGTTGCACAGAAACAAAAGAATATTCAATGGGTTGTTGGTGTGATCATTCATGGACGGTGTCCTTGCACAGCAATTCCTCGAGGGCCTGTTCGAGATAGGCGCGGTTGCGGTAGGGGCTGTCGGCGGCGCCGGTGGGGCAGACCGACAGGCAGTTGCCGCAGCCCTTGCACAGGGCCTCGTCGACATACGCGTGCCAACCGCCGACGCTGTTGGCCTGGAGGGTGACCGCATGGTAGAGGCAGACCGTGGCGCAGCGGCCGCAGCCCCGGCAGAGGGTCCGGTCGATGGTGGCGGTGAATCCCTTCGATTGCCGCGGCCCGCGCGGCATGGCCGCGGCCACCATCACCGCCGCCGCCGTCCCCTTCTTCAGCTTGGAGACGTTGATGCCCGGCGGCTCGGCCAGGTAGAGGCCGGGCACCGAGGTGGCGCAGGGATAGGCAAAGGGGATGTTCGTGACCCCGCGCTGCTGCACCAGGGGTTCCACCGTGCAGCTCGGCAGCCCTTCCTGATGGGTGTAGGCGATCCGCCGCCGCGCCTTTTCCCCAAGGATGACCGTGCCGGCCCGGAGGGTCTGGCTGCGGCCCTCGGATTCGATCAGGATCTGGAAATCGCCCAGGGTGCCGCTGATGCCCTTGACGTTCCAGTCCGGGAAGTTGTGGATGTTGGGGTGTTCGACCGGGTCCTTGAGCGGCTGCTCGGCGGTGCCGAAGCGGAACACCTCGTGGTCGCTGTCGGCCAGGGTCAGGGCGCTGGTGATGGTGGCCTGGGAATTGCCGATCACCGCGGCGGCGAAATTGTAGTTCCGGTCCACCGCCGGCAGTGGCTTCAGGGTCCGGGTCCGCTTGATCGACCGGCCGAGCAAGCCCTTGAACCGCTCCAGGGCCAGCTCCGGCTTGGCTTCGACCAGGCGCAGGATCTCGCCGCGCAGGTTGCAGGTCTCGACCATGGAGCGGCTGATGCCGGTGCCGTGGAACAGGTTGTTCTTCAGGCGGCTGCGCTGGTCGGTGCAGGCGCTGCACACGAAGTTGAGCGGGCAGCAGACGCAGGAGCCGAGCACGAGCCGGGTGATGCCCTTCTCCCGCACCGCCCGGATGATCGCCTGCGACCCTGCCGGCACGCAGGCCGCGGTCAGCATCTCGGTATGGACGATATCCGGGATGGCGGCGGCCAGATGGGCGAGGTGCTCGCTCATGCCGTCCAGCCAGCCGAAGGAATCGTTGCAGCGGCAGACAAAGACGCCGATGCGCACCTCCGGCGACAAACCCGCGTCCGGAACGGAGAGCGACAGGCCGTGGCCCTTGGTCGTTTTCGCGGCCCCGCCCAAGAGCAGCATGGCCCTGGCGGCGGCGTCGAAACCGCGCACGATCATGTCGTTGACATCGGGCCGGGCCGCCTTGGGACCGTAGGCGCGAATGATGTCGTCGCCCTTGATGTTGGGGGCGACGGCCGGGTCGGCGACGATCACCGCGCCACACTGCTCGACGACCTCTTCCCTGGCCTGGCTATGGTCGATGGCCTTGAGCGCGCCGCAGGCGGCCACGCATTGCAAACACTCGGAACAGGCCCCGCACTGGAGGCAGCGGCTCGCCTCGGCGATCAACTGGATGGTATTGAACCCCAGAGCCACCTCTTTGAAATCGCTTTTGCGCAGGTTCGCCTGCCGCTCGGGCATGGCCGTCCGCTGCCGCTTGGGCAAATCCTCGGGGATGCAGGAAAAATCCCCGGTACCAGGACAGGTCTGCGGACCTTCTTCCCCGATGCCGGTCAGATCGAAATGGATCGCGCGGGCGGCCAGGCGGCCCGAGGCCATGGCCCGGACCACCGAGGAGGGGCCGGAAACCGTGTCGCCGGCGGCATAGACACCGGGACGCGAGGTGCGGGTTTTCCCGTCGGTTTCGATGAAGCCCCGGTCGTTGACCGCGACCCTGCCGCCAAAACTGCCGGCGTCGAACCCGCCCACCTGGCCGACGGCGACAAAGGCCCGGTCAAAGGCCAGGGTGAAAGGCTGCTCCCCGGCAACCACCTCGGGCCAGGCGATGCCGCGGGCGTCCGGCTGGCCGGGCCGGGTGCGCATACACTCCAGATGGGTGAATTTCGGGGCGCCATCGCCGTTTCCTTTCTTGTTTTCGCCCCGGAAGGCCACCACTTGGGTGGCGTCGACGATGGTGACGCCCTCCTCCACCGCCTCGCGCACCTCGTCCGGGTCGGCCGGGATAGAGTCGGCGCCGAACCAGGAGACGATGCTCACCTGGGCGCCCATGCGGGCCAGGGTGCGGGCCAGGTCAAAGGCCGAGTTGCCGTCGCCGATCACCGCCACCCGTTCCGGCAGGCGGGCGAGGTCGTCCCGCTGTCGCCGGACGAGAAAGGCGAGGCAGCCCTCGACGCCATCCAGATCCTCGCCCTCGACGCCGAGCCGCCGATCGCGCCAGGTGCCGGTGCCGAGGATCACGGCCTGATATTCCTTGGCGAACCGGTCGAGATCGCCGGCAAGGTCGACGGCCTGGCCGGTGGCGAAGACAACGCCCATCCGCTCGATCAACCGGATCTCCCGGTCGAGGATGGGCCGCGGCAGGCGGTGGGCACCGATGCCGTAGCGGAGCAGGCCGCCCACCTCTTTCTCCTTTTCGAAGACCGTCACCCCGTAGCCCTTGCGCGCCAAGTCGGCGGCAGCGGCAATCCCGGCCGGGCCGGACCCGATGACGGCAATCTTCTCGGGCCGCGTCGGCTCCACCCTGGCCGCCTCCGTCGTACCGGCCGCCTCTTGCCCGGCCTCGTCTGTTCCTTCGTAATCGGCCAGAAACCGCTTGATCGCCCGGATGGCCACCGGATCGTCCACGCCGCCCCGCCGGCAGGCATCCTCGCAGGGATGGGCGCAGATCCGGCCGCAGATGCCGGGCAGGACGTTGTCGCGGCGGATCAGGGCCAGGGCCTCCTCGTACTTGCCCTGGGCCGCCAGGGCGATATAGCCCTGGGCATTGACCCCCAGGGGGCAATTTTCCCGGCACAGGGGTTGCCGGCGCTTGTCGATGGTGGGCCGGCCCGGCAGGCTGGAACGCGCGTGGTAGCGCAGGGCCCGGCCGGTATCCGGATGCTCCACCGGGCAGACGGCGACGCACTTGCCGCACAGGGTGCACCGGTCGGGATCGATGAAGGTCTGTTCCTGATCGATGCGGACGCTGAACCCCTGGGCGGTGTGCTTGATCGACGTGATCCTGGCCGGCAGCAGGCTCCGGATCGAGTTGTTGCGCATGATCCGGATCAGGCCGGGCCGGTGGGCGTGGTTGAAGGTCAGGCCCGAGGGCAGCCGGTATTCCTCGGCGGCCAGCTTCCGGTCGAGATCGGCATCGGCCTCGACCAGAGTGACCGGAATGCCGAGTTCGCCCAGCTTGTTGGCGGCGGCAATGCCCTCCGGCGTGGCGCCGGCGACGATGACCCGATAGAGTCGCTCTTTCTGTCGTTTCATTGCAGCACGGCCCCTGCCTGGCCGGCGGCCCGTTTTTCACGCCCCTTGAGGGTGGACAGGCCGTAATCAAATCCCTTGGTGAAGGCCTCGATGTTGCGTTCCTCGGTCCCCTTGGGCACCGAGCGGGCGATGGTCGCCTGGGCCGCCTCGCTGGACACCGCCCTGGTGATGGCGGTGCAGAAACCGAGCATGATGATGTTGGCCATCATCTTGTTGCCCAGGTTCTCGGCCATGCGGGTGGCGGGAATGGCATAATGGTCGCAGGCCGCGTTGTCCGGATCGACCAGGTCCTGATCGACCAGGAGGACCGAGTCCGGCGCCAAGGCCGGGCCGAACTTGTCGTAGCCGGCCTGGGACATGGCCACCAGGATTTTGGGCGTGTTGACGTACGGATAGTGGATGGGGCGATCCGAGATGATCACCTGGGCGTTGCAGGCGCCGCCCCGTGATTCCGGACCGTAGGCCTGCACCAGGGTGGACTCCTTCTTGTCGCCGAGCGAGGCCGACATGCCGAGGATGCGGCCGGCGAGGATGATGCCCTGGCCGCCGAAACCGGTGACGATGATCTCGGTCTGGCTGGATTGCGCTTTTTTGCTCATGGTCGTAGTTGCTGCCGGTGATGGGGAGGTGCGGAATCAGTCGTCGCTGCAGGGGCGATGAATCTCGCAGTAGCGGTCGTCGCAGGTGGAGCGGTCAATGTCGATGAAGGTGCCGAGGACCACGCCCTTGCCGAAGTCGATGTCCGCCTTGACCGGATCGGCGCCGTTCTTGATGATGGTCCGGTCCTGGTAGAGCCTGAGGGTATCGATGGGTTTTTCCTTGTTGCGGCGGCCGTAGTTGACCGGGCACGGCGACAGGACCTCGATGAACGAAAACCCCTTGCGCAGGATGGCCTCGTTGATTGCGGTGGTCAGGTCGCGGGTGTGGAGAATGGTCCAGCGGGCCACGTAGGTGGCGCCGGCGGCGTAGGCCAGCAGCGGCAGATTGAAGGGCGCGTCCGGATTGCCCAGCGGCGTGGTGGTCGATTTGGCCATGTTGGGCGTGGTCGCCGCCACCTGGCCGCCGGTCATGCCGTAGGTCAGGTTGTTGACGCAGATCACGGTCAAATCCATGTTGCGCCGGGCCGCATGGATGAAATGGTTGCCGCCGATGGCGAACAGGTCGCCGTCGCCGGAAAAGACGATCACCTTCAGGTCGGGTCGGGCCATCTTGATACCGCTGGCAAAGGGGATGGCCCGGCCGTGGGTGGTGTGGAAGGAGTCGAGTTTGATGTAGCCGGCGCCGCGGGCCGAGCAGCCGATGCCCGAGACCATGGTGAAGCGATTGTACGGCAGGCCGGTGGCCTTGATGGCGCTCAGGCAGGAGGAAAACGCCGTGCCGATGCCGCAGCCCGGACACCAGATATGGGGAATGCGGTCGGTGCGGATCAGGTCGTCCAGCGGGTGTTCCGGCTGCCTGGCCGGTTTTTTCGGATTGGTGGTCATGGGCGTGCAAACTCCTTCTCGATGCATTCCAGCACCTTGTCCGGATGGATGATCCTGCCGCCGGCATGGCCGACGAGATGGGCCGCGGCCAGGCCGCCGGCGCAGCGTTCGACCTCGTGGTGCACCTGGCCGAGGTTGATCTCCACGGTGATGAATCCCTTGACGCGGCCGGCGATTTCGCGGATCAACGCCTCCGGAAAGGGCCAGACCGTGACCAGTTGCAGCAGGCCGGCCCGGTAGCCCAGCGCCCGCGCCCGGTCGACCGCGGCCAGGCCGGTGCGCACCGAGATGCCGTAGGACACGATCACAATGTCGGCATCCTCCAGGCGGTAGCTCTCGGTGGTGATGATATCGTCCAGGTTGTCGCGGATCTTGTTCTTGATGCGGGCGAGCATCTGCTCCTGGGCCTCGACGGTCATCGACGGATAGCCGCGCTCGTCGTGGGTGAGGCCGGTGACGTGGATGTTGTAGCCGTCGCCGATGGCCGGCATCGGCGCCACGCCGTTCGGGCCGGGCTCGTAGAGTTTGAAGCGGTCCTTGCGGCCGGTGGGTTTGGGCCGGTTGACCAGCTTGATCCTGCCGGGTTCGGGAATGACCACCTTCTCGCTCATGTGGCCGACAATCTCGTCGGCCATGATCAGCACCGGCACCCGGTACTTTTCGCTCAGGTTGAAGGCGCGGATGGTCTGGTAGAAGCAGTCCTGCGGCGAGGACGGCGCCAGAGCGATCAGCTCGTAGTCGCCGTGCGAGCCCCAGCGGGCCTGCATCATGTCGGCCTGCCCGGTCATGGTGGGCAGGCCGGTGGAGGGACCGGTCCGCTGCACATCGACGATGACGCAGGGGGTCTCGGTGCAGACGGCCAGGCCGAGGTTTTCCATCATCAGGCTGAAGCCCGGCCCGGAGGTGGCGGTCATGGCCTTGGCCCCGGTCCAGGCGGCGCCGAGGATCGAGGCGATGGCCGCGATCTCGTCCTCCATCTGGAGGAAGGTGCCGCCGACATCGGGCAATCGTTCGGCCATGTGCTCGGCGATCTCGGTGGCCGGGGTGATGGGGTAGCCGCCGAAGAAGGTGCAGCCGGCGGCGATGGCACCCTCGGCGCAGGCGACGTCGCCGGTGATGTAGTGTTCACCGGTCAGAACAGCGGGTTTCATACACGGCTCTCGGAAAAGGGAGAATTATTTCAGGGCGGTCGCGGGGTGCACTTCCACCGAATAGATGGCGAATTCGGGGCAGATGATTTCGCAGTAATGGCAATTGACGCACTCGCCGGGCCTGGCGACCACCGGCGGGTGGTAACCCTTGCGGTTGAAGCGGTCGGAGAATTGCAGAATGTCCTTGGGGCAGAATTCGATGCAGTAGCCGCAGCCCTTGCACCGGTCGTCGATGATGTGCACCTCGCCCCGGGTGATCTGGATCTCCTGGGCGTCGAGGGGAACTCGCCAAAATGCCATGTTGCCCGCCTTGTCAGAGGGTACGATTCGATGACGCGAGCACAGATCCGAAGGCGCCCGCCATGGGATAAGGGCTGAAATAACCTGAAAAAAGAGCAGAAGTCAAGTGGCAATCACGGTACGCTTCCAAAAAATGGAGACACCGCCACAGTTTTCCGGACAGTGTCTCGTTTTTGCTCGAATGCTTTTCAAGAAGGTTCCATCGACAACGGTAGCGCCCGCCTCGCAGGGCACACGGGACCATACCGCCAGCCGGGTCCAAGCAGACAGAGAGGCAGTTGGGCTTGTGCCTGTCAATAGTCTCCAGCTTCCCATGAATCCGCTGTTCTTTTGAGACACTGCCATCTATTCCCTGTTGACAAGCAGTGGATCACTCTCTATATTGACACGAAAATAAAAAACATCGTGTCTATTAGACACTGCCGTTCAGGTCAGAGGAGGCGCGCCATGCTCTTTCCCATCTCCGGTATCACCGTTGACCCCTGGATTCCGCCGCTGGTTGCCTTTGTTCTCTCCTTCTTTACCTCCATGGGCGGCATTTCGGGCGCTTTTCTCCTGCTGCCCTTCCAGATGTCCGTGCTCGGCTATACCCATCCCTCGGTCAGTTCCACAAATCAGTTATACAACATCGTTGCCATCCCGTCCGGGGTCTACCGCTACTGCAAGGAAGGACGGATGGTCTGGCCGCTGACCTGGGCGGTGGTCCTGGGCACCCTGCCCGGTGTCCTCATCGGCGCCTTCGTCCGGGTGACCGGGCTGCGCGACCCCCGCAACTTCAAACTCTTCGCCGCGGCGGTCATTCTCTACATCGCCGTCAAGATGATTAAGGATCTGTACAAACAACGGGCTGCCGCCAAAAGCGGCCAACAGGGCGGCGACGGCAAAGGCGGACCGCTGGCCGCATCCTTCGGCAATCCGGCGGCCACGGTCACGGTCATCCGGCGCGGTTCCAGGCGGATCGCCTATACCTTCCAGGGTGAAACCTACGACGTCTCCGGCGCGAGCATTTTCATCCTCTGCTTCGTCGTCGGCATCATCGGTGGGATTTACGGGATTGGCGGCGGGGCGATCATCGCCCCTTTCCTGGTCACCTTTTTCGGTTTACCGGTCTATACCGTGGCCGGGGCGGCCCTGATGGGCACCTTTGTCACCTCGGTGGCCGGCGTGGCCTTCTACACGGCCCTGGCCCCCTTCTTTCCACAGGTGTCGGTGGCGCCGGACTGGCTTCTGGGCGTGCTCTTCGGCCTGGGAGGCATGGCGGGCATGTACCTGGGCGCCCGGTGTCAGAAGTTTGTGCCCGCCAGGGTGATTAAGTTGATGCTGGTGGCCATCATGCTCGGCACCGCTCTCAAGTACATCGCCGAATTCTTCCGGTAAGCGGCGGGCAAAAAAACAGCCTGTCAGGCTGCATCGCCCGCACCCTGTTGCACGCATCCGCCGCGCCTCGGGCTGTCCGCTTCCGGGCAGATCCGCGGCAACGGTGGCAACGGACCCTTCTTCCTCTATTCCTCGCCGTCGTCGATATCGTCAAGGAACCGGTACATGACGTATACATCGACCAAGCCCAGTTCCCGATGGCGAAAGGCCTGCGGCAGCGTGCCGACGACGACAAAGCCGAGGGAACGCCACAGGGCGACCGCCGCCCCATTGGTGCTGATCACGAAGTTGAACTGCATGGCTCGGAACCCCGCGCGTTTCGCCTCGCGCAGGCAGTGGCGGCCCATGCTGCGGCCGATGCCCCGGCCACTGCAGGCGGGATCGACCATGAAGGAGGCGTTGGCCACATGGGAGCCGAGGTCGCGCTGATTGGCGACCAGCTTGTACATGCCGATAATCCGGTCGTCCTCCACCGCGACAAACGAGGTGACGCCCGGCGCGAACCAATAGGCCCGCCCTCCCTCGATGCCGGTGTCCGGCGCGAACACATAGGTCGTGCCGGTGGCGACCACGGCCTGGAAAATGGGCCACATGCCCGTAAAATCGGAGGGAACGGCGCGGCGAATGTTCATGGACGGCCTCGGAAGCGCAGGGCGCTGGACCTGAAGTTTTTTTGCATTCCCCTGGTCAGGGTTCGGCAAACAGAGTGCCGATGGTTGCCGGAATGGCCCCCTTCGGGGTCAGGGTGTGATCTTTTGTCACGCTGTACACACCAAACCACTGTTCGGGATCGTCCGCATCCTGGCGCAGGGCCTCCTCCGGCCCCTTGGCGCTCTTCCACCACTCGTCCTGCAGTTCGAAAAAGACCAGGCCGCTGTATTTTTCCCGGCCCTTGGCGGTGCGGATATCCCGCCAGACCGATTTGAAGGTCGCCGGAACCTCCTCGATTGCATGGCCGCCGAATCCGGGAATCCAGGGTTTGGGGGCGATGGGCGAGGTCGACAGGCCGACCTGGGTCACCAGGATCGGCTGTTTCGTTTCGGCAGCCAACTGCTCGAGATAGCCCTGATAGGCGGTGCCGGTGACCGAGCCCGGCGGCGAGGTCCGCACGCCGTTGGCATAGGTGTAGACGTTGAGGCAGATCAGATCGCCCATGTCCGGCACCAGCACGCTTTCCCGGCTGACTTCGATATCCGGACGGTCGCCGATCGGGCCGACATGGGTCCAACTGGTGTGGCAGTAGAGATGGCGGCGGCCGTAGCGGGTCAGTTCATAGTCCATCGCCCCGTCGACCAGTTTGGCCAGCGCCACCTCGGTGGGAGTACGGTTGGTGACCGTGATGTGCCTGCCCCGGTAGTCGCGGACCTCGGGATGGCGGGCGTCGGTGGAGGCGATGCACTTGGCCTGCAACTCGTCGCCGATGGAAAAGAGGACCAGCCGGTCGGGTCGGCCGACCTGGTAGGTGTGGTCGATCACCTCCTTGATGTCGTTCAGGGTTTTTTCCTGAAACGCCGGGGCGAGGAAATCGTCCTCATAGGCCCACACCCAGACATCCTGGCTGTAGACCAGGTCGGTCTTGTCCAGGGCCTCGAAAAACCTGGGCGGCATCAGGCGCGGAAAAACGTGGATGTAGTTGACGTTCATGGCCCGGATCAGGCGCAGATGCGTCTCGTAGCGGCCGTCGTTCCCCGGCGCCATGCCGCGCACCGGTGTCTCGCCGGGAAGAAAGGGCGAGTAGCCCATGCCCCGGAAAAAAACCGGCTGTGCCGGGGCGCGCAAATCGATCAGCGCGGTGCCCCGGACGACGAAACGCTCGGGCTGGGGCGTGGCCGGGTTCATGGTCATGGTTTTGCCTGACGGCGCGGCTTGGGCTGCGGCGGACAGGACAATGAACACGAGTATGGTCAGCCGAAAAAGCGAAAATTTTACAATCATAATCAGAAGGCTGGAGGGTTCACAATGGGTGATGGTTGCGCGCCTGACTGCCGAAAGGGCTCGCGGGACGGGTTTCCGCACAAACAAATCCGCACCATATACCAGTCGGGCGGCAAGAGAAAGCAATTCGAGATTGATTGTGTTACGACAAGGCCCGTAAACGGCTTTTTTGCCTGGGGTAAAAAAGAGAGCCAGCTTGAGTATACCCACGTTGGCCTGGGTGTCATGAGCGACAATTTCAAAGGCGCGTATCTACCTGCGCGTCAGCACCGACGAACAAGACCTGACCCGCCCGGCGGCCATCGTGAAAAATGCAAAATCCTCCGGCCATCATATTGCCGGCGTCTACCGGGAAAAGGCATCGGGTGCCCATGCGGATCGCCCGAAGCTGAACGCCAGGTGGCCTCGATCCGCGCCAAGGGTACCCGCCTGGCAATTCCTGGCGTGGTCGATCTGTCCGACTTTGCGGCCAAGGCAAAAAGAGCGGCAAAGATAGTCCTGGAGTCGGTTCAGCATTTACTGTTGAAGCTCGCCCTACAGATGGCCCGCGACAATTACGGGGATCATGTTCACCGCCATGAGTAAGTGCTTATCCAGAAATAAATTGCTCGCAATTTTCCCACCTCCGGCTAATATCCGTTGAAACCAAGCAACGGGGGGAGAAATGGCACGCATCAAAACCTGGGAAATTTCGGATGCATTCTGGGCGATCGTTGAACCGTTGATCCCCACAGATCTGCGAG